>ENA-ORCM01001699-ORCM01001699.1-human-gut-metagenome-genome-assembly--contig:-NODE-1699-length-17783-cov-24.670112_pt1 | contig 17783 bp, 9 predicted proteins | sample MGYA00242906_ERZ507928 | MGnify/ENA primary metagenome ERZ507928 (study PRJEB26167, sample SAMN06115497) | human gut metagenome | host: Homo sapiens | place: China:Shanxi | collected 2015-05-07...
AGCGTAGAAGAAGCGGCGGCCAAGTATGGAATCAACAAAGAAGTAATCTGGCTTTGGGCGGATATGAAAAGATTCCCAATGTCGTATGAGAAAGGTATCACCACTGTTGATGAAGAAAGCCTTATCGGATTCCTGCATCAGAATAAGGATCGAGTTACAGCCGAGTATATCGACACATTGGAAGACCTATGTATTGAAAAAGCAAATATCTGTAACTTATATGCTGAAATTATTGGCTGTCAAGACAAAGAACTCTTGTATCAAAGGGAGCAAATAGCTCGAATGAAAGAGATACAAACAGCTATGAAAAGGCAAAACAGCCGGCTCCGGGATTGTGAGAAAGTGTTCACGAAATATGAAGAGAACTTTAGTACCTGCTGGGTTGGAAGAATCTGCGCTCACTTAAGGCGGCTGATATGGTTGATACGACGGTAAATACCATTCTATCTCCTTTTAAATAAGGAATAACCGATACCGTTGAGCGGAAATGTCTAAAAGTACTCTTGAATAGAAAATTTAAAGATGCCCATGAATAGATATATTTAAAGATATCCCTAAATAGAAATGTTTAAAAATACTAGAAATATACTGTAGTAAGATTTTTTATCCATTCGTTTTATATTCTTAACTCCGAAAAATTCGTAAGTGTAGATAAACCAACTACTTTTGGCTCTCGAATTTGCAGCATTTTTGAATGTCTTGCGTCTAATAAACATAAACTAATATATTTCTAGTCATGAAACACAGACTGTTACTACTAATTCTATTCGTATTCGCTACCTCCGTGGCGGGGTGGGCACAAAAATCCACAGCTCCTTCTTATACAGTCAAAGGAGTACTTATTGATTCTTTAACACAAGAGGGAGAACCGTATGCTACCATCAAAATAGCAAAGAAAAATGCTCCGGATAAAGCAGTCAAGATGGCGGTGACTGGGGCGAATGGTAAATTTCAGGAGAAACTGAATGTCGCTGCGGGCAATTACATCATCACTATTTCTTCGATTGGTAAAGCGCCGATAGTAAAGGAATTTACTCTAAAACCGTCCGTGAAGGAGGTTGACTTGGGCACAATGATTTCTTCAGAGGCCAATAACGTATTGAAAGGAGTGGAGGTAGTTGCACAAAAACCTTTGGTAAAGGTAGATGTGGATAAGATTGAATATAATATTGAAGATGACCCGGACTCAAAATCGAACAGTATATTGGAGATGCTTCGGAAAGTGCCTTTGGTAACGGTGGATGGAGAAGACAATGTACAAGTAAACGGCAGTAGCAGTTTCAAGATACATGTAAATGGAAAGCCCAATAATATGATGAGTAATAATCCGAAGGAAGTACTGAAAAGTATGCCGGCAAACACGATCAAATATATTGAGGTGATAACTTCACCGGGAGCTAAATATGATGCGGAAGGTATCGGAGGTATTCTGAATATCGTCACAGTAGGTTCCGGATTTGAAGGATACACGGCTACTTTCAGAGGAAATGCTAATAATAACGGAGTAGGTGCCGGCACTTACGCAATGGTGAAACAAGGTAAACTGACTGTTTCTGCCAACTATAACTACAATTATAATAATAGCCCGCGCAGCTATTCCGACAGTTATCGCGAAAACTACGAACCGGATAAAGAGAATGAAAAATATCTGGAATCGGAAAGTAGCTCCAAGTCGAAAGGGAATTTCCAGTATGGCAATTTGGAAGCCAGTTACGAGATTGATACGTTGAGGTTGCTGACCGTGGCTTTCGGAATGTACGGCAGCAGTGACAAAAGTAACAGTGACGGAAATACGATTATGCACGGAGCTGACCGACAGGATTTTGCGTACCGTTATAGAACCGACAATCATGGAAAAGGGTCATGGTATTCTATCAACGGAAATATAGACTATCAACGTACTTCCCGAAAAAATAAAGAACGGATGATTACGCTTTCTTATAAAATCAATTCCCAACCCCAAACGAATGATTCATATAATACTTATCTGGACATCGAGCCTGATGAGAATAAACTGGATATCATTAAAGAATTGTCATTAAAGAATTTCCATTCGGACGGAAAGACAAATACGATGGAGCAGACTTTCCAGGTGGACTATACTACTCCGATTGGAAAGCTGCATACAATTGAAACCGGTGCCAAATATATTTTCCGACGTAACTCCAGTGATAATCGGTTTTATGAAGCCGAGGGAGCAAGTGAAAACTATGCATATAATGAGAATCGTAGTAGCGAGTACCGTCATTTGAATCATATTCTCTCTGCTTATGCCGGATATACGCTGAAATACAAGGGATTTACTTTCAAACCGGGATTACGTTATGAGCAAACCATACAAGAGGTGAAGTATCTGGTGGGTCCGGGCGAGAACTTTGATTCGAATTTTAGTGATCTGGTTCCTTCCGTTTCCTTGGGAATAAAACTAGGAAAGACGCAGAATTTGCGTGGTGGATATAATATGCGTATCTGGCGTCCGGGTATCTGGAATTTGAATCCTTATTTCGATAATCAGAATCCGATGTTTATCAATCAGGGAAATCCGAACCTGAAGAGTGAGAAGAGTCATTCGTTCGACTTGTCTTACAGCAGTTTTACGTCCAAGTTCAACATCAATCTTTCTTTGCGTCATTCTTTCAATAACAATGGAATTGAAAGAATCAGCCGTTTGATTACTGATAAAGACGGAGAAATCTTTGAAGATGGGCATAAAGCTCCCTACGGTGCACTGTATAGCACATACGGTAATATCGGAAAGAGCCGGGAAACAGGATTGAACTTTTATTTGAACTGGAACGCTTCTCCTAAAACGAGAATTTACGTCAATGGACGTGGCAATTATAGCGATTTGCGGAGTCCTGCCCAAGAGTTGCACAATTATGGATGGAATGCTTCTGCTTATGGAGGAATTCAGCAGACCTTACCGGGAAAAGTACGTTTGAGCCTGAACGGCGGAGGTAGCACACCCCGAATCAGTTTGCAGGGAAAAGGTTCAGGATATAGTTATTATAGTTTGGGATTGAGCCGTTCTTTCTTGAAAGAAGAACGTCTTTCTTTGAATATTTATTGCAGCAATGTTCTGGAGAAATACAGAACTTACAATAACCACACAGAAGGAGCTAACTTTATTTCGAAGAGTTCGAGCAAATATCCGAGCCGGTATTACGGTTTCAGTATTAGCTATCGGCTTGGAGAGTTGAAAGCCAGTGTGAAGAAAGCCGCACGAAGCATCGACAATGACGATGTGAAAGGTGGCGGCGGAGGAGGTGGAAACACCGGTGGTGGAGGTGGTCAGTAGACCACTTCCGCACACCGAGATTCCCTCTTATTTCTGTCTCACGTCTTGCTTGTTGGTGTTAAAACCAAGTTTGGTTAATCCGGCCTGTACGTCGGGATGGCTCATGAAGAGTTTCCACAATAATCCGCTCCGGTAGTTTTCGATCATGACAGCAATAGGACCCTGGTCGATAGCCAGATAACGTTGCGGATACCAATTGTCCGTTTCGCTGAAAGCATCGTAGAATCCGAAAGGACCGAACACTTTATCTCCCATGCCATACAAATGGCGCATTACTTGCATGGAATATTCCGGTGTATAGACAATGGATGAAAGCGCGGCGGTAGGGGAGATTACTCCTTTGTCCTCCTGCTCATTGGGCGAATGAGCCGCATATCCATCGACGGAGTAGCTGGCGGTCAGTCCCCAACAATCCGGTCCGAAACCTTTGTAATGTTTAGGGTTGCGGATGCAGTAAGCACGGTTCACCAGTGTCAGGTTGCGCATTTCGTGGAAGTAGCTGGGGCAGTATTCATCTTTCAGTCCCACCGGATCAAGTCCGAGGAAAGAGTATTGAGCCCAGAAAAGCGGTCCGGCTTCGGTGCCCTGATAGCGGAGGTGCAACTCGATTCCTTCCACTTTATGCGGAGAAACGATGGCTCCGTTCTGTGCCCAACCGTCATGATAGACAGCCGCAGGTACTCCGTGTGTAGGAGAAGCGGCGGCAAGAATATACATAATCATACATTCGTTGTAGCCGTGTACAGGGAAATTCATTTCCCAGCCATACGTCGGACTCCAATGCCAGTAAAGAACGTTTTGCCCGCCTTGCCGATACCAGTTCCAGTCGACATCCCGCCAAATCTGGTCGATCCGTTGGGCGAGGGCTTTCTCTTTCTCGTTTCCGTTGACGTAATATTGGTGTACGGCCAGTAGCCCTTGGATGAGGAAAGCGGTCTCTACCAGATCGCCCCCATTATCTTTCTGACCGAATGGTTTCACCTTGCCCGTATCACCATACCACCAATGAGGGTAGGCTCCATGGAAACGGTCTGCCTTTTCGAGGAAAGAAACGATGCGTTCCATTCGTGCCAGTCCCTCTTCGCGGGTGACGTAACCGCGTTCGATTCCCGCAAGGATAGCCATGATGCCGAAGCCGCTGCCGCCGGAAGTGACTACGTTGGCATCGTTTTCTGGATAAACGCCGTCCACATGATAACGTTCGGGAGCCAAGCCGCTATTCGGCTCGGCACCTTCCCAGAAATAGAGGAAAGTCCGTCGCTGGACGGTATCCATCAGGGCGTCGTCCGATAACGAGTCGGTGGCTGCGGAAAGGTTGTTGCTTTTGCTTTTCCCTTTACAGCTCTGGAAAGTCAGGGCAACGGCGGATAGAAATAGTAACATGAGCGGAAGTGCACTCATTTCTATTATTCTTTTATATTTATCGTTCATAATCAAGGTGATAAAAGTTTAGTTTAACGTGAACTTCGCGGTTTTCACATCACGGCTGTTCGTACCGATCATCACTTCAAAGTCGCCCGGTTCGGCAACCAGTTGCAAGTCATAATTATAGTATCGAAGCATTTCCGGAGCAATCTTGAAACGGACAATCTTCATTTCTCCCGGTTCCAGGAATATCTTTTGGAAACCTTTCAGCTCTTTGACGGGACGGGTACTGCTACCCACAACGTCGCGGATATAAAGCTGTACCACTTCCGAGCCGGGCCATGTTCCGGTATTGGTAACCTCCACTGCCGCGGTCAACGAACCGTTCATGTCCATGGAAGAATGACTCAAGTCGATGTCGCTGTAAGAGAACGTCGTATAAGAAAGGCCGTAACCGAACGGATAAAGCGGATCATTATCCACATCGAGATAGTTGCTGCGGAATTTCTCGAACCATTTGCCATCTTTCAATGGGCGTCCGGTATTTTTATGCGCATAATAAAGAGGTATCTGGCCGACATTCTTCGGGAAAGTCATAGTCAGTTTACCACCCGGATTGACGTAACCGAAGAGGGCGTCACCAATGGCGTAAGCGGCTTCACTACCTCCGAACCATACATTCAGAATAGCAGGCACATGCTCCTGTTCCCAATTCAGCGTAAGCGGACGTCCGGTGAATAACACCAGTACCACCGGTTTGCCTGTCTTTAAAAGCTCTTTCAACAGATTCTGTTGTACGTCGGGAATATTCAAGTCTGTACGACTGCTGCTTTCACCGCTCATTTCAGAAGATTCGCCTAGCGCTGCGATGATGATATCCGACCGACGGGCTACGTTCAATGCTTCGTCCAGTAACTGCTGGTCGGTGCGGTTGTCACGGTTCAGGGAACGGCCGAACATCGTTGCCCGTTCTTCGTAACTTGCATCACTAATCAGGTTGCTTCCTTTAGCGTACATGATATTCGCTTTTCCGGCTGTCATCTCTTTCAATCCTTCTACCAAAGAAGGGCAACGGTCGAGCACAGCTGCTACGCTCCATGTACCCGGCATATTGCTACGGCTGTTTGCCAACGGACCGATTACTGCAATATTTCCTTTAGGGTTGAAAGGCAACAACGGATTTCCGTTCGGATTACCGTCGGGACTGTCATTCTTTAGAAGAACGAAACTTTCTGCTGCAATTCTGCGGGCTGCATCACGATGGGCTTTGGTAAAGATGTCGCGTGCCGGACGTTTCGGATCGCAATATTTATAAGGATTATCAAACAATCCCAGTTTATATTTGGCTTCCAGAATACGACGGCAAGCCGTATTCAATGTTTCCATAGAGACTTTTCCTTCCTGAACGGATTTCTTCAGTGTCCCTACAAAACCCTCGCTTACCATATCCATATCCACTCCGGCGTTGATGGCACGGGCGGATACTGTCTGAAGATCACCGATACCGTGGTCGATCATTTCTGAAATGCCCGTATAATCAGTTACCACAAAACCGTTGAATCCCCACTGTCCGCGGAGAATATCCGTCATCAGCCATTTATTGGCAGTGGCCGGAATACCGTCTACTTCATTAAAAGAAGCCATCACGCTGCCTACACCCGCTTCAACGGCTGCTTCATACGGCAGCATATAATCATTGAACATTCGTTGGCGGCTCATATCCACGGTGTTATAGTCGCGGCCGGCTTCGCCTGCCCCATATAACGCAAAGTGTTTTACGCAGGCCATGATTTCGTCATTCCGTTCCATGTTTTTCCCCTGATAGCCGCGCACCATCGCTTCGGCAATCATGGCACCGAGAAACGGGTCTTCGCCACTACCTTCGGATACGCGTCCCCAACGAGGGTCACGTGAAATATCCACCATCGGGCTGAAAGTCCATGAGATTCCATCAGCACTTGCCTCTACGGCTGCAATGCGGGCAGACTCTTCAATGGCTGTCATGTCCCAGGTGCAAGACAAACCGAGCGGGATAGGGAACATCGTTTCGTATCCGTGAATAACGTCCATCCCGAACAATAACGGAATACCCAGCCGGGAATCTTCCACAGCTTGTTTCTGTACTTCACGTATTTTCTCTACTCCTTTCAGATTGAACAATCCTCCCACTTCGCCTTTCTTGATTTTTGCGGCGATGTCGCTGCTTTTAGCCTGTCCCGTAGTGATCTCTCCGGTGACAGGAAGGTTTAACTGTCCGATTTTTTCTTCCAGCGTCATTTTATTCATCAATACGTCGATGAAACGATCCATATCCTGTGGCGACTTTTGTGCCGACGCGGTTAGAAAACCTGCGGCAAACAACAGGACGGATAGACTTAACTTTTTGTATATCATATTATTATAGTTGCTTTTATCTCTATTCATATAAAGTCCTCCTGATGCGTTGAATGTTCGGCACCGAGGAGGACATTGTTCGACACCGAGGAACAGTAGTTTCGGCACCGAGGAAACAACCGTTCGGCACCGAGGAACTTTCTTATTGGTAGTCGGGGTTCTGTACCAACACTCCCTTAGACTTGTCGATCTCTGTCTGCGGCAGTGGAAGCAGTGCGTTTTTGTCCTGATAATTGGTTTTACCGGCTGCGTGCAACACTTCTTTTGCAATGCCCCAACGAACGAGGTCGTAGAAACGGTCGAATTCCAACCCTAATTCCACACGGCGTTCGTGGCGGATGGCCTCACGCAATTCTCCCTGATCGGTAGTCGTCACTTTAGGCAATATATTGCTATTGGTGCCTCTGGCGCGTGCGCGTACTTGTTCCAAATAGTCGATTGCTTCACCCGGAATACCTTTTTCATTAGCTGATTCGGCTCCCATCAGCAGTACATCTGCGTAGCGGATCAGACGAATGTTTACCCAGAATCCTTTGTTGGTATATTCTTTACGCAATGCCGGGTCGGTATAGGCTTTCTTATTGAAATAAGCACCCATTGCCGGGGAAACCGGAGACTCGCCGTATGGTTCGTTGGTGTTTTCCGGTGTGATAGGATCGCTGTCCGAGTGGCGGAAGTAGAGTAGGGTAGAGTTTTTGCGTGGATCACCCTGTTCGTATGCTTGCGCCATATACTCTGTTGCCATGTGCCATCCCCAGCCCAAGTCCCATTGACCTGCTCCGCGTACACCTTGTACTTCACAGAACTGGCTACCGATAACGGTACTTTGAGGAAGAGCGGCAGTAGCTGTACATTGCAACTCGAATATAGAACCTCCGTTATTTTCACCATCATCCGTGAAAATCTCATTATACGGAGTCTTTAAGTTGTAGAGCCCCTTTTTGATGACGTCGGTGGAGGCTGTGTACATATTGTTCCAGTCGTTGCGCATCATATAAGTACGCGCGTGTAAGGAACGGGCAGCTCCCCAAGTCAGTCGTCCGGTGTATTCGCTGCTCCATGTTTCCGGCAATGACTCTTCTGCTGTTTTCAGGTCCTTGTCGATTTGCTCATAGATTTTATCAGCACTTGTCTTCGGGATATTGGCTTCCGAAGCATCGTTGATTTTATAAGTCACCAAAGGAACTTCGCCGAAAGCTCTTACCAGATTGAAGTAGCAATAAGCGCGGAAGAAAGAGGCCTCTCCCTTATTGATGATGTCTTCAGTTTCTGTTTGTCCGGCTGTTTCTTTTTCTGCAATGGCATCAAGAATCTCATTACATTGGTAGATGATGGCATAATTCTGTCCCCAATAAGCACCCAGTAGGCCGTTGGTCGGTGTATACACAAAATCATCATACATTTCGGCTACATCAGAGCCATCGCTGGCGATACTTCCTTTTTCCGAATCTTCCGAACGGAAACAGTGGATGGCAAAAGCAGGAGGACCGGCTGTCACATTATAGTTACGCATCATCGTATAGACATTATAAATCTTACCGTTGACCAGAGCGTTCGGATTATCATCTTCCGTAAACTGTCCTTGTGGACTACGATCCAGAAAGTCACTACAGCTGCCTAGAAATAATGTAGTTGAAGTAATAAGGGCTGCAAATATATATTTATTCAGTTTCATATAATGATAGTTTTAAAGATTAAAGTTGTGTTCCGCATGGAAAACTGGCAGTGGCACCTTGTCACTAGAATGTTAGGTTAATGCCGAAGGTGTAGACCGCAGGTACAGGATAACTACCGTTATCTACTCCGAATGCGGTGGCAGTTCCTCCAAGTTCAGGAGTATATCCGGTGTTATGTTTCCATGTCTTCAAGTTCTGTATGTTGACATAGACTTTCAGAGCTTGCAGACGTATTTTGGCTATTAAGCTCTTGTCGAACGTATACGCTAACTGTACGTTGCGGATACGGAAGAATTTGCCGTCCTCAATGTAATAGTCGGAGTTGAGGTTGTTGATGGAATGTTTGGTGTTCAGCAACGGTTGGGTGTTGGACGTACCTTCTCCGTGCCAGCGGTCCAAGCGTTGTTCCAGGTAGTTGAACTGGGCAAAATTGTAGTTATCCCATGTACGGAAAATCTTGTTTCCGCCTTGTCCCATCATGTCGATGCCTAACGACCAATTCTTGTAGTCTACTCCGAGAGAAAAACCGTAAGTGACCTTTGGAGTCGGGTTACCTATCATGGTACGGTCTTCTGGGGTGATTTCTCCGTCACCGTTCACATCGGCGAATTTCAGGTCACCGGGGGTAACGGTAGCCAGTGTATTTTTGGGTGATGCGTCAATATCTGCTTGTGACTGATAAACGCCTGCCACTTTATAACCATAGAAATATCCGATAGGATAACCTGCCATTGTGTAACTTTGCTGCTTATCTCCGGCAATGATGGAATATCCTTCCTGAACAAGACTTTTTACCTCATTCTTGATAGTAGTCAGGTTGGCACTGACGGAATATCCCCAGTCACCAATCTGATCGCGCCAGGTTACAGCCATTTCCACTCCTTTATTCTGGATCTCTCCCAAGTTTCCGATACCGGGGATAGTTCCGGAAATTCCGGGAACTTCGGCTAACAAATCTTTGGTATTCTTCTTATAGTAAACACCCTCAAAATGCAAGCGGTTGCGAAGCAGGTTCGTTTCAAATCCGGCTTCCCAGGCTTCTACTTTTTCCCAACGCAGGTTAGGATTAGGAAGATAGGCAAGCTGGTATCCGGGATAAATGATGGACGGTTTACCGAATACGGCCGAATAAGCATTGGTCAATAAGGGTTCGGCAGGATAGGCTTTATCCAGGTTCTGGTTTCCTAACGTACCGTAAGATGCTTTGATTTTCAACATATCCAGCCATTTGATGTCTTTCATAAATTCTTCTTCGGACATCAGCCAACCTCCACCCAGCGAGAAGAAGTTCTGCCATTCATTTCCTGTGTAGGAGAAAGCGGAAGAACCATCCCGGCGGAAAGAACCGTTGAACAAGTATTTGCCTTTATAGTTGTAGATCACGCGTGCAAGTACGGATAATGTACTGCGTTCCCATTGAGTACTTCCATTGGTAGCGGTAGCTGCATCGCCGATGCTGACAAACCATTTGTCCGGATTATCCGGAATAACCAGTCCGACCCCCTGCTTGCGTGCTCCGTCCAATCGGCTCAACGAATTATAATAGGTAGTAAAACCGGCGGTAGCTGTCAGGTTATGATTTCCATTATCAAAGCTGTTGGTGTATGTCAACAGGTAGTCACTCTGAACTTTTGTTTCATTCTCTTTAAACTGGCTGACCTCGGTCTTGCCTGTTCCCAAAGTAGAGATCCCTCCGTTGACAGCGGCATCGTATACTTTTACGATCGGTGTATATGTCCGTCCGTTGTTCGACGCATAATCCATGGAGAACATCGCTTTGAACGTGAAATGTTTCAGGAAGTCTACCTCACCATAAATATTACCGGATGCCCGGTAGTTTTCCGCTTTGGTAGTATTCGCTTTTAATTCGACGTCTACCATCGGGTTGTTGATCTGCGCTTTCTGGAATTCGGGCAGAGCCGTATATAATCCGTATTCGTTGTTATATACCGGAGCGATAGGAGTTGCACGCAGGGCATTCAACACCTGTTTGGAATCTGCAGGAAGCATACGTGCTCCGTTGAATTGGAAACCGACTTTCAAAAAGTCCGTAATCTTATAATCATTACTTGCGTTGATGGTTACCTTGCTGAATTTTTCATGCTCGATGTTTCCTTGTTCGTAAGAGTAGCTCACTCCCAGGTAGAAACTATGTTTGGGCGAAGCCCCTGTAATACTGATGTTATTGTTTGTAATGAAAGCAGTCTGGAAAATTTCGTCTTGCCAGTCGGTATTGGCATCCCAGCCGGTATAATCGAAAGGATCGTCTCCTTGATTGGCGAGCTGTTCGTTATATAGTTCCTTGAATTGTGAACCATTCACCAGTTTCACTTTATCCACCACTTTCTTGAAACCGAAAGAAGTATTGATATTGACCAGCGTCTGCCCCTCTTTGGCTTTCTTTGTGGTAATGATGATGACACCATTCGCACCGCGAACACCGAAGATAGCCAGAGATGACGGGTCTTTCAGGATTTCCATAGATTCGATGTCCTCCGGATTCAGGAAATTGATGTTGTCATTGAATAATCCGTCGACAATGTACAGCGGTTTATATCCGTTGATGGAGTTTGTTCCGCGAATACGGATTTCCGGGTCCGATCCGGCTCGTCCGGAGTTTACAATCTGCACACCTGCCACTTTCCCCTGAAGGGAAGACAGCGGATTCATTGCCGGTTTGTTGGCTAACTCTTCTCCTTTGATATTGGTGATAGAACCTGTCAAGTCTCTTTTCTTTGCACTACCGTATCCGATAACGACTGTTTCGGCTAGTACTTGTGAATCTTCTTTTAAAGTGACATTGATGACGTTCTGTGTCCCCACTTTAATGGTTTGCGAAGTCATCCCCACGTATGAAAATACCAGTACGTCCTCCGGAGTGACAGAGATTGAATATTTACCGTCCATGTCCGTGATGGTTCCGGTGGAAGTTCCTTGTACGAGTACCGATGCGCCGATCAATGGTTCATTGGCAGCGTCCGTCACTGTTCCTGTCACCGTCTTTGTCTGTGCAAAGACCGATGTGGAGGTCAATAGCAGGCAAACAAGCGTCATGATGCTCCTTGACCTGATGGCTTTTTTCTGAAGATGTTGTAAAAGTCTAGTCCTCATTGCATTAAATTTTTCCATTTGTTATTATTTAGGTTGAAGTCTTTTTTCTGCCGTCTTTTGGCGAGAGTAACAAAGGAAACAAACGAAATTCAAAAAAGATTTGGGAAAAAAGAGAGGATGCTTGTTTTTAACACAAAAGGGTGAGGAGACTGTTGAAAAAGTTCAGACATGAACCGGTGTGGTTCATGCCTTTCCTGTTTTAAAACATTTGTTCCGCAGTGGTCATACATTGAATGACGTCTTCTTTGCTGCCATTGAAAGGACCTGATTTCTCTATTTTTAATGTAGACATGGCGGCTGCAAAACGACCGGCTTCTTCGATGCCGGCACCTGATACCCGTTGATATAAATAGCCGATGGTATACGTGTCTCCACATCCCGTTGCGTCTACCACTTCTCTGGGCTTATAAGCCGGAATACGATAGAAGTCTTTTCCGTCGAAGATAAGTGAGCCCATGCCGCCTAATGTGACTAATACTTCTTTCACTCCCCATTCATATAATTGGCGGGCAGCTTCATGCGGGTCGGAAAGACCGGTCAGTACTTCCATTTCATGCTCGTTGACTTTGAGGAAATGAATATATTGCAAGGCTTCTCTCTTATCTGTCCAGTCCACCGGATAGACGTGGGTGTCACGCACTTCACGTAAATAGCCTTGTGAGTCTACTGCAATCAACCCTTTTTGAGATAGTTCTTTGATTACTTCCAACGAGAAGTCGTCTGCCAGCAGAGAGCCGAGATGGTAGATTTGCGCATCTATATCTTTCAGCTGACCGGCAGTGAACGGATCGGCTTTCGCTAATACACGTTGAGTACGGTCGTCCGGATTGGCGCCATAGATATTCTCGAAGTATACGGAATATTTGCTTGGCAGGGCGGTTACATGAATACCCATTTCACGTAGTTGCTCCACGACGTTCATTTCAGTGGCACCAACTGCTGTTACTAAAGCGTAATCGATGTCGTTAAAATGGCGGATGGCATGTGAACAATAAAAAGCCGTTCCTCCCGGCATATAGACAGTGTTTTGGGGAGTGACTACTTTGTCTAATGTGATGTGACCGATGCAGCAAAGTTGATGTTTATTCATGTCTAACCAATTAAAAAGCCTCCAAGATAGTATCTTGAAGGCTTCTAGTTTATTTTTAGTGCGGCTGATAGGACTCGAACCTACACGTCTCACGACACCAGATCCTAAGTCTGGCGCGGCTACCAATTACGCCACAGCCGCATGTGTAGCTTTTTTGTTTAGCGGTGCAAAGATAGGAAGATTTTCTGATTTGGCAAATAATTTGGCAATAAAGTTATTCACTTAAGATTTCGAATGCCTTTTCAATCAGTGGATCTTTCTTTTGTGATTCTATGTCACCCTGCTCTATCCCTTCTTCCAGAATCTTATCCATGTTTACGTATACATCAGGTTTTATTCCATCTTCCAATGACTTTCCATACTTATCAAAGTGGGGGCTGGCAGAGAAGCGGACGCTCCAGCCATTGGGTAATTCTGATGAAAATGGCAGCCCTGATCCACCACCAGTCTGATCGCCCAGCTGGATGATTCTTTTATCCTCGTTATCATTGTTTAAACTGCGCATTATGTTAACAAAATCATTTGTGGCACTATAACATCGACGATTGGTTAGTATCACGACCTTTTTTTGCCAACGAATACTGTTGGAGGGTTCTAAATAAATGGGTTCCATCTCTGAGAAATCATTGTGTCCCGGACCTGTCTTATGTTGGATATATCCTGTTAATGCCAGTTTATCAGTGAACCGGGCAGCTATGCGTGAAGAATTGGTTAGATTACCTCCTCCGTTATCACGGACATCGATAATTAGTCCATTGCAGATTTGTAAATAGTAAAGGACCTCATCCAAATTGCCATCTCCAACTCCGGCACTGAAACTTTCATAACGTATGTATCCTATGTTATTGTCGAATATTTTATATTTAAGACCAGCGGATGTGCGATAGCCTGAATTGGCACTACCCAGATAATAGTTATAAAGAATATCTTCTCTATAATTCCAAGGGTAGCCCTGATACCATGCATCGTAATAAGAAATACGACTGGCAGAAGATAGATTGACATGCCCGTCTTTCAAGATATAAAGCATTTGGCTTAGGATGTCGAACAGGTCATCATTAGACATTGACGGAATAATCAGTTTGCTGTATTCGTCATGAACAGCATCCCAGTCAATACCTTTCGTATCCAGGAAACAATACTGTTCGTCGATGATCTTCCATAGTTGTTCGAAATTACCTCTGGGATCATTGGCGTAGTCATCTTCCCCAATGCAACCAGTCAGCACCGGAAGGCAGCAGAGCAGCCAAAGTATTTGTCTAATCTTATTTCTCATCATTAATTGATCTCTCACTTGAAGTTTCAACATTAAATTTTGTTCTCTTAGTAAGCTCTAACCGATGAAGGAAGAGCGGTTGCTTTCTTATTTCGGATACGGTATAGGTCTTTCACAAATCCTACCATGAATACGTGTGAGTAGGTATGTGTCTTGATATTGTTAACGTTGGATTGCTGCAAATCAGCCAGGTAGCTGAAGCGCATTTTGGTATATCCTATCGGCAGGTCGATGGAGAGCATCTGTCGCAACGAAGGTTGATTGTGCAGGGAGGTAAATTTTATTACTCCACTCGAATTTCCCAAAGAGAATATCTCGTAATAAGATTGTCCGTAGTGGGGAGAGAACATCACTCCCATAACCGGCAGATTGACCTGATAACGAAGCACCATTGGATACCGTTTGATTTTCAGGTGCCAAATAGCCATTCCGGAGGCATCCAGATTGACGTATGCCCGTGCGGATGCCGGATTGTTGGTGTTCCGGAGATTATAGACAAAGCCTCCGTTGACATCTATCAATCCTCCGGCTAATAATTTGAAATTATCTGTCAGGCGGAACTGGTAATGTAATCCATAGTTCCAGTTGACTAATCCGGAGAAAGTGTTATTGTTATCGGCCCGGTTGTGCGTATAGCTGATGTTTGCCTGAAAGAAGTTCTGCACAGATACATTTCCATCAAACAACTTGGTCATCCGAATCAATTCACGGGAAACACGGAAGTCGATTCCTTTGTATTCCTGCGGTGAAAGATAGGTGTCGAAAACGTTAGTAAATCCGACACCATACATGGTGGCACGTGTTACATACCGATGGGCTTGCAGACTGTCGATCTGCGCTTGTAATCTTGTGCAAAGGGCGAACAGGATGCAACCTGTCAGCCCCAGGTATATTAGTTTTTTCTTCATCAGAATAATTTCATCTGCCCGGTGATTTCATCAATAATATCGCCTTCGCTTTTGCCGCTGTCCGGATCCAGATTTTCCGGCTCCTCTTCAGGAACTTCCTGTTGTTCTTGTGAGGGTTCGGGGAAGCGAGTTGGTTCAAGCTCATTGATCGTTTCCACTGCATAGGTAGTGATACGTTTTCCCTTGGCTTTGAAACCTTTGACAGCAATGAATTCATCCGCATCGATATTCAACGGATCACGGAAATTGTCGTGTCCGCCAAATATGACTTCCAGACGAGGATAGTACTCGTCGGTCAGCAGGATCAGACGGTTGTTCTTATTTTCTCCCAAGTAGTTTTGTTTACGGTTGGAGGCCTCAAAACAGAAACGTTTCAGATACGGATAATTCTGTTGGTCGGCATCGTAAAGCGCGGCAGTCCATATCTTGTTAGGATCAAACTTCTCCACGATGCTTACATTATCTTCATAGTGGTTGCTCAAGTCGAAGTTGGTAGTATAGAAATCACCGTTGTTCAGAACAATCAATATGCTGTCGTCGCTTTGGAATTCACCCAGATATTCACCTCGTCCGTCATAGTTGAGGCGGAGTATGTCACGGTCAAACCATACTTTACGTCCACCGAGCGTGGAACCTCCTTTTTGTTTCAGGGATATCTTATGTACCGGCAAGCGGGTAAGAATCACGCCTCGTGCCTGACGTCCCTTGATGCTGACCTCACTGAAGTCATGCTCGAAAATGATACGACGTACACGCGGATTCGGTTTCAGTGTCACCTTGATGATTTCGGCTTCTCCATTCGGATTGGCGCTGAAATAGGTAATCCGTGATTCGGGAGTTCCCTGTGTGACATCATATTCGCGGTCGCGAACTACAGAGGTCACGGCGAAACGTTTTACGTATGTCGTTCCTTCTTTTCCGTCGCGGTAGGCTACATTGTAGATCGTACGTTTATCGTTCTTCTTGAATACATTGACATAAAGAACGTTTTTGCCGACGAATTTCTTGTCGGCAACGGGAGTAACGATATATTTACCGTCGCGGAAGAAGATAATGACATCATCGATATCCGAACAACATGCTACGAACTCGTCTTTTTTCAAGGCTGTTCCGATAAATCCTTCTTCGCGGTTGATATAAAGTTTCTCGTTTGCTTCTACTACTTTGGCAGCTTCGATGGTGTCGAAGTTACGCAGTTCCGTACGGCGCGGGAAGTTCTTGCCGTATTTGTTTTTCAACATCTGATACCAGTTGACGGTATAATCTACGATGTGAGCCAGATGATTATCAATCTCGGCCACTTCTTCTTTCATCTTGGCAATCAGTTCATCCGCTTTGTCCGAGTTGAATTTCAGAATACGCCCCATTTTGATTTCCATCAGTTTGAGAATATCCTCTTTGGTTACTTCGCGGATAAATTTCGGATAATAAGGCGTCAGGCGTTCGTCAATATGAGCACAAGCTGCGTCCATATCTTTGGATTGTTCGAACTCTTTGTCCTTATAGATGCGTTCTTCGATAAATATCTTTTCGAGCGAAGCAAAGTGCAACGCTTCCAGTATTTCGTTTTTCTTGATTTCCAGCTCCTGCTTTAGCAAATCCAGCGTGTTGTCTGCCGACTTTCTCAAGACTTTGCTGACAGTGAGGAAATGAGGTTTGCTGTCATCAATCACGCAGCAGTTGGGTGAGATGCTTACTTCGCAATCGGTGAATGCGTACAATGCATCGATTGTTTTGTCCGATGATGTACCTGGTGCCAGATGCACTAATATTTCTACGTTGGCAGCTGTGTTGTCATCTACCTTGCGAATTTTGATTTTTCCTTTATCAACAGCTTTCAGGATAGAGTCGATCACTGTTGAAGTGGTTTTCCCATAAGGGATCTCTGTGATTGCAAGCGTTTTGTTATCAATCTTGTTGATCTTGGCACGTACTTTCACTGCTCCGCCACGTTCTCCGTCGTTGTATTTGGCTACATCGATCGATCCGCCTGTCTGGAAATCGGGATACAGTTGGAATTCTTCCCCACGCAGATAGCTGATGGAAGCATCACAAAGTTCGTTGAAGTTATGCGGCAATATCTTGGAAGAAAGTCCAACGGCGATACCTTCTACTCCCTGCGCCAGTAATAACGGGAATTTCACAGGAAGAGTGACTGGTTCCTTATTTCGTCCGTCGTATGACAATTTCCATTCAGTAGTTTTGGGATTGAAGACAACATCCAGCGCAAATTTGGATAAACGCGCCTCGATATAACGGGGAGCAGCCGCACCGTCTCCGGTGAGAATATTACCCCAGTTACCCTGACAGTCAATCAACAGGTCTTTCTGTCCCAACTGTACCAAGGCATCCCCGATAGAAGCATCCCCATGCGGGTGGAACTGCATGGTGTGTCCCACAATATTTGCCACTTTGTTATACCGCCCGTCATCCAGACGTTTCATAGAATGCAGGATACGACGTTGCACAGGCTTTAAACCGTCATTGATGTGAGGTACGGCACGTTCCAGAATAACATATGAAGCATAGTCCAGAAACCAATTCTGGTACATGCCTGTTAACTGATGTTTTACGCTTTCGTCCCGCGCGTCCGCCGGTTTGTAGTCTGAATGTCCTTCCGTTATCTCGTTGATTTCGTCACTCATATATCAATCTTCGCTTTGCT
>ENA-ORCM01001717-ORCM01001717.1-human-gut-metagenome-genome-assembly--contig:-NODE-1717-length-17663-cov-11.511088_pt1 | contig 17663 bp, 15 predicted proteins | sample MGYA00242906_ERZ507928 | MGnify/ENA primary metagenome ERZ507928 (study PRJEB26167, sample SAMN06115497) | human gut metagenome | host: Homo sapiens | place: China:Shanxi | collected 2015-05-07...
ATCTGCGCTTTTGGCTTAGCATCTGCCGCACCTCGCTCGCCGTATCGGCACTTAGAATTATGCGGTATTGCCCTAAAGGTTTTCCCTTCACTTCGATGAAAGGTTGACGCTGTGTGTTTGGATATGTTACCATTTATCAGAAAGATTTAGACAATGCCGCAATGGACTGCTACCAGGCGTACTATTGTGGGCTTTGCCAATCTTTGGGCCGCAAATACGGCACGGCGGCGCGCATGGCGCTGAGCTATGACATGACCTTTGCCGCGCTGTTGCTGACCGCCCTGTATGACCCGCCCACACAGACTTCGCAGGGGCGGTGCGCGCCGCATCCGCTGCGCACCCGGCCGCGGGCCGTGAACGAATTCACCGATTACGCTGCGGACATGACGGTGGTGCTGGCCTATTACAATTATCTGGATGACTGGCAGGACGACCACAAACGCAGCCGCCTGCGGCTGGCAAAGCAGCTTGAGCCGCATCTAGAAAACATCCGCCGCCAATGGCCGCGCCAGTGCGAGGCCATCCACACCAAGCTGGATGAGCTGAACCGCCTGGAAAGCGCCAACAGCACCGACCTGGATGCCCTTTGCAATGCCTTTGGCGCATTGCTGGGCGCGGTGTTCAGCCCGCGGGAGGATTTCTGGTCCCCTGCCCTGACGCAGATGGGCCGCGGGTTGGGCGGGTTCATCTATTTGATGGATGCCTATGACGATTTAAAAAAAGATGCCCGTCACGGCAGCTTTAATGCACTGGCCGCCACCAAACAGGCGTTTGGCAGCGATACTGCCGGGTTTGAAGCGCGCTGCCACGAGCTGCTGACCCAGCAGATGGCCCTTTGCGCCCAGAACTTTGAACTGTTGCCGATTTTGAAAGATACCCCCGAAGGTCAGCTTTTGCACAACACGATTTACGCGGGGGTGTGGAGCAAGTATGCGCTGGTGAAAGCCACACGCACACCACGGAAGGGGAAACCAAACGAATGAACGATCCGTACAGTGTTCTTGGCATTACGCCGGGCGCCGATGAGGAAACCATTAAAAAAGCATACCGCCAAAAGTGCAAGCAATACCACCCAGATTTACACCCGGACGACCCCACCTGCGAGGACAAGTTCAAAGATGTACAGGCCGCTTACAGCGAGGTCATGCGGATGCGTTCCGGCGGCGGGTCCAGTGCATCCGGCAGCGGCTCTTCCAGCTATTATGGGCAGCGCAGCAGCGGCGGCAGCCAACAGCAGTACCAGGATCCGTTTGGCTTTGGGTTCGGGTTTGACCCCTTTGGCTTTGGCGGCACCTATGGCGGGGCCAGCAGCAGCTATGACCGCCGGGAATCACCGGAGATGCAGGCCGCCAACAACTATATCCGCAACGGGTACTATGCAGAAGCGATGAATGTTCTGGAAGGCATTGCCCCCGCCGACCGGGCCGCCCGCTGGCATTATTATGCCGCGCTGGCAAGTTCCGGCCTGGGTAACAACATCCGCGCCCAGAACGAAGCCCGCACCGCTGTGGACATGGAGCCCGGCAATTACGAGTACCAGAACCTTTTGGATCGGCTGCAGAACCCCGGGCGGGCGTACTCCACTTATCAGCAGGCATACACCCAGCCCGGCAGCCGCCAGCACGGCATGAACTTTTGTTTGCAGGCCTGGCTGTACCTGATGCTTTGCAACCTGTGCAGCATTTGCTGCTGCGGTGGGCGCGGTGGATTTTATATTTGCTGAGCAGGGGTTGAAAGTAATTTTTTAGCGTTGAATCAATATAAAGCGAACGCATGTGGTTACCCGTTGGGGCCGCATGCGTTCGTTTTGGTTTTGGGTGCTATTTTATTATATGAATCGCGGGGAGATCGTAAATGCGCTAGCGGGTACATATCATGAATGGTGATTACCTCACGGTAGGGACGTTTTCATAGGTTTACTCCATAAAAATAACCGCCCCCGGCCAGTTTCCCGGCGGGGGGCGGTGTGCTTGTTAATTCAAACCCTGTTCAGGCAAAAATCAGACCTGGTAATCCACGGTGATGTTGCTGCTGGTGGTGGGCTTGGTGGCATCGTCAGAGTTGTTATCCACCTTGATTTCGCCGTTGCGGATCTTCTCCAGAACGGTGTTGTACTCGTCCAAGGTGAAAGTGCTGAAGTTCCAGCTTGCTTCGTCGGTGGGCAGGCCAACATAGTCGCCCTCTTCCAGGCCAAAGTTGCCGTTGGTGCCAGCGATGGTGCTCCAGTCGCCTGCATTGACGGTATCCAGGCCATTCTTAACGGCAGCGCCCAGCCCCTTCATGGCGGAGGTAACAAACGGGTTTGCCTTGTACTTGCCGGACTCAACACCCTCAACGCCCAGGTAGTTCTGGTCAACGTCAACGCCGATCAGCTTGCCGTCATGCTTGTCAGCAGCTTCAGCAGCAGAAGTCCAGATGCCGCCGCCGCAGGCGAACACAACTTCGGTGCCGCCATCGTACCAGCCGTCCATCTTAGCGGTGATCTTCTCATCGCCATAGAACTGACCGCCGTAGTAGTAGTTGATGTCGATGTTGGTGCCAAGCTCCTTAGCAGCAGCGTCAGCGCCCTGCACGTAGCCGTAGCCGTAACGGATGACAGCGGGGACAGCCATGCCGCCGAGGAAGCCCAGCTTGGTCTTGCCGTCCTTAACGACAGCGTAGCCAGCCAGATAACCTGCCTGCTCCTCCTTGAAGGTGATGCAGTAGCAGTTTGCGGGGATGGCGTCGGTGCCGATGTCGCCCTGGGTGACATCGATGGCGATGAACTTGACATCGGGGTACTGGTCAGCAGCCCATGCCAGAGAAGCGCCGTACAGGTAGCCGACGCAGACGATGACGTCAGCGCCATCGTTGACAGCCTGACGGATCATGGTCTCGCGATCCTCATCGGAAGCGTCAGCCTCGGGGATGTAGTACTGGCAGTCATCGCCCATGTAGCCGGAAACAGCAGTCCAGCAGGCCTGGTTGAAGCTCTCATCGTCGATGGTGCCGGTGTCGCAGGTCAGAGCGACCTTCACGATCTTCTCGCCGCCCTCAGCGGTGGAAGCGGCTGCGCTGGTGGAGGCAGCTGCAGAGGAAGCAGTGGAAGAAGAAGAACCGCCGCAGGCAGTCAGAGCAGCGGCAGCAGCAGCGGCGCCAGCCACTGCCAGGAAGTTACGACGAGAAATCATCATAATGAAAACTCTCCTTTTATTTTAATATAATCGCGTTTTGTTGACGAAATGTGCGCACTTGCACATTTACTGGCTCAAGTATAGCGGGAAGAAGTGACAGATGCAAGCCTTTTCCGATTACAAAACATTTACAATTATTTTATCAAAATTGTATAAAAATCACACTTATCCCGGAAGATCCGCTCCGCCCGGCCTTTTTCGCGCAGCTGCGTTCAGCCTTCCACAGCCTTGTTGCCTGCCACGTTGGAGGGGCCGAAGCCGAAGGGCAGCAGCTCGTCCATGCTGCGCTCGATGAAATCGTCCGGGCTTTTTGCCATGATGACATTCAGCTCCGGGCCGCCGAATTCGAACAGTGCCTGACGGCAGACGCCGCAGGGCGAGGTGATCTGCTTGTTGACTTCGCCCCGGCGCGCACCCACCACGGCGATGTCGGTGAACCTGGTCACGCCCTCGGCCACGGCCTTGAACAGGGCCGTCCGCTCGGCGCAGCTGGTGGGGGTAAAGGCGGCGTTCTCCACGTTGCAGCCGGTGAAGATGCGGCCATCCTCGGCGCGCAGGGCCGCACCCACCATAAAGTCGCTGTAAGGCGTGTAAGCTCTCTCCCTGGCCGCAAGGGCCATCCGGATGAGCTCCTGCTTTTCTTCCAGAGTCAGTTTTGTCATGGTCGATTCTCCTTTTTGCAATTTGTAGATATAGCGTTCTTCGTCCTGTGGGACGAAGCTGTTTTTGTTGATCCAAGTATAAATCATTCTTTTCAGAAGTGCAAGCAAAGCCGCCGCCTCTGCGTCGAAAAAGAGGGCCGCTGCAACCACAGCGACCCTCTTTGATCCAAAAAGCTCTTAGTACTCCGCACCCAGTGCGACCTTCATCATATCGGTGAAGCTCTTCTGGCGCTGCTCTGCGGTGGTGATCTCCGGGGAAACAAAGCTGTCGGAGATGGTCAGCAGGCAGGCAGCGTTCTTGCCCAGAGTCTCGGCGTTGGCGAACAAAGCAAAGCTCTCCATCTCCACGCAGAGGCAGCCGCGCTCGTCGCGCAGCAGCTCCCAGTAGGTGGGCTTTGCGTCGGAAGGCTGACGGTAGAAAACGTCGGAGGAGTGGATGTTGCCCTCGATGAGCTTGATGCCCTGCTTCTTGGCGGAGGCGCGCAGCTTGTCATTCAGCTCCTCACTGGGGAAGGTGATGTCGTGGTCGTTGCCGCTCTGGACGCGGGCATAGTTGGACTCACTGACAGCACCGGTGGCCAGCACAGTGTCGAACAGCTTGGCGTCGGCAGTGTAGCTGCCGGCGGAGCCGATGCGGATGATGTTGTCCACATCGTAGAACTTGAACAGCTCGTAGGAATAGATGCCGATGGAGGGCATACCCATGCCGCTGCCCATCACGCTGATGGGACGGCCCTCGTAGGTGCCGGTAAAACCCAGCATCCCGCGGACGCCCGTCACCTGACGGACATCCTTCAGGAAGGTGTCAGCAATGAACTTTGCGCGCAGGGGGTCGCCCGGCATCAGGACAGTCTTTGCGAAATCGCCCTTTTCGGCGCTGATGTGAGGAGTAGCCATAACAATTATCTCCTTTTTATAAAATTATTTCTTCCCCGGGAATACGTTCTGCGGGGGAATGTACGAACCATTGAGACGTATCTCAAAGTGGCAGTGGTTGCCGGTGGAACGGCCCGTGCTGCCCAGATAGCCGATGAGCTGGCCCTGCTTGACGGTCTGGCCCGCACTGACGGTCAGGGACAGGCAGTGTGCATACACAGAGCTGTATCCACCGCCGTGGTTGATGATGACCGAGTAGCCATAGCCCGTACCTGCACCGGCCTTGTTGTAACCCGCCTTGGTGACGGTGCCGCCTGCGGAGGCGTAGATGGGCGTACCGGCCGGGGCGCAGATGTCCACGCCCTTGTGGCGTCCGCCGTACCAGCGCGAGCAGTAGCGGTAGTTCGGCACAGGCCAGATGAACTGGCCGCTGCCGGTGATGTACTTGGTGCTGGAAGTCACCTTCTTGGTGCCTTTGACCACCTTCTTGTTCACCGGCTCCTTGATGACCTCGGTGGAAAGCACGCTCTGGTCCACAAGGATATTGTTGGTGTCGTAGACGTTCTGGAGGGTCACACGGCGCAGACCGTTCTCGCCCTCCTGGAGCACCTTGGTGGTTCCCTTCGTATATTCGTTGGATTTTGTCGTCTCGGTGGAGAATGCGATCTCTTCCTCACGGGTCTCGATGCGGGTGATGCGCACCTCAAGGCCAGCCTCTTCTTTGGTGATGACGAGATGGTCGCCCTCAAGGATGCTGGACGTCTCGCTCAGCGGCTCACCCTTGAACGCCGGGTTGAGGGCGCACAGCTCACGGAAGGTCAGGTCATTGTTATGTGCGATGGACCAGAGGGTGTCGCCCGCCTTGACGGTGTAGACCTTCTGAGCCTGCTTCACGCCCACCAGCTCCTGCCGGACGGTCTCAAAATCCTGCAAGCCTTCCTTGAAGTAAAGACCGTCTTCCAGCGTGACCTGCTTGTTGAAGCCCACGCTCACATCGGGGTCGTCCTCTTCTTCCTCGTAGGGGTCGAGCATGGCGGCGAGGTAATCCCGCAGCGCGTTGCCGTCGCTGCACACCGCCGTCAACTCGCCGTCCAGATAAAGAGCCGTGCCTTCGCTGATCTGGTCGCCGGCGCTCTGGATGATGGCGTTTGCCATCTCGTTTTCGTCCATCATGTGGTGGGCGATGGCGAGGGTGTAGCTCGGCTCGATGGTCCACTCGGTCTTGTCGGTGCCGGCGTAGCTGATACGCTCCATCACGTCCTCGCGGGCCGTGTTGAAGACGTCCTCATTCGCCACATAGCCCACGGTTTCACCGTTGACCCGGACGGCCAGCGCATAAGGCTGGTGGATGACATATTGGAACACTGCTGCGCCCAGCGCCAGTGCGCAGATGGGCAGGGCATACATCGCCATGCGGGGCAGCAGACTGAGGTTGCGGCGGACGCCGTTTTTGAAGTAGTGGACGCTGGCCTCAAATGCTGCACCGAAGCCCTGCTCCTTGCGGATGCGGTGGGCATGGATGAGAAGGGACACGATGCCCTTTGCAAACAGCACGATGGGGCCAAACAGGTCTTTGGCCACCTGTGCTGCGCCGGGGAACGCCGTCTCCGCCAGAGCCTTTGCAAAGCGGCGGATGCCTCCAGCAGCCCAGAGAGCGGCGTACTTGATGGCACGTCCCACCCGCACGGCAGCATACTCCGCGCCAAAGCCCAGTGCGTAGAGCACTGCGCCAACGCGCAATACCAGCTTTGACGAGCGCAGCTTCCGGGCGGCATTGTCCAGCCGGTGTCTGCGGCGGCGATACCGCCGGTGACGGCGCAGCAGATGGACGCACTGGAGCTGCGCCCAAAGCGAGCGCAGCTTTGCGCGGAAGCCGGTGTGCCGCGGCGCACCGGCTGGCTCGTCCTGCCGCGTTTCAGTTGTTTTATCTTCCAGCAAAAAGGATGCTCCTTCCTGTATCTTCAGGAGATTCTGATTTGTCTCTTTTCTCTGTTATCGACACGCTGCCGCATAAGGACAGCTTTTTTGACAAGAATAACTCTATTTATTATACACCCTGCCAGCGCCGAAACAAGCACTGACACAAAATTTGGGCTTAGCTTTCACTTACTTTTCACGAAATACACAAATTCAGTCAAAAAGGGCTGCCATATCCTCCGGCAGCGGGCTTTCCACCGTCACCGGCCTCAGGGTCGTCTCGTCCACCGGCACTTCGATGCGGATTCCGTCCGGCATCCGCTCGCAGCGCGGCACCCAGAACGTCTGTTTTGCGCAGTGGAGCGCCTGCCGCCCGATGCGCGCCCGGCTCCCGCCGTAGAGGTCATCGCCGGCCAGCGGGTAGCCGATGGATGCAAAATGTACCCGTATCTGGTGGGTCCGGCCCGTCACCGGGACACAGGCCGCGAGGCTCAGGCCGTTTTCGGCTTTCAATATGGTATATTCCGTCCGGCTGGGTTTGCCATCGGGGGTGACGCACCGCCCGATGATGCTCTCCCCCTGCCGCCCGATGGGGGCGTCGATGACGCCCGGCCCGAGGGGAAGCTCTCCTTCTGCAACGGCGTAGTAGAGCTTTTCCACCCGCTGCGCCAGCAGCGGGGCGGCGTAACCATTCTGGGCCGCCAGCACGAGGCCGCTGGTGTCCTTGTCGATGCGGTTCACCGGGCGGAAGACGGGGCTTCTGCCCTGACGCAGCGCCCAGGCGGCATAGCCGTTCGCCAGCGTATCCAGCGGGTAATTCAGGGTTGGATGCACCGCGAGATGGGGCGGCTTTTCCACCACGAGGGCAAAAGCGTCCTCGTAGACCACATCCACCGGGATGTCGTCCTGCGGCACAACGCTCTCCCCCTCCGGCGGCAGTTCAAAGGAGATGACCTGCCCAGCCTCCACCCGGCGGTTGGCCAGGATGGGGGCGCCGTCGGCAAAAAAGCCGCTGCCCCGGAATTTCACGGCCCGGGACAGGTCGGTGGAGACACTGCACTTGCGCAGAAAACCGCGCAGCAGCATCCCATCCGCCTCGGGCGGGACTTTGAAATAAAGCTTCATCTTCCCACCTCCAGCGCGGGCAACATATAAGATAAGTATAGCAAAATTCTCTTTCTCTTGCAAATCTTGTTTTTTTATGGTATCATGAGGAGCGGAAAACGAGTGGAACATACGGCGGCGGGGCGGCTTTGACCGCTCTGAGGAAAGTCCGGGCCTCACAGAGCACGGTAACTGCTAACGGCAGCCGAGGGTGACCTTAGGGAAAGTGCAACAGAAAACAAACCGCCGCAGCAATGCGGTAAGGATGAAACGGCGAGGTAAGAGCTCACCAGCGCATGGGTGACCATGCGGCTTTGTAAACCCTACCGGAAGCAACGCCTATATGGGACGTACAGCGCTGCTCGCGTGTCCCGAAGGCGGCACGAACCTGTCAGCAATGGCAGGTCTAGACAGATCGTCGTTTAATACAGAACCCGGCTTACGGTCTATCTCGTTTTCCATCTTTTGTTTTCAGCGCTGTCTGCGGTGTGCAGGCAGCGTTTTTTGTTTCTTTAACCACACTGTCACTTTTCGTTTGGGCCGGTTTGTGGTATACTGAACAAAACCCCGCAGAGCACGTCTCCGCCGGGGCCTTAATTCAACAGACAGGATGTGAAATCCTCCGATGAAAGATGGTTTTTTGAAGGCAGCCGCCCTCTCGCCCTCACTGCGGGTGGCCGACTGCAATTATAACGCTTCCCAGATCGTATCTCAGTTACAGGACGCTGCGGCCCGCGGCGTCAGGCTGGCGGTGTTCCCCGAGTTCTGCCTCACCGGCTACACCTGCGGCGATCTGTTCTTGCAGCGCACGCTGCAGCAGGGCGCGCTGGACGCCCTGCAGACCGTGCTGGACGCCAGCCGGGAGCTGGACGTCGTGGCCCTCGTGGGCCTGCCGCTGCTGGTGCGGGGCAAGCTGTACAACTGCGCCGCCGTCCTCTGCGGCGGGCGTCTGCTGGGCCTTGTCCCCAAGACCTACCTGCCCAACTACGGCGAGTTTTACGAAAAGCGCCAGTTCACCTCGGGCAGCACTGAGGTGGAGACGGTAACAGTCTGCGGGCAGGAGGTGCCTTTCGGTACATCCCTGCTCTTCCGCTGCCGCCAGATGCCCAGCTTCGTTCTGGGCGTGGAGATCTGCGAAGACCTGTGGAGCGCTCTGCCCCCCTCCACCTTCCATGCGCTGGCCGGTGCCACCGTCATTGCGAACCTTTCGGCCAGCGATGAGACAGTCGGCAAGGCCGAGTACCGCCGGGCGCTGGTGTCGAACCAGTCCGCCCGCCTGCTCTGCGGCTACCTGTACGCTTCTGCCGGCCACGGCGAGAGCACCCAGGACATGGTCTTCGCCGGCCACGACCTCATCGCCGAGAACGGCGCCCTCCTCGCCGAGACATCTCCCTTCGAGGGCGGCTGGGCTGAGACGGAGCTGGACTGCCAGCGGATGGAGTCGGAACGGGCGCGCAACACCAGCTTCGAGCCCAGCGCTGAGGGGTATCTGACCGTCGATTTCGACCTTGCCCTCACCGAGACGAAGCTCTCCCGCTGGGTAGACCCCACGCCCTTCATCCCCCACGACGAGCGCCGCCGGGCCGAGCGCTGTGAGCTGATTTTGAAAATGCAGGCCGACGGCCTCGCCAAGCGCCTCGAGCATGCCCACGCCAAGACGGCGGTCATCGGCATCTCAGGCGGTCTGGACAGCTGCCTCGCCCTGCTGGTGGCCGTCCGCGCCATGAAACAGCTGGGCCGCCCCACCAGCGATGTGCTGGCCGTGACCATGCCCTGCTTCGGCACCACCCACCGCACCCGCAGCAATGCGGAGATCTTATGCGACGAGCTGGCCGTCAGCTTTACCGAGATCGACATCGCCAACACCGTCCACAGCCACTTCAGGGACATCGGCCAGGACGAGAGCGTGCTGGACGTCACCTTCGAGAACGGACAGGCTCGTGTGCGCACCCTCGAGCTGATGGACACTGCCAACCGCACCGGCGGCCTCGTCGTCGGCACCGGCGACCTCTCCGAGCTGGCGCTGGGCTGGGCCACCTACAACGGCGACCACATGAGCATGTACGGCGTCAACGCCGGTGTCCCCAAGACGCTGGTGCGCCACCTCGTCCAGTATGAGGCCGACATTGCCGCCTCCGCCGAGCTGCGCCGGGTGCTGCTGGACATCCTCGACACCCCCGTCTCCCCGGAGCTGCTGCCTGCCAAGGACGGCGAGATCTCTCAGAAGACGGAAGACCTCGTGGGTCCCTATGAGCTGCACGACTTCTACCTTTATTATGTTCTCCGCTTCGGCTTCGGCCCGTCGAAGATATTCCGGCTGGCGAAAGCGGCCTTCGCAGGCCGGGCCGAGTACCCGGACGAAGTGCTCTACAAGTGGCTGCGCAACTTCTACTGGCGGTTCTTCGCCCAGCAGTTCAAGCGCAGCTGCCTGCCCGACGGCCCCAAGGTGGGCAGCGTCACCCTCTCGCCCCGGGGCGACTGGCGGATGCCCAGTGACGCAGCCGCCGCGCTCTGGCTGGCCGAGCTGGAGCAGATCCCGCTCAAAGGATGATTTTTTATGAAACAACACAAAAAACTGCTGATGAATCTGGTCTTTGCTGCCGTCATTCTGGCCGCAGCCGCCGTGCTGCTGCTGGTGCGGAAAGCAAACCAGACCGGTGCGCCGCTCTGCGCGGAGCTCATCTATGGCGACAGCAACACCAGGCTCACCTTTCCTCTCGAAAAAGACGCCGATTACGCTGTGGATACTGGCTACCTCACCGTCCACATCCGGATCCAGAACGGCGCGGCCCGCTTTGTGGACTCGTCCTGCCCTGACCACATCTGCGAATCCTTCGGCTGGCTCAGCGAGGAAGACCAGACGGCCACCTGCCTGCCCGCCCGGGCTGTGCTGAGCATCATCCCCACCCCATGACGGCATACACATCCAAAGGAGTGAACGCCTATGTTTGACGAAAACGAGCATACCCATCCCCAGAACAACGACGAAGGCCCCCGGCACATCCACCGGGGCATCAAGCGCAGCGAACCCGACGAAGTGGAGGTAGACAGCGCCGATTTCTTCTCGCCGGAGCCTCCCCGCCCCAAAGCACCGCCGAAACCGGCACCGACGCCTCCGTCTGAGCCGCCGAAGCCTCCGGTGCCGCCCCGCAGACAGTGGGAGCCGCTGCACCCCAGCGAGCCCGCCCCCGCTGACGACAAACTTCCGAAAGGAGGAATGGTCTTGCTGGTACTGCAGGCCATCCTGAGCCTTGCCGCGCTGGTGCAGCTCTGGCGCACCCAGATGCTGCCGGTGCTCTACCTCGTTATCATCACCGCGCTTCTGGTGCTGCTCTGGCTGCTGGTGCGCAAGTGCCTCGCCTCCCGCAGCGGTGCCGTCGTGGCCCGGGTGCTGTCCGTCCTGCTCTGCGCCGCGCTGGCCGTGGGCTGTGTCTGGGCGCAGCAGGGTCTGACCGCACTGGACAGCATGACTTCCGGCCTGCTCACCGGTGCAGAGGCGAACAAGATCACGAAAGAGCCCTTCGTCGTCTACCTCAGCGGCGTGGACAACCGCGGTGACCTGACCGAAAAGGCCCGCAGCGACGTGAATATCCTCGCCGTGGTCAACCCCACCACCAAGCAGGCGGCCCTCATCAACACCCCGCGCGACTACTATGTTGACCTCGCAGGCACCGACAGCAAGGACAAGCTGACCCACGCCGGCCTCTACGGCGTCGAGACCAGCATGGCCACGCTGGGCAACCTCTACGGCGTGGATGTGGAGCACTACCTCCGCATCAATTTTGCGGGCTTCATCAACATCATCGACGCCATCGGCGGCGTGGACGTCTACTCCGACCAGGCCTTCACCTCGGTGGGCAGCCCCGGCTACTACGACCCCACCACCTTCGCCGAGGGCTGGAACCATCTGGACGGCAAGTCCGCTCTGGCTTTTGCCCGGGAGCGCCACGCCTTCAAGACCGGCGACATCCAGCGCGGCATCAACCAGATGAAAGTCATCGACGCGATGGTCAACAAGCTCAAGTCTCCCGCCCTGCTCATGGGCTTCTCCAAGCTGATGGACGCCGCCGCCGACTGCTTCGTCACCAGCCTCTCGCAGGAACAGATCTCTGCGCTGGTCCGGATGCAGCTGGGCGACCTTGCCAACTGGGACATCCAGAGCTACACCGTCACCGGCTCGGGCGCGAAGAGCACCAAGTGCTACTCCGCCAAGGGCCAGAGCCTCTACGTCATGAAGCCGGATGAGAACTCGGTCAACGAGGCCAAGGCCCTTGTCGCCGCAGTTCTGGGCGGCGAGGACAAGCTCACCAGCACCAGCCAGACCCCTGAGAAGACCGAGGTCTTCACGCCGACCGCCGACCCCAACGCCGGTGCATCCATCCCGGAGGAATCTCCCGACAGCGTGATCGCAGAAGAGCCCGCCGGGAGCGAAGCCCCGGCGGAAGAGGTCCCCGCTGACAGCCAGCCCGCCGAGGGCGACGCCTCCGGTGAGCCCAGCGCTTCCACCGAGGTCCCTGCAGACGGCAGCGAAGAAGCCCCGGCAGACTCCACCGAGTCGCCGTCCTTCAGTATGCCGACCCAGGAGCAGGTGGAGCAGGCGGCTTCCTCCCTGCATCAGGCCGCTTCCACCGTGCTGGACGCCCTGTTCGGCTCCGGCAGCGGCGACGCTTCCAGCGCTGAAAATGATGCAGCGTAAATAGAATTGCAAAAGAAAAAGGACTGCTCACGCAGTCCTTTTTCTTTTGCCTGTTTAAGTTAAAATGTCGCTCAGCACGCTCTGGCCGTCCAGCGTGGAAGCATCCACCCCCAGATAGTCGCAGATGGTCTGTGCGATGGTGCCGAAGCAGAGCTTGGTGCCGAGGTCAACGCCCGGTTTGACGCCCTTGCCGCAGATGAGATACGGCACATACTCGCGGGTATGGTCGGTGGTCTTGGTGTAGGAGGGGTCACAGCCGTGGTCGGCCGTGACCATCAGGATGTCGCCCTCCCGCATCCCGGGGATGAAGTCGGCAACGAACTTGTCGAACTCGGTGGCGGCGGCGGCGTAGCCTGCCACGTCGCGGCGGTGGCCGTAGAGCATATCGAAATCGACGAGGTTCACGAAGGCCAGACCCTCGAAGTCGCGGGTCTGCAAAGCCTTGGTGAAGGCGATGCCATTGGTGTTGCCGGTGGTCTTGATCTTTTCCGTCACGCCCTCGCCGTCGAAGATGTCGAAAATTTTGCCCACGGCGATGACGTCCCTGCCTGCGTCCTTGAGCAAATCAAGCATGGTCTTGCGGGGCGGCTTGAGGCTCAGGTCGTGGCGGTTGGTGGTGCGGTAGAAGGTGTCTGCGGTATGGCCGAGGAAGGGGCGGGCGATGACGCGGCCCACGCCGTACTCGCCCTTCAGCATCTCGCGGGCGATCTCGCAGTAACGGTACAGCTCGTGCACCGGCACAAGCTCCTCGTTGGCGGCGACCTGAAACACGCTGTCGGCGCTGGTGTAGACGATGAGGGCATCCTCCTTCATGGCCTGCTCGCCGTAGTCCTTCAGCACCTGTGTGCCGGAGTAGGGCTTATTGCAGAGGACTTTGTGGCCGGTCTTTTCCTCGAACTCGTGGATGAGGCTGTCCGGGAAGCCGTCCGGGAAGGTGGGCAGCGGCTTGGGGCTGACGACACCGGCAATCTCCCAGTGGCCGATGGTGGTATCCTTGCCCATGCTCTGCTCCTGCAGGCGGGCGAAGGAGCCGATGGGAGCGGCTTCCTTTTCACCGGCGGTCACGCCGTCGATGTTGAACAGTCCGAGTTTTTTCAGGTTGGGGCAGTTGAAGTTGGGGTGGTTGGCGATGGCACCGAGGGTGTTGGTCCCCTCATCGCCAAAGGCAGCGGCATCCGGCTCTGCGCCGATGCCGAAGCTGTCCAGAACGATCAGAAAAACGCGCTTTTCCATTACGCTTTCACTCCGTTTCTATCATTTTGCGCTCACCTGTGTCCCTTCGGGGCAGAAGTGAGACTTTTGCTTAGCCCTATTATAGGCGATGGACGCATTTTTCGCAAGCGTTTTATCGCTCCGGCATCTATCACGAAAATTTAAGGTTTTCTTTGCCGAATTTTTTCTTGCTCTCTTGTACACAAGCGGTTATAATATAGAATGGTAAGGTTTTCAAACACCCCTGACCGGGCCGATGTCCGGCCAGCGGCCGCAGGGCATATCTGGCACCTGCGCGCCTATCATAGAGGAAAAAAAGAGACTGTTAGAGGTATATTTATGAGAAAAACGAAGATCATCTGCACCCTTGGCCCTTCTACCGATAAGGACGGCGTCCTGCGCGAGCTGGTCGCCAACGGCATGAACGTGGCCCGCTTCAACTTTTCCCACGGCTCCTATGAGGAGCACAAGGGCCGTCTGGATATGCTGAAGGCTGTCCGCGCTGAGCTGAACAAGCCCGTTGCTGCCCTGCTGGACACCAAAGGCCCCGAGATCCGCCTGAAGGAGTTCAAGAACGGCGTTGAGATGCTGGAAGCCGGCCAGACCTTCACCCTGACCACCCGCGAGGTGGAGGGCACCAAGGAGATCTGCTCCATCACCTACAAGGACCTGCCCCAGGACGTCCATGAGGGCGGCACCATCATGCTGGACGACGGCCTCATCAAGCTGGCCATCAAGAGCGTCACGGACACCGACATCGTCTGCGAAGTGCTCAACAGCGGCAAGATCAAGACCAAGAAGGGCGTCAATGTCCCCGGCGTCCACCTGTCCATGCCCTACCTGAGCCAGCGCGACCGGGATGACATCATCTTCGGTGTCCAGCAGGGCTTCGACTTCATCGCTGCTTCCTTCGTGCGCACCGCACAGGACGTCTACGACATCCGCAACCTGCTGAACGAGTACGACTCCAACATCCGCATCATCGCCAAGATCGAGAACCGCGAGGGCGTCAATAACATCGACAGCATCCTGTCCGCTGCCGACGCCGTCATGGTCGCCCGCGGCGACCTGGGCGTCGAGATCGACTTCACCGAGCTGCCCGGCATCCAGAAGAACGTCATCGACCGCTCCTTCTCCTTCGGCAAGCCCATCGTCACCGCCACCCAGATGCTGGACAGCATGATGGTCAACCCCCGCCCCACCCGCGCCGAGATCTCCGACGTGGCAAACGCCATCTATGACGGCACTTCCGCTATCATGCTCTCCGGCGAGACCGCTGCGGGCGCATACCCTGTTGAGGCCCTCAAGACCATGTCCGCCATCGCAGAGCGCACCGAGAACGAGGTCCACTACCGCGACAACCGCCTGACCGATACCACCGGCCAGATCAGCGTCAGCGACGCTACCGCACATGCTGCCTGCCTGACCGCAAAGGACGTCAACGCTTCTGCCATCGTCACCGTGTCCGAGTCCGGCAACACTGCCCGCCTGCTGAGCAAGTACCGCCCCTCTCAGCCCATCATCGCCTGCGTCATGGACGAACAGGTCCAGCGCCAGCTGTCCATCTCCTGGGGCATCACCCCGCTCATGATGGACCTTGCCACCAGCACTGATGAGCTCATCGAGAAGTCCACCACTCTGGCCAAAGAGCACGGCTACCTGCACGACGGTGAGCTGGCTGTCGTGACCGCCGGCGTCCCCGTGGGCGTCTCCGGCACCACCAATATGATCAAGATCCACATGATCGGCAACTGCCTGGCTACCGGCGTCGGCGTCGGCCCCGAGGGCGCTGCTCTGGCCAACGCCACCGGCAAGGCCTGCGTCTGCCGCACCATCGAGGAGATCCGCGCAAAGTTCAAGCCTGGCATGGTCCTGGTCGTCCCCTCCACCTCCAACGAGATGTTGAGCTACGTCCGTGACGCCGCCGCTCTGGTGGTCGAGGAAGCCGGTCTGAACAGCCACGCTGCCATCGCCGGCAAGGCCCTGCTCAAGCCCACCATCGTGGGCGCCGTCGGCGCTACCGCCCACATCCGCGACGGTCTGATGGTTGCTGTGGACTGCGCACACGGCAGCGTCCAGCGCCTGCAGGCCTGATCTCGGGAGGCACAGTATGGAGCGCATTGCAAGTTTCTGCGTAGACCACACCAAGCTCGACCGCGGCATGTACCTGAGCCGTCAGGACGGCGATGTTCTGACCTGGGACATCCGGATGAAGAAGCCGAACCACGGCGATTATCTCTCCACCGGTTCGGCCCACACGCTGGAGCACCTCTTCGCCACCTATGCCCGCAACAGCCAGTATAAGGACGGCGTCATTTACGTCGGCCCCATGGGCTGCCGCACCGGCTTTTACCTGCTGACCCGAGGCCTGACCCCCGCCGAGGCGCTGAGCCTGACGGTGGAGTCCTTCCGCTTCATGGCTGCGTTTGAGGGCGATGTCCCCGGCGCAAGCGAGGTGGAGTGCGGTAACTACCGCGACATGGACCTGCCCGCCGCAAAGGCTGAGGCTGCTGCCATGCTGCCCGTGCTTGAGGCACTGACCGCCGACGAGCTGCATTATTGATCTCCTGATAAAGTAAGGGCCGGTATTGCTGCATTGCAGCAGTACCGGCCCTTTTCATTTATACTTCCCCGATGACCGGGAGCAGGTCTTCGAGCTTATTGAAATAATTCACGATGGTGACCACATTGTTGACGATGGAGCTGCCCGCCGAGAAGATACGGGCCACATAGTTCAGCACCCGGCCAATGTCCTGAAACGTCTGCCATGCTGTGGTCTCGCCGCCGCAGAGCAGCACCCTTTCGTCGTCCCCGATGGATGTATACTGGGCGGGCATCTGCATCCGATAATTCCTCATAGTATCCTTTCCTTTCCGTGGGTGGTGCGTTATGTCCCGGGGCAAGGCCCGGTCGGCCTGTCCTGTAAAACAGCATACCACCCGCCCGGGACAAACCGTGTCAGAGTGTGGGGAGACAGCAAAAAACACAAGGACCCGGGGTGTTTCCACTCCGGGCCCTTGTGCCATTTTTATTTCGAGGAATAGATAATATCGTTTTATCGCTGGGCTTGTGTCAGCTCAGGTGCGATCAAGCTGCAGCCTTGACAACAGCCTTGCAGGTGACAACGACCATGACGTAATCGGTATCGCCGACAGTGAACGGCTTCATGCTCAGCTCGAACTTATTGCCAGCCTCAATGTCAGTACCCTTCTTCTCGCCGACCTTGACATCGTCTTTGTTGATAGCCTTAGTGGTGTCGATCTTTCCATTAGTGCCGATCAGCGCCTTGGCGACGTTCTGAGCCTTAACAGTCTTATTCATATCCTTGGTTGCAAAGTAAGCAACCCAGATATAGGAGTCGCCGAGCTTCTTATCCTTGGCCAGCTCAGTCTTGACGGCAGTCTTCAGAGCGGCATCCTCCTTGAGAGCGTCCTTATTGTCCTGCTTAGCAACCTTGACTGCCTTGTTTGCCAGATCGTCATCGACTGCCTTGACGGTAGCCTTGTCGTTAGCGGCCTTCAGCATACCCTCCAGCTCGTCAGCGACCCGACGAGAAGAGATGTTTGCGCAGCCAGTCAGCATGGACACTGCCATAACACCAGCGAGGACGACGGCCAGAAGTTTCTTTGCCATTTTCATGATTTTTGCCTCCATAAATAAAGATAAATTATACAGGCAGGCTAGCATTTTTCGACTGTCGGCCTGTGGGCCAATTATACCCCCCCCCCTACCGGTCTGTCAATAGATTTTTTGCACTTTCGTCACATTTACAAAATACAGTCCCATCAACCGTGCATTTTCCACAAAATAACAGGATTCGAGGGGCTGAAAGCAAAAAATGCAGCCCCGGGGCCGCTTTTGAGGCGGTAGCCCGTGGCTGCAGGCGCAGTATTCTTTCAATCTCCCGCCGGGGGCAGGGGGCTTTACTGGTACAGGGGGAAAGCTGCCGATACAGTTTGATTCGTTTCTTTTCGTTTGGATGAAGATATTTCACCCATCCTGCCAAAGCCTTGCTTTTTCTGC
>ENA-ORCM01001723-ORCM01001723.1-human-gut-metagenome-genome-assembly--contig:-NODE-1723-length-17615-cov-6.127552_pt1 | contig 17615 bp, 12 predicted proteins | sample MGYA00242906_ERZ507928 | MGnify/ENA primary metagenome ERZ507928 (study PRJEB26167, sample SAMN06115497) | human gut metagenome | host: Homo sapiens | place: China:Shanxi | collected 2015-05-07...
TCCTCGGTCACAGTCTCCACGTCCATGCCGTACCGCTCCGCCAGTTCCAGCAGCCGGTCCAGCGCCGCGCCGCCCTCTGCCTTTGGGATCGTCAGGGTCTCCGCATCCATCCGGGCCAATAAATGCTCCACGCCGTTGATGTGGTCATCGTCGAAATGGGTCAAAATCACTCGGTCCACACGGCGGCAGCCCATAGTCAGCAGCTCATCCGCCGTGTCGCATCCGGCGTCCCGCCAGCTGTTTCCGCTGCCGCAGTCCACTAAGGCAGTCTCCGTCCCGGACTTGAGAATCACACTCTGCCCCTGCCCTACGTCCACCGCCGCAGCATCCAGCCGGTGGTGGAACCGGGCGGTACCGGCCCATACCGTTACCGCCAGCGTCAGAACGCCCGCCGCCGCAGCCACTGCGTACTTCCGCCGCCCCTTGGGCTTCATCAGCCACGCAGCAGCAAACAGGAGATACAGAAATGCCATCCACCACTTCAGGTACGGATTGCAGAAATAGACGCCGTGATACGGCAGAGCCGCCAGAGCGTGACACACTGCCAGAATATAGCGGATGAACAGCCGCGGCACAAGGCCGACCAGCATCCCCAGCGGAAGCCACGCAAAGCTCAGCAGTACCGCCAGCAGCCCGCCGGCGAATACGATCCCCACCGCCCACAGGCACAGCAGGTTGCTGAGAAAGCCAACCAGTGCAAAGCTGCCGAAATAATATGCACTGACAGGCGCTGTCAGGGCCAGACACCCTGTCGTAGCAGAAACGCTGGCCGCCGCAGCGGCAGTGAGCCTGCCGTGTTTCTTTTTTGTCCCCATGAGGCCCTGATAGACTTTGGGCGACAGCCACAGCAGCCCCGTCACCGCCCCGAAAGACAGCTGGAGACTGACGGACTTTGCCGCAAAGGGATTGGCGGTCAAAATCAGGAACAGCGCAGTCAGCAGTGCTGTGGGTGGGTCGCTTTCCCGCCGGAACAGGGGCGCCGCCGTCAGCAGGCTCAGCATGACGCAGGCCCGCACCACAGAGGGGGACGCCCCGGTGAGCAGTGCGTAAAATATCAGAATGGGAATGGACACCGCTGCCGTCAGATGCCGCCGGTGCTTCCCCGTCAGGAACTCCACCAGCGCCAGCAGATAGGCGCAGTGCATCCCGCTGACCGCCAGAATGTGGTAGACACCAGCCTCGGAGAGATCCACGTCCGCCTGCGCGGACAGCTCCCCTTTTCTGCCTGTCAGCAGCGCCAGCAGAAACCCGGCGTCATCCCCTGAAAACAGCGTGCGGATCTGCGCCTGCATCCTATGGCCCAGCCGGACAGGCCACCAGCGGACTGCCTCCGGGTCTCCCCTGCCGAAAGCAGGCGTTCCCCGGCTGTAGGCCAGCAGGAATACGCCCTTGGAGTTGAACACCGCCACGTCATCGTCCCGGATGCGTGAGGCGCTTTGCAGGTACACATCGTCCGTGATCCGCTGGCCGGGCGTCAGCTGCAAAAGAGTGGAATCTCCGTAATAAGCCAGCTTTCCCGGCAGTCCCTCCGCCTGTACGGTCACTTTTGCGCCGAAGGATGTTTCCGCAGGATACTCCGCCAGCGTCATGGTCAGCGTCTGGCGGCTGCCAACCAGCGCTTCCATCGGTGCGCTGACCTGCCGCAGATACAGCCAGTCCCATCCCAGAGCCAGCGCCGCGCCAACCAGACACAGCACCATCCGTCTCCGCCAGTCCGGCGGCAGAAGCAGCGCCCAAACGCCTGCGCCCAGACATACCAGACCGCCGGGCAGCAGCCAGCCGTCCGGCAGGGCGTATTGCGCCAGAAAGATCCCGGCGGCAAAGCCGCCGCAAAACAGGGCCAGCTTTCTCATTTTGCAGGATACGGCTCCGGCCGGTCCGTCCGCCCCAGCAGGTAGTCGGTGCTGACGTGGTAGTAGTCCGCCAGCTTAATGACTGCCCATGCCGGTATTTCCCGGACTCCCTTTTCATAACGCCAGTATACGTTCCGGTTCATATTCAGGTACGCCGCTATTTCAATCTGCGACTTATCATGATCGACGCGTAAATCTTCAAGCCGTTGAAAGAACATCGTATCACCTCTCGATCATGCTACCAAACGGTAACATTTCTCCGGTGCTTTTCATCCGAACGGCTTCATTTTTTTGCGTACCGCCTTGGGAAAATTTCCCGTCTCCAAATACCCGGTGCTTTCCGCACAAATCAATCAGCCAATAATCAGCAGGATCAGCGTCAGAATCAGGAACACTGCGCCAAACCACTTGGTAGCGCGAGCCAGCTTAGCATCGATGGTCTTTGCCTTGTTCTTGGCCAGAAAAGAATCTGCAACGCCGCCAATCGCGCCGGACAGGCCCTCGCTCTTGCCGGACTGAAGCAGGACAATCAGGATGATAGCCAAGCCGCACAGCAGCTGCAAAATCGTAATCGCAATCTTCATAGGGACAACCTCCGAACATTCATTTGCGCGCAGGCGCAAAAAATCATCTTACAGAAGTTTATATTACCATAGCTTTCTTCCCTTTTCAAGTACATTTTCAAAAAAATCTCTTTTCTCCATGTACATCATAAATCTTTATAAATAATTCCGTCTTCTGCGTTAATTAGATTGCGTTGTCTTGGCTCGCAGAATCGCTCCGAAGGAATAGTGTGATATCCCTTATACCTCCGCCGCCCTGCGTGTGATTTCTCTTGGTGCTACACCATAAGAAAGCGCAAAAATGGGGGCCTTTCGGGCTGCTCTCTGTGGATATGCAATGTCGCTTTGCTAAAATGCCCTCTATTTCGCGTTTTAAGGCACCTCTGAGCGTTTTTACAGTCTTTCAGGTTCAAGCCCCCCATATGATCGGTCGCTCGGCAAAGGTAGTGGAAAGCAAAACAGCAGGCCGAACAAAAGAATAAGGTATAACAAAGGCGGGGACATCTTAACCGATGCCCCCGCCTTTCATCATTGGCTCGACAAATTGTAATTGACTTACTTCCTATCTCCCAAAAGCGTGATAGAATTTACCAAAATAGATAGGATAACGCAAATCCATAACGTTTTGCTCATAGAAGGCAGTATATCCATAAGGGCGCCCCAATCTTCAGCGGTAACTTGCACAGCGGCATCCGAATAAAATGAGCATGCAGTTAATGCTGTCAATGATAAACTTATAAAACCAAACCATTTTGAATTTTTCTGTTTAGATGTCCAAACCAAATTTAGAATTGCAAAAATAATTGCACCAAAACCCATTACTAACCACATATTTTAACCCCCATAAATCAGAATCCATAAACCGAAATTTATCTGATGAGGATAAAATATCAAATAAAGAGCAAAAAAGCAAGGGCAAGCTTATCAACTCGCCCTTGCCCGTTAAAGCACATTTTCAATAGAAATGATAAATCCGAACACATTACCCACTCGGATAATGTAGTTCGGATTATCATTACCTGGTCCGAGTGGCGGGAGTCGAACCCACGGCCTCATGGACCCGAACCATGCGCGCTACCAACTGCGCTACACCCGGAAACAGCTTATTTATTATAAGAGAAATTTTATCAGATGTCAAGATATCCGGCAGAAAAACCTTGCCCAGAAAATAAAAGAGTTCTTCGGCATACAAAAAGAGACGCCGCTGAAGGGTTGCTCACTAAGGGATTTTACACCTCGGAAAAATATCGGCATAGTTTGGAGTGATCCGGCTATGCCGATTTTTTAAGTCTTGGGGCAGTTCGACTGCTCCGATGAATAAGAATGGTCTGCTTTTTCGTTCTGGTACCCGGCACCTTCTCGGTCTTGAACACATTGATGCGTTCTACCAAGGCTTGGATGATCTCCGCATCCAGTTCCTTGACCTCAGTGTTCTTTCTTACCTGTGCGATGAAGAAATCAATATTGAGCCGCTGTGCCTTGGCTTTGGAAAGCGTCTCACGTAATGCAATGACCCGTGATTGAAGGTCTTTCTGCTCCTGTTCATAAGTGGAGGTCATCTTGTCAAAACGGTCATCAGATATTTTGCCATTGAGGTCATCCTCATAGGGCCGTTGGATGATGCTGTCCAGTTTGGTGATGCGTTGTGTGGCTTGCTCCAATTCCCGGCTGCATTCACGGAACTGTCGGTTGAGGTCACGCTCATTTTTCTTGGCGAGCAGTTCCGCAAATTCGGATTCCCGTTCACGAACAAAGGCAAGCATTCGATTTATCTCCACCAACAAAATTTGCTCCACCTGTACATTGCGTATCTGGTGGGAGGTGCATTTTCCTTTCTGCTTACGATAGGTGGCGCAGACGAAATGCTCTTGCTCGTGTGTCCACCCTCTGGCTCGGACTTGGTACAGTTTCGCACCGCAGTCGGCGCAGAACAGCATCCCGGATAAGACCGGCATCTCGCCCATCGGCGTGAGCCTGCGTCTGCCGTTACGGATATTCTGGACAATTTCAAAGGTTTTCTGGTCAATAATGGCTTCGTGGGTGTTCTCAAAAACAACCCATTCGGACGGGTCATTGTTGACCTTTTTCTTTGATTTGGTACAAAATAAGCATAGCACCCGAAGCGCAAATAAAGCCTCGGAGGCTATGCTTATTTCTATAGGATTTCTTCTGGGTCTTGAAGTTGACCGTGTGCCCCAAGTATGGTAGTGGCTTTTCCTTTTCCGACTATTTTCGGCTGTGAACTCCCGACATCTGGCGGTTAGTTACGCCCGACGCGAATACTATCTTTCTTCCCGCCGCGCAGCATTTCCGCGTTGATCGCCAGTTGCTAACAAAAGGAACCATGCGGTGCATGGTTCCTTTTGTTTATCACATATTCCCGACACGCAGGCGTTTTCGCCCTGCGCTGCCGTCCTTTGAAATGCTGAAGTTTCAAAGCGTCTTCGCGGTGCAAGCCGTTCTGAATGTTGCCTGCGATTTTTAGGAGAACAGCCTATCGCGGAAGATCAAGCAGCCTTGTTCAACGGTCTCCAACCGGGATCAATATTCCGCTTCGCCGGTATAGACCAGCTTGGCATCGCCGGTCAGGGTGATCTTCTCGTCCGTGTAGTTCACCACCAGATCGCCGCCGGCGGCCCGGACAGTCACATCCCGGCCCTTTTCGCACATACCGTTGGCCACGGCCGCCACCACGGCGGCACAGGCGCCGGTGCCGCAGGCCATGGTCTCCCCGCTGCCCCGCTCCCAGACCCGCATCTTGATGGTGCTGGGATTCACCACGCGGATGAACTCCGTGTTGATCCGCTCCGGGAAATAGGGCGCGTGTTCAAACCGGGGGCCGATGAAATCCACATCCACATCGTCCACCCGCGGGCAGAACACCACGCAGTGGGGGTTGCCCACATCCACGCAGGTGATATTGAAGGACTGGCCGCCGATGAACACCGGGTAATCCACCACCGTCTTTTCCGGGATGGTAAACCGGAGAGCCGCCGCATCCAGCGTGGCTTTGCCCATATCCACACAGGCGGAGGTCACCTTGCCGTTGGTGGTGTATACGTGCACCTCCCGGACGCCGATGCCGGTCTCGATCCGCAGATCCTCCTTGGCCGCAATGCCGCTGTCATAGAGGTACTTCCCCATGCACCGCAGCGCGTTGCCCGCCATGGCACCCTCGCTGCCGTCGGCGTTGAACATCCGCATTTTCGCATCCGCAATGTCGGAGGGCTCCATGAGGATAATGCCGTCGGCGCCAATGCCGTAATGCCGGTCGCAGAAGGTGACGCACAGGGACTCTGGGCAGGTGATCTCGCCATGGAAGTTCTTCAGGAAGATATAGTCGTTGCCGCAGGTCTGCATCTTGGCAAACTTCAGCTTCTGGCGCTCCGTCCGCAGATGGCAGATGTCGATCAGCTCCGTGTTGTGCTGGTTGTAGCGGCTGGCCAGAATGTCCGTCAGGGCATTGGCGGTGTCCAGAGACGTCAGGCACGGAATTCCCAGCTGGACGCAGCGGTGGTTGAGGTGGATAAAGTCCTTGATATAGCTGGGTTCTGTGGAGCCGGTGAGGATCACATAGTCGATCCGGCCGTTTTCCAGCATCTGGAACACCCGGTTGTCCTTGCCCAGCTTGCCCACGATTTCCACATCCGTGCCGAGGCGGGAAATTTCGCTGGCCGTGCCGTCGGTGGCGTAGAGCTTATAGCCCATTTCGTCCAGCTTCCGGGCGATGTTGACGATTTCCGGCTGATCCCGGTGGTTGACGGAGATCAGAACGCCGCCGCGGGTGGCCTTTTCCACCTTATAGCCGGCAGAAACCAGCCCCTTGAACAGCGCCTCCTGCATATTCTTACCAAGGCCCAGCACCTCGCCGGTGGATTTCATTTCCGGGGAGAGAGCGGCATTGGCATCGGTGATCTTCTCAAAGGAGAACACCGGCACTTTCACCGCCACATAAGGCGGCTGGCGGTACAGGCCGGTGCCGTACCCCAGAGAGGCCAGCGGCTGGCCCACCATGACACGGGTAGCCAGATCCACCATGGGAACGCCTGTGACCTTGGAAATGTACGGCACGGTACGGCTGGCTCTGGGGTTCACCTCAATAACATACAGCTCATTCTGGTAAATGAGGTACTGGATATTGATCAGGCCATGGGTTCCCAGAGACAGCGCCAGCTTTTCCGAGCAGTCCACAATGATTTTCAGCATCTTGTCGCCGATGGAGAAGGGCGGGTAAACGGCGATGGAGTCGCCGGAGTGGACACCGGTGCGCTCGATGTGCTGCATGATGCCGGGGATCAGGACGTCCTTGCCGTCGGAAATGACGTCCACTTCCAGTTCCTTGCCCATGAGGTACTGGTCCACCAGCACCGGGTTTTCGATCTTGCCGGAGAGGATGACCTCCATATAGGTCCGCACGTCCTCATCGTTATGGGCGATGACCATATTCTGGCCGCCGATGACATAGCTGGGCCGCAGCAGCACGGGATACCCCAGCTCATGGGCAGCGTCCAGCGCCTCCTGCATTCCGGTGATGCCCCGTCCCTGGGGCCGCTTGATGGAGAACCGCTCCAGCAGCTCGTCGAACCGCTCCCGATCCTCCGCCATGTCGATGGACTCGGCAGAGGTTCCCAGAATGGGAATCCCGTGGCTGTCCAGGAATTTGGTGAGCTTGATGGCCGTCTGGCCGCCGAAGGCCACCACGACGCCTACCGGCTTCTCCACCTCGATGATGTGCATCACATCCTCCGGGAACAGCGGCTCGAAGTACAGGCGGTCGGCGGTATCGTAGTCAGTGGAAACCGTTTCCGGGTTGTTGTTGACAATGACCACCTCATAGCCCAGCTCCTTCAGCGTCCAGACGCAGTGGACGGAGGAGTAGTCAAACTCAATGCCCTGTCCGATGCGGATGGGGCCGGAACCCAGCACCATAATGACCGGCTTGCCGCTGCGGGGGAAGGTGCGGGATTCGCAGAACCGGTCGAAAGAGGAGTAGAAATAGGGGGTCTCCGCGTCAAACTCCGCGCCGCAGGTGTCCACCATCTTGTAGACGGCGGTCTTGCTGTCACAGGGCAGGGCTTCCGCGCCGGACAGCCGCTTGAGAGTCTCGTCAGGATAGCCCAGCTTCTTGCCGGTCTCATAATGCTCCGGGGTGAGGCCGTCCGCTTCCAGCGCCTTCTCAAAGTCCGCCATTTTTTTCAGCTTGGCAAGGAACCAGCGGTCAATGCGGGTGATGCTGAAAATCTCGTCGATGGAGGTGCCGGATTTCAGGGCTTCAAAAATGGTGAACAGCCGGTGGTCGTCCACCCGGCGGAGCCGCTCCCAGATGGGGGCGTGATCCTCCGGGTCCTTCTTGCGGTTCAGGCTGTCCAGCCCCACTTCCGCGCCCCGGACGGCCTTCATCAGCGCCATTTCAAAGCTGGGGGCAATGGCCATGACCTCGCCGGTGGCCTTCATCTGGGTTCCCAGCTTCCGGCTGGCATCGGCAAACTTGTCAAAGGGCCACTTGGGCATTTTCACCACGATGTAGTCCAGCGTCGGCTCAAAGCAGGCGCAGGTCTTGCCGGTAATGTCGTTTTTGATCTCGTCCAGCGTGTAGCCCAGCGCGATCTTCGTGGTGATCTTGGCGATGGGATAACCGGTGGCCTTGGAGGCCAGCGCCGAAGAACGGGACACGCGGGGGTTCACCTCGATAACGGCGTACTCAAAGCTGTCGGGATTCAGCGCCAGCTGCACGTTGCAGCCGCCCACGATGCCCAGATGGGTGATGATGTCCAGAGACGCCTTGCGGAGCATCTGGAACTCCTTGTCCGCCAGCGTCTGGGTGGGGGCTACCACGATGGAGTCGCCGGTATGGACGCCCACCGGGTCGAAGTTTTCCATGGAGCAGACGGCGATGACGTTGCCCACGCCGTCCCGCATGGTCTCAAATTCGATCTCCTTCCAGCCGAAGATGGCCCGCTCCACCAGAATCTGCGTGATGGGAGAGGCATCCAGACCGGTCTGGGCGATGATCCGCAGCTCCGCCTCATTGGCTGCCGCGCCGCCGCCGGCGCCGCCCAGCGTAAAGGCGGGGCGGACGATCACCGGGTAGCCGATGCGGTCGGCTACCGCCAGCGCGTCCTCCACCGTTTCGGCAATGTCCGAGGCGATCACCGGCTGGCCGATCTCCGCCATGGCTTCCTTGAAAAGCTCCCGGTCCTCGGCGCGGGAAATGGCTTTCGCATCCGTTCCCAGCAGGCGGACGCCCTGCTCGGCAAGAAAGCCCTCCTTATCCAGCTGCATGGCCAGCGTCAGGCCGGTCTGGCCGCCCAGTCCTGCCAGAATGGAGTCGGGCTTTTCCTTTTTAATGATCCGCTTGATGGTTTCCGTGGTCAGCGGCTCCAGATAGATCTCGTCCGCCATGGCCTGATCGGTCATGATGGTGGCGGGGTTGGAGTTGCACAGCACCACGTTCACGCCGGCTTCCTTCAGAATGCGGCAGGCCTGCACGCCGGCATAGTCAAACTCGGCGGCCTGTCCGATGACAATGGGGCCGGAGCCGATGACGAGAACTTTTTTGATCCGTTTATCCAGAGGCATTACAGCTCTCCCCCTTTCATCAAATCCACAAACCGGTCAAAGAGGAAGGATGTATCCTTGGGGCCGGTGCAGGCTTCCGGGTGGAACTGGACAGTAAACGCCTTCAGCTCCGGGTAGTCGATGCCCTCGCAGGTGCCGTCGTTGGCATTGGCAAAGCGAACCCTGCCCAGCTTCACCGTGTCGCTGTCCACGGCATAGCCGTGGTTCTGGCTGGTGATATAGGTGCGGACGCCCTCCACATCCCGGACGGGCTGGTTCACGCCCCGGTGGCCGTATTTCAGCTTGTAGGTGCTGCCCCCGGCGGCCAGCGCCGTCAGCTGGTGGCCCAGGCAGATGCCAAACATGGGTACCTTGCCCAGAAGCTTGCGGATCTGTTCGATTTGATACATGTTTTCCGCAGGATCGCCGGGGCCGTTGGACAGCATTATGCCGTCAGGATCAGCGGCCAGAACATCCTCCGCGGAGGTGGACGCGGGCAGGACCGTCACGGTGCAGCCCCGCTTCTGGAGCTCTCGGACAATGTTGCGCTTGGCACCATAGTCCAGGAGGGACACCCGGAACCGCTCCTCCCCCTCCGCCGGATGGACGGTGGGCTCCTTGCAGGAGACCGCCTCTACCACGCCGGTGACGGCATAGGACGCAACCGGGGTCAGGTCAGCGGGGATCTCATTACAAATTGTGGCATTCATCACGCCGTGCTCCCGGATGATGCGGGTCAGCTCCCGGGTATCTACGCCGCACAGCCCCGGCACGCCCTGCTCTTTCAAGTACGTATCCAGATCGCAGTCCGTCCGGAAATTGGAGGGTGTGTCGCAGTATTCCCGGACCACATAGCCCTTCACGCAGCAGGCACCTTCAAAATCTTCCCGGATGATGCCGTAGTTGCCGATGAGGGGGTAGGTCTGCATGACGATCTGCCCGGCATAGCTGGGGTCCGTCAAGGTCTCAATATAGCCGCACATCCCCGTGGTGAACACCAGCTCGCCCACGGTATCCGTCTCCGCGCCGAAGCGCACGCCCTCAAACACCCGGCCATCCTGTAAAATCAAATAGCCTTTTTTCATGGGATTCTCCTTCTCTGGAACTTACTTGCCCGCTTCTGTTTCGCAATAGATGCAGCGGTAGATCCGTTTATTTCGATCCGTCAGCACAAACTCCTGAGGCAGCTCCTGCTCCACAGAGGTGATGCAGCGGGGATTCTTGCATTTCAGCACGCCCCGGATCCGCTCCGGCAGCTTCAGCCCCCGCTTTTCCACCAGCTTGCCGTCATGGATGATGTTGACCGTGATGGTGGGATCCACATAGCCGATGAGATCCCAGTCCAGCTCCATCTCCCGGTCAATCTTGATGATGTCCTTCCGGCCCAGCTTGCCGCTGGTGACGTTTTTCAGGATGGCCACCGTGCAGTCCAGCCTGTCCAGTCCCAGAATGTTGTACAGCTCCATGGCCTTGCCGGCGCTGATATGGTCGATCACGATGCCGTTCTGAATAGAATCAATAATCATGTCCGTTCTCTCCTCTCACTGAATACCCAGCAGCTTCATGATCAGCGCCATGCGGATGTAGCGGCCGTTCTGGGCCTGCTTGAAGTAGCAGGCACGGGGGTCCTCGTCCACCGCCACGGAGATCTCATTGACGCGGGGCAGCGGATGCAGGATCCGCAGATCCTCCTTGGCGTTTTCCAGCTTCTCCGGGGTGAGGATGTAGCTGTCCTTCAAACGGAGGTAATCCTCCTCGTTGAAGAAGCGCTCCTTCTGGACGCGGGTCATGTACAGGATATCCAGCTCCGGCATGACCGCTTCCAGCGAGGTGGACTGGGTATAGGGGATGTTGTTGGCCTTGATATACTGCTCCTTGACATAGCGGGGCAGCTTCAGTTCCTCCGGGGAGATGAACACAAAGCGGATACCGGTGTAGCGGCTCATGGCGGCCACCAGAGAATGGACCGTCCGGCCAAACTTCAGATCGCCGCAGAAGCCGATGGTCAGGTTGTCGAAATGGCCCTTTTCCTTGTGGATGGTGATGAGGTCCGTCAGGGTCTGGGTGGGGTGGTTATGGCCGCCGTCACCAGCGTTGATCACCGGCACCAGAGAGTGCTGCGTTGCCACCAGAGGCGCGCCCTCCTTGGGGTGGCGCATGGCAATGATGTCGCAGTAGGCGCTGACCACCCGGATGGTGTCCGCCACGCTCTCGCCCTTGGAGGCGGAGGAGCTGTTGGCGGAGGAGAAGCCCAGCACCTGGCCGCCCAGGGACAGCATGGCGCTCTCAAAGCTCAGGCGGGTGCGGGTGGAGGGTTCAAAGAACAGCGTCGCCAGGATCTTGCCGTCGCACTTGTGGGCGTATGCGGCAGGATTCGCCATAATGTCGCAGCCCTTTTTCACCAGCTCGTCGATCTCCTGGGTGGACAGCTGCATAATATCGATCAAATTTTCCATATTAGTCCTTTCCTCCATGAATCCAGCTTTCGTCAGACGGGTTATCCCGGAATTTCAGCAGACGGGCCACATCCTCCTGAGAGATATAGCCCTCCTCCGCGCCGACCTGCGCGATGGTGTCCAGATTGCTGAGGCTTACATTCTTCACACCGGCGGCAGCCATGCGCTGGACGCCCTTCTTCATGCCGTAGGTGAAGATGCTCACCACGCCCAGCACCTCAGCCCCCGCTTCCCGCAGGGCTTCCACGGTCTCCAGCACGCTGCCGCCGGTGGAGATCAGATCCTCCACGACCACGACCTTCTCGCCCTTGTCCAGACGGCCCTCGATGCGGTTCTGGCGGCCGTGATCCTTGTTGCCGGAACGGACGTAGCCCATGGGCAGACCCAGCAGATGGGCGGCAATGGCAGCGTGGGCGATGCCGGCGGTGGCGGTGCCCATCAGGACCTCCGCCTCCGGGTACTCCCGCTTCACGGTATCGGCAATGGCCTGCTCCACCTCGTTCCGGGCTTCCGGTGCCGTCAGGATCAGGCGGTTATCACAGTAAATGGGGCTTTTGATGCCGCTGGCCCATGTAAACGGCTCCTGCGGGCGGAGAAATACCGCTTTGATCTCCAGCAGCCGCTTGGCAACGCGCACTTGAATGCTGTCCATAGTTTGTTCTCCTTTATATCCACAATTTTGTCTGTTTTCTTCCGAATCAGCCCACGAATTCTGCCACGCAGCGGCGGTAGGCGGCCACGGGGTCCGCCGCCTGGGTGATGGGACGGCCCACCACGATATAGTCGGAGCCAAGCTCCTTGGCCTTGGCCGGGGTAGTGACCCGCTTCTGATCCCCTGCATCCCCGCCGGCAAAACGCACGCCGGGCGTGACCGTCAGGAAGTTCCTGCCGCAGCGCTCATGGATGCTGCCGGCCTCCAGCGGGGAGCATACCACGCCGTCCAGCCCCACGATGGAGGCGATCTCCGCATAGTGGAGGACTACCTCCTCCATGGGCTTTTCGATCCACAGCTCCTTTTCCAGCATATCCTGATCCGTAGAGGTCAGCTGAGTCACGGCGATCAGCAGCGGCCGGGTGCCGTCCGGCCGGGTCAGACCTGCCAGCGCGGCGGACATCATGGCACCGGTACCGGCAGCGTGGACATTCACAATGTCCACATCCAGCGCGGACAGGGCCGCCATGGCCTTTTTGACAGTGTTGGGAATGTCATGGAGCTTGAGATCCAGAAAGATCTTGTGTCCCCGCGCCCGGATCTCCCGGACAACAGAGGGGCCTTCCGCATAGAACAGCTCCATGCCGATCTTCACAAAGGGCTTTTCCTCCGTAAACTGATCCAGAAAAGCCAGCGTCTTTTCCCGGCCGTCGAAATCCAGCGCAACGATAACGTCCTTACCCATGATGTGCTCCTCCTATAATCTCCGTCAGATTTTCCACGCCGTACCGTTCCATCACGGCAGGCAGATTTTCGATAATGGTCTTGCAGGCATACGGCTCCACAAGGTTCGCCGCGCCCACGCCGACGGCGGTGGCGCCTGCCAGCATCAGCTCAATGACGTCCTCCGCCGTGGTGACGCCGCCCATGCCCACAATGGGGATGGACACCGCTTCATAGACCTGATAGACCATCCGCACCGCCAGCGGGAACATTCCCGGCCCGGACATACCGCCGGTGCCATTGGCCAGCAGCGGTCTGCGGCGCTTCAGGTCGATCCGCATCCCCGGCAGGGTATTGATGAGGCTGACGCCGTTGGCCCCCGCGTCCTCGCAGGCCCTCGCCACAGCGGCGATATCCGCCGCCGTGGGGGACAGCTTCAGAATGATGGGCTTTTTCGTCACCGCCCGGACGGCCTTTGTCACCTCTGCGGCGGCCTTTGGATCTGCGCCGAAAGCGGCTCCGCCGCCGTGGACATTGGGGCAGGAGATGTTCACCTCCAGCCAGCCCACCTGGGCCTGTGCGTCCAGCTTTTCACAGACCTCGGCGTATTCCTGCACGGAAAAGCCGCTGACATTGGCCATGACCGGCTTGTGAAACACCTTTTTCAGCCGGGGCAGCTCCTCCGCAATGACGGCATCCACGCCGGGGTTTTGCAGCCCCACGGCGTTCAGCAGACCGCCTGCGTACTCCGCGATGCGGGGCGTGGGATTGCCGAACCGGGACTCCCTCGTAGTTCCTTTAAAGGAGAAGGTTCCCAGCAGGTTGATATCGTACAGCTCCGCAAATTCATAGCCGTACCCGAAGGTGCCGCTGGCGGGGATGATGGGGTTGTCCAGCGTCAGGCCGCAGAGAGTCACCTGTGTATTCACCATATGATCTCCTCCTTTTCCAGCACCGGGCCGTCCTTGCAGATCCGCTTATTGCCGTATTTCGTCTTGCAGGAGCAGCCCATGCAGGCCCCGAAGCCGCAGCCCATCCGCTCCTCAAAGCTGAACTGGCCGGAGGTCGTGCAGGCACCGTATACCGCTTTCAGCATCAGCTCCGGGCCGCAGGTATAAAGATAGGTGGAATCCGATACGGCGGCCATGCCGTCCGTCACCAGACCGCGGAGGCCGGCGCTGCCGTCCGCCGTGGCAAGAATGATTTCCGCACCCAAGGCCCGGAATTCCTCCGCCAGAAAGATCTCCGAAGCGCGGTTGAAGCCCAGCACGGCGGTGACGCGCTTGCCTTGGGCGACCAGCCGCTTGGCAAGGCCGTACAGCGGTGGGATGCCCACACCGCCGCCCACCAGCAGGGGGTGTTCCCCGCTGCGGGACACATCGAAGCCGTTGCCAAGGCCCGTCAGTACATCCAGCGCCGTACCGGGCGTCATGTGGGTCATCATCTCCGTGCCGCGGCCCAGCACCTTATAAATCAGGGTCACTTCCCCATCCGTCCAATCGCACACAGAGATAGGACGGCGAAGGAAAAAGCCGGAAAGCTTCAGATTCACAAACTGCCCCGGCGCAGTGATGGCGGTGGTGTCCCCGGTCAGCCGCAGGCGGTAGATGCCATCAGCCAGGCGTTTATTTTCAATGACTGTTAAGTTTGTTTGCTTCACAGAGTTTCTCCTTTCGGCAGACGGTCTGCATCGTACCACGCTATCGTTTCACCCGTTGATGTCAGCAGGCAGCGCCCCTCGACGTTCCACCCCGTAAAGGGAGTTGCCTTGCCAGCAGACAGGAAGTCTGCCGGGTCGATCTGATAGGTGCTGTTCAGGTCGAATACCGTAAATCCCGTGTTCTGCGGGATGCCGAACCGGCGGCAGGGATTGTCATGCAGCAGCTCCATCAGGCGGTTCATGGAAATGATGCCGGTCTTTACCAGACCAGTATACACCAGAGAAAACGCCGTTTCCAGTCCCACAATGCCCATGGCGCTCTTTTCCAGTCCCCGGCCTTTTTCCTCCGGGCTGTGGGGGGCGTGATCTGTTGCGATCATGTCGATGGTGCCGTCCGCCAGCCCTTCCAGCAGGGCTTCCCGGTCGGTCTTGTCCCGGATGGGTGGATTCATTTTGAAGCGGCCGTCCTCTTCCAGCATGGAATCGTCCAGCAGCAGGTAGTGCGGGCCGGTCTCACAGGTGACGTTCAGCCCCTCCGCCTTGGCCTTGCGAATCAGCGCCACGCTCTCCTTCGTGGAAATATGGCAGACGTGGTAGCCGCAGCCGGTTTCCCGCACCAGCTCTAGATCCCGCTGAATGGGCCGCCACTCGCTCTCGGAGCAGATACCCCGGTGGCCGTGGGCGCGGGCATAAGCGCCGTCGTGGATATAGCCGCCGTGCAGCAGGCTGTTGTCCTCACAATGCGCCACAATCAGCTTGCCCAGCGCCTTGGCGCGCTTCATGGCCTCCCGCATCCTGTCCGGGTTCTGGACGCCCTTGCCGTCATCGGAGAAAGCCACTACATAGGGGGCCATGGCTTCCAGATCCGCCAGCGTCTCCCCTTTTTCCCCCTGCGTAATCGCGCCGTAGGGCAGGACCCGCACCACCGCGTCCTTTTTGATGGCATCCAGCTCCGGTCGGAGGTTTTCCAGGCTGTCCGGCACCGGGTTCAGGTTCGGCATGGCACACACCACGGTATAGCCGCCGTGGGCCGCCGCTAAAGAGCCGCTGCGGATGGTTTCCTTATAAGAAAAACCCGGCTCCCGAAGATGCACATGAACATCAACGAAACCGGGTAGAATCACGAAAGAGGAAGCATCAACGCCAATGGGGGAAACACCACCGCCCAAAGAAACAGAAACATCGCTGCGGGAGAAAACGCCGTTCCGGAACACCTGCGTATTTTTAAATACCATCGCCACGAGGATCGCTCCTTTCCAAAAATCTCTAAACTTTCGATAGGATACCATGAGCCGCGCCTCCTGTCAAGGGTCTTTTTGCACAAGAGGTACGACCTTTTCCGTGTGCAGTTTGGCTGTCCGGCATTTTGACGGAATTTGGCGGATTTCCGCGGTTTTTCTGGTTCACTCCTGCAAAAAGGACACCCTGCTTTTCGGCAGGGCGTCCTTCGGTCTTTGCAGTTTTATCACGCCATGGCCTTGGCGGATTCCTCCAGCTTGGCGATCAGCTCCTGATACTTGGCAACTTTCTCCCGCTCGGCGTTCACCACGTTTTCAGGCGCATGGGCCACAAACTTCTCGTTTGCCATCTTTCCCTCGGTGATCCGCAGGCCGTTGCGGGCCTTTTCCAGCTCCTTGGCGATGCGCTCCCGCTCCGCCGCCAGATCCACCAGCTCGCTGAGGGGCAGGTAAGCGGTGGCGTCATGGGTCACCACGCTGATCTGGCCGGTGACGTCCGCCGGAGCCGTCTCCGGGAAGGAGACCTCGCTGGCGTAGGCCAGACGCTGGATGAAGTGCAGTCCCTGCCGGTAAGGCTCCGGCTGGGCGGTGACGATCTGCATCTCCGCCTTTTTGGAGGGAGGTACATTCATCTCCGCCCGGCGGGCGCGGATGGCCCGGATCAGGTCCATAACGGCCTCCATGGCGTTCTCCTCTGCCGGGAAGTTCAGAGCCTCGGTGTACTCCGGCCACTGGGACATCATCAGGATGTCCTCTGCGCCGCCGCACTTGGGCAGGGCCTGATAGATCTCCTCAGTGATGAAGGGCATGAAGGGGTGCAGCAGCTTCAAAAGGGTCACCAGCACATAGCACAGCACGTTCTGCGCCGTGAGCTTGGCGGTGTCGTCCGCACCGTTGAGGCGGGTCTTGGTCAACTCGATATACCAGTCGCAATAGGTGTCCCAGATGAAGTCATAGACCTTGGCAGAGGCCACGCCGATCTCGAAGCTGTCCAGATTTTCGGTGACTTCCTTCACCAGACGGTTCAGCTTGCTCAGCACCCACTTGTCCTCCCGCTCCAGCTTATCGGCGGCGGGCAGCTCATAGTGGTCGATGGAGAGGTTCATCATGACGAAACGGCTGGCGTTCCAGATCTTATTGGCAAAGTTCCGCATGGCCTCGCACTTTTCCGTGTAGAACCGGGTGTCGTTGCCGGGGGAGTTGCCGGTGATGAGGTTGAAGCGCAGGGCGTCCGCGCCGTACTTCTCCGCCATTTCCAGCGGGTCGATGCCGTTGCCGAGGGACTTGGACATCTTGCGGCCCTTATCATCCCGGACAAGGCCGTGAATCAAAACGGTGTGGAAGGGAATTTTCTTCATCTGCTCGCAGCCGGAGAAGATCATCCGGGCCACCCAGAAGAAGATGATGTCGTAGCCGGTGACCATGACGGAGGTAGGATACCAGTAATTCAGGTCGGCGGTCTGCTCCGGCCAGCCCAGGGTGGAGAAGGGCCACAGGGCGGAGGAGAACCAGGTGTCCAGCACGTCCTCCTCCCGGGTCAGGTGAGTGCTGCCGCACTTTTCGCAGACGGTGGGATCCTCCCGCTTCACGTTGATGTGGCCGCAGTCATCGCAGGTCCACGCAGGGATCTGATGACCCCACCAGAGCTGACGGGAAATGCACCAGTCATGGCAGTTTTCCATCCAGTTGGTATAGGTCTTGGAGAAGCGCTCGGGGACGAACTTCACTTCGCCCTCGTTCACCACCCGCAGGGCCTCCTTGGCCAGAGGCTCCATCTTCACGAACCACTGGGCGGAGATCAGGGGCTCCACGTCATTGTGGCAGCGGTAGCAGGTGCCCACATTATGATTGTAGGGCTCGGTCTTCACCAGATAACCCTGCTCCTCCAGGTCCTTCACGATGGCCTTGCGGC
>ENA-ORCM01001728-ORCM01001728.1-human-gut-metagenome-genome-assembly--contig:-NODE-1728-length-17590-cov-16.632673_pt1 | contig 17590 bp, 14 predicted proteins | sample MGYA00242906_ERZ507928 | MGnify/ENA primary metagenome ERZ507928 (study PRJEB26167, sample SAMN06115497) | human gut metagenome | host: Homo sapiens | place: China:Shanxi | collected 2015-05-07...
AATTAGGAGGATAGAAAAAATGGATTCTATCGAATTTAAAAAGGATTTTATTGAAGGTGTAAAAACAGCTGCTGTAGTTACGGGTGAGGGATCCTGTGCTGCCTTTGTTGAAAATATGGCTCAATATTTAATTGATGCAGAAGCATTATCTGATTTTACGCCGTCTTTTTATGTAGGAAAGAATGGAAGAAGTAAATAGAGAGTAGATGGATATACATATGATGAGATAGATAATACAATGAATCTAATTATTGCAGATTTTGACGGTAATGATTTAAATCGTCGTCTTACTGTAACAACTGCAAATAAAATTTTTAAATTATTACTTAAGTTTCTTGATGTTGCATTGACTACTGATTTATACCAAGAAATAGAAATTAGTACGCCATGTGCTGATTTAGTGGATTTTTTACGATATAACAGGAAAGTAATTCGTAAATATCGTTTTATGGTGTTCACGGATGCTGATATGAGTTCAGCAATAAAAACGATTGAAATTGAAGATTATAATTCTGTGCCTGTTGAGGGGCAAATTTGGGATATTGATCGCTTGTTTAGAGTTTGTTGTTCTGAACAAGGTCGTCAAATTATAGAGATTGATTTTAAAAAATATTGTGCTGAAGGAATACCGTGCATTGAAGCTAGTTCAGTATCTACAAAACAGTATAGTAGTTATCTAGGAGTTATTCCCGGGGTTGTTTTAGCGGATATATATGATGAATTTGGCAGTAAATTATTAGAGGGAAATGTACGGTCTTTCTTATTTACGAAAGTAGCAGTAAATAAGAAAATAAGAGGAACAATTTTGAACAATCCGCAAATGTTCTTTGCCTTTAATAATGGAATTTCGGCAACTGCTATGGACGTTGAAATAGAAGATACTGATCATGGCAGATTTATCACATTTGTTAGAGATTTTCAGATTATTAATGGTGGTCAAACTACAGCATCTATATCAAATGCTCGATATAAAGATAAGGCGGATTTAGCATATATTTTTGTACAGATGAAATTGACCTCGATTGATAGATCGACGCCAGAAGAGTCGGATGAATTAATAAAAAACATATCAAGATCTTCGAATAGTCAAAACAAAGTTAGTGACGCAGATTTTTTTGCATCACATCCGTTTCATCGTCGTATGGAGCAGATATCAAGACATTTGTTTGCACCAGCATCTGAAGGAGCACAGTATGAAACAAAATGGTTTTATGAAAGGGCAAGGGGACAATATTTGCAAGAACAAATGCGCTTGACTCCTGCTAAGAAAAAGCAATTTGAGTTGCAGAATCCCAAAAATAAAGTTATAAAAAAGACAGATTTAGCTAAAGTACAAAATACTTGGAGAGGATTTCCTCAAATTGTTAGTAAAGGTGCGCAGACTAATTTCAATTCGTTTGCAGAATATATAGATGAACAATGGAATTTTAATGATGAACAGTTTAATGAACAATATTTTCAGACAACGGCGGCATTAATTTTGTTATTTCAATACTTGCAAAAAGCTATTCCTAAACAATCTTGGTATGAAGGAGGATATCGTGCTAATATTATTTATTACACGTTGGCACAATTTAGAAAGTTATTGCAGCTGCAATATCCAGGGCGAGATTTGGATTTAATGTTGATTTGGAATAAACAGGATGTACCAGAACAAGTGGGGGCTATATTGATTAAACTTGCGGAGTTGGTTCTTCTTAAAATTACCGATTCATCAAGAGGGGTAGCAAATGTTACTCAGTGGTGTAAGAGAAATGAATGCTGGGATGAAGTGAAAAAAATCAATTTTAAAATTTCAGACGATATTGAAAATTATTTAATCGGAATTGATGAACAAAAAGCTACTCAAAGATTTGCCCAAAAAGAACAGAAAGTTATTAATGAAATTCAGGCACAGACAGCAGTTGTGAGTTATCCGGTAGAGATGTGGGAGAGGTTGTCAGAGTTTGTTGTGAAAAATCACATGGTTACTCCAACTGATGTATCGGCATTAACAATTGCATGTCAGATGCCATCTAAAATACCAAATGCTTATCAATGTAAACGGTTGCTTATATTGATGAAAAAGGCTTTGGAAGAAGGTTTTTTAAATAAATTATAAGATGGAGGAAATATGTATAATACAATAGATTTGTTTGCAGGTGCTGGAGGGTTAAGTCTTGGATTTATGCAAACAAAAAAATTTGATATAAAAGTCGCTTTTGAGTTTAATCCAGATATGCAACAGACATATAAAAAAAACCATCCAGCAGTTGCCGTATATGGTGATGTTAAAGATGCAGATTATAATATGATAAGAAATCAATATGGAGAAATTGATGTTGTTATTGGAGGACCTCCTTGTCAGGGTTTTTCTAATGCTAACAGGCAAAAAAATCATGCAATTAGTCAAAATAATTCATTAGTTAAGCAATACATACGAGCTATTTTAGAACTGAAACCCAAGGCATTTATTATGGAAAATGTGAGTATGCTTAGATCAGATGTACATAGATTTTATTTGTGTAATGAGGATCTGGAATTGGTTTATAGTAATCGCATTGAGACTGCGAATACGGAGTTGATTTTGCTTGATGCCGATTTTATGTTTGAAGATGCAATAAACATTGTACAATGTCGGGAAAAAATCGAGAAATATAAGTGGGATGACTTAGATTATCTTGAATTAAATGTGATTTACAAAGCTTCAAAAAACATAAATAAACTTAGTAAGGTGTTAGAAAAACATAAAAATAAAATACTTAAAATTGCAAAAAAACATATAGAAATAGATGAGTCAGACTGTATTCTTCAAGCAGATTATAAAGCGTTTGAAACATTGCTAGGTTATTATGCGGGAGACATTGAGAAAACGGAAATCAGAATATTGATTGAACCTGCAATTATGTATCAGAGAATGGTAAGTAAAGCTCAAGAAATATTCGAAAATGACATTGTAGTTGATAGCTATACAGATGATAAGGGAATAGTTGCTAATATACGTTCGTATGCAGTATTTGATTATTTAAAGGCAAAATTATGCGCCCCAGGAGATAAAGAGGGATATGCAATTTCAGCAGATGTTCTTTCGGCGACACAATTTGGTGTACCACAAAAAAGAATGAGGTTTATTATTATGGGGATTCGAAAGGATATTACAGATGTGGTGAAACTTCCTGAAGGAAAGTTCAAAGAAGGAACTTATAGAACAGTTGAAGATGCAATTAAGGATTTAGAAGATGTTGATCCTGTATTTAATGTTTCAGATGATGAGAAAGGTATTAAATTACAGGTGAAATCACATTTAAGTGAGTTGGCTCAATTACTTCGGGATTCTGAAGTGTTGCATAATCACATTATAACTAAAACGACTGACACTGCGATGGAGCGTTTTAAAGCATTAGAACAAGGACAGAATTTTCATTCGTTATCTGATGAGTTGAAAATGAATACATATACGGATGTAACTAGAACTCAAAATACAATATATTTGCGTTTAAAATATAACGAACCTTCAGGGACGGTGGTTAATGTTCGAAAATCAATGTGGGTTCATCCGACAAAAGACAGAGCAGTTAGTATTAGAGAAGCTGCGCGTCTTCAGACGTTTCCAGATAGTTTTGTTTTTTGTGGAACCAAAGATAAGCAATATCAACAGGTTGGAAATGCGGTTCCCCCTATGATGGCGAAAGCCATAGCTAAATCGTTAGCTGATCAGCTGAACAAAGCATTAAAAAAAGCAAGGAAAAGATATGAGGGAAGGATATTGCTAGAATGATGAATTTCAATATAGATATATTTAGATTCTTTTAAAAAAATATTTGTAAAGATAAATGTGTTTTTGTAGGCAAATTTGGACGATATCTTATTTTTAAGTAGTTAGGCTCAGATATATGGTAAGAAAGGAACCCTCATGAAATATACCCATATCATCAACGGCACATTCATCGACCGCCCCAACCGTTTTATTGCCCACGTATCCATCGGCGGCACCCTGGAGACGGTTCATGTAAAAAACACCGGACGTTGTCAGGAACTGCTGCTTCCCGGTGTACCGGTTCGTTTGGAGAAGCCGGATAATCCAAATCGGAAAACGAAGTACGATCTGGTTGCTGTGTACAAGGAATCCTTAGGCTGGGTGAATATTGACAGCCAGGCACCTAACAAGGTTGTGAAGGAGTGGCTGCGGGCAAAGGATTTTGATGTGGTGTGGCCGGAGTATCGTTATGGAGATTCCCGGATAGACTTTTATATGAAAAAGGGTGGTCAGGAGTATCTGATGGAGGTGAAGGGCTGTACGCTGGAACGGGAGGGCGTTGGATATTTTCCGGATGCTCCCACAAAGCGGGGAGTGAAGCATCTGCGGGAGCTGGCACAGGCAAGCCGGCTTGGATACCATTGTGCTGTAGCTGGCACAGGCAAGCCGGCTTGGATACCATTGTGCTGTAGCGTTTGTGATCCAGATGGAGGGAGTAAAAGAAGTGCGACCCAATGTGGAGATGCAGCCGGAGTTTGGAATGGCTTGGGAGGAAGCCGTGGAGGCCGGTGTCCGTGTCATATTTTTGCAATGTGCGGTGGGTTATGATACATTGAAGATAAGAGATTAGAATTATTATTTGACATTTCCGAAGCCTCATGTTATCCTTTGAAACAGAGTGCTGACCGGATTTTGGTACACGAAGGGGGACACCACCGCGGGTGTCTTTCTCGTGTACCTTTTTTATGTATTAGGAAAGTGCTCGAAACGTGGTGTGATGCCAACGAGAATTGCGAAGCAATTCTTGGAGGGCAAAACGCTGGTTTTGCCCTTTTTTATTGGCGGCCTACACGATAGAAAGGAGTCCGGACATGATTAAAATTAATGGACAGAAGTATGATTATCAGGAAAAGAAGCTGTTGGAGCTTTTGGAGGAGCAGGGACACCGGCCGGAAATGGTGGCGGTGGAGTTAAATGAGGAAATGGTTCCGAGAGAGAAGTTTCCGGAGATGGTTTTTCATGACGGAGATGTTGTTGAAATTGTGATGTTTATGGGAGGAGGAGCAAGATGAACAAGGATACATTTACATTAGGTGGCAGGGAATTTTCATCCCGTTTTATTCTGGGATCAGGAAAATATTCTATGGAGTTGATCAAGGCGGCTGTGGAGAATGCGCAGGCGGAGATCATTACGCTGGCAGTGCGCCGTACCAATACCCGGCAGAGTGAGAATATTCTCGATTATATTCCCGACAATGTGACACTGCTGCCGAATACTTCCGGGGCAAGGGATGCCAGGGAGGCAGTCCGCATTGCACGAATGGCAAGAGAGCTGGGCTGTGGTGATTTTGTAAAGATTGAGATTATGCGTGACAGCAAGTATTTACTGCCGGATAATGCAGAGACGGTCAAGGCGACAGAGCAGCTTGCCAAGGAGGGCTTTGTGGTGCTTCCGTATATGTATCCGGATTTGTATGCGGCAAGAGATCTGGTCAATGCCGGAGCTGCTGCTGTGATGCCGTTAGCTTCTCCGATCGGTTCTAACAAGGGATTGGCAACGAAGGAGTTTATTCAGATTCTGGTGGATGAGATTGATCTGCCGATCATTGTGGATGCCGGAATCGGCCGTCCGTCCCAGGCGTGCGAGTGCATGGAGATGGGAGCCGATGCTGTGATGGCCAATACAGCGATTGCGACAGCCGGTGATGTGGCGGCAATGGCGGGGGCCTTTAAGGATGCCATCAACGCAGGCCGTGCGGCATATCTGGCAGGTCTTGGCAGAGTGCTGGAGCGGGGAGCATCCGCATCGGATCCGTTGACGGGATTTTTACGCGACTAATGTAAAGAACTTCGAATAAAGAGATGAGGAGTAACAACATGGAAAATGATTTTTTTGTGGATTCGGATAAACTGAGTGAAAAGGCTCTGGAAAAAAAGCACCGTCTGGAGAATGATCCTTCCAGCCGTACGGATCATATGGCGTATATGGAGGGGATGGAGCAGATTTCTCCGGAGATCCGGGAGAAAGTGCTTTCTCAGATGGAGAGTTATGACTATTCGAAATATACTGCGGTTGACGTGCGGCGGGCTCTGCAAAATGACCGCTGTAGTGTAGAAGATTTTAAGGCACTTCTTTCTCCGGCGGCGGAACCGTTTCTGGAGGAGATGGCAGAGAAGGCAAAGCGGGAGACAAGCAAGCATTTTGGTAACACAGTATATCTGTTTACGCCGTTATACATTGCCAATTACTGTGAAAATTATTGTATATACTGTGGATTTAATTGCTACAATGACATTAACCGGAAGCGTCTGAGCGCAGATGAGATCCGTAAGGAAATGAAGATTATTGCGGATTCCGGAATCGAAGAAATTTTGATGCTCACCGGAGAGAGTCCGGTCAAAAGCGATGTGAAATATATTGGCGAGGCCTGCAAGATGGCGAAGGAATATTTCCGAAATGTTGGTCTGGAGATCTATCCGGTGAATTCGGAGGATTACCGTTATCTTCATGAATGCGGAGCAGATTATGTGACGGTATTCCAGGAGACTTATGATAGTGATAAATATGAGACCCTTCATCTGATGGGGCACAAGAGAGTATTCCCGTACCGCTTTGAGGCGCAGGAACGTGCCCTGATGGGAGGTATGCGTGGCGTCGGTTTTTCGGCACTTCTGGGGCTGGCGGATTTTCGAAAGGATGCGCTGGCATCGGCACTTCACGTTTATTATCTTCAGAGAAAATATCCTCAGGGAGAGTTTTCTCTGTCCTGTCCGAGACTGCGGCCGATCATCAATAATGATAAGATCAATCCGCTGGATGTTCATGAGAGACAGCTTTGCCAGGTGCTTTGTGCCTATCGTATTTTCCTGCCATATGTGGGCATTACGGTGTCCTCACGCGAGGAGAAGTCGTTTCGTGACGGTATTGCCAAGATCGCGGCAACAAAGATTTCAGCAGGTGTGTCTACCGGTATTGGTGATCACGAAGAAAAATATACAGGAGAAAGTGAGGAGGATACCGGAGACGAGCAGTTTGAGATTGCAGATGGCAGAAGCTTTGACCAGATGTATCAGGATATGGAGTCAGAAGGACTGCAGCCGGTATTAAACGATTATATTTATGTGTAAGATACCACAGATCTGTATAACAAACCGCCATCTGGTGACGGGGGATTTTCTGGAACAGCTCCGCTATGTGGCAGGGCTTCATCCGGAGAAGATTATTTTGCGGGAGAAGGATCTGCCTCAGGAGCAGTATGAGATACTGGCAGAGAAGGTGCTAAAGGTCTGCCGGCAGGAGAAAGTTTCCTGTGTGCTTCATTATTATCCGGAGTCAGCAAAGAAGCTGGGGGTGCGGGCGATTCATCTGCCAATGCCCCTGCTTCGGTCTCTGGATGACCGGGACAAGGAGTACTTTGATGAGATTGGGGCATCGACACATTCAGTAGAGGAGGCAGTTGAGGCACAAAAGCTGGGAGCAACTTATATTACTGCCGGTCATGTCTTTGCCACAGATTGCAAAAAGGGGGTACCGCCCCGTGGAACATACTTTTTGCGTCAGGTATGTGAAAGTGTGAAGATTCCGGTGTATGCTCTGGGAGGCATCTGTGATGAAAACCAGCAGATGTGCATGGATGCCGGGGCAGCCGGAGTGTGCCGGATGTCGGATTTCATGAGGCGGATTGCAAAATAAACCAAATAACATTATCAAATAGAACAAATATGATACAAACGTAGTCTATATAAACTGAAAACATGATATTACCACATCCGCTCGCCAAGCGGACAGTGATTGTCCGTGCGGAAGGCTCTTGCTTCCACGTAGCTGCCGCATTTCCGGCAGGTACCCATATGCAGCCATTTACAATCCTTGCAGACAGACAGCCGCTTCTCATAGAGAGGAGCGGCTGTTTTTTCGTGATCCGGTATCTGCTTTTGATAGGAAAGGATCTGCTGCATAGCTGTCTGGTCGGTCATCTCCCGGATCAGACAGCGGACACAGAACGGTTTAGCTGACATAACAGCAGATGCGGCATACGCTGCAGGCCGGCAGAGAGACAACCTGCAGATTGCCGTTCCATTCTTCTTCGGTTTCAAAGGCACGTACCTGATCCGGATCATCAAAGGTATTGTATGCGTGTGCCCCGGCATGCAGCATGGCGACGGATGCTTCTCCGCAGAAGGAATATTTCATCGGCAGCGCCAGCTCCACAGAGAGAGAATCTGTCAATGAGGTGTTTGCCAGTGTGATGGTCAGAAGTTTCTGACCATTCTGCTCTGTGACAGATACGGACTCTGACAAGGCGGGGATTGAGATATCGTTATATGATATGACCGGTCCATTGATCCTATTTGCTACGTCTGCGGCATAACTTTCCACCAGAGTAGCATTCTGATGCTCTTTATACATCTGGAATACATCGTAGGTTGGTGTTTTCAGGATTTTGGTATCCTCGGTCAGGATCATTGCCTGCAGGACATTGACCACCTGGGCAATATTTGCCATAGCAATACGGTCACTGTGCTTGTTAAAAATATTCAGAGAGGTAGCGGCTACAATGGCATCCCGCATGGTGTTCTGCTGATACAGGAATCCCGGATTTGTGCCCGGTTCCACATCGTACCAGGTACCCCATTCATCCACAAGCAGGTCAATATCATGGTTCGGGTCGTATTCATCCATGATCGCCAGATGCTTCTCGATAATATCCTCGATATGAAGTGCCTTGGAAATAGTAATATAATATTCCTCGTCGCTAAAGTCGGTTGCACTTCCCTTATGCTCCCAGTCGCCCGGCACCGTATAGTAGTGGAGACTGATGCCGTTGGCATGCTCGTGGTCGATACGGCTCATAAGCTCCTTCGTCCAGTTGTAGTCCTCGCCGCTTGGCCCGCAGGCAACCTTGTATAATTTATTATTTCCATAGTTTTTACAGAAACACTGATACCGTTTGTACTCGTTCGCATAGAAATCCGGACTCATACTGCCGCCGCAGCCCCAGTTTTCATTGCCGATCCCGACATATTTTAAGTGCCATGGCTTTGTCCGGCCGTTTTCTTTTCGGAGATTTGTGATGGTGGAGTCTCCGTCGGCAGTCATATATTCGATCCATTCGGCAGCTTCCTGTACAGTACCGCTGCCCAGATTGACGGCAATATACGGTTCACAGTCAAGCTGATCGCACAGCTCCAGGAACTCATGTGTACCAAAGCGGTTGTCCTCCACGATGCCGCCCCAGTTGGTATTGACCATACGGCGGCGGTTCTCCTTGGGACCGATACCGTCCCGCCAGTGATATTCATCGGCAAAGCAGCCGCCCGGCCAGCGAAGAACCGGCAGATGCAGTGCCCGGAGGGCTTCCACAACGTCCTTGCGCATTCCTTTTACATTAGGAATATCAGAATCCTCGCCCACATAGATGCCGTCGTAAATACAGCGTCCCAGATGCTCGGAAAACTGTCCGTAGATTTCCGGAGCGATATGGCTTAAGGTTTTATCCGGGTTAATATGTAATATTGTTTTTAACAAGAGGAACTCCTTTCGTGACAATTAGATCAGTTTCATATCGGCCATTGCTCTGCGCAGAATCTCCTGATTCTGTGGCTCCATTTCGGTCAGAGGAGCGCGGAGTGTGCCAACTTCTTTGCCCATCATATTCAGAGCAGCTTTTACAGGGATTGGATTTACCTCACAGAACAGAGCATTGCAGAGTGGAATGCTGTCGATCTGCATCTGTGCTGCTGTCTTGACATCGCCCTTCAGATAGCTGGTAACCATATCGTGCATAAACTTCGGCGCAACGTTTGATACAACGGAGATTACGCCGAGTCCACCCAGAGAAAGGATTGGAACGACCTGATCATCATTTCCGGAGTAAAGTTCAATATTGCCGTCACACAGATTCATAATCTTTGCCACGTTGCTGAGATCGCCGGAAGCTTCCTTAACGCCAACGATATTGTCTACGTTCTTTACCAGAGATGCGATCGTGGCCGGTGCCATAGCACATCCGGTACGGCTTGGTACATTGTAAAGGATCGCCGGAATGGAAATTTCCTTTGCAATCGTTGTGTAGTGGGCGATCAGACCATTCTGGGTTGCCTTGTTATAATATGGTGTCACAAGCAGAACACCGTCTGCTCCAGCCGCTTCTGCCTCTTTGCTAAGCTGGACAGCAGTTGCTGTACAGTTGGAACCGGTACCGGCGATCACCGGGATACGTCCCTTGACATGGTCGATCGCAAAACGGATGGTATCTATATGCTCTTCCTCCGTCATGGTAGCAGACTCACCGGTTGTACCACAGATAATGATCGCATCGGTCTGTCCGGCAATCTGTTCCTCCAGAAGTTCGTCCAGTTTATCGAAATTAATCTCGTGATTTTCCTTCATTGGTGTAATTAATGCAACGCCAGCTCCTTCAAATAATGCCATAATAATGTTACCTCCTTAATAATATAAATGAATGATTCCGGAATCCGTGACGCAAAATGCAATGGATTCCTGTAAAAACAGAAAAGAGACGGTGTTGCGCCGTCTCATAATATACACAGGTATAATACGTGATAGCGCTCCATCAAACTGATGACAGTCATGTCGTTATTCACGCCATGCCCAAGGAATATACTGTCAGGCAGAATATCCTTTCGGCACTGTTCCCTTTCCACGATCCTCCTCTGTCTCCTGGGACATCAGATCGTGTACTGATGAAGAGTGCGACCTCTATCTAAACCACAGCATACCACTATTGATATGCCTTGTCAAGCCACTGAAATAATGGTATGATGCAAGGGTTAAAGGTAGATGGCAGACAGCAGTTTTGCAAGTGTAGGCAGTCAGCTTATCAATGGAGGTTTTCATGAAGTTTGGGGAAAATGAAATATTAGAGAGGGAAAAAAGATTATTCTCCTCTGAGCATAGATTTGTCAATCGGATGCGTCTGGATGCATTGTGTTTTCAGTTGTTTCTGACGTTGGGAATCGTAGTGGTCCTGGCGGTGTGTCTGGCAGGAGCATTCCGGGGGATTGTCAACAGTGCACCGAAGGTCGGGGAAAAGCAGATCATGACCAGCTCCCGTACGACGGTTTTATATGATAAGGACGGAAATGAATTGCAGCGTCTGGACGGATCGGGCATCCGGCAGGATTATGTGAAGCTGGATCAGATATCAGTGGCGGCAAGAAACGCCTTCATTGCCGCAGATGATACGGATTATTATAAGCACCATGGCGTGGATATCCGGAGCTTTTTCTATGCGTTTTATCCGGATTCCGCTTCGGCACAGTATGCTGGCAGCAGAAGGACGCTGACCCAGACGCTGATCCGTAACCAGATTTTTGTCAATGGCAATAACGGATCGGCGATGGAGCGGATCGTGCAGAAGATTCAGGAACAGTATCTGGCATTGGAGCTGGAGGCAGAAGCCGGGAAAGATAAAATACTGGAGTATTACATGAATACGCTCTATTTTGGAGGAAACCGGATTGGAATTGGTGCGGCGGCAGAGTATTATTTTGATAAGAAGCCGCAGGATCTGACTGTTTCGGAGGCGGCGGTTCTGGCAGCACTGGCTCGGGATCCGGATTTATATGATCCGGTCGATGAGCAGAAGGCAAATATTAACAAGAGAACGGAAATCCTGAGTGCGATGCTGAGTATGGAAACGATTTCGGAGGATGAGTACGAGGATGCTCTTGGAGACAATGTTTACATGACACTCCAGACAGCCATTCAGAAGAAAAACGGTACGACCGAGGCAAAAGATTATTATGTTTCCGCAGTAATATCACAGGTAATCTCGGATTTAAAGGAGCGCGGCGGTTACAGTGCCACGCAGGCATATCATGCGGTATATCAGGGAGGTATGAAGATTTATACCTGTCTGGACGGGGAGATACAAAAGATCTGTGAGCAGGAAGTGGAGAAGCAGCTTCGTCATGAAAAAGGAAAAAGAAAACGCCAGATCTCTCTGGTTCTGATCGATCAGTCCAATGGGAAGGTCAAGGCACTGATTGGCGGCCGGTCCGGGGAGGAGCCTCAGGCCGGAGGCAATCGTGCCATTGATTATACAAGAAATCCGGGGATGATGCTGACACCGCTGTCGGTGTGGACGCCGGCGCTGGATACGGCAGGAATGACATTGGGGACGGTACAGAATGATGTTGCCTGCAGCTACACGGAGAACGGTACGACCAAAACCACAAAGGATGAGAAGGAATATCAGGGGCTTGTGACGACGCGGGAAAGCATTCTGAAAAGTCTGCAGTCCACCGCGATCCAAACCATGGAGAATTTTGGAATACAGACAGGCTATGATTATCTGAAAAAATTTGGAATCTCCAGTCTGATTGAGAAGCAGGAGGACGTGGAAGGCAAGGTGATCGGTGATCTCTCCCTGTCCATGGCAGTGGGAGATATGGTGGATGGCGTAACCAATCTGGATCTGACAGCGGCATATGCGGCTCTGGCCAATGAAGGGAAAAGTGTCAGCCCCATCTTTTATACAAAGTTAGTGGACCGGACCGGTAATATTCTTTTTAAAAACGAGCAGAAGCAGTCGCAGATCCTGCGAAAATCCACCGCTTGGCTGATGACCAATGTATTGCGGGAATATGTTGAGAATGGGGAAGGAAAAGCTGCTGATCTGAAAATAGAAAAGCTGGCTGCGGCCGGATACGGTGGGAGTTCTGCCGGTAATAAGGATCAGTGGTTTGAGGGATATACACCGTTTTATACGGCGGGAATCTGGAGCGGATATGATGATGAAAAACGGATCGCAACCGGAATATCCTGCGAGGCTTTGTGGAAACGGATCATGACACAGGTGCATGAAGTCAAGAAGATCGAGAAGGGAAGCTTTAAGATATCGGAGGATATTGTGGCGTGCAATATCTGTACAAAATGCGGTGGCCTTGCAGTGGAGGATTTATGTGATAAGGCGCTTGGCGGCAATGCCATGCGGCGGGAATATTTTTTAAACGGGACACAGCCGGTTCAAAACTGTGATTGCCATGTAAGATACCGGGTATGCCAAAAAAGCGGCAGACTTGCCACGGAGAAGTGCCCGGAAAAACAGGTTGAAGAACGGGTCTATCTGATCAAGGAAGAAACAGGAAAAACAAAAGACAGCCCATATGTGCTGTCCTCAAAATTGAAAAACAGTAAATGCAGTCTCCACAAATAAGGAGACTGCATTTTTGTTAAATTTTCTGGAAATCTACCGCTCCCTGCATCCAGATAATACCCTTGAACCGGCGGCCGATCATAGGCTCGCCCACAAGAGAATCTTTGTTGACACCGATAGTCAGAACAATATCATTGCAGGAAATTAACAGTTGATAAATTTCCTCACCCGAATATTGATTTTTGACGCAGCTCCAATTGACAATGGTGCCGAGAATCTGATAATTATCGGATTCGGAACCGTAAGGAATAAAACTTGTCTCTACGATACTGTACAGATCCTCTGAGCGGATGCGCCGGTTGATCTGTGCTGACAGATCAATCTCGTCTATGGTCAGACTGTCGATGGCATCCTGATCTCCGGACTTTGCCATGGCAATGAGCTGGTTTCGCATTCGTGTGCGGTAAGATTTTCGTCTTTTGATCTCCTCGTTATCCTCGACCCCCAGCAGAATTTTACCCTCCAGAGCCAGTCCGGACAGATAGGTCCGGGCCTTGTGCGGGGTATTGTCGCTACAGTCTAACATCAGATAATCGACGGCATTCTGCAGATAAAAGATCATAGATATGCCAAGGCGGATATCGTCGCACATACCGGTAAAAGCGTTGGTATCCACACGTTTATTGACGGTAATGTCAGAAACTGTGGCCAGGATTGTTCCCCTCAGATATGGAAAATGATGCTCAATATGGAAAAATCCCTTTTCATCATACTCGCCCCGGACAACGATGCCGGCATGGCTGGCGAATTCTTTGGTAAATTCTGTATAAATATGATTTTTTGATAATGCAATCTTTTTGGTCTGATCCGGTTCGTTCATGATGATTCCAAGCAGCTTGTCCATGTCCTGCCTGGTATTGATATGACTAAAACCGATGGAACGTAAAAAACGATGCATTGGGATCACCCCTTTCAATAAAATATGAATCGGTATCCATTTATTCTACTACGGGATATGTGAAGAATCAAGGAAAATGTTGCTATTAAGGGGGATATCATATATAATTTAGAGAAGTATGTAGATTTTCAAAGACGTGGTGATTTAGTCGATGAAGACATGGAGGATGAATATGAGTAAAATTGCAGTAATGACAGACAGTAACAGTGGTATTACGCAGATTGAGGCAAAGGAAATGGGGATTACCGTTTTGCCGATGCCATTTATTATTGATGGGAAGACATACTATGAGGATATCAGTCTGACACAGGAGGAGTTTTATGAGAAGCTTGCGCAGAATGCGGATGTATCCACGTCGCAGCCTTCGGTGGAGGATGTATTAAAATACTGGGATAAGGCATTGGAGGATGCGGACGAACTCGTCTATATCCCAATGTCCAGCGGCTTGTCAGGTTCCTGTTCCACCGCGCAGATGCTTTCTAAGGACTATAACGGCAGAGTGCAGGTTGTAGACAACCAGCGCATTTCGGTAACGCAGCGTCAGTCGGCGGTGGATGCCAGGGAGCTGGCCGGTCGTGGTATGAATGCAGCTCAGATCAAGGAGCTTCTGGAGCAGGAAAAAATGCAGTCCAGTATTTACATTATGCTGGATACATTGACCTATCTGAAAAAGGGAGGCCGTATCACTCCTGCAGCGGCGGCACTGGGAACAGCACTTCGCTTAAAGCCGGTTCTGCAGATCCAGGGAGAGAAGCTGGATGCCTTTACCATTGCCCGCACCAAAAAGCAGGGTGTGGCAAAGATGATCAATGCTATGGAGACGGATATTAAGGAGCGTTTCGGTGGCATGGAAAATATGGATCATATCCATATTGAGGTGGCACACACGGCAAATGAGGAGGCTGCGAAGGAGTTTGAGGAAGAGCTTCGGGAGCATTTCGGTGTGAAGAATGAGATTATCTGTAATCCGCTTTCCTTAAGTGTATCCTGCCATATCGGGCCGGGAGCACTGGCAGTTGCATGTTCCAAGGCAATTCCGGAATAAGACAGAATGGAGGCAGAGGGATGAATTATATTGAAGGATTAGGACAAAAGGCACAGAAGGCAAAAAAGAGTCTGGCGACAGCATCTACCGGACAAAAGAATGAAATACTGACACGGATCGCAGCGAAGCTTCTGGAAAATCAGGAGCAGATCCTGGCAGAAAACGAAAAGGATATAGCGAATGCCAGAGAGAATGGCATTTCTGAGACTATGGTGGATCGCCTGCGCCTGACACCGGAGCGGATTCAGGGGATTTCTGATGCCTGTATCCAGCTGACCAATCTGGAGGATCCGGTGGGAGAGATCATAGAGGGTTCTACGCGTCCCAATGGTATGAAGATTAGCAAGATACGTGTCCCGATGGGTGTGGTTGGGATCATTTATGAGTCACGTCCCAATGTTACAGTGGATGCGGCTTCTCTTTGTATCAAAAGCGGAAATGCAGCAATCCTGAGGGGAGGCAAGGAGGCAATCTGTTCCAATAAGGTATTGATGAATACTATGCGGGAGGCAGTTGCCCAGTGTGGTTTTCCGGAGGATATCGTGCAGCTGGTCGAGGATACTTCCAGAGAGGTGTCCACCCAGATGATGCAGGCAAACGGTCTGATCGATGTGCTGATCCCAAGAGGTGGTGCGGGCCTGATTCAGGCTGTTGTAAAAAATGCAACGCTTCCGGTGATTGAGACGGGAACCGGCAATTGCCATATTTATGTGGATGCCACAGCGGATCCGGCTATGGCAGTGAATATCACGGACAATGGTAAAACACAGCGGCCGAGCGTCTGTAATGCGCTGGAAACCTGTCTGGTGCATAAGGATGTGGCGGAGGAGTTTCTGCCAATGTTAAAGGTAAAGCTGGATGAGCATCAGGTAGAGATCCGGGGCTGTGAAAGAACAGCAGCGATTCTGGGAGACTGTGTCGTTCCGGCAACAGAGCAGGATTATGCTACAGAGTTTCTGGACTACATTATTTCTATAAAAGTCGTAGATTCTGTGGAGGAAGCCATTGCCCATGTATCCAAATATTCCACGGGGCATTCCGAGTGTATTGTGACAGAAAGCTATGCCAATGCCCGGAAGTTCCAGGAGGAAGTGGATTCGGCATGTGTCTATGTGAATTGTTCTACGAGATTTACGGACGGTGGTGAATTTGGACTGGGAGCAGAGATCGGCATTTCCACCCAGAAGCTTCATGCGAGAGGACCGATGGGCTTAAAGGAGCTGACCACGATGAAGTATCTGATCTGCGGAGACGGACAGATCAGATAAATAACCGATTTGCGTGAGGAGGAGACATCATGAGTTTGACAGCAACACCCAATGGAGACAGAGTACAGATTGCGATTTTCGGCAGGCGAAATGCCGGGAAATCCAGCGTGATCAATGCGGTGACAGGACAGCAGCTTGCAATCGTATCGGATGTGAAGGGAACCACGACGGACCCGGTTTATAAGGCGATGGAGATATTACCGATCGGCCCGTGTATGTTTATTGATACACCGGGGCTGGATGATGAGGGGGAACTGGGCGAGAAACGTGTGGAGAAGGCAGTACAGGTGCTGAACCGCACAGATATCGCCATGCTGGTGTTAGATATTTCCAGACTCACACCGGAGGAACTGGCGCAGGGCCGGGGGATCGGCGAGAAGGAGCAGCAGATCCAGGCGATGATCGAGGAGAAGAAGCTTCCCTATGTGATCGTACTGAATCAGGAGGACAAGCTTTCTCAGGAGGAGGCAGAGAAGCGACGTCAGCAGATCATGGCAAAGAATGGAACGGTGCCGGTCTGCAATGTGAGCACTGTCCGCAAAACGGGACTGGAAAAGCTCAAGGATGCACTGATCATGCTTGCCCCGGATACGGATCTGAAATTACACATTCTCGGAGATCTGGTGGAGGAGAATGATGTAGTGGTTCTGGTGGTGCCGGTGGATTCGGCTGCACCGAAGGGACGGCTGATCATGCCCCAGCAGCAGGTGATCCGCGATATATTGGATAACCACGCAGTATCTGTGGTGACTCAGGTGCCTTCTCTGGCAATGACTCTGGATATGCTTGGAGATAAGGTAAAGATGGTTATTACGGACTCTCAGGCATTTGGAGAGGTGTCCCGGATTGTGCCCACACAGATTCCGCTGACTTCTTTTTCCATTCTATTTGCCAGACATAAAGGAAATCTCCGGACTCTGGTAGAAGGCGTTACGGCGGTGGACCGGTTAAGGGACGGAGACAGGGTATTGATCGCCGAGGGATGCACTCACAGGAGACAGTGTGACGATATCGGGACAGTGAAAATTCCCCGCTGGCTGAAGGAATATACAGGGAAAGAATTACAGATCGAGACCTGCAGCGGCACCGGCTTTCCGACGGATCTGTCCTCCTATGCACTGCTCATTCACTGTGGAGGCTGTACCCTTCATGAAAAGGAAATGAAACATCGGATCTTCCGGGCGCAGCAGTGTCAGGTGCCAATTGTCAATTATGGCATCTTTATTGCATATGTAAAAG
>ENA-ORCM01001740-ORCM01001740.1-human-gut-metagenome-genome-assembly--contig:-NODE-1740-length-17428-cov-7.639272_pt1 | contig 17428 bp, 15 predicted proteins | sample MGYA00242906_ERZ507928 | MGnify/ENA primary metagenome ERZ507928 (study PRJEB26167, sample SAMN06115497) | human gut metagenome | host: Homo sapiens | place: China:Shanxi | collected 2015-05-07...
GGCTACGGGGTGCTGGAACCGGGTGGGGTTGGTGGAGTTGCCGGTGATGGACACATCCACGCCCTCGTGGTGCATGACGGCTACGCCCTCGCGGACGTCATCGCAGCCGTAGCAGCGGACAGCGGCCCGCTCACCATCGGAATAAGCTACCTCCCGGACAATCTTCAGTTCACCGGTGTAGTAGTCAAACTGGGTCTGGACATAGGTGAAGCCGTTGATACGGCTGATGATCTGGGCGGCGTCCTTGCCCAGACCGTTCAGAATGACCCGCAGAGGCTCCTTCCGGGCCTTGTTGGCGTTGCGGACGATGCCGATGGCGCCCTCAGCGGCGGCGAAGGACTCGTGGCCCGCCAGGAAGGCGAAGCACTTGGTCTCGTCCCGCAGCAGCATGGCACCCAGATTGCCGTGTCCCAGACCCACCTTGCGGTCCTCGGCAACAGAGCCGGGGATGCAGAAGGACTGAAGGCCGATGCCGATGGCCTCGGCAGCCTCAGCAGCGGTCTGCACGTTCTTCTTCAGGGCGATAGCCGCGCCCACGCAGTAGGCCCAGCAGGCATTTTCAAAGCAGATGGGCTGGATGCCCTTGACGATCTCATAGGGGTCAAAACCGGCGGCTTTACATAGCTCCCGGCACTCCTCCACGCTGGAAATTCCGTGCTGAGACAGGACGGAATTGATCTTGTCGATTCTTCTTTCGTAGCTTTCAAACAGAGACATGTTATGACCATTTCCTTTCGTCATGCTTGATTGCGAAACACCATTCCCTCAAAGAAAATGGTCATTTCGCATCTACCGCGGTTGCCGCGTCAGCGGCGAGCGGTTGGCGATTTTCAAATTGCGTTTGCGTATCGCAAACGCAATTCCTCCTTCTCTTATTCCTGACGGGGGTCGATGTACTTGGCAGCGCTGTCCCACTGACCGTAGTGAGACTTGGCGCCTTCCAGCGCCTCATTGGCGTCCATGCCCTTCTTGACGCTTTCCATCATCTTGCCCAGATTCACGAATTCATAGCCGATGATCTCGTCATCCTTGTTCAGAGCTACGCGGGTGCAGTACCCCTCGGCCATTTCCAGATAGCGAGGGCCTTTGGCCTTGGTGGCGAACATGGTGCCGACCTGAGAACGCAAACCCTTTCCCAGATCCTCCAGAGATGCGCCGACAGGCAGGCCGCCCTCGGAAAAGGCCGTCTGGCTGCGGCCGTACACGATCTGCAAAAACAGTTCCCGCATGGCGGTGTTGATGGCGTCGCAGACCAGATCGGTGTTCAGTGCCTCCAGAATGGTCTTGCCGATCAGAATTTCGCTGGCCATGGCGGCGGAATGGGTCATGCCGGAACAGCCGATGGTCTCTACCAGCGCTTCTTCAATGATGCCATCTTTCACGTTCAGGGTCAGCTTGCAGGCACCCTGCTGGGGTGCGCACCAGCCAATACCGTGGGTCAGACCGCTGATGTCCTTGATCTCCTTGGCCTGAACCCATTTGCCCTCCTCAGGGATGGGGGCGGGGCCGTGATACGCGCCCTTGGCCACAGGGCACATATGCTGCACTTCGGTGGAATAGATCATATCCTATCTCCTTTTTGCCTGATTTTACTGGTTTCGCTCAAAAATTGCCGGAGTTTTTTGCTTTTTCGTTCAACATTATATCGGTAAACAATTACGGTGTCAAGGGCGGCAGGATAAATGGAAAGAATCTGCGCGCCCCGGCTGCTCCGCAGAAAACCGGCCTCCGCCAGTGGCGGAGGCCGGTTTGAATTACGTAAGTTTTTGCGTTTACAGCAGGCCGCTGGCGGAGAAGATGGAGGCAAACACCAGAGACACCACGGTCATCAGCTTGATGAGGATGTTGATGGAGGGGCCGGAGGTATCCTTGAAGGGATCGCCCACGGTGTCGCCCACGACAGCTGCGCGATGTGCTTCGCTGCCCTTGCCGCCGTGATTGCCGTCCTCAATGAACTTCTTGGCGTTGTCCCATGCGCCGCCGGCGTTGGACATGAAGATGGCCATCAGCACGCCGGTGACCAGAGCGCCGGCCAGCATACCGCCCAGAGCGCCGGTACCCAGCAGGAGGCCAACCACCAGAGGAGCCAGAACAGCCATGACACCGGGAACCAGCATCTCCTTCAAAGCGGAGGTGGTGGAAATGGCAACGCAGGACTTGTAGTCGGGCTTGCCGGTGCCTTCCATGATGCCGGGGATGGTGCGGAACTGACGGCGCACTTCCTCAATCATGCTGTAAGCGGCCTTGGACACGGAGTCCATGGTCAGAGCGGAGAACACGAAGGGCAGCATACCGCCGATCAGCAGACCGATGGTCACGCGGGAATCCAGAATGTTGATGCCGGCGTCCGCAATGCCCACAGCCTGTGCATAGCTGACGAACAGAGCCAGAGCGGTCAGAGCGGCGGAGCCAATGGCGAAGCCCTTGCCCATAGCGGCGGTGGTGTTGCCCACAGCGTCCAGCTTGTCGGTGATCTCGCGGACATGGGGATCCAGACCGCTCATCTCGGCAATGCCGCCGGCGTTGTCGGCGATGGGGCCGTAAGCGTCCACGGCCACGGTGATGCCGGTGGTAGACAGCATACCCACGGCAGCCAGAGCGATGCCGTACAGACCGGCGACCTCATAGGAAACGAAGATACCCACGCAGATCAGCAGGATAGGAATGGCGGTGGACATCATGCCCACGGCGATGCCGCTGATGATGGTGGTGGCGGGGCCGGTTTCAGACTGCTGGGCAATCTTCTGCACGGACTTGTAATCGCCGGAGGTGTAGATCTCGGTCACGATGCCAATGATCAGGCCGACGATCAGGCCGGCGATGATGGCGATGGCCTGAGACATACTGCCGAAGAACACATTGCTGAGGACCAGGGAGAGAACCACCACAATGGCAGACGCCACATAGGAACCCATCTTCAGAGCCTTGTGGGGGTTGGAATTCTCATCGCCCCGGACAAAGAAGCAGCCGATGATGGAAGCGATGATGCCGGTAGCGGCCAGGATCAGGGGGAACAGAGCACCGGCGCCGTTGAAGGTGCCGACCACAGCCACGCCCAGAGTCAGCGCGGACACCAGAGCGCCCACATAGGACTCGAACAGGTCGGCGCCCATGCCGGCCACGTCGCCCACGTTGTCGCCCACATTATCGGCGATGACGGCGGGGTTCCGGGGATCGTCTTCAGGGATACCGGCCTCGACCTTGCCCACCAGATCAGCGCCTACGTCAGCGGCCTTGGTGTAGATACCGCCGCCTACACGGGCGAACAGAGCGATGGAGGAAGCACCCAGAGAGAAGCCGGTGAGGATCTCAACGTTGCCGGTAAAGGCATAGATGGCGGCGCAGCCCAGCAGGCCCAGACCAACCACGCACATACCCATAACGGAACCGCCGGAGAATGCAATGCCCAGCGCCTTGTTCATGCCGCTGGACTTGGCGGCGGCAGCAGTGCGGACGTTGGCCTTGGTAGCCACATTCATGCCCACATAACCGGCGCCCACGGAGAACACGGCACCTACCAGAAAGCAGACGGCGGTGAGCCAGCTGATAAACAGGCCGATCAGTACAAACAGAATGGCCACAAAGACCACCAGAATCTTGTACTCGGCGAACAGGAATGCCCGTGCGCCGTCGCTGATATTGCCTGCGATTTCCTTCATCCGTTCCGTACCTGCGTCAGCCTTGGAAACCGTGGAGGTTTTCCATGCGGCAAACAGCAGAGCCAGAACTGCACACAGCAGGGCGACCCAAATGATGTTTTCCATTTTTTCCACTCCTTAACAAACTTTGCAGGGGAATATTTCCCGTTGCTGTATCATTTTACCAATGAGGGTACAATTTTTCAAGTAAATTTACTTAATCGTTTATACGACTTAACCAAATTTTACGTTTTAACCAAAAATTATTTTAAAATGCCATGATTTTTCGTCTTTATTTTGCGCGCGAAGAACACAAAAACGCAGGCTATCCGAATTTTTTGACGTATATTTATGATAGAAAACAGGAAAAACAAAAAGAAATAAAAATAATCTGATGCAAGTTGCTCAAACGTTTGCGAAAAACCGATTAGGTAAACGTTTGCTCAAGGATGAGAAATTCTACACCGCCCAAAAGAGCAAAAAAATCCACGCCCAATGGCGTGGTTCCTTCCTGAGCTTACCGCTCACTGTGGGCCTGCTCCTGACCGTCAAAAATCAGATCGTCCACATCCGTCATGCAGTTGTTCAGCATCATGCGGCCTGCCTCCTTTCCTGTAAATCTGAACATAGTATACCGCCGATGTTCGGCATTTTCAATAAGAAAAATATTATGAATTTGTAAATTATGTGTAAAGTCAGCCCCACTGGATTTTGCCAAAATCATGGAATCCACGTCATTTTCTGCTTTACAAATACGGAGAACTCCTATATAATATCATGGCTAATGTAATACGCAGGAAAATGGAGAAAAACTATGGCTTTGATCGAATATGACGCTTATAAGCAGAAGCTGCGGGATCTGGAGCCGGAGCTGAAAAAGCTGGGCGACGCTCTGGACATCGACGCCGTGGCTCAGGAGGCGGCCCGCCTGGAGGACGAAACGACGCAGGATGGCTTCTGGAACAATCTGGAGCGCTCCCAGAAGGTGCAGACCCGCCTCAAGCAGCTGCAAAACAAGCTGCACCGCTATCATAAGCTCATGAGTACCTGGGAGGATCTGACCACCCTGTGCGAAATGGGGCAGGAAGCGGAGGACGCGGAGATTCTGGAAGAACTGAAAACGGAATATACCGCGCTGGAAACCAGCATTGAGGAGATTCGGATGACCACCCTTCTCTCCGGAGAGTACGATGCCAACAACGTCATTCTCCAGCTTCATTCCGGCGCAGGCGGCACCGAAGCGCAGGACTGGTGCCAGATGCTCTATCGGATGTATACCCGCTGGGCGGAGCGCCACGGCTTTGCGTGGAAAACGCTGGACTACGAAGAGTGCGACGAGGCGGGCATCAAGTCTGCCGTCATCTCCATTGAGGGCGAAAATGCCTACGGCCTGCTGAAAAGCGAACACGGCGTTCACCGTCTGGTCCGCGTCTCTCCCTTTGACGCCAACGCCCGCCGTCAGACCAGCTTTGCTGCTGTGGAAGTCATGCCGGAGCTGCCGGACGATGAAGAGGTGGAGATCCGGCCTGAGGATATCGAAATGCAGGTCTACCGCTCCTCCGGCGCCGGCGGCCAGCACATCAACAAGACCTCCTCCGCCGTCCGCCTGATCCACAGGCCCACCGGCATTGTGGTGGCCTCCCAGCAGGAGCGTTCCCAGTTCCAGAACAAGGATAACTGTATGAAGCAGCTGCGCGCCAAGCTGATCGAGCTGAAGATCCAGCAGCACGCGGAAAAGATCTCCGATATCAAGGGCGTGCAGATGAAGATCGAGTGGGGCAGCCAGATCCGCTCCTATGTGTTCATGCCCTACCAGCTGGTCAAGGACACCCGTACCGGCTACGAAACCAGCCAGATCGACAACGTGATGGACGGCGATCTGGACGGATTCCTCAACGCCTACCTGACCCAGCTGGCCACCGGCGAGCTGAAAAAGTAAATGCTCAAAAGGCGCGGCTTCCGGCCGCGTCTTTTTATGAGAAGGATCTATGGATATTCAAGAAAGGATTTATAAGAATTTATGAGTACAAAAAACACCGCAGGCGCAGCTGTACAGGAGAACAAGATGGGCGTTCTGCCGGTCGGCAAGCTGCTGGCAGGCATGGCCATTCCCATGATGATCTCCATGCTGGTGCAGGCGCTGTACAACGTTGTGGACAGCATTTTCGTGGCTCAGCTCAGTGAAGATGCCCTGAACGCCGTTTCCCTCGCATTTCCGCTTCAAAACCTGATGATCGCCTTTGGCGGCGGTACCGCCGTGGGCATCAACGCCCTGCTTTCCCGCTCTCTGGGTGAAAAGAAGCAGGACATGGCGGACAAGGCAGCCAACACAGGCATCTTCCTGTCTCTGTGCAACTTCGTGGTTTTCGCGCTGATCGGTATTTTCTTCTCCCGCACCTTTTTCCAGCTTCAGGCCGGCGGGGAAGAGGTGATCGTGGAATACGGCACGCAGTACGCCACCATCTGCCTGGGCTGCTCCATCGGCATCTTCAGCCAGTTCTGCTTTGAGCGGCTGCTGCAATCTACCGGCCGTACCACCCTTGCCATGTGTACCCAGCTGATCGGCGCCGTTACCAACATCATTCTGGATCCCATCCTGATCTTCGGCCTGTGCGGATTTCCCCGGCTGGAAGTGGCGGGCGCTGCCGCAGCCACGGTGGCGGGTCAGATTCTGGCCGCCATCATTGCCGTTATCATGAACCTGAAGAAGAATCCGGATATTCACATCATTCCCCGTGAGATCCGCTGGAACGGCGTCATTGCCAAGGAGATCTACCGGGTGGGATTCCCCTCCATCGTCATGCAGTCCATCAGCTCCATCATGACCTTCGGCATGAACAAGATCCTCTTCGGCTTCACCAAAACGGCAACTGCGGTGTTCGGCGCGTACTTCAAGCTCCAGAGCTTTGTGTTTATGCCGGTGTTCGGTCTGAATAACGGCATGGTCCCCATTATTTCCTACAACTACGGCGCAGCCCGGATGGATCGCGTGAAAAAGGCGGTGAAGCTGACCATTGCCACCGCCATCTGTATCATGCTCTGCGGCCTGGCGGCGTTCCAGCTGATCCCCTCTACACTCCTCAGCTTCTTCAACGCTTCCCCGGAGATGCTGGAGATTGGCAACACCGCCCTGCGGATCATCTCACTCCACTTCCCGCTGGCGGGCTTCGCCATCATCGCCGGCTCTGTGTGTCAGGCCATCGGCAATCCCTTCTACAGCCTGATCGTCTCCGTGTGCCGCCAGCTGCTGGTTTTGCTGCCGGTGGCGTGGCTGTTGGCTCAGACCGGGCGTCTGGGGCTGGTGTGGCTGGCCTTCCTGGCGGCAGAGATCGTCTCCGTGACCCTCAGCGCCATCTTCCTGCGCCGCACCATGAAAGCCGCCAATGCCTTGGAGGCGGAAAACGAGCAGTAAATAGCAGTACAATACCGAAGCAGCCCTCCCGGTTTCCGGGAGGGCTGCTTCTCTTTATGTCCGCTTTTCGGCTGTTTTTGTCATGCGCTCAGATGCGGCATTCCACCGGGCCGCGGCCAGTCAGCAGAACGGTGCGGTCAAATCCCGCTGCCGCTGCCAGCGCTTCCGCATCATCATAGCCGTAGAGCAGGGTGTCCGTGCTGTGGCTGTCAGAGGTGAGGATGATCTGCCCGCCCATGGAGCGCCATTCCCGCAGCAGGAACAGGGCGGGGTATGGCGCATCCCGGTATCCCCGCGCCATGCCGCCGGTGTTGATCTCCAGCAGCGTAACGCAGGGGTCAACGGCGTGAAGCGCCTCCAGCGCTGCTTTCTGATAGCGGGGGGCGGATTCGTCGAAGAATCGGTTTCCTCTGTTGAGCTTGGTGATGAGATCCAGATGCCCCAGAATGGTGGGCTTTCTGACTGCCACCCGCATGACCTCCTGAAAATATCCTTCCGCCACGGCCAGAGCATCCCCGCCGCAGGCATCGTCCCGGCAGGCGAGAAAGGAAGCTTCGTCCCAGTCGGCGGCGTAGCACACGCCGTTCTCCCGCCGCTGATAGTGCGCCGAGCCGATCCAGTAGTCGAAGCCCTTCGGCAGAACGTCGGACTGGCTGTCCCACTCCAGCCCCAGCAGCACCTCCATCCGGCCGCGGTACTGCTCCCGCACCGCCAGAACCTGACGGCGGTATTCCATCATGTTCGCAGGCAGCGTGAAACCCTCGTCCGCAGCAAGGGGAGTGTGGCTGTGGCAGGACACGCCGTAATACTGCACCCCTGCGTCAAAGGCGGCGGCCGCCATGGCTTCCAGCGAATCCCTGCCGTCGCAGAGGTCGGCGTGGGTGTGGACGGAACAGGCTTTGGGCGTCAGGATCATTGCATCCGCTCCTGCTTGACCTTGTGATCCACCACATGGCGCTTTTCCAGCTCCCGGGTGATGTCCTCCACGGAAATGCCCATCTGCACCATCAGCACCATGACGTGGTAAGTCAGATCCGCGATCTCATAGATTGTCTCATCCTTATCCTCCTTGCGGCCGCCGATGATGACCTCGGTACACTCCTCGCCCACTTTCTTCAGGATCTTGTCCAGCCCCTTTTCAAAGAGGTAGGTGGTGTAGCTGCCCTCCTTGGGACTGGTCTTGCGGCCTTCAATCAGGCGGTAAAGTCCCTCATAGCTGAACTGCTTCAGTTCCGGGGAAAGATACAGCTGGTTGAAAAAGCAGCTCTCGCTGCCGGTGTGGCAGGCGGGGCCGTCTTTCACGACTTCCACCACCAATGCGTCGCCGTCGCAGTCAGCGGTGATGCTGACCACATGCTGCACGTTGCCGGAGGTGTCGCCCTTGCACCACAGCTCCTGACGGCTGCGGGACCAGAAACAGGTGCGCCGCTCATCGATAGTGATGGCAAGGCTTTCCCGGTTCATGTAGGCCAGCGTCAGAACTTCCTTGGTGTAGTGATCCTGTACAATGGCGGGAATCAGACCCTTTTCGTCAAATTTCAGTTCCATGATGGATTCCTTCCTCTCTCATAAATCGGCGGATGCGGCTCACAGCCGCATTTCCACGCCCCTGCCCCGCAGAAACTGCTTCAGCGCCCGGATGTCCACCTGCCGGGTGTGGAAGATGGAGGCCGCCAGCCCGGCGTCAATGCCGGAGTGGGTGAACAGCTCCGCAAAATGCTCCATGCTGCCGGCGCCGCCGCTGGCGATGATGGGAACGCTGACCCGCGCGGCCAGCGCGTCCAGCATTTCCAGATCGAAGCCGTTTTTCACGCCGTCGGTGTCGATGGAGTTCAGCACGATCTCACCTGCGCCGGATTCCACGCCCCGCACGGCCCAGTCCATGGCGTCAATGCCGGTGTCCTCCCGGCCGCCCTTGGCAAACAGGCGGAACTGCCCGTCTACCCGCTTGACGTCCATGCTCAGCACCACGCACTGGTCGCCGTATTTCTTTGCCGCCGCTCCGATCAGGCCCGGATCGGCAATGGCGCCGGAGTTGACGCTGACCTTGTCTGCGCCGCATTTCAGCACCCGGTCAAAATCATCCAGCGTGCGGATGCCGCCGCCTACCGTCAGGGGGATGAAGATCTCGCTGGCGACCCGACGCAGGATGCCTGTGAACAGTCCCCGCCCCTCCACGGAGGCGGTGATGTCGTAAAACACCAGCTCGTCCGCGCCGGAGGTGTTGTAGAAATGCGCCAGCTCCACGGGGTCCGCCATATCCCGCAGACCCTCAAAGTTGGTTCCCTTTACCACCCGTCCGTTCCTGACGTCCAGACAGGGAATGATGCGCTTGGCTAACATGAACCCACCTCCTCAATGACGGTTTTCAGATCCAGCCGCCCGGTATACAGCGCCTTGCCCAGAATGGCGGCGCTGGTGCCGATCCGCTGCAATTCCCGCAGCTCGTCCAGAGAGCTGACGCCGCCGGAGGCTGTCACGTTCAGACCGTCGATCGCTGACAGCTCCCGGTACAGGGCGAGGTTCGTCCCCCGCTCCGCGCCGTCCCGGCTGATATCGGTGTAAATGACCGTGCCGACGCCGGCCTTGTACAACCGGCGGCAGAAGTCCACGCCCTTTTCATGGGACAGCTCCTTCCAGCCGTTGATGGCCACATAGCCGTCCCGTGCGTCCACGCCCACGGCGATCTGATCACCGTATTTCCGGGCCATGCGCTCTGTGAAGGCAAAGTCCTTCACCGCGATCGTGCCTAAAATGCAGCGGCTCACCCCCAGATCCAGATACTGGCGGATGCGCTCCTCCGTGCGGATGCCGCCGCCCACCTCGATGAAAAGGCCGCCCTGCCGGGCAATGGCGGCAATGGAGTCAAAATTGGCCAATGTGCCATCCTTGGCGCCGTCCAGATCCACCACATGGAGATACGTTGCTCCGGCGGCAAGAAAGTCCCGCGCCACGGCGCAGGGGTCCTGCCCGTAAACGGTCATCTGATCGTAATCGCCCTGATAAAGACGCACCACCTGCCCGCCGGACAGGTCGATTGCAGGAAAAATCTGCATGGGGTTCTCCTTTCTCAAAGCTCCGCAAAGGCCCGCAGCAGCCGCAGCCCCGCGTCGCCGGATTTTTCCGGGTGGAACTGAGTCCCCCAGACATTGCCCCGCCGCACAGCGCCGGTCACCGCCACATTGCCGTATTGGGAGGTTCCCAGCGTGCTGTCCGCGCAATTCCTGGCGTAAAAGCTGTGGACATAGTAGACGTATTCGCCGTCCCTGAAATATTTGAACAGGGGATCGTCCTTTGCGATGTGCAGGCTGTTCCAGCCCATGTGGGGAACCTTCAGCGCCGGATCAGTCAGGTCGCCCCGCAGATCTGCCACCTCGCCGGGAACCAGCCCCAGACCGGCGTGCTCCCCGTATTCAAAGCTGCGGTCAAACAGCAGCTGCATTCCAAGGCAGATGCCTAAAAAGGGCTTGCGGGCGCTTTCAGCCAGCAGTACCGGCACCAGACCGGTGTCGTCCAGCTTGGCGCGGGCGTCTCCGAACGCGCCTACGCCGGGAAGAATGATGCGGTCGGCGGCCCGGAGCTGATCTGCGTCGCGGGTGATGATGGTTTCCAATCCCAGCGCTTTCAGACTGGAGGACAGGGAAAACAGGTTTCCCACGCCGTAATCTACAATGGCAGTCATGGTATCAACTCACTTTACAGAGTACCCTTGGTACTCGGAATGTCGTTCAGATGCTTTGCGTCCATGGACACGGCCTGCTTCAGCGTCCGGCCCATGCCCTTGAATACGGCCTCCAGAATGTGGTGGGTATTCTCTCCCGCCATCTGGCGGATGTGGATGGAGGCGGGGCAGTTCCGCACAAAGGCCAGCCAGAATTCCTTGGCCAGCTCCGTGTCAAAGGTGCCGACCTTTGATGCGGGCAGCTCCACCGCCCAGCCCAGATAATCCCGCCCGGAGAGGTCGCAGGCGCACAGTACCAGCGTCTCGTCCATGGGCAGCAGGAACTGGCCGTAGCGGGTGATGCCCCGCTTGTCGCCCAGCGCCTGCGTAAATGCCTGTCCCAGACAGATGCCGATGTCCTCCACGCTGTGATGGTCGTCCACATCGGTGTCGCCGCGGCAGCATACCGACAGGTCGAAGTCCCCGTGGCGGGCAAACAGCGTCAGCATATGATTGAGAAAGCCGCAGCCGGTGTCAAGCTCCGCCTTCCCGGTGCCGTCCAGTTCCAGCGACAGCCGGATCTGCGTCTCCATGGTGTCCCGATTGATGCTTGCAGTCCGCATACTCCGTCCTCCTTTACCGATTTTGCAGCAGCCCGGCGATGGTGTTTACCAGCGCCGTCATCTGCTCCTGAGAGCCGATGGTGATCCGCACGAAATTCCGAATCCGATCCGCATCAAACCAGCGGACCAGAATTCCGCTTTCCTTCAGCCTGCGGTACAGCTCCCCGCCGGGTATGGCATCCGTCCCGGCGAAAATGAAGTTGGTCTGAGAGGGCAGCACGGTGAAGCCCAGCTTTTCCAGTTCCTGTACCGTCCATGCGCGGCTGCTGCAAACGGCGGCGGTGCAGGCGCGGAAATAGTCCTCGTCCTCCATGGCGGCCGTTCCGGCCACCATGCTGAGACGGTTGACGTTGTAGGGATTGAAGCTGTATTTTACCCGGTTCAGCGCGGCGATCAGCGCCGGAGAGCCTATGGCGAAGCCCACCCGTCCGCCGGCCAGCGAACGGCTTTTGGACATGGTTTGTACAACCAGCAGGTTTTCGTAGTCGGAGATCATGGGAACGCAGCTTTCGCCGCCGAAGTCCACATAGGCCTCGTCCACAATGACCACCCGGTTCGGATCGGCTTCCAGCAGCCGCCGGATGTCCGAGCGGGGGACGGCCATGCCGGTGGGGGCGTTGGGGTTGGCAATGACGATGGTGCCGGGAAAGTCCATGTAGTCGTCCACGCACAGGGTGAAGTCCTCCCGCAGAGGGATCACCCTGGACTCCAGACCGAACAGCGCCACCTGAGACTTGTAGAAGCCGTAGGTGATGTCGGCGTAGGCCAGCGGCTTGCCTTCGCCGCAGAAAGCACGGAATGAAAAGGCGAGGATCTCGTCGGAGCCGTTGCCTGCAATGACGTTTTCCGGCTGCACATGACAGCGTCCGGCAATGGCCGCCGTCAGGCTGGCGCAGGTGGGGTCGGAGTAGAGGTTCAGTCTGGCGATCTCCGCGCCTGACAGGGCTTCCAGAACCTTCGGAGAAGGGGGGAAGGGGCTTTCGTTGGTATTCAGCTTGATGTACTGCTGATCCTGCGGCTGTTCGCCGGGGGTGTAGGGATCCAGCCGCCCGGCTTCTCTGGAAAGGAACTTGCTCATTGTGGGTTTCCTCCTTGGTTCGTTCGGATCAGCGCGGAACGGGCGTGGGCTTCCAGCCCCTCCCGCCGTGCAAAGTCCGCAATACGCTCCGCCACCGGAGCCAGCGCCTCCTGCGTGTAATACAGGAAGCTGGATTTCTTCACAAAATCATCCACGCTGAGGGGACTGGAAAACCGGGCCGTGCCGCTGGTGGGCAGGGTGTGGTTGGGGCCTGCGAAATAGTCGCCCAGCGCCTCCGGCGTGCAGCGGCCCAGAAAGATGCTGCCTGCGTTTTTCACCCGCGGCAGCAGGGCAAAGGGGTCCTCCACGCACAGCTCAAGATGCTCCGGGGCGATGAGGTTGGCCGCGTCCACCGCCTTTTCCAGACTGTCGGTGACGATGATGCGTCCATTGGCCTGGATGGACTGCCGGGCGATGTCCTGCCGGGGCAGAGTGCTGAGCTGCGTTTCCAGCTCGTTCTGCACCGCTTCGGCAAGGCGGCGGCTGTCCGTCACCAGAACGGCGGAGGCCAATACATCATGCTCCGCCTGACTGAGCAGGTCTGCCGCGACCCATGACGGGCTGCAGCCGCCGTCCGCCAGCACCAGTATTTCGCTGGGGCCTGCGATCATGTCAATGGCCACCAGACCAAACACCTTGCGCTTGGCGGTTGCCACAAAAATGCCGCCGGGGCCGACGATCTTATCCACTCTGGGGACGCTCTCCGTACCGTAGGCCAGAGCGGCCACCGCCTGTGCGCCGCCGATTTTGAAGATCCGATCCGCACCGGCGATGCGGGCCGCTGCCAGCGCTTCGGCGCTGATGCGGCCGTTCTTATCCGGCGGCGTCACCACCACGATCTCCCGCACCCCTGCGATTCTGGCGGGAATCACGTTCATCAGAATGGTGGAGGGGAAGGCCTTCGGCGCGCTGGGGACGCAGATGCCCACCCGCTCAATGGGGGTGTACCGCTGGCCCATGACGATGCCGGGGCGGTCGGTGAGGGAGAAGTCCCGGTGTACCTGCTGCTCATGGAAATGACGGATGTTTTCCGCCGCCATGTTCAGCGTTCGGATGAACTCCGCGTCCAGCGAATCCCACGCCGCATCCAGCTCTGCCTGCGATACTTGCAGCTCCTGTAGTTCAGCGCCGTCGAACCGGCGGGTGTAGTCCCGCAGAGCGTCGTCCCCCCGTTCTCTGACGGCGGCCAGCACGGCGTCCACGGCTTCGTCCACGCCGGTTTCCTGCCGGATATCCCGGTTCAGAATGTCTTCCGGGGACAGCTCATTGAATTGCAGAATGGGGATCATGCTTCCGTCACCTCCGTCAGTTTGCTCAGCAGCGTCTCAATTTCCCGGTGCTTGAACTGGTAGCTGGCACGGTTGGCAATGAATCGGGCGGAGATGGGCATAAACTCCGTCAGCACCGCCAGATTGTTCTCTTTCAGCGTTGTGCCGGTTTCCACAATGTCTACAATGACGTCGGACAGTCCCAGAATGGGCGCCAGCTCAATGGAACCGTTCAGCTTGATGATGTCGATGTCCCGCCCCTGCGCGGCGTAATAACTCTTGGCAATGTTGACAAATTTGGTGGCGACCCGCAGGGTGCGGCCGGGATCGTCGTTGAAATCCTTAGGGCCTGCCACGCACATCCGGCACTTGCCGAGGCCCGTGTCCAGCAGCTCATAGACGTCTGCGCCGGACTCGGTAAGAATGTCCTTGCCCACGATGCCGATATCCGCCGCGCCATGCTCTACGTAGATGGCCACATCACTGGGCTTTACGAGGAAGTAGCGGATGCCGGCCTCCGGGTTTTCCACCACCAGCTTCCGGGTGTCATTGTAATTTTCAGGGCAGCCGTAGCCCACGCCTGCCAGCAGATTGTATACCTTGTCGCCGAGACGGCCCTTGGGCAGAGCCACATTCAGCATCCTGCGGCCGTCGGACGCGGCAGGCGCGTCCTGCCCCATGCGGGCCAGCTCGTCCAGATACAGCGCGTAGCCGATGGCCCGCGCACCGGGGCGGAACTGTTCCGCCAGAGGATCGTAGCGTCCGCCCTTCAGAACGGCGCGGGGCAGACCTGTTACATACCCCTGCAAAACAAGGCCGTTGTAGTATTCCATGTCGTTGACCAGCGACAGATCCAGCTTCAGCCTGTCCGTTTCCCCCTGCGCTTCCAGCGTTCTGCACAGCGTGCGAAGCTCCGTCAGGGCTGCGCCCATGGCGGCGTTGAGAGCCAGCGGCTCCGCCGCTTCCAGCACGGTGTTCCATGAGCCGGACAGGCCGGACAGGCGGCAGAGGGCGTCGATTCCCTGACGGGACAGCCCTGCCTCCGCCGCACATTTTTGCAGTTCATGGCGGTTTTTGTCCCGGATGCAGGTCAGCAGCCGGGGGCGGATGCTCTCCGGTGCGCCTACGGCGTCAAAAAGACCGGTGACAAAGCCCATGTGGCTCAGCTCCAGCACATAGTCCCGCCCGGTGATGGCAAGGCTCTGAATGGCCAGAGAGACCGCCTGCGCCGTCACGGCGTCATCCACCGCACCGATGCATTCCAGCCCCATCTGACTGATCTCCCGGAAGGTGTGGCTCTCCTGACTGGGGCGATACACATTTTCCAGATAATAGAAGCGGCCGCAGCCGCCCTCCTCCACCTGAGCGTTCTTGGCAATGGACAGCGTTACATCCGGCTTCAAAGCCAGCAGCCGCCCGTCCAGATCCGTGAAGGTGATGACCTGCTCGCTGGAGAGGAAGCGGCTGTTTTCCCGATACAGGCCGTATTCCTCGAACCGCCCCATGTGGTACTGGCGGAAGCCCGCCTGCTCATACAGCAGCCGCAACTGCAAAGAAACCCGTTCCTGCGGTCTCAGAATATTCAAATCCAGTTCCATGGATCTTCCTCCTTATGGGGAATCCCACCCCCGCTTTCTCTGATATTCTGCATTTTACTTTATTTTGGTAGCAAAGTAAAGCGGTAATTCGATAATTGTTTGCTTTCTGCGATTTGCATAATTGACCCGGCGGAAGAATGGCCGGATACTGGGATTTTACACGCAGAACCGGCCTCTTGCGGCCGTGGCAGCGGGAATCCGAACCGGCGGGGGAGGATGCGCCGCTTTCCGGCAGGGGGGGACGGATGATGGCGGTCAATAGAAAACCGGCAGCCCAAAGACTGCCGGTTTTATGATTTGTGTTACTGTGCCTTTTCCAGCTCCATCACGGCGTCAATGAGCATCTGCTGGGTGACGGGATAGGGCCAGACCCGGACATCGATGCCTGCCAGCGCCTTTTCCGTGACGGCGGGGAGATCCTCCGGCTTGGCGTGGATATCTGCCAGACAGGTGGGCAGGCCGATGGACTTGCTGAAGGCCATCAGGCGGTCCCGCTCCTCATACTGCTTGTCGGCGGTGAGCATAACCAGAATACCGTAGGACACCACTTCGCCGTGGAGGTGATGATTCTCCTCCATGGCAGGCAGGATGGTGAAGCCGTTGTACATGGCGTGGGCCATGCCGGTGGTGTAATCCACCTGAACGAAGTTGGAGACAAAGCCGGTGGAGATGATGATGGCCTCGATGATCTCCGTCAGCTCCGGCGTGACCTTATGAGCCTCGCAGTCTGCCATGGCCTGCTTGCCCCAGCGGAGGATGGGCGCGGCGCACATACTGCTCAGCGCAATGCCCATGGCGTCGGTGTGGGCGGGAACATCATTGCGGGAGGAGATGGTACATTCATAGTGCTTGGCCATGGTGTCGCCCATACCGGCCCACAGGTAGCGCACCGGGGCGTTGGCGATGATCTCCGAGTTGATGAAGATGTGATTGGGGGGAATCTTGGAGAAGGAATATTCCCGCAGGCTGCCGTCCGGGTGGTAGACAATGCCCAGACTGGTGCAGGAGGCGCAGGTGGAGGCGATGGTGGGGAAGGTGAAGAAGGGGCGGTGGGTTTCGTGCGCCAGCACCTTGCAGGTATCAATGGCCTTGCCGCCGCCGACGGCGAAGATCATATCCGCGTCCGCCACCTGAGGCCGAAGCATATCCATATTCTCACGGGAAGCCTCGCCGCCGTACCAGAAGGTGCCGGTGATCTCGATGCCGGACCCCTCCACAGCTTTGCGGATCAGGCTTTCCGCGGCGGCCAGCGCTTTCTTGCCGCCGATGATGGCAGCCTTTTTGCCGTAGGCCGGGCAGACGTTCACAATGTCGTCGTAGGCGTCAGGGCCTACGGTATATCCGGGGAAAAGAGCTTTCTGCATGATAAACACCTCAAATTAAATTTCGATCAGATTCGGATGGGATCAATCAGCCGTGACCGCGCTGGTGCGGACGGTGCTGCGGGCAGCGGGAGCGGCTTCCTCCTCATCCTCGGCATTGGCAAAGGTGTGCTCCTTGCAGTACTTGCGGTTCTTGTAAACGCCCACGGTGAGGAAGGGGACCACCACAACGGCGATGCCCAGGTAGCCGCAGTAGCCGTAGCCGTACTTGATGATGTTGGTGAGACCGGCCATGGAAATGGTCATGGAGAGGATGATGATGAAGGCGGAAACAATGGCGCTGCGGACGGGGGCGGACTTGATGCCGCTGAACATGGGGAGCTTTTCAAACCGGGCAACGAAGCCGAAGATGGTGGTCACGCCGGTGGAGATGAGGCAGAGGAGCAGGCAGGTGCCGTAGACGGCAACCATAGCGGGGATGCCGATGACCTTGCAGACGGTGAGGGTGGGGATGGTGGCGCCGCCCTCCACAGAGGTGTAGACGCTCTGCCAGCTCATGAGCATGAACACGGAGAGGACCAGCGCCACGGCGTTCATCACAAAGGAGATCCACATGGCCTTTGCGCAGCCTTCCTTGTTTTTCATGGTGGTGCCGCAGGCGATCATGGTGGGGAGGGTCACGCACTGGAATCCGGCGTAGGTGAAGGCGTTGAGAATGGCCTTGGGCATATTCATGAAGCCGGTGGTCTCGAAGTCGGCGGCGAGGACGGAGAAGATGCTGCTGTCGCTCTTGAAGATGCCGATGACATAGATGCTGATGGCGGTGAC
>ENA-ORCM01001758-ORCM01001758.1-human-gut-metagenome-genome-assembly--contig:-NODE-1758-length-17342-cov-4.552331_pt1 | contig 17342 bp, 16 predicted proteins | sample MGYA00242906_ERZ507928 | MGnify/ENA primary metagenome ERZ507928 (study PRJEB26167, sample SAMN06115497) | human gut metagenome | host: Homo sapiens | place: China:Shanxi | collected 2015-05-07...
TAGTTGTCATCAAATATTTCGTACCGGAAGGGAAGCGTGTCGCAGTAGCAGCTCGATACACCCGTGTATATCAGGGCATCTTCTCCCGTGTCCGCGTCTTCTTCCGTTTCCGTGACGGTATCCCCGTACAGGTCATGGTAGTGTGATACCATCATGTGCGGGTCATCCGTGGTGATGTCATATCCGTAACTTCTGCTCCAGCTTATGAAAAACTCCGTTTCTTCCTCTTCGAGCCTTTCAAGGGCATCCCTGATCTCGAAGAAGTTGGAACAGAGCCATTCACGGCTGATCAGTGTGTCCGGAATGTTTTCCCATTTCGGATACCGGTATTCCGGTTCCTTTTCTCCGGGAAACAGGTCGGAACAGGCACTCAGGAACTCGCCCATGTCGCTGTAGTCGGACAGGTGCAGCCAGTAGTCCCTGTAATCCTTTATGTCAATGAGATGCTGTGTGGTCACGGCAATCTCTGCATTGTTCAGATCCATATTACTTGTCTTTTATGTATGTGGATGCCGGGGATTCCATTCCACCGACCTCGACAAGGTGCCGTGTCCCGGCTGTGCAGGGTTTTTCGGGAAAATACCGCAGCTCCGCGAGGATGATTTTCCTGAAAACCGCCTGCGGCCTGACCTTGCTCAGCCGATGGGGACGCGGCTTACCTTTGTCGGTGGGAATGGAACTCCCGGTCTTCTTCATACGGTTCATATTTATTCTGTTATGCGCTGGCTTCCCCAGCTGATGTGTATTTTGCCTTCACTGTCCTGCGTGCGGATGAGCAGGCTGTCGATGACAGACATTGTGATGTCGAACTCCTCGAAGATTTCTGACTGTTCTTTGACCTCACCGGTCTTGATGAATTCGTTCAGACGCTCCTTGGTCAGTACCAGTGCCATCAGGTTCTGTTCGACCGAATCTTCGTAGGTGACATAGTGGACATCCTTCATTTCTTTGGAATCGAGACGGATGAAACGGAAGTAGAACTGTTCCATACGGGGGATGTTCCACTGCAGGGATTCCAGTATCACGTCGTTGCAGGTAGGTATGTTCACGGAGCTGCTCAGGCTCTGCTGTGTGCATATCAGGATGCCGTTGATGGTGGAGTCGAATTCGGTCACGATGCTCTGTCGTTTCTTAAAGGCTACATCTCCCTTGACCACAAATACAGGTCTGTCGGGAAAATGTTCCCGGATATAGCTCTCGTAGAGGTCGAAGGCCGCCAATGTGGTACATCCGATGGCAACCTTACCCGGTATTGTCCTTATGAGCCTTTCAATATAGCGGGTCTTGGAAGGATAACTGTCACCGTAGTATCCCTCTATCAGGTGAGGTACCGAACAGGCTTTGATAAGCAGTTTGATCTGCCTCATGAGTCTCAGTCCTGCATCCTTTTTCGTGTCTCCCGTGCTGTTGTAGTACAGCTCACAGATGCGGCAGAATTCCTCGATGATGACACGGTATACCTCGTGTTCTCCTTCCGAGGGACGGACGGTATGTGTCCGTATCTGGTATTTCTCTCCTGCGAAGTCCCTGAATTTACGGGTGATGACCGTCTTGCCGATAAGTTCGGAGAGTTCGTCCTTGTTGTACACGTCCTGGTTCTGTTTCTCGATGCCGAATACAGTGGCTTTCCCCGGACAGTGGCAGGCACGGAAAAGGACATGCCCCCTGAAGGCGGGGAACGGTGTTCCGTAATCCGGGTTGTTCTCTTCCTCTATCTCGTGGCCCCTGTTTTCGTGGTAGACCTGCGGGCTCCAGCATATCATGTTTACGGAGTTGTTGTAGAGTAGTTCGAACTGGCTGTACAGTTCCGCGATGTTGTTGCGGGTGGTTGTTCCCGTGTCGAGGATCTTGTACCTGAGCCTCCTGAATATGCACAGGATGTTTCTTGTACGCTGCGATGTGGGATTGGTGATTTCGTCCGACTCGTCGAAGACAAGGCACAGCTTGCCGGAAGTGCGTTTCACGAAACGCATTAGTCCTCTTTTCAGTTTCCGGAGCATGGAGGTGGAGACGACAAGGAATGTCCCTTCCGGTATGTTGTTGAGGTCGCCGGCGGTCTGTATTGTACGGAAGCGTTCCTTGTTTATGGTAAGGAACGGTATCCAGGTCATGTTGGTGGCGATGGCCGGGGCAAGTATGATGACGTTCTTTGCCTTTCTGAACTTGAGCAGGTATTTCGCCCTGTGATAGACGGCGGCAGTCTTGCCTGAACCCTGCTGCCAGTTCAGCAGGGCGTAGCGTTTCTGCAACACGAGGTTCAGGTCGTGTTTCTGCAAGTCCGTGAATTCGCAGACTTCACCGTCCTTGTTGATGAATGTGGTGCGGTCCAGGTATTCCTTCAGGCCGGCATCTTCCCGCATTTCCGCAAACTGGAGATTCTGGGTCTCGTATTGCCTCTGTTTGCGCCGTATCAGTTTACTGGCGGCACGGATCTGCCGCATGTTCTTTTCTGTGACGTTTTCCGGCATCGGGAGTTCGGCCCTTCCGAGTATGAGGTCGTTGATGCCTGCGGCCTTGTGCGTGACCTTGTCAAGCAGACGTGGGGCATATTGCTTCAGCTTGAAGCCGTAGGATGTCTTCACCAATGCCACTTCCTTGCGCTGCACCACGTTCTGCGAGGTGATGTACCTGCGGATGATGCCGAGAACCTTGCCGGTGGTCAACTTCTTGCGTTCCCATTCCTTTATCTGTTCCCGGGTGGCATTTTCCGGCGGTTTCTGGTTGCGGAATTTGGACACCAGCGCCTCCGCCTTTTCGACATGCCTGTTCAGCACGGCATGGGCTTTCAGCTCGTACATGTATTTGGCGAGCCTGTACTCGAACTGTTCCAGCTCTTCTTTGTCTATATGGTTGCACTCCCGCATCAGCTGGAGGCGCAGCCGGTGTTTCATTTTCCGCACTTCGGCTATGCGTTTCTTCAGCTCATCCATGCTGACAAACTCTTCCGCGTTGTACGGCTGCATTTCAATATGGAGGGAACGGCGGAGGAATACCATGATTTTTGTTGCGAAATTCTGCACGCCCACCGTAGAGAAAGCTGAATGTTCCAGCCTGGTCTGGCCGATGAAGGAGAAATTCGAGTTGATTTTCGCCACGCGTGTCTTTTCCCAGAACTCGTTCTGCATGAAGGAGAGAGGGACGATGACCATCAGGATTCCGGCAGGGTTGAGCACGTCATAGGCCTTGTCCATGTAGAATTCCTGCGACAGCCTGTAATCAAATTTCAGGTTGAAGGGCGGATTTCCGACAATGATGTCGAAACGCTGTTCGGGATTGTACAGCTGTATGTCGCATTTCTCGATATGAGCTTCCGGGTAGAGGTATCTGGCAACGGCCACCGCCTTGCCGTCAATGTCGAATCCGTAGGCATTGTGCAGGTTGGGCAGATGGTTGAAGAAGTTGCCCATGCCGCAGCACATGTCAAGTACCATTTCCGCCGATGTCGGAGAAAGGGTCTCCACCATGCTTCGGCATATGTCGTGCGGGGTGAAGAACTGTCCCATCTCGAATTCCTTCTTGGCCTCGGCGTATTCATGGTAGCTGGTGAAATCCGCCTGCCTGAGGTTGTGCAGTCCTCCGATTCCCGTGTAGCAGTTGTAGATGCTTTCCTTCGGAACGAGGTCCTTGCCGGAGTCTATGGCGAATAGGATTTTCTCGTTGATCTCGGCACGCCTGTCCTGAGGAATCTGTTGGGGTATGATGGCATACATGTCTTTTCTTTTTTAATGGTTGGAAACGAAGACACCCCGCAAGGATGTCTTACGGGGTGTCTGAATAAGTATTTCATGAATCACTCTTCTCTGAGTGTGATTTCATCCAGCCGCAGCCTTCTGTAGCAGTTCTCTGCGGCCTGACTGTCCTTGAAGCGTACGTCGATGCGTCCGTTCTTGTAGAACTTGATCTGTTCTGCGTTGCTCAGGGTGAGGTTGTACCATTCGGTTATATCCACATCGCGTCTGTCAAGGCCGATGACCATACCGCTTGAACCGTTTATCACGTCATCTGCTCCGTATGCGATACCTTCGCAGAAAATGTCCACTTTCCTTCCGCAGTCATACGAGAACTCATATTCCCGGTGGTATTCCAGATGGATGCTATCCCAGGATACGATGTCAGGGAAAGTTATCTTGTCCTTTTTCAGTTCGGGCTTCACCTTGCTCCAGCGGGAAGGCTGTACCGTTTTCAGGAAACGGGCCAGCAGTTCTTCCTCTGCGGTCTCACGGAAACTTTTTCCGCCGAGGTGTTCAATGACCATGTCCACGTAAGTCTGGTAGACCGGACGGAATCCCATGCGCATGGCCTTCTCGTCGATTACAGGAATGGGTACATCTACATTGTAGGTCCTGTTGAAATAGGAAATGATGCGATTCGCGAAATTCGCGTTGGCATTGCAGTTGTTGTCCGCAAGCTTGTTGATGAGGTCAAACGGTTTGAATTCGTTGTGGGTATAGTCATCCTCCCCGCTGTTGTTGAAATAGAAATTCCGTATGGAGACCTTACCGTTATCCTCATACTTGAAGCTCTTGATTTCCCGATACCGTTCCGCTTCTTCCTTGAAGATGTCATACCATCGGTCGATACGGTCAAGTGTCCTGTAGAGCTGGTCCTGCTGTAGCTGGCAATACTGCCGGTCCTGTTCTGTAATCTTGTCCTCGTTCCTTACTTGCACGTTCAGGATACCTGTAAGCAGGTCAGTGTGGCTGCCTGCTGTTCTTGTTGCTGTTGTCTGCATAACTGTATTGTTTTAGAGATTGTCAATTTCGGGTTTGATACGGTAACAGTAGGTGATGTGGCTGTCCATGTCCTTGACCAGCTTGACCTGTTCGGGATGGAAGTTGAGACGCCGTTCCATGGCCGGGGCATCTATCTTGTCCCATTCGTGCTGCGGCAGGAACCGGTTTTCATGTCGGAAACACCAGAGTACGATCTGGTTTTCCCAGTTGCCCTTGAACACAGTCCCTTCATAGTCCTTCAGGAACTGCCGGAAGTTCTCTTCGGTCCTGAAAGCCTTTTCGAAGCCCTGGTACAGGTTGCGTGCGTCCGGACCCGTGTCCTTTGTCAGATAATACTGTCTCCATGTTTCCGTGGTGAAATCGCCGTAGAGAGGGTCAGGTTCGGAATAGGACCATAACGCCACTCTTGCCGTGAATGTGACGGCACCGTTGGCACACGCTCCGCAGTTTCCCCAGTCCTTGAATGCACCTTCCGTCCATCTGACGAATTTCAATTGCTTGGGGTCAATATGGTGGAAGGCCCCTCCGCTGACGCTCAGCCGGATATTGGCGTCCTGCTCCCATACAAAGGGAATATAAGGTTCTTCACAGATGGAAATCCGACCGCTCTCTTCATCATTGTTTTCAATAAGGGCATTGCCGTAATATTTCCCGTATCTGTCCACATAGATGAGTCTGTCACCTATCTGTGGAGTCTTTTCCGAGCGTGTCCTTTCTATCAGTTCCACATAGCCGTTGGCCATATCCACGTCCTGCTGTGTCAGCCAGTGTTCATGATCGTACAGAATGTTCAGTGGTTTGAGTGTTTCCACCGTGTACTTGTTCTTTGTTGCCTGTAACATAACATTTGATTTTTTGTTAGTCCGGCTTCTGGGGCCGGAGTTCCCATAACTACAGGCCTAAAAAGGTCGTGTTCCGTACATGCAAGGCTTCGGGAAAAAATACCGCAAGCCCTCCGGGGCGAGGATGATTTTTTCCACGAACCCGAAGGGCTTGGCCTTGCTTGTACGGGAAGAACACGAATTACCTTTGCCTGTGGTTATGGGGACTCGGCTACGGTATGCTCGTTTTTCCCGATATGTTTTTATTCCGTAAGATTGCAGCCGTTTATATGGCCTTTTCAGAAAGAAATGTTATCTTTGCAAGTGAGATAAAGAGTTATTTGAAAGCATGAGAAATATGGCGGTTCGGAACAGTCCGGCTTTTTCTTATCCATTGCCCGTTCTCGTGCGAGTTTTATCCAATCTGTTGATAGTCAAATAAAACCTACCTGATTACAACAAATATAGTGAAAGGTGAGTGCAATGGCAAGTGGAATTTACATTTCCGACTTGACTCTGCCGAACCGTATCCTATATTCTACAAAGATAGTGAAAAGAGAGCAGAGGAAAAGTGGCCTCGATTTTTTATCTTGAACCATATTGTAAAATGAGACGGCTGTTTTTTTAACAGCCGTCTCATTTATAATAATAGGAAAGAGAATGCTTTTATTCGGTCACCGGTTTATCTAACCCGGGAATATCGACTAATTTCATGTCGAATACCAAAGTCGTGTAGGGAAGGATCAGAGACGACATATATTGAGCTCCGTATCCTAATGTTTGAGGAATAATCACACGGCAACTGTCTCCCACCTTCATTTGTTCGAGAGCTATGATCCAACCTTTGATGTTTTGTTTTACCTGTGTACGATAAATACTGTCGGTTCTCAGATAAGAAGAATCGAAAGGAGTTCCGTCATATAACATACCCTTGTATATCACATCTACCGTACTGGTTTGGTAAGGCGATTGGGCATCTCGGTTGAGACTCGTATCGTTGTAGTATTTCATCAATACATAAATACTGTGGTCCCAGCTTGGAACTACTTTGGTGTAAATGGGATTTCCTTTTTCATCTTTGGCTCCAAGTTGTTCGATGAACCATGATTCGTTGGTCTCTCGCCATTGCTCGTACTGCGTCCAATAGTCTTCTGTCTCCTTACAGGCGACAATGCCTATCAAAAGGCAGATAAGTAAGAAAATAGGTAACTTTTTCATTGTATATTGCTATTCATTAAAATTCCACGGTGGGAGCTTGCGCAGCACTCGCTTCGGCTTTGAATTGAGGTTTTGCGTCGAATCCGAAAATCTTTGCCGTAATCAAAGCGGGGAATTTACGGATTTTTTTGTTATAGGCATTCACTGCGTCCGTGTAGCGAGAGCGTTCTGTCGCAATGCGGTTTTCAGTTCCTTCGAGCTGAGCTTGTAATTCCAAGAAATTTTGGTTGGCCTTCAAATCGGGATAGTTCTCGGTGATTGCCAACAATTTTCCCAAAGCACTCGACAATTCACCCTGTGCTTCTTGGTATTTTTGTAAATTTTCTTCTGTCAAATTCGCCGGATCTACGGTAATTTGGGTCGCTTTCGATCGGGCTGCGATTACAGCTTCGAGCGTTTCGCTTTCGTGCGCTGCATATCCTTTAACCGTATTGACCAAATTGGGAACCAAATCGGCGCGACGTTGATATTGATTCTCGACTTTTGCCCATTGGGCGTTTATGTTCTCATCGGCTTCGACCATGCTGTTGTAACTGCATGAAGAAAGTAGTGCCGCTATGATCGTTGCTAAAATGGCTCGAACGAAGTATTTCATATTTGGATAGGAATAATTTATTCTACAATTTTCTTTAATAATGTTTTCAGGCTAACCTGTTCTCCAATTATGTTTTGGAGCTGGTCTACGGCCACCCGTTGCTGTTCCATCGAGTCTCGGAAACGTATGGTGACCGTATTGTCTTCGAGAGTCTGATGGTCTACCGTTACACAGAACGGTGTGCCGATGGCATCTTGACGGCGATAACGTTTCCCGATAGAATCCTTTTCGTCGTATTGACATTTGAAATCGAAACGCAAATTGTCGATAATTTCACGTGCCTTTTCGGGTAGGCCGTCTTTGCGAACCAAAGGCATTACTGCAACTTTTACAGGGGCGAGCGCTGCCGGTAATCGCAACACTACGCGACTGTCTCCTCCTTCCAGTGTCTCTTCACAATAAGCGGCAGCCATAATACTCAGGAACATGCGATCTACACCGATAGAGGTTTCTATAACGTACGGTGTATAGGATTCTCCTAACTCCGGATCGAAGTATTGTATTTTTTTTCCGGAGAATTTTTCGTGATTGCCTAAGTCGAAATTTGTTCTTGAATGGATACCTTCCACTTCCTTGAACCCGAAAGGCATTTCAAATTCTATATCGGTAGCGGCATTGGCATAGTGCGCTAATTTTTCATGATCGTGGAATCTGTATTTTTGGTCTCCCAATCCCAAAGCCTTATGCCATTTCAGACGGGTTTCTTTCCATTTGGCGAACCATTTTAATTCCTCTCCCGGACGTACGAAAAATTGCATTTCCATTTGTTCGAATTCCCGCATGCGGAAAATAAACTGACGAGCTACGATTTCGTTACGGAACGCTTTCCCGATTTGGGCGATTCCGAACGGAATACGCATGCGACCGGTCTTTTGAACATTCAGGAAGTTCACGAAGATTCCTTGTGCTGTTTCGGGACGTAAATAGACTTTCATCGAACCATCTGCGGTAGAGCCCATTTCGGTCGAGAACATCAGATTGAATTGACGTACATCGGTCCAGTTTTTGGTCCCGCTAATGGGGCAAACTATTTCGTAATCGAGTATGATTTGACGCAATTCGTTCAAATCTACATCGTTCATTGCTTGGGCATAACGAGCGTGCAGCTCATCTCGTTTGGCTTTGTGTTCCAAAACTCTTGGATTGGTCTCTCTGAAAAGTTTTTCATCGAAAGAATCTCCGAATCGTTTAGCGGCTTTCTCGACCTCCTTCTCGATTTTTTCGTCCATTTTGGCGATACAATCTTCGATAAGCACGTCTGCACGGTAACGTTTTTTAGAATCTTTGTTGTCGATTAACGGATCGTTGAATGCATCTACATGCCCGGATGCTTTCCAAATAGTCGGATGCATAAAGATGGCGGAGTCGATACCCACGATGTTTTCGTGCAGTAGGACCATACTGTCCCACCAATATTTTTTTATGTTGTTTTTCAATTCGACACCCATTTGTCCATAGTCATATACGGCAGCCAATCCATCGTATATTTCACTTGAAGGGAATACAAATCCATATTCTTTGCAATGGGATACCAATTTCTTAAAAACGTCTTCCTGTGCCATTTCTTTTGTATGTTATGTTGCTATCTTGTTTTTATCTTTATTATTTTCGAGCCGATTACTTTCTTAAATCAGACGATTTTAGAGCACAAAGTAAATGATTTTTTTCGATTAAATTTGTATTTTTGCAGGGGAATGTAGTTACACGAGTATTTAAAAATTAAAAAGAGTCACACTTTTGTGTGTGCTTTTCCCGTTTATAAATCCAAATACACTCTATGAGCGACGAAATAACGACACCGCAAGAAGATATGCCCCAAGATCGTTCCGCTGAATCCGAAGTTTCAGCGGAATCTCATTCGGCTTACAAAGTACCCGTATCGGATAAGCCGGATATTAAATTCCAACTTTCGGGAATGTTTCAGAACTGGTTTCTTGATTATGCTTCTTACGTGATACTTGAACGGGCGGTTCCTCATTTGGCCGATGGTCTGAAACCGGTACAAAGGCGTATTCTCCATGCGATGAAATTGCTTGATGACGGGCGTTTCAACAAGGTAGCCAATGTCGTGGGACATACTATGCAGTTCCACCCTCATGGCGATGCTTCCATAGGTGATGCGTTGGTGCAGTTAGGCCAAAAGGATTTGTTGATAGAGTGTCAGGGAAATTGGGGAAATATACTTACGGGCGATTCTGCCGCTGCTCCTCGTTATATAGAAGCACGCTTATCCAAGTTTGCCTTAGATGTCGTATTTAATCCGAAGACTACCGAATGGAAGTTGTCTTATGACGGTCGTAAGAAAGAGCCGGTGACTCTTCCTGTCAAATTTCCTTTATTGTTGGCACAAGGCGTCGAGGGTATTGCTGTGGGGTTGGCTTCGAAGATATTACCTCATAATTTTAATGAGATATTACAAGCGGCTGTGGCTTATCTGCGGGGCGAGGAGTTTCATTTGTACCCCGATTTTCAGACAGGTGGATTTATAGATGTTTCTAAATATAACGATGGGGAACGAGGCGGCAGCGTGAAAGTACGCGCTAAAATCGAGAAGATCGATAATCGTACGCTTTCTATCGTAGAAATTCCTTATGGCAAGACGACATCGACACTGATAGAATCTATTCTTAAAGCTCAGGACAAGGGAAAGATAAAAATACGAAAGGTCGATGATAATACAGCCCAGCATGCCGAGATATTGGTTCATCTCATACCGGGCACTTCTTCCGATAAGGCTATTGATGCTTTGTATGCCTTTACCGATTGTGAAGTGAGCATTTCACCCAACTGTTGTGTCATCAATGAGGATAAACCTCACTTCATGACCGTGAGCGATTTATTGCGTATCAGTGTCGAAAACACGAAAGAATTGCTGCATAAGGAACTACTTATACAGAAGGGTGAAGCGCAAGAGATTTTGCATTTTGCATCATTAGAAAAAATATTTATAGAGAAACGCATTTATAAGGATAAGGAATTTGAGGAAAGCCGTTCTATGGACGAGGCTATCGCGCATGTAGACAAGCGTTTGGAACCGTTCAAGCCTTCTTTTATCCGGGAGGTGACTTCCGACGATATATTGAAGTTGATGGAAATAAAGATGGCTCGTATCCTTAAATTTAATTCAGAGAAGGCCGATGAGTTGATCGCTGCTAAAAAAGAGCAAATCGCTCAAATCGATTATGATATAGACCATTTGGTCGATTATACAATCAAGTGGTACGACTCTTTGAAAGAAAAATACGGCAGTCGTTATCCCCGATTGACAGAAGTTCGTAGTTTCGATACCATCGAGGCTACCAAAGTGGTCGAGGCGAATGAAAAACTCTATATCAATAAAGAAGAGGGGTTCATCGGTACATCGTTGAAGAAAGACGAGTTCGTTTGTAACTGCTCCGATATAGACGATATTATTCTTTTCTACCGAGATGGAAAATATAAGGTAGTGAAGGTGAGTGAAAAAATGTTCGTAGGGAAAAATCTTTTACATATTGCCGTATTTAAGAAGAATGATAAACGTACGATATACAATGCGGTTTATCGGGACGGAAAGGCAGGATTGCATTATATGAAACGTTTTGCTGTGACCGGTGTGACTCGGGATAAGGAATATGATCTTACGCAGGGTAAACCGGGGTCGAGGGTCGTTTGGTTTACAGCGAATCCCAATGGAGAAGCCGAGGTTTTGCGGGTGACTTTTGTCCCGAAGCCTCGCATGAAAACTCTGTTTGTCGACCGCGATTTCAGTGAAATAGCCATTAAGGGCCGTCAATCTATGGGAAATATTCTTACTAAAAATGAGATTCATCGTATTTCTTTGAAGGAACGGGGCGGATCTACATTGGGTGGACGCAAGGTTTGGTTCGATCGAGATGTTCTCCGCTTGAATTATGATGGACGAGGAGAATATTTGGGCGAATTTCATGGAGACGATCAAGTGCTTGTCGTTTTGGAGAATGGCGAGTTTTGCACGACGACATCGGATGCCACGAATCATTATGACCCCAATATTTTACGGATAGAGAAATTTGATCCCGATAAAGTTTGGACAGTAGCTTTGTATGATGCGGCGCAAGGTTATCCCTATTTGAAACGATTTGTTTTTGAAGCGGGTAGCCGTAAACAAAGTTTCTTGGGAGATAATCCGGATTCCCGTTTGTTGTTGATTACCGATGTGGCTAATCCTCGTATTGAAGTCGCGTTCGGAGAAGGGGACTCTTTTCGGGAGCCTATGGTTGTGGATGCAGCCGAATTTATCGCAGTGAAAGGTTTTAAAGCGAAGGGGAAACGGCTTACGACTTATTCTGTCGCGACCATTAACGAATTGGAACCGTTGAGGCAAGAAGACGATTCTGTCGTTGAAGATGACAGTGGTGTCGAAACGGATACTCTTATGGATAGTAATGTCGATAAACCGGAAGATAGTGCTTCGGGACAAATGACTTTGTTTTAATTATGACGAAATGTAAGGCGATTTTACGTGCCATTTTAATGGTGATTACTTTTTCGATATTATCTCCTTTATGCGTATCGGCACAGGGAAAAGAATCGGAGAAGCCGTTACGCCCGGTCACGTCTGTATTTACGGTCGAACTCGGAAGGCAAAGTGCTTTGGATACCTATTTGACACCTATCCGTTATTGGGGATTAGATGTGGTTTTGGGGTACGAACGTCTTCGGGCGGTTAGTTTTGCCCCGGAAAAGTGGTTTACCCGCCACAATGTTTCCGGTTCATTCGCCTCGATGACTAATCAATCGGGGAGCGGCTCTATGTTATCGTTTTATTTGGACTATTCGTTTGCGATGTTAAGGAGATGGCAGTTGCTCGATAGACTGTATGTGTCCGGGGGTGGGGAGGCCGCACTTACGTTGGGGGGATTGTATAATTTGCGTAATTCCAATAATCCGGCAACGGCGAAAGCAGCCATCGACTTGGGTGCTACCGCTATGGCTTCGTATCATTTTTATATATCACGATTGCCGGTAACTCTTCGCTATCAGGTTTCATTACCGGTAATCGGTACTTTTTTCTCTCCTGAATTCGGACAGTCTTATTATGAGATGTTCGGTATAGGGAATTGTAGCGGGATTGTCCATTTCGGAGCATGGCATAACCGGGTCGATGTGCGGAATTATATTTCGGTCGATCTTCATGTAGGAAAGCGGGCATTACGTCTGGGGTATCGTCAAGTAATGCGTACGACGCATATCAATAGTATAGATACGCAAGTATTGACCCATACATTCGTGTTGGGAATTTCCGGTGAGATATTTCGTGCGGCTCCTTCGGATCGTCGGATAGTTTCGGTTTATTATTAATGGGAGATAGGATATGATGCATAGGTTTTCAAAAATAGGACTATTGGTTTCGATTTTATCGGTTTTCATGTTTCCGTCTTGCCATAAAGTGGAAGTGTTCGAAGATGATCCTTATGGTAATTTCGATGCTTTGTGGACTATTCTCGATGAACGATACTGTTAAGAATATATATGGGACGCAAATACGAACCAAATATCGGAAGAAACTGACATCGAGAATGACATCGAAGGAGTTGTTCAGTGTCTGTAACGATATGCTCATGGAGTTGAAAGACGGCCATGTGAATCTTATCGCCGCACATGATATCTCGCGGTATTGGGATTGGTTGTATGGTTCTCCCACGAATTACGACGAACGTATTATAGATGAGTATTATCTTAATTTCGACTATCGGTATACCAGTGGTATAAAATATAAGATATTGCCTCAAAATGTAGGATATATGTACTACGGCAGTTTTTCTAGTACCATAGGCGATGGTAACCTCGACCAGATATTGGCCTATTTATCGACTTCTACGGGATTGATTATCGATGTGCGCAGCAATGGCGGCGGGTCTTTGTCGAATGTCGAGACTTTGGTGTCTCGGTTTATTAACCGAAAGACGGTCGTCGGTTATATTTCCCATAAAACGGGATTCGGGCATCAGGACTTCTCTGAGCTTTATCCAATAGAATATTCTCCGTCGAGCCGGATCCGTTATCAAAAGCCGGCCGTTGTATTGGCCAATCGAGGTACATTTAGTGCGGGGAATAATTTTGTATCGGTGATGAAAGCTCTGCCAAATGTTATTGTCATAGGCGATTGTACGGGGGGCGGTAGTGGATTGCCTTTTTCGTCGGAACTTCCTAACGGTTGGAGCATTCGGTTTTCGGCTTCCCCGATATATGATATAGAACGGCAACATACAGAGTTCGGTGTTGAGCCGACCGAGGGGTTTAAGATGGATATGGATTCCGAACAGGCTTCGAAAGGTCACGATACCATACTCGATCGGGCAATCTCTTACATAACAGGCTCTTGATGAAAGATTTGTTTTTCACCCGATAAACTTTGTGTCTTAATAATTGTCCCGTCGGGAATAATTTTCGACACAGCAAAAGAAGGGAAAACCGAAAACGATAACAAGCCTAAAAACACTAAATTCTTCAAGAGTTTCACATTCATAACTAAACCAATTTTCATGATATTACTATATACACCTATAAAGACGATAAAAGAAAAAATCTTTACCCACCTCAAACCAAAATATTTAGAGACGTTCTTTTTTTATTCATAGATATATCTAGCTCTCCTACCTAAAAACTCCCTAGCCATCATCTCCGCAGTAGCCCGGTTATACCCCTTTTTCAGATACCCCTGCACAATCGTCCCGAACATTCCCTTAACCATCTCATCCTCAATATCACAATATGCCTGCATCTCCCCAGACAAAGCCATTGCCACATACTCTATTGGCTTGTTATCCAACAACCTATGCAGCTTCGCCAGTGACTGCTCTGTTGTCCTTAGAGCAGCCTCCACTTCTTCGCACTTTATCCGCAACATATTTCCATCTGTAAACCACACCTCAACATAGCCGTTATCCATGTTATAAGCACATTCCACGATATTATCCATTCGATTATCTTTCATCTCATCAATCCATCCTTCCCATTATCTTGTCCCATAAGACCTGTCATATCGCCTTATCTGCTGCTCTGTACGCTCCTGTTCCTTTACCTTACGAATAATCGTATCAATCTGCTCTGCACCGGCATATCTCTTCACACGCTCCAGATCATCAGCCTTTTCCTGCAACAGCTCTGTCCTATCACTCATAGCCTTAATCTTACCCTTGTAAAACTCCACATCATCTGCCAGTCTCTTCTTTTACTTCCTTAGCTGTAATACTTCCTCTTTTAGCCTTACGCATTGGATTGTCAGGTTCTTTATCAAGGTCTTAAGTTTACTCACAAATGGCATTACCACCTTATCCCGAAATGACTTAGCACTTGCAAATGCTCCCGGTTCCGGCAACTGCCATTCCGGTGCTTCATCATACTTCCTTACATCACGCTGCAATAATTGCTCCGACTGCACCATCTGCTCTATATGGCTCTTAAGCTCATTCTGTTGCTTTTCAAGTTGAACATTATTCTGTTGCAAATCATTGTATTTCTGTCTTAATGCCTGATTATCAGATTTCAATGAATCATTTCTTTGCTCCAGAGTGTGATTGTCAGCAGATAACTGATCTGTCTCGGATAAACTAAAAAAGATAACAGGATACGCCTAATGGTGCATACACATTACGCAGATTTACCGCACTCCTAGGTCGTGCGCATTAGGGTATTCCTATAACCCAATCCGGTTCCAACTTCTGCTCCACTGGAGCAGAAGTTACTCCAAACCTATTCTCATATGTTGACTGTATGGACCCGCGACTGTGCAAAAAGGCATAAAGAAAGGCTCCCATACCCGAGTAATCAAAACCCGAATAGAGAGCCTTTTCGCGAGGAACAGCTTAGCACAGCCGTAACCTACAGTAAACATATGAATTTTTAATCTTCATCATCAAAAGAGCTTCCAAATGAACTACTGTTATCAACAATATGCATCTCACCAGATTCCATATCCATTGCCATTCCTCCACCCATATCCTGCATCATATGGCCTTGTGTATCCATCATCATACCACCGCCCATATCCATACAGAAATCTCCGTCCGTATAATCAAATCTGTCCATAATCATCTACCTCCGTTAGTTTAATTGAAAAATCCCATGACCATCACAAGTTCTTTGAACTTGATAGAGGCAATCATCAATCCAAAATGTAATCTTATCCGCAGCCTCATCATTCGTAGCAATATTGGTACATGTTAAATTGCTAATTGCATTTGTTCCACCACAATTTTTTGGAAGAATGTGATGGATATTCCAACCACAATATATTGCTTCTCCATCCTCTTTAATAAAGAAATCTGGATTACCATATCCATCTCTACACATTAAATATCCATGGAAGTCCTCTGCAAATCTTGCATCACCGTAATATCTCTCCCACAGCTTTAACGCATTCTTCTTGTTAATCTTCATATGCTCACCTCCAAACCTGACTCAAAATAAAAAAGCCTGTACACTATGTATGCACAGACTAACCGGTCAGACTTCAGACTTTACACACATAGTTAATAAAGTGCTTTGAATCCAAAACACTCTAATAAAAATATGTGTAAAGCTTCGAAACAATAACTTACGCACCGAAAGTTTATCATTACTTTCTCCGGAAATCAACTAGAATGAATGTCCCCAGATAGTTTCGCAAGGTTTACATTATACACAATACCATTATATCTTTACTCCCGACAGCATATTAGACTTAGTCTATGCATGACTTCTAGTAAGTTCACCATGGACTACTTCATAACATGTACCACCGAAGATAATAATGATCTTTACGCTATCGATTATACTCTGTTTTAAAATATATCGCAATAAAAGAAAAACTATTTATTACTCATTCAGCAATTCATTTTCAATAATATCCAATAATGCACCTGATGTATTAAATACTATTCTTAATTGATTTATTAGCTGCTTTTGCTTATCTGGATTATTCGCATTTTGTTTTAATAACAACAAAGATTTATTTACACTCACACGGGAAGCTTCAACTAAAGCCTCCTTAGCCGCATTTTGACCTTTGTTTTTTCCTTTTAGAATGTTCTCCAAAAAATCTTCTTCTGGTTCTACACGCTCAATCCATTGTAGTTTTCTTGAATTAGTCTGTTTTCCAACATATCTCCGGCATGTTGTAACATATCCATATATTGCTTCATGAATTGCGTTTGTCATAACGTCATATTTAGCAGCAAGCTGACTCTCATTTATACCTTTCATATAGGTTTTCACAACACTTTTTTGAAAGCTTGTTACTCCGGCCTTTGATGCATACTTCATCAATTCTTCTTCGCGAATTATATCTCTTAAATAATGTGCTTTCTTTCTCTCCATACTTTCACTACTCATAATACCGATAAGAGATGTCTCCACTCCATAATAGTAGCCAATGTGATTTCCAACTTATCCGGCTCCGGATAGCCTAAAGCCTCTGTTAGTGACCCCTGCGGATCGTTATCAATTACAAGTACTTTTTTTCCAAGTCTCGAAAGACCAATCCCAATATTTACAACGGAAGTAGTCTTTGCGACCCCACCTTTTTGATTTGCACAAATGATTACTCTGCTCATTTTGATATCCTCCCTGTTATTGCCTTCATCATTTTTGAAAGATTCCAGTATCTCTAGCATCGTCCGAATAGGTGTAAATAGTTCTTCATCTATTTCCGAAGCATCATCGATTCGACTCAGTTCCACTGAAATCTCCTTCAATTCTTTTCTAATACTGATAAGCATCATCGGATTTCCCCTTGCGATTAAATACGGATGTAGTAAGCATTCCAGTATGTAATCTTGCTTAGTACAAAATCCACACATTTTCCAACGCTTATCTATTTCTATGCCCTCTTCCGGTGAACACCGAAATCCAACATTTTTGTTACGCCAACGATTCTTGTCATCTTTATTCTTCGCTGACATCGAAGCCCTCCTTCCATTCTTCGTCCAGAGCTTCTGCCATATCATCCTGTACTGATGGGAAAAGATGCGCGTA
>ENA-ORCM01001807-ORCM01001807.1-human-gut-metagenome-genome-assembly--contig:-NODE-1807-length-16972-cov-3.194910_pt1 | contig 16972 bp, 10 predicted proteins | sample MGYA00242906_ERZ507928 | MGnify/ENA primary metagenome ERZ507928 (study PRJEB26167, sample SAMN06115497) | human gut metagenome | host: Homo sapiens | place: China:Shanxi | collected 2015-05-07...
AGCAGCAAGTCCTGCGATGATTGCAACTACTTCATCTGTGATATTGACCCCACCATTTTCACTCTCTTTGATAACAAAACTCTTTCTATCTTCTGCCATATCGGTAGCCTCCTAAACATATTCTTAGCATTATTATATCAGACCTCCCGTAAATTGGGAAGTTTTTTATCTTTTGTCTTTTGGCAGCCAGTGCAAATCGTACGGTGTCATCTGGTAGACATAATAATCCAGATAATTGGTATATAAGCAATTTGCATGGGAACGCCATTGTAAAAACGGTCTTTCGTTCACATCATCATTAGGATAATAATTGACCGGCATCTGGATATCCATGCCTTTTTCCAGATCCCGCTTGTACTCTTTATCCAGGGTCAAACGATCGTATTCCGGATGCCCCATGCAAAAGATCTGGCTGTTATCCTTGGACAGGATCAAAAAGATGCCTGCTTCTTCCGACTCTGCCAGCACGATCAAATCCGGGTTGTTTCGGATGGCATCCTCGTCCATTCTGGTGTGTCTGGAATGTGGTGCCATGAAATAATCATCAAAACCGCGTACCAATGGGATCTTGCGGTTTTGCACCTTGTGCTCGTAGACACCAAAGATCTTTTGATCTAAGATCTCCTTTTTGATACCGTAGTGATAATATAGCCCCGCCTGTGCGCCCCAGCACTGGTAAAAAGTACAGGTCACATGGGTCTTTGACCACTCCATGATCTCGACCAGTTCATCCCAGTAATCCACTTCTTCAAAATCATGCAGTTCCACCGGTGCTCCCGTGATGATCAGACCGTCCAGATTGCGATTTTTGATGTCACCAAAGGTCTGGTAAAACTTGTTCAAATGGCTCATGGACGTATTTTTTGAAATATGGCTCTCCACTGCGATAAAAGTAATGTCTACCTGAAGCGGGGAATTTGACAGGGAACGCAGCATCTGCAGTTCCGTATCCTCTTTTAAAGGCATAAGGTTCAGGATCCCGATCTCGATCGGGCGGATATCCTGATGCACTGCCCTGTCCTCGTCCATAACAAATATATTTTCATGCTCTAAGATCGCCTTTGCAGGCAGATCGCTCTGTGTTTTGATCGGCATAATTGCCCCCTCTTTCTATCTCTATTCTCTAGGCTTTGGCCTGAAGCATTTCTAATAATTCTTCCTCGGTAAGCACGGTGACTCCTAAAGCGTTCGCCTTATCCAATTTGCTTCCTGCATTTTCACCCGCCAGTAGGTAGTTTGTCTTTTTGGAAACAGAACTGCTGACCTTGCCGCCGTGGCGTTCGATCAATTCTGCTGCTTCCTTTCTTCCCATGCCGGGGAGTGTTCCTGTGATCACAAATGTAAGATCTGCCAGCACATCGTCACTATCTGCTGCCTGAAGGCGTGCCATATTGACACCGTGCTTTTGCATTCGCTCCAAGATCCCCAGACTGACCGGATCACGAAAATAAGCATAGATGGCTTTTGCACTGATCTCGCCAATATCATTGACCTCGACCAGTTTTTCCGGCTCTGCCTTTGCTACCGCATCGATCGAACCAAAATAGTCCAAAAGCGATTTTGCCGCTGCTTTGCCAATCCCCGGTATGCCCAGTCCTGTCAGAAGGCGGTAGGCATCATTCTCCTTGGATGCCTCGATCACTCCGAGGAGTTTATCTGTATTTTTTTCTTTGCCCAGGATACCCTTTTCGATCAATTCGTCCCGGTATTCATAGAGTCCATAAATATCCGCAATGTCGTGCAGATAGTCCTGATGGATGAGTTCCTCAATATAGGCTGTGCCAAATCCCTTGATATCCATGGCATCGCGCCCCACAAAATTGATGATATGGCGTTCCAGTTGTGCCGGACAGGTCGCAGAAGAACACTTGATATCTGCCGTGTTTTCTTCCCGATAGGTCGGCGCTCCACACACCGGGCACTTATCCGGGATCACAAAGGTCTTTACCCCGGCCGGACGTTTGTCATGTAATACCTCTTTGACCTTTGGAATGATCTCTCCCGATTTGTAGACAAGGATGGTATCGCCGATCCCGATATCCAGATCATTGATAAAATCCTGATTGTGCAGGGTTGCCCGGCTGACCGAAGTCCCACACAGACGGATCGGTTCAAAAATGGCAGTCGGTGTGATACGCCCCGTACGCCCTACCGATAATTAGATATCCAGTAATTTGGTCTCTTTTTCCTCCGGCGGATACTTGTAGGCGATCGCCCAGCGTGGCACTTTAGATGTATTTCCCAAAAGTTCGCGGTCGGAAAAACGGTTGATCTTGACCACCGCTCCGTCAATATCATACGCCAGATTGCCACGGTTCTCCCCTATGGCACAGATGGCATCCCAGACTTCCTCGCCACTGTGGCAGACCCGGTAATCCTCAATGACCGGGATGTGCTGGGATTTCATATATTCGTATGCCTCGGTGTGGGTCAAAAATTCCCGTCCCACCGATTGCTGTAAATTAAAAATAAACATGGAAAGATGGCGTTCCTTTACCACCTTGCTGTCCAACTGCCGAAGCGTGCCCGCCGCACAGTTTCTTGGGTTGGCAAAAGTCTTTTTTCCCAGCAGTTCCTGCGTCTCATTCACATGGGAAAAGGCGGCTTCCGTCATGTAGACTTCTCCACGGATCTCCAGATAATCCGGTGCGTCCTTTAAGGTCGTCTTTACATCTTCGATCACCTTGGCATTTGCTGTAACATCCTCGCCAAAGTTGATGCCATCACCTCTGGTCTCTGCCAGCGCAAGTTTGCCCTGCTCGTAGCGCAAGGACATGGAAAGCCCATCGATCTTGTACTCAACGACAAACTCAGGATCTTCCAGTTTTTCCTGCATTTCTGCCACAAAGTTCATGACCTCTTCCTTAGAGAAGACATCCTGCAAACTCAGCATTGGCACATTGTGACGCACCAGTACTCCTGCCTCTCTCTTGGCATTGCCACCGACTTTTTGTGTCGGAGAAGACGCGTCCACCAGTTCCGGATGCTCTTTTTCGATCTGCTTTAGACGCTGCATGAGCATATCATACTCATAGTCTGTAATCTCCGGTGCATCCATATTATAGTAACGATTGCTGTGATATTCGATTTGTTCCCGTAATGTTTTTACTTCTTCCTTAATATCCATATCAACCTCTAAGTAATTTCTGTAACTCAGCAAATTCTGCCGCAGTGATCGGGCGATACTGCCCTTCCGCGATACCGTCCAGCGTCAGGTTCATGATGCGCACACGTTCCAGATCCCGTACATGATAACCGCATTCCATACACATGCGGCGGATCTGGCGGTTGAGTCCCTGGGTCAAAATAATGCGAAAAGTAAATTTGGATAACTTTTCTACTTTACAGGGTCTGGTCGTAACTTTCAGTTCTGACAGATAGACTCCTGCTGCCATACGCTCTACAAAAACTGCATCAATCGGACGATCTACGCGTACGATATACTCTTTTTCATGATGGTAACGACTGCGCATGATCTGATTGACCAGATCTCCCTGATTGGTCATCAAAAGGAGTCCTCTGGAATTTTTATCCAGACGTCCTACCGGATAAAGCCGGGTCGAATAATCAATATAATCGACCACATTGTGTTTCTCCCGCTTTTCTGCCGTACAGACAATCCCAACAGGCTTGTTGAATAAAAGTAGGACATCCTTGGGCTTTCCTATGACCTCTCGTCCACAGTATTCCACACAATCGGACATTTTAACCTTTTGTCCCATGCCAGCCACTTTGCCGTTGACTAAGACTTTGCCTGCCTCGATACACCGGTCCGCTTCTCTTCTGGAACAAATACCTGCTTCGCTCAAATATTTATTTAGGCGGATCTCTTCTTCTGCCATGGGTCTCCTTTCTGTCCGATTCCTATAAGGCTACGAAAGGGACAGACCATATGGACTGCCCCTAAAGATACATTATAAAACTGCTTTTACTGTAAGTATTCTGTCTTGCAGTATCCCTGCTTGCCGTTGTAATCGACCTTGGTCCATCCATCCGCATAAGACTCGATCACAGTGACCTGTTCGCCTGCGTATGCAACTGCTACCTTGGAAGCAGTCTCACTCATGCTCTCGCGAACATTGACCGTATTGGCAAGTGTGATCTCCTGTCCCTGGCTCAGGTTTGCACTGCTATTTGTTGACTGGCTTGTATCTTGTGTACTGTCACCAGATACATCTGCCAGATAATCTGCCTTTACATATGCCTTGGTGCCATTGTAGTCGATCTTTGCCCAGCCATTTTCATCTGCATACCAGGTAACCTGCGTACCGGATGCCAACTGTCCTAACAAGTTTCCATCCTCGGATGCGGCATCACGCACATTGATCTTGTCGGTTGTGACCTTTGTCTTAGCGTTTGCTGCCTCTGCTGCTTCGGCTGCCGCTGCTTCCTCTGCTGCCTTGGCTTCTTCTGCCGCCTTGGCTGCTGCTTCTTCCTCTGCTGCCTTGGCTGCTGCTGCCTCTTCCGCTGCCTGGGCTACGGATGCCTTATAATCTGCCGCCCACTGCTTGATAGCATCCTGTAAGGTCGTATTGACAAAGGTGTTCAGATTTTCGTCTGCAAGCATTGCCTCGTTGCATTCCTGCTGTACTTCTGCCTGCAAAGCAAGGACATCACTCTGTTGTTCAAAGGTAGCGATCAAGGATGCGATATCCGTATCCATGTCAAATTCGCCGTTGGACTGATTGAATGAACCATATACATTGTTGATGTAAAGGCTTCCATCATCCTTGGTCTGGACGTAGAAGAAATCAAGCCCTGCAACCGGTGTATCTATATTTGCAAACTTGATCTGCAAATATACGGAACACAGATAGGAATCCTTGTCCAAGCCACGCTTTGTGTAAACCTTTAAATTCTGGTACTTTTCAATATATTGACTATAGAACTGGATATAACTGACTTCTGCATCTGAAATCGGCGTAGCGATTTGCTTGAGAGAATCGGTATCTCCTGCTGCATAATATTCGTAATATTTGGTAATCAGGTCATTGACTTCCTTATTGTCACTTTCCGCATACTGCTGATATGCGCCTGCCATCGGATCCTTGTCCGATGTCGTACCATCTGTACATCTGGCAAGGATGAGTACCATAGCCACAAAGACTGCTGCTGCGCCAAAATATCTCGCATTCTTTTTAAGGAATTCTGTAATTTTATCTATTTTTATCTTTTGAAAGAATTCTTTCACCTTCAACAATATCACCTCCAAAAAAGTCTCCCCAACACAAAGTGTTTTGAATGTAGACGACTGGATTCGAACCAGCGATCTTCGGAGTCGGAGTCCGATGCGTTATCCAGCTACGCTACGCCTACTTAATACAAATCTTGTTTATTCTATCAAAATCACGAGCCAAAGTCAATGTAAGAAACATTCCAATGTTTGACAGAGCCAACAATTTCTTATAATATAGTTATTGTTAAATTTATGTCGCAATCTGCGACAGAATGGAGATTATCATGAGTTTTTCATATTTAAAAAAGATGCCGGATCCGGACACCATCAAAAGTGAATTTGCCTTAACACCGGAGATGAAGGCATTAAAGGCTGACAGAGATCAGCAGATTGCAGATATCATTACAGGAAAAGATGACCGCGTGCTCGCCATCATCGGGCCATGCTCCGCAGACAACGAAGATTCTGTCTGTGAGTATGTCAACCGCCTGACCTCCGTACAGGAAAAGATCAAAGACCGTGTGCTCATCGTTCCTCGTATCTATACCAATAAACCTAGGACCACCGGTTCCGGTTACAAGGGCATTGCTTCCCAGCCGGATCCTACCAAGGCACCGGATATGGTCGAGGGTCTGATCGCCATGCGTAAAATGCACTTGCGCGCTATCGCAGAAAGCGGTTTTACCTGTGCCGATGAGATGCTCTACCCGGAGAACTGGCCTTATGTTGAAGACCTGCTCTCCTACGTTGCCATCGGTGCACGTTCTGTAGAAGACCAGCAGCATCGTCTGACGGTCAGTGGTTTTGATGTAGCAAGTGGTATGAAGAATCCGACCAGCGGTGACTTTTCCGTTATGCTCAATTCCGTATATGCAGCACAGCATGCACACCACTTTACTTTTTCCGGTTACGAGGTGCGCACAACCGGCAATCCTTTGGCGCATACGATCCTGCGCGGGGCTGTCAGCAAGCATGGCAACTGTGTACAGAACTACCACTACGAGGATCTGGTTCGCCTTTCCGATATGTATGCCTCTATGGATCTTGTCAATCCGGCTACGATCGTGGATGCCAACCACTCCAACTCCAACAAGCAGTTCAAGCAGCAGATCCGTATCGTCCGTGAAATCATGATGAGCCGCCAGTTCTCAAGCGATGTCAAGAACCTGGTCAAGGGCGTCATGGTAGAAAGTTATCTGGAAGAAGGCTCCCAGAAAATTTCCGATCATCAGGTCTATGGCAAGTCCATCACCGACCCATGTCTTGGATGGGAGGATTCTGAGAAGTTGCTTTATATGATCGCCGAGTTGAATAAATAAGAGGGGATTTATAGATTTATATGAAACGTGAACAATTAGGAAGTCGTCTGGGCTTCATCATGCTATCGGCGGGGTGCGCTATCGGCTGTGGAAATATGTGGAAATTTCCATGGATGTGCGGGCAAAATGGTGGCGGCTCTTTTATGCTGGTCTATATCATCTGTCTGATTATCCTCGGCATTCCGGCTCTTACCATGGAATTTGCGATCGGCAGAGCCGCACAGACCAGTCCTCTCAATATGTATAAAAAATTGGAAAAGCCGGGTCAAAAATGGGGTGGTTTCGGCATTATCTGTCTGATCGGTAATCTGGCACTGATGGCATTTTACACCGTGGTATGCGGATGGCTCATCTATTATTTCTGTAAATTTGTTGCCGGTAGGCAGCAGACTTTAGGATTTGCCTCCATGATCGCAAGTCCTACGATCAATGTGACTTTCCTGTTCATAACGGTTGTCCTTGCCTTTTTCATCTTGTCCTTCCATTTACAGGGCGGGCTTGAGCGGATCACAAAATTTATGATGAGCGCACTTTTAGTGCTCATGCTGGTACTGGCAGTCCACAGTCTTTTGTTAAAAGGTGCCGGACAAGGCTTACTTTTTTATCTGAAACCGGATATTTCCAAGATCAACGGATCTGTCGTGGTTGCCGCCATGAACCAGGCATTTTTCACGCTTTCCACCGGTATGGGAAGCATGGCGATCTTTGGCTCTTATATCGGAAAAGACCGCACCCTCATGGGCGAAGCCCTGCATGTCATCACACTTGATACTTTGGTCGCTTTTTTAGCAGGTGTCATCATCTTCCCTGCATGTTTTACCTATGATCTGGAAGTCGGTGCCGGACCGAGCCTTTTATTTGATACGATGGCAACCGTCTTTAATAATATGCCCGGTGGGCGCGTCTGGGGATCCTTATTCTTTTTGTTTATGATCTTCGCTGCGCTCTCCACGGTACTGGGTGTCTGCGAAAATATTCTTGCCATGGTCCGCGAACTGACCGGTTGGTCCAGACCAAAGGGAAGTCTGGTCTGTGGCATCATCGTCTTTTTACTGGCACTGACAACAGCACTCGGATTTAATGTCCTGCATTTCCAGCCATTTGCTGAAGGGACGACCTGGATGGACTTTTGGGACTTTGTTGTTTCTACTAACATACTGCCGCTGGGTTCTCTCGTCCTTGCCCTCTTCTGCTGTCATAAGTTTGGCTGGGGATGGGATAATTTCTTTAAGGAAGCCAATACCGGTGTCGGGCCTAAGATGAAGAACTGGCAGAAGCCCATTTTTACCTTCGTGGTACCTGTGATCATCGCCATCATTTATATTTATGGCATTGCGACTTTTTCTTGGAAGTAAATATTCCTATCATAACAAAACGCTGTAGGTTTGACCCACAGCGTTTTCTTTTCCTTATTCTGTTTCTTTCTTGCTCTCCCGCAAATAATAAATCGTCGGCACGACCACCATGGTAAGTATGGTAGAAAAGAGCAGTCCGAATAATAGCGTTACCGCCATCGGCGCTGACATGGGATCCTGTGATACGATCAGCGGTACCAAACCGATACAGGTCGTAACACTAGAGATCATGATCGGACGAAATCTTGCTGCCACCGCGCTGCGACAGGCTTCCCGGACGCTCTCGCCATTCCTTCGTTTCTCATCGATGACCTCGATCAGAAGAATACCATTATTTACCACAATGCCAAAGAGGGCAACAATGCCCAAAAGCGCCATCGCCTGAATGTTCATGTTTAAGATCCAGAGTCCAAAGCAACAGCCGATCAGCGACAACGGTATGGAAGTCAGTATGTTGAGCGGCTTTCCAAAATCCTTAAACTGCAGAAGCAGGATAATGTATATGATCAAAATCGCCACACCTGCCGCCTTGATCAGATTTCCGACCAGAGTCATCATATTGCTCATCTCGCCCTGTTCCACAATGGTAAGTCCCTCGCTATCCATTTTGTCCAGATATTGTTTTTCAAATTTTGATTCGATCGTACCGGATACATAGCCGGATTGCACACCGGATAAGACATTGACATACCGCTTTCCGTTATAATGGTTGATCAGCGGAATAGTCGGCTCCAGCGTGATGTCCGCCACCTGCCCCAACAAAACATGGGTATCACTGACGGAGCCGGAAATTGGCAGATTTTTCAGTTGTTCCAGACTATCCACCTTTGCCCTAACGACTATATCCATCTCATCCTCTGCGCCGGTATAAGTGGATGCCGTTGCCCCCATAAGGCTGGTGTTGAGTTGCTTGACCACATCATATTTCAAAAGTCCATAACTGGATAATCTCTCACTGTCCAGATTTACCTTGTACTCATATTGTGCATTTACGGAAGTGTCACGCACATTCATCGTTCCTTCTATCTGGGACAGGTCTTCTACCATCTGTGCCGCAAATGCATTGATTTCATCCAGATCATCCCCCGATACCGTATAAACGATCTTATCATCTGCCGGCAGGGAGTATTCCAGACATTTGACCTCAATGCTTGCGCCGGTAACCTTCTCATTGATTTCCTCTTGCAGTTGTTTGGCAGCCTTTTCCGTACTGCCAACCTTTTTCAATGCATCCTCATCTAACTCCAGCATGATGCGCCCGGCATTGTCTGCATCATTCATGGAAGGTACCGATATGAAGAAACTCGGCAGCCCGCCGCCGATGGCTGTAGTATAATGTGCCACCAGTTCATCCTCTTTTAAGACATCTTCTACCTGATCTATGACTTTTTCCGTCGCATCCAGATTCATGGTTTCTCCACTGACATCCAGATAGATCACCGGCTTTGATGAATATGGGAAAAACTGCATGCCAAGTTGTGTGGCTAAAAGTGCTGCCACGCCAAGCGTTGCAAAGGAAAACACCAGCGTCCGCTTCGGATAGCGAAGCCCGATCCCCAGCAGGCGGTCAAAAAATCTATGCACCGGATTCGGCTTTTTATTTTCTTTTTCTTTTTCCGGTTTAAAGAAGAAATATGCCAAAACCGGAATACCGCACATCGCCATGATATAGGAAGCGATCAGGGATGTGATAACAACCGTAGGGATCGTTCCTGCCACCTTACCGATCGTCCCCGGGATAAAATAGATAATACTAAAGGTCACGATCGTTGTAAGTGTACTGGTCAGTACCGGCAGCCAGGTTTCTTTGACACCGCCCACAATGGCTTCTTCTTTTTCCTGTCCGGCGTTCATGCGCTGTTGGATCGCTTCGCTGATCACAACCGCATTATCCACCAAAATACCCAGACTGATGATCAAGGCTGCGATCGATATAAACTGAAACTCGATATTTAAAAGATACATGACCGTAAAAGTCACCAGAACACTGATTGGCAGTGCCGTACTGATGACAAGTGCATTGCGGATACCGACACCGATCAGGACAACCACCATGATCAGCAGGACACTTTCGATCAGATTCAAGATAAAGCCGTTGATATTTTCGCTGATTGCCTCCGGCGCATACATGACTTCATGGAAATCCAGATTTTCCGGCAACTGCTTCTTGATCGTATTGATCTGACTGCGGACATCTTTGCCGACATTTACCGCATTGACACCATCATCAAACTTGCCGACCAGAAGAATACAGCCTTTTCCGTCCTGCTCATAATGCTTATCACTGGTGTTTTCCACATAGACATTTGCCACATCCTTTAATTTTACAAAAGAAAGACTGTCATCCGCACCGCCGATCACTGTATTCTCAATATCTGACAGGCTGGTAAAAAGTCCGTCACTGGTCACCGTGACCGTACCGGAATCATAAGCAATACTTCCTGCCGGAATATTAAGGTTCTGCGCCTGCATCAAGGATAAGATATTTTCAATGGAAACATTGTAAGACTGCAATTTCTGGATGTCAGCCTCCACCACAACCTGTTTCGTGCTGGCGCCCTCAATGGATACCGATGCCACATGATCGATATCCTCCAGTTGATCCTTGATCGTATCTGCATAGGCTACCAGTTCCTCCGAAGAATAGTCTTCTCCCGACAAACTAATGATAAATTGATTATTTGAGACCAGATCCGTTTTTACTGTACTTGTCTGGCACATATCCGGCAGGTCGCCCTGCACATCCGATACACATTCTCGCAACTTGGATTCCACCTGGTCGATCGTCACATCGGTGGTATAATACACGATCACGGCGCTTGCAGATTCCATACTCATACTGGTTGTATAGTCCACATTCGCCAACTGCCCAATGGCATCTTCCAATTTATCTGTCACGTATTCCTCTACCTCTTCCGGTGAGGCTCCCGGATAGATAGTCGTCACGAGCGCAACCGCTATGGACGTGTCCGGATTTTCCTGCTTTGGCACCAGATAATAAGAAATGCCGCCCAGTAAAACAATGATCGCCAGAAAGAATACCACAATATAGCGATTATGTAATAAACCTTTTGTTAATTTATCCATGCCCTGCCCCCTTATTCTGCCTTGTCATAGGACACAGCACTACCTGTACGGACCAGCTTCATGCCTTCGCAGATGATCTTATCCCCTGCTTTTGTTCCTTCGACCAGCACCTGATCATCACTGACTTCCAGGACATTGATATACTCACGCTTTGCCCTGTCATTTTCCACCACATAAACATAATCATTGCCATCATTTAGGATCACCGACAAAGGCAGCCAGATGCCGGTCCGTTCTCCTATATTAATCTCAACGGTTGCCAGTTCTCCCAGATATACCTCCGGATCCGCGGTATCTACCGTCACATCCGTCGCATAAGTCCTGGTATTCTCATCCGGCGTCACATCTATGCTCTTAATATTTCCGGCAAAAGTCTTATCTCCAATCTGGATCTGTGCGGCCATACCGGCAGAAAGGGATGTAATATCTGTCTGTGACACACCGAAATTGATCACAACATCATGCGTTGCCAGAACAACCGCCGGCATGATCGGTGTTGAAACACTGCCCTCTGTCGCAGAAACATTGACCACATATCCCGCCTTGGGTGCTTTCAGCGTACATTTATCTACTGCACTCTGTGCCTTTTCCACATTGTCCGCAGCATTATCATAGGCTTCGTTGGCATTATCCAAGGCATCACGCGCAGAGTCCAGCCGTTCTTTCTGGGCTTTTGCCTCATCGGAATCTGCCCCTTCTTTTGCCTTTTTATCATAGGCTTCCTGAGCACTGTCTACATTTCGCTGATAGACTTCCAAGGTGCTTTGTGCAGAATCCAGTTCCAACTTGGTAGAATAATACTCGGTATTGGTCTCCGGCATATTGCCAAGGCTGCCGTTGCCCGGCTTGTACTGCGACATGCCATCCAACTTGCTCTTGAGGGCATCCACCTTTTTCTGCTGCTCATCCCTTCTTGCTATGGCATCATTTAGATTTTCCAATTCACGTTTGGTACCGCAGGCTGTCGCATAGTCCTCCTGGGCATTCTCATAAGATTCCTGCGCATTTTTTCTTGTCTTGTCCGCATATTCCAAAGTCCGATTGGCACTATCCAACTGATCCTCTGCATCCCCGGCATCCATGGTACAAAGGATCTGTCCCTCTGCGACTTCCTGCCCTTTTTCGACATTCACGGTCTCAATCGTCCCAACCGTTTCAAAGGTACATTGGATGGTTTCTTCCGGCTGGACAATCCCCGTATAGGAAAGACTTACATCACTCCCGGTCTCCCCCGCCTCCATGACCTTGACCTGATAGACCTTTTCCGCCACCTGTTCTTCCTTTTGCTTCTGCTTGCGGACAACCACGATAAAGCCGATCGCCACCGCCAAAATTATCAGAAGTAAAAATACCCAGACCTTTTTATTTTTCAATAATTTCTTTCCTTTTTCCATAATAAATCACCTGCCATTTTCTTACTTTAATTTTAAGGCATAGCGACTATCTTTTACAAGGAAGGACATAAGATTCAATTCTTAAATTTTTATAAATTAAGCCACGGATGGGCTTTATACCATACACGGTGTACATATCCGGACACAAAAAGACACCGATAGCACAAAGTCGTCTTCTGACTCTGCACCGTCGGTGTCTTTTCCGTAAATCTAAATTATAAATTAGAATATCCCATCAGATATTCATCTACTTCTCTTGCACAATCACGTCCCTGTCGAATTGCCTTCACAACCAGCGACTGACCGGTATGCATATCGCCCGCGGTAAAGATCTTGTCTACTGAAGCGGCAAACTTTCCTGCCTCCGTAGCGACATTGGTTCTGCCGTCCACCTTTACCTTAAAGGCATCGGTCACATAAGACTGGCTTCCCAAAAAACCTGCGGCGATCAGCACCAGTTGGCATGGCACTTCTTTTTCTGTACCTTCCACCGGCACCATCATGCGTCTGCCGGTCTTTTCGTCCGTCTTGGATTCCAGACTGACAAGGATAACGCTCTTTAGGTTGCCGCTGCGGTCTTTCTTGAATTCTTTAACCGTCGTTGTATAAATACGCGGATCATGTCCAAAGACCGCGATTGCTTCTTCCTGACCGTAATCTGTCTTGCAGACCAGCGGCCACTGTGGCCAAGGATTGCTCTCCCGTCTCTCATCCGGTGCCTTCGGCATCATTTCCAGTTGTGTGATGGATTTGCAACCATGACGCATGCAGGTACCCACACAGTCATTACCGGTATCACCACCACCGATCACGATCACATCTTTATCCTTTGCAGAGATAAAAGTTCCTTCTTTTAATCCATTGTCCCACAGGCTCTTGGTCGTGGAGGTCAAAAAATCTACCGCAAAGTAGATACCTTTTGCCTCTCTGCCCGGCGCCTGGATGTCTCTTGGATTGGATGCCCCGCATGCTAAGATCACAGCATCATATTCTGCCAGGAGTTCCTTTGGCTTGATGTCCTTACCAACATCTACATTGGTCTTAAAGGTAATGCCCTCTTCTTCCATAACAGCGGTCTTGCGGTCAATGATCTGCTTTTCCAGTTTCATATTTGGAATACCGTAACGGAGCAATCCACCCACACGGTCATTTCTCTCATAGACCGTCACTGCATGTCCTCTGGAATTGAGTTGGTCTGCTGCTGCAAGCCCGGAAGGACCGGAACCGATGACCGCGATCTTTTTGCCGGAACGATTGACCGGCGGCTTTGCGTCTGCCAGACCGTGTGCATAGGCGTATTCAATGATAGCACGCTCATTTTCCCTGGTCGTGACCGGATCTCCGTTCAGCCCGCAGGTACATGCCTTTTCACAAAGTCCCGGGCATACACGGCAAGTAAATTCCGGGAAATTGCTGGTCTTGTGCAAACGCAGGTACGCCTGCTCCCAGTTGCCATGATAGACCAGATCGTTCCACTCCGGTATCAGGTTGTTGAGAGGACACCCCGAGGTCATCCCCTTGATCGTCATACCCGACTGGCAGAAAGGAACACCGCAGTCCATACAACGTGATCCCTGTCTCTGCTGTTCTTCTGTTGAAAGTGGAATATGAAATTCGTTAAAATTCTTGATTCTCTCCTTTGCGTCGATCGCCTGTGACTCCCGACGCTCATATTCTAAAAATCCTGTTGCTTTTCCCATTGGTATCTCCTTTCTCTTACTTTGTCAAAGCGTTGAACGCCTCGATCTGGGCCTGCTCACTGCTGAGTCCCTTTTCTTCCATCTGGACAATAGTCATCATCATCTTCTTGTAGTCGTGAGGCACGATCTTTTTGAATTTCGGCAGATACTGGCTAAAGTTGTCAAATATCTCCTTGCCCTTCTTGGAATTGGTGTAAGCAACATGTTCCGTAATGATCTCCTTTAATTCTAAGACATCATACTTATCTGTCACCGGTTCCAAAGATACCATGGTCTTATTGAGTTTTCGGTAAAGGGATGCATCTTCATCCAGTACATAAGCGATACCGCCGCTCATACCGGCTGCAAAGTTCTTTCCGGTCTGCCCTAAGACTACGACACGTCCGCCGGTCATATATTCACAACCGTGATCGCCACAGCCCTCTACAACCGCAGTTGCACCTGAATTTCTGACACAGAAACGCTCTCCGGCCACACCGTTGATAAAGGCTTTACCGCTGGTCGCACCGTAAAGTGCCACATTACCGATAATGATATTTTCGTCTTCTTTATAAGTTACACCTGTTGGCGGGTAAACGACTAACTTTCCACCGGAAAGTCCCTTACCAAAGTAATCGTTGCTGTCGCCGACAAGTTCAAGCGTCAGCCCCTTTGGAATAAAGGCACCAAAACTCTGTCCACCGGCACCGTTACACTGTACCGTAAAGGTATCTTCCGGCAAAGATTCGCCAAAGCGTCTGGTGATCTCCGCGCCAAAGAGGGTACCTACGGAACGGTCGGTATTGGTCACATCGATCTGTAGACCCTTTTTGCTTCCGTTTTCCAAAGCGTCCTTAAACTGTTTCAAAAGGATCTTTTCATCTACCGTCTTTTCCAACTGGAAATCAAATACATTTTTCTTGTTGTAGCAGATCTTTCCTGCATCCTTGGCATATGGATTGTCCAAGATCGCAGAAAGGTCGATCTTTGCATATCTGCCCTGTTTTGCACTCTCCTTTACTTCCAAAAGATCCGTGCGGCCTACCAGTTCATCTACGCTGCGCACGCCAAGTCTTGCCATGTACTCACGCAGTTCCTGTGCGATAAAACGCATAAAGTTGACAACATATTCCGGTTTTCCGGTAAAGCGCTTGCGCAATTCCGGATTCTGGGTTGCAATCCCCACCGGACAGGTATCCAGATTGCAGACACGCATCATCACGCATCCCATGGTAACCAGCGGCGCTGTAGCAAAGCCGTATTCCTCGGCACCAAGCATGGCAGCGATTGCAACATCACGACCACTCATGAGTTTACCGTCTGTCTCAATGACAACCTTGTTGCGCAGACCATTCATAGTCAAGGTCTGGTGTGCTTCTGCAAGTCCAAGTTCCCACGGAAGTCCGGCATTGTGAATGGAACTTCTCGGTGCGGCACCGGTTCCTCCGTCATAACCGGAAATCAAAATAACCTGTGCTCCTGCCTTTGCCACACCGGAAGCAACCGTTCCGACCCCCGCCTCAGAAACCAGTTTTACAGAAATTCTGGCGTCTTTATTTGCATTTTTCAGATCGTAGATCAACTGTGCCAGATCTTCGATCGAATAAATATCATGATGTGGTGGCGGCGAGATCAAGGATACGCCCGGTGTGGAAAGTCTTGTCTTGGCGATCCAAGGATAAACTTTCTTGCCCGGCAAATGTCCGCCTTCACCCGGTTTTGCTCCCTGTGCCATCTTGATCTGGATCTCCTTGGCGCTTACCAAGTAACGGCTGGTAACACCAAATCGACCGGATGCTACCTGCTTGATAGCAGAGCAACGGTTCTTTCCGTCCTTGCCGATGGTAAGGCGCTCTTCTTCCTCACCACCTTCACCGGAATTGGATTTTCCGTGCAGCATGTTCATGGCGATCGCCATAGTCTCATGTGCTTCCTTGGAAATAGATCCATAGGACATGGCACCTGTCTTAAATCGCTTAACGATCTCATCTACGGATTCTACTTCATCAATGCTGATGCCCTTTTTCGGATATTTGAAATCCAAAAGTCCGCGCAAGTTCATAATGGTATCATCCTCTTTATTGACAAGTGAGGTATATTCCTTAAAGGTATCATAGTCGCCGGTTCTGGTAGAAAGTTGCAGCAAGTGGATGGTCTGTGGGTTATACAGGTGTTCCTCCTTGCCACTGCGCATCTTGTGTGCGCCCTTGCTGTCCAAGGTATTATCCGTATGCAGATCCAAAGGATCGAATGCCTGTGAATGCAGCATTTCTACATCCTTTTGGATATCCTCGATACCAATACCGCCGATACGGCTGACCGTTCCCTTAAAGTAACGGTTTACCACATCCTCATTGATACCGATGGCTTCAAAGATCTTGGCTCCCTGATAAGACTGGACGGTAGAAATTCCCATCTTGGATGCGATCTTGATGATGCCGCTGATAACGGCTTCATTATAAGAATCCACTGCCGCATAATAATCTTTGTCAAGCATGTTGAGATCGATCAGTTCCTGGATGCTCTCCTGTGCCAGATATGGATTGATGGCAGATGCACCATAGCCCAAAAGGGTTGCAAAATGGTGTACCTCGCGGTTCTCCACTCTCCAGGATCACAGAAAGGCTTGTCCTCTTTTTGGTCTGTACCAGATACTGCTGTAAAGCAGAAACTGCAAGCAGGGATGGGATGGCTACATGGTTCTCATCCACGCCGCGGTCAGACAGGATGATGATATTAGCACCCTCTCTGTGCGCACGATCTGCCTCTACATAGAGGTGATCGATGGCTTTTTCCAAAGATGTATTCTTATAATATGTGATCGGGATAGTCTCAACCTTAAATCCCTCCACATCCATATTCTTGATCTTGAGCAGGTCTGTATTGGTCAGGATCGGATTGTTAATCCGAAGCATCTTACAATTTTCTTCTTTTTCCTCTAAGACATTGCCGCTCTCGCCCA
>ENA-ORCM01001816-ORCM01001816.1-human-gut-metagenome-genome-assembly--contig:-NODE-1816-length-16874-cov-6.655355_pt1 | contig 16874 bp, 11 predicted proteins | sample MGYA00242906_ERZ507928 | MGnify/ENA primary metagenome ERZ507928 (study PRJEB26167, sample SAMN06115497) | human gut metagenome | host: Homo sapiens | place: China:Shanxi | collected 2015-05-07...
ACGTAGTCTACATGGTAATACATGCCCCAACCGCCCGGATGCTTACGTTCCTTGGCATTTGGCAGGCGGCATACATTGCCCCAATTGTCATCACACAATAGCATGATAACATCATCGGGCACACGCATACCTTTATCGTAATAATCCAATACTTCTTTATACAACGCCCATACTTGCGGAGTCTCTTTGGCCGGACGTTTGGTGACTTCTTCAATAATCTTGCGCTGATTCTTGACTACATTCTCCAGAAGTTTCACATTGGTGCTTTTACTCATGGCTGCGTCACCGTCTCCGCGCATACCGATGGTTACGATATCTTCTGTACCCTGCATCCGTTCGATGCCTTCACGGAAAAACTGATCGATCACTTTTTGGTTAGTTGTATAATCCCATGCACCATATTCTTTGCGCTTGCGTGACCATTCCTGATGGTTGCGTGCCATCGGTTCGTGGTGGGACGTGCCGATAATGACTCCCATTTCACTTGCTGTTTTACTATTCTGCGGGTCGTCAGCATAGAAAGCCCAGCTCCACATGGCCGGCCAAAGGAAATTACCTTTCAGGCGTAGTATCAGTTCACACACCCGTGCATAAAAACGATGGTCGCCGTAGTTGGTGCCGTATGTGTGTTTTACCCATCGGGTAAGACACGGTGCTTCATCATTCAGAAAGATACCGCGATAGGTTACGGCCGGCTCTCCGTCCGAGTATTGTCCGGGTTTAATATATACATTTGCTTGTTTCATGACGGGGACATCTGCCCACCAATACCAGGGAGATACTCCCATCTGTTCAGAAAGCTCGTAGATACCATAAATAGTGCCGCGTCTGTCGCTGCCGATGATAACTACCGCTTCATCTATTCCCTCACAAGGATTGGCGATGACTTGCAGGATGTATTTTTCATTTTTTCCATCCAATTCCTTTTTGTCTATTTTTCCTGCTGACATCAGCTTCTTTATAAAAGGAGTGCCATAAGTACCTGCAATGATACACCGTTTCGAACTTGTGCTTGTTAAGAGTTCGGGCTTTTTTCCGCATACCTGCAGTATGTCTTGTTGAAGATTGCCGGCAGCAATCATTACCCCTTTGTCTTCGGAAGAATCTATGTATATCGGACAAGGAACTCCGTTGGCAACCAACGGAAAATGATTACCGGCCGGTGTGAATATTACAAATTGTTCAGCGGCAAATGCCGCTATACTCACAACAGAGAGGTAGAAGAATAGAAATAACTTTTTCATGGTTTCAATATTTAGTAATTTGTTGTTAATCATTGATCTTATGTTTCACAGTAACCGGATATTCTATTTGTTGATAATTGGTAATTGGAAACTGGATGCAGGAAGTCCTTCTGTATTATAGATGGAAGAGGGTGGATTGTTTTCCCATGCATAGCGGATGCTTGCCGGTATTCCTTTTCCGTTCCATAAAGCAATTACTTTATCCCCTTCGGTATAGGCCTCTACAAATTTATATTTTCCATCATTGGCAGCAATGGCAATGCCTTCTAATGATTTAGCTTGCTTTAAAGAGCCTGTTCCTTGCCTGAAAGAGATAACGATCCGACCGTTTTCTTTTAATTCGGCAGCTTCAGCCATAGGCCCTTCCGCTACGATATTCTTCTCACCGAAAGAAAGTTTGTTCATTTGAAGCACACAACGGTGTGCCAAGTCTTTTTTGTTGAGTGGATGAATATCATTACTTTCACCTAAATCAATGGCAGTGGCCAGTCCGACATTCTTTAACTGGAGACTTGCCTTGCGTTGTGCTTCACGTACTTGTGCGTTGCCACTTTCTACAGGCACTTTGCTTCTTTGTTGGTAATTCGCAAGTTGCACAATGACGAAAGGCAGGTTTTTATTGTTCCATTGGGTACGCCAGTCGTTTACAAGATCAATCAGATGTCTTTCATAATGTTTGCTACCTTCAGGACCCGTATCCGACTCTCCCTGATACCAGATTATGCCTCGTATTCCGTAGTTGCGTAGCGGATGAATCATACTATTATATAGTCCGGTGGGTTCATTTTGGAATCCGATAGTGGAAGGAATACGCTTCATTGTACAGCCTATTTTATGCTGCCACATAGCGGTCAGTGGAATTGTCTGACCGGCTATTTCCAATTGGTAAGGCTTCCCTTTTACAAATTCCGGACGTCCGGCACTGCTGACAAGGCGGATGACAATCTCGTTTTCACCGGCACGGAGTAAGTCTGTCGGGACTTGGTAAATACGCGGAGGATATTGATAACTTGTTCTTCCTACACAGATACCGTTTATATAGGTAGCATCCGAGTCTTTTAGTGTTCCCACGCGTAAAACAGCTTGTTGTCCGGCTAATGATTCGGGTATGTTAATTCGCTGGCGGAAGTAATGGACTCCATTGAGAGGAGTGTTCCAGCTACCTCCCCAATTGGAGTTGAATACATCCACTTTTTTCCAATCTGAAGCGTCGAAACCGTCACTTGTCCATTTTTCTTTGTTCCCAAGGTCATTTGCCGATTGCTGTCGATGCCATTGATTCACTTGTTCTTTTTGGGCGTTCTTCACAGAATCCGGATAATCAGGATGGAAGTACTGTGGGGACTGGAGCTTTTCCCGGAATCTGGCATATTTCTCGAGTGACTGGCGGGTAGACCATGATGCTATGTTTGTCCCTCCCCAGCTACTATTGATAATGCCAATTGCAACTCCTTTTTCTGCCTGCATTTCTTTTGCAAAGAAATAACATAGGGCTGCGAAGTCCAACGTATTCTCCCGGGTACAGATTTTCCATTCATTATTGCTATCTTGTTGAGGCTCGATAAAGTTGTAAGCGTACGACGTCTTGGTATAACGGATCAGATTGTTTTCATACGACATGATTTCATCCCTGTATTTATCCATGACACGCTTTACGGTAAGTTCCATATTCGATTGTCCGCTGCATAGATACACGTCGCCTACGTATACATCTTGTATTATTTTCTGGTTGACTCTCAATTCGTAGGGACCTCCGGCCTTGTGCTTCTGCAGGTTGACCGCCCATTCTCCTGTTTGGGAAGCCCGGGTTTTGTATTGCTTTCCGTTGAATTCGATAACAACAGTTTCTTTAGGATCTGCAAAACCCCATAATGGGATAGGGGTGTCACGTTGTAAAACCATCCTGTCGGAAAAGATTCCGGGAAGTCTTACTTCTGCCTGCATTCCTATTGTATATAACAGCAGGCTCAAAATGATGCAAATGTCCTTCTTCATAAATATTATATTTAGCGAGATTATCTTCTTTGTGTCTTAAATTCCAGAAATGGTTTATTTTTCGTCTGTACTGTGACACGATGCAAAGATAGTTGGTATTGATAAGAACGGGCTTTGGGTATGTTTCAATTATTTATACTGTTGATACCAATTTACTTTTTCTTGAAGTTTTTTCTTCGGAGATAAAATGAAGAAGTGTGAACAAACCGGTTTGTTCAATAAATGTTTTTGATTTTGTTTCAAAATCTTTTTGTATTGTATCTATGAGGCTGTCGGATGAATAATAATGGTTAATGTGTCATATTCCGTATTAATAAGATTGGTATGTGATGCGTATAATATAAGTTGGTTAAACAAGAGTAAGTAGAGATTTTAATGATCTTGAGAATATCGGTAAGCGTCAATCGCTTTTTTTACAGAACCGTGTAACAGCAATAATTTTTGTGCATGGCCATGATCTAATCCCAGTTCCTCCATAATCATCCTGGTTCCTCTTTCTACCAGTTTATGATTACTAAGTTGCATGTTTACCATCTTATTTCCTTTTACCCGTCCGAGTTGAATCATCACCGACGTGCTAATCATGTTCAGAATCATTTTCTGTCCGGTGCCTGATTTCATTCTCGAACTGCCTGTGACATATTCCGGACCGACAATCATTTCGATGGCGACATCTGCTTCTGCCGCCATCGGAGAATTCGGATTGCTGGTGATGCAACCTGTCAGGATGCCATGCTTGCGGGCCTCCCGTAAGGCACCGATTACATAAGGAGTAGTGCCCGAAGCGGCAATGCCAATCACTGTATCTTTTTGATTGATATGATATTCCGTAAGTTCTTCCCATCCTCGGCTCATATCGTCCTCGGCACCTTCTACCGGATTGCGCAGGGCTGTATCCCCCCCGGCTATCAATCCGATAATCCAGGTTGGGGGCATTCCGAAAGTAGGAGGAATTTCGGAAGCGTCCAGCACTCCCAAGCGCCCACTGGTACCTGCACCCATGTAAAAGATACGTCCACCCTGTTTCATGCGGGGTACAATTTGGTTGACGAGCTGTTCGATTTGTGGAATGGCTTTTTGTACGGCTAACGCTACCTTCTGGTCTTCCCGGTTAATGTCTTCTAATATTTCCCGTACGGACTTCTTTTCCAGATTGTCGTAGAGCGACGGTTGTTCAGTTATCTGCATATTGATAATGGCAATTGACTAAAAATACAAATTACAAGGATTGAGATGAAGCGGTATGATATAAAATTAGCCCCTCCATCGGACTTTGCAGAATCTTTCCGATTCTGATTCCTGTCTCTTGTGCAGCTTCTTGTAATATCTCCTTGTAGCAGTGAGCCACTGATCCGATAAAGTGTGTAGGATACTGCGTGTAATCATATTGCATTACGTTTCTTCGGAAGAAAGCAATAAAACTATCAAGCACTAATTGTCGTATCCCCGGCTCTTCCAGATGTTGCGCTATAAAGGGGGAGAGACTTGCCAGAAAACGATTCGGGAAGGGTTGGCGATACACCCGGTCGATGATTTCGGGAGCCGTCAGGTCGAACTGTTTTAAGAAGGCTTCTTTGATGGCAGGTGGAAGCTGGTTCTTCAGGATGTCTCCTACCAGTAATTTGCCAAGGACAGCTCCACTTCCCTCGTCGCCCAAGATAAAGCCTAAAGGGGAGATGTTGTTGACAATCTCTTTTCCATCATAGAAACAGGAGTTGGAACCTGTTCCCAGAACACAGGCAATGCCTGCTTCATGGCCGCATAATCCACGGGCAGCAGCCAACATATCCGAGTAGGCTTTGATATTTCCAACAATAGGTAAACTGTCGGCTATCGCCCGTCGGAGAACGGGAGCTTTCTCGGGTGTACAACCTGCACCATAGAAATAAACGGAGTTGATGGTCCCTTCCGGCAATTGTGGCAGGAGGGAATGTGTCAGCTCTTGCTGAATTTCTTCTTCTGACTGGAAGAAAGGGTTAAGCCCTTTCGTTCCAATCCGTTTGATAGGTGTGCCGTTGAGGATGACACACCAGTCGGTCTTGGTAGAACCACTATCTGCAATAAGTATCATATCTTACTATCTATTTTTCAGTTTAATACGTTCAATGATTAAGTGGGTTTTATTGTTTCTTCCCAAAAGATTCTTCCAGTCGGTTGCGAATCAGGAAAGCGGCAATAATACCGGGCAGGGTGCAAATACAAACCCATATAAAGAAATGGGTATATCCGATATGTTCCTGTATCCATCCTGCCGGCATACCCGGAAGCATCATTCCAAGCGCCATGAAGCCGGTTCCGATGGCGTAGTGGGCAGTTTTGTGCTCACCCTCCGCAATATAAATCAGATAAAGCATGTAAGCGGTAAAGCCGAAGCCATACCCTAGTTGCTCGATGGCTACGCAACTGGCAATCAGTATCGTATTATCCGGAGTAGTGGCTGCCATCCACACATATAATAGGTCGGGAATATTGATGGCTAATGCCATGGGTAATATCCACTTCTTGAAACCGTCACGGGAAACGAGAAAACCGCTGATAATTCCTCCCATTAGCAAAGCTATGACACCTATGGTTCCGTAGATCATTCCGACTGTTGCCGTAGATAAAGCCAGTCCTCCTTTTTCAGCGGTATCCAATAGAAAGGGAGAAGCTATTTTGGCTAGCTGCGATTCTCCCAATCGGTAGGTGAGCAGGAAAAAGAACATGAGACCCAGGTGTTTCTTTTTGAAGAAAGTGACAAAAGTCAGGAGAAAGTCTTCTAATAGCTTACCTGCCGTGAGTCCGGGACGTTTGACATCGGAATCGGGATGGGGGAGGATAAAGCGATGGTACAAAGTAAGAGCCAGGAATAATCCGGCCAAGAGGTAAAAAGTGATGCTCCATGCCAGAGGTATATTGCCTTGAGAGGTTTCCAACCATCCTGCCAGCATGACGAGAATTCCTTGCCCGAAAATATTGGCGAGTCGGTAGAATGTGTTTCGGATGCCTACAAAGAAAGATTGTTCCTTGTTGTTGAGGCCGAGCATATAAAAACCGTCTGCTGCGATGTCATGCGTAGCCGAACTGAATGCCAATAACCAAAAGAAAGCAAGAGTGAATTGTACGTAATGTGCCGTTGGGATAAAAAAGGCGATGCCTGCAAATCCGGCGGCGATGAACCCTTGCATGGCGATAATCCAGGAACGTTTCGTTTTTACCAGATCGACGAATGGACTCCATAACGGTTTGATAGTCCAGGGAAGATAAAGCCAGGAAGTGTATAAGGCTATTTCGGTATTGGATAATCCCAGACGTTTGTACATGATGACGGCAATAGTCATTACCGCTACATAAGGCAATCCTTCTGCAAAATAGAGGGTTGGAATCCAACTCCAGGGATTTCTTTTTATAGTGGGTGTTGTCATGGCATTCGTTTGATTTTATTTATATTGTTTTTCAAGTGTACTACCGGGGTAATAGTGAGATAGTATTTCTTCATACTTATAACCTTGTTCTCCCATCACGGCGGCACCGATTTGGCAAAGTCCTACTCCGTGTCCCCAGCCGGCTCCGGTGAGGATAAATCGGGAAGGAAGTTCATCTCCGTACTCCTTGTCTACTACAAAAGCGGAACTGTAAAGATGGGAAGTCGATAGAGTGCGGCGTATCTCCAACTCTTTTCCAATGATGAGTGTTCGTAAGGTTCCTACAATCTTTAGCCGGACAAGACGTCCGGATGTTCCCCGTTCTACAGGAATTAAATCAATGATTTGTCCGAAATCAATTCCTGAACGTTGATGAATCAGTTCTGAAAGCTCCTGTTGCGAATAACAGACTTTCCAACGATAGAAGTCTGCTGTTTCCTGATCGTAGTTGTTTAATACTTGACTTAGGATTTTCTTATCCTGTGTATTACAGAAAGCAACAGGCGAGGTACGTATCCATTTATCAGCTTCCGCCTCTATGGTCAAATCGGGAAGTTGTTTTTCAGTCTTGCTATCCCGTTGTCTGATTAGATAAGGATGCTTTACGTTTTCCCAACAATTTTGGAACTCTTCAAAAGCTCCGCCACAACATTTAGAGAAACGGGCATCACAAATCGCTCCTTTATACATCAGCACTTCCCCCCGCGTGGCGGAGACTGCTTCGATGGCTTGTGGTGTTGAGGCTCGTGTAATTCCCTGATAACGCTGGCAATGATCATCGGCACATACATCGAAATTTCTATGTGCTTCATGGTCATACCACTTAATAAATGAAGAATTAGGAATGAAGAATGAAGAATTGGCTGCGCTGTCTTTTTGCAAAGTTCTTTTAAATTCTTCATTCTTCATTCTTAATTCTTTATTTTTTTCGAGTAACCAGCTTCGGGAGATGACGGCGTGAGCCTTTAGTAGTTCTAAAGAAGCTGTTGCGCTCATCTCTGATGAAATTACACTGGTAAGATATTCTTCAATGGAAATCACATTGATGGCGGTTAGTTGTTCTCCTTCGATGATAATCTTTAATTCCCCTTTGAATTTCTGGACTTCTTTGCGTTCCCAATGGAAGTTGATTCCGATGGTCACATCTTTCAGTTCAAAGAAAGCATGTGCATTTTGTGGAGGAATGAAGGATAATTCGTCGTACTCTTTCCCTTGCCAATGAATCTTCCCATCCTGATAAATAACTTTCTGTGTCCCGGAAATTTCCGTTCCGACAGAAGAACTAAATTTCACCGGGAAAGAGAATTCAATCTCTTTCCCGGAAAGGATACCGACTGTTATTTGAGGTTGAGTCATAATACAGCTTTAATACGTTCTAGTATTTTTTGCAGTTTTTCTTTGGATATAGATACTTCCCGATAGATATCATATACCTTTTCAGGAGTCAGTTTCTCCATATCCTCTTCACGTACTATAGGGAATATGCCGTTCATTTCAGCAATAGCAGGACTGATGAGAATTTGTTCGTCTCCTTTTGCGTAATAGCAATCAGGACGATGTTTGCTGCGTAAGAAGATAATACAATTGTAAGGGTGTTCGGCCACTGACTCAAATTGATCGTCGTAGTTCTTTCCAAAATGCTCTTTGGTGATTTCCAAACCATACCAGGCAAGAATATTCATCATTGGTTCTTTTCCGTTGTTATTGGCAGCTAAAATGTCGTAAATCAGATGAAAGGTTTTCGACATTGTTTTCTTATTTTTCGCCTGAATCCTGATGAAACTGTACGGGAAATCTTCATAACTAATTCGCACCTTGTCGTTATCTATTAAATCTATGTGATCGTAATATGATCCCTGCATACTTTCCTCTTTACTGCAAGCTTGAAAATGGGCATGATCGGGAGCGGAAGCTCCACATTCCGGTCCATTATACAAAAGGAAGTATTCTCTCATTATGTCGGTGAATTCTATCATATCTTTAAAACGCCCGGCTATGGATTGCGACTTGTGTTCCTTATCTACAATTGTAAAGTGGTGTTTAAATATGGGATAGGGATTAACCAGTATCTGATAATTCCTATAACTGATGAATTCTTGTTCCTGCGGTCGGTTTGTTTGGCAGAGGAAGCAAGGCCGTGAGTGAATGGAGGCAGTATCTGTCTGTGCGGTAGTCGAAAGAATACGTTTCGGATTAAGGAATAGGTTCGCATCTAAATATTGCTTACCAAACCATTTGGATATTTCTTTTGTTCGTGACCGATACTGTTTCAATGCCTGGTAATTCTCTTTGGCTAGTTCCCAAGAAAGAGTTTGCTTTTGGAATAACCGTTCGATACTTTGCTGAATTTTCTCTAATGTCGTTTCTTGTTGCAGGATGCGCTGTTCCAATTCCCACGTACGAAGTCGGTCTTTATATAGATTATTCTGGTTGATTTTCTCAACAGGCAGTGCAGCATCCGAGTTGCCTTCCCAACGGCGGCAAAGGTAAATCACGTCGTATATTCTGCCTATCTGATAATCGTGTGAAATTTTCAATCCAAGGGCATAATCTTCTCCATAGCTTGTGTTCGGGACTTTGATTTCCCGAAGAATGGGCGTGTAGAATGCACGGGGAGCTCCCAGACCGTTGATACGTAATGCATTATTTCGTCCGTTGTCGGGTGTCCATTCCTTATGATCGATGATGCCGGGGGCAATTTCCTGCATATCAAAGTTAGTCATCATATAAGTGCCGATTACCATTGCACATTTCTGTTTATAGAAAGTATCAATGATGATTTGCAGGCTATGTTCGTCTTTATACACGTCATCGCTATCAAGTTGGACGGCAAACTTTCCACATTTCTCGTGATGGATACCTATGTTCCAACATCCGCCTATACCGAGGTCATTTCTTTCGGGAATGACGTGAATCAGGCGCTTGTCCGAACTAAGTTCACGGAGAACTTCACTGGTCCCGTCTGTCGAATGATTGTCGATGACAATGACATTGAACGGAAAGGTCGTTTGCTGGTTCAGTGCCGAGCGTACGGCATCTTTGACTGTACGAATACGGTTGCGTACGGGTATAATGACAGAAGCTTCATACTCAAAAGTGTGGGAAGAAAAGTCTACAGGACGGAAGATAGGATAAAGATATCCGCCAATTTCCTTCAAATGGTTGGTGCATGCCTGTTCCATTTCGATCTGTACCTGACGGTTTTTAGGGTCTACATAATCGAACTGCTTCTCACCGCTTTTCCGCTTGTCACTTTCTACTTCGGTATATAGATATTCGTTGATATGTACCAGTTTGCTCTTTTGGGATATTTTGAGTCTCAAATCATACAAGCCTGCATATTGATATTCCTCTTCCGTATTTTCTATAACTTCCTTGAATGCGTTGGCATTGAACAGTAAAACCGAGCCGAAATTGAAGTCGTCACGCAGGCTACCGGGTTGGTAATCAATGACCGGAGCTGTTTTTTGCACACCGTCTATCTGTTGGTAATGGTCTGCATATACCATGCCAGCTTGGGTCATTTCCATTACTTGAACCATTCTTTCAAGAGCGAACATGCCTATTTTTAGTGCAGTGTGTTTGGTATAGAGCAAGGTATATGTTTTATCAGAATGTTCTGCAATAGCTCGCATTGCTTGTGTAGACTGCATTTTTTCTACAGAGATGAGTTCGCATCCGGGAATACAGACATTGGTAATTGGCGATGCCAATAAATAAATTTTGTCTACCAGCGTCGATGCACGTAACTCCTTAACTGTTTGCACAGTTTCTTCCAACCGGCTGAAAGGAAGAAAACAGTTGATTGTTGTTTTCATTATTTTACTTCTTGTTTTGTAGTATGAGTTGTGTAAGATGTTTCTTATATATTTATCATAAACTTGTTTACTTTGCTACAAATGTAGGGAATTTATCATAGATATACATACTCTTACATATTTTTTATTCCAGGAGTTCCGCCGGTCGTATGTTTAGAGGAACGCCAATTCTTGTTGAGTGAAGGCAGTTCCGGGGATTTCTTTTCGAGTGAAATGCCGATAGTTTTGGATTTGTCGGTATCGTGCATTCCGTCCCAGAAACGACAAGTGTCAAATGTATGTCCTTTCCCAGTTTTGGGGGTGCTGGACAGTGCGAGATAGCCTCCTTCATTATCAAGTGCCGGGAATTTGGATATTTCTATTAGGTTCTCTCTATCGACATTGTGTTTTTGAATAATCTTGCCGGGATATTTAGAAAAGCAAAGATATCCTTTGGATGCAATGATCAGGGGTTGGGAGGAAGATTCATTTTGTAACGTAGTGGTACTGTACACTTTGCCGTCTTCATGCATCTTATATAAAAAAAGCTGTGGCAACACAATAGTCTGTTCAGTCGGATTATAGAGCTCTATGTATTCGGCACCGTCTGTGGCATTATCATACATTATCTCATTAAAGAGGAGCATACCTCTGACATCTTCCGGTAGTTCGGTAATATCCGGCTCTTCGGAATCCGGTTCGTCGGGAGTATTGTCGGGGTCGGTCGTTGTCTCTACACCGTTGGATAATCGTACATGATGGAATGTGAAGCCTTTACAGCGGGTTTTGGTGTAAACACAATAAATTCCCGAACAAACGGAACCTTGTATGCCGGTATCTTTCACTTGCTTTTCCAATGTATATCCGTCTTCGGATTCCAATCGTGTCCAAAAAGTCCAATACCCATTATTATCGCATTCTACTTTTATGTATAATTGGGGGGAGTTATTACCCTTCATCACTTCCCGACCCGAAGCCAGCAGCTTGGGCTGGTCTCCATTCTGACGATAAAGTGTCACATTGTCTTTTGCTCCTCCTATTTGTATAAAATACCCGTTTAGGCTACCGGAGAGAGTGTTGGAAGAAGAGGTCAGATAAAAACGTGCATAGTTATTGGCGGATGGGTTGAATGTAAGGTGAACTCCAAACTCCCAGCGGGTATTCTTTACTGACGTGGACGGTATGGTGACATAGGCTGTTCCACTATTTTCTGCCGGATCATTCAGATGGACTCCTTCTTTAGAATTGATAGTGAATTTATCTGTTTCTCCTTCCCAAGAAAGTCCGGAAGTTGCCGTATCTTCTCCTTCTGAATCTTTTTCATCATCGGCAGGAAGTGAACAATTATAGAATATGGAAATGAACAGACCTAAAAGTGCAAACACTTTGTAAATTCTCATACGGTTTAATTCTTAGATGATAATTAATGCTTGAACCGTATTTGTTTGTGTATAACGCAGAGGCAATTGCGGCTTAAATTCTATTTTGTGAATGCAAAGGTATATAAAAAGTCCGGTTTCAAGGGCGAAACCGGACTTTTCTTTCTTAAATCACCTTTTATGATTTAGACATTCTTTACTTTAATCAGATATTCTGCGATCTGTACTGCGTTCAGTGCTGCACCTTTCTTGATTTGGTCACCTACAATCCAGAAAGTCAATCCGTTTTCGTTTGTCAGGTCTTTGCGGATGCGTCCCACATAAACCGGATCTTTCCCAGCCAGGAATAACGGCATCGGGTACTCTTTTTCCGCAGGATTATCCTGAAGCACCAGGCCGTCTCCCTTAGCGAATGCTTCGCGGGCTTCTTCGATAGAAATAGGGCGTTCGGTTTCTACCCAGATACTTTCAGAGTGAGCACGTAGTGCAGGAACACGTACGCAAGTCGCGCTGACTTTAATATCTGAATGCATGATTTTACGTGTTTCGTTATACATCTTCATCTCTTCTTTCGTATAACCGTTTTCTGTGAACACGTCGATCTGAGGTATGAGGTTGAAAGCCAATTGGTATGCAAACTTTTCTACTGTAACAGGTTCATTTGCCAATACTTGGCGATATTGCTCGTACAATTCGTCCATAGCGGCAGCACCGGCACCGCTGGCTGCCTGATAGGTAGATACGTGCACGGTTTTTATATGAGAAAGCTGTTCGATGGCTTTCAGTGCGACAACCATTTGGATTGTTGTACAGTTGGGGTTGGCAATGACACCGCGTGGACGCTCCAATGCGTCTTCGGCATTTACCTCAGGCACTACCAAAGGTACATCCGCATCCATACGGAAAGCGCTGGAGTTGTCGATCATCACAGCACCGTATTTAGTGATGGTCTTTTCGAACTCTTTGGATGTTCCTGCACCGGCAGAAGTGAAAGCAATGTCTACCCCTTTAAAGTCATCGTTGTGTTGTAAGAGTTTCACCTCGATCTGTTTACCGCGGAAAGTGTAAGTTGTTCCGGCACTACGTTTAGAACCGAACAAAACTAACTCGTCCAACGGGAAGTTTCTCTCATCGAGCACGCGCAGGAATTCCTGTCCCACGGCTCCGCTTACGCCAACAATAGCTACTTTCATCTTTTTCTTTTGTTAAATGTGAATACTGTAATTTCCTTTCTATACTGTTTAATAGGAAAGATTAGACTGCAAAATTATAACAATTTGTCATATAAACCGCATTTTTGTCGAAAAAATATTATTTGAATCTATCTACTTATGAATTGGAGGTATGCGAACTTTTTTGTTCCTTTGTAGTTGAATTCCTAAAACCACAGTCTATGAACCTGTTTGATCTCAATTTAACGTTGCCAATTTCTGATCCGACTTGGGTGTTTTTTTTGGTATTGATTATTATTCTTTTTGCTCCGATGATTCTCGGACGGCTTCATATACCTCATATTATAGGCATGATTCTGGCGGGGGTACTGATTGGAGAGCATGGCTTTCATGTGCTCGACCGTGATAGCAGTTTCGAACTGTTCGGTAAAGTCGGGCTTTATTATATCATGTTTCTCGCCGGTCTTGAGATGGATATGGAGGATTTTAAGAAGAACCGGACGAAAAGCGTTGTATTCGGCTGGCTCACCTTTCTGATTCCTATGGGGTTGGGTATATGGAGCAGTATGAGTCTGTTGGGCTATGGTTTTCTCACTGCCGTACTGTTGGCAAGTATGTACGCTTCCCATACGTTGATCGCTTATCCTATTATCAGTCGTTACGGATTGTCACGTCTGCGCAGTGTCAATATAACTATTGGCGGTACTGCTGTTACCGTTACCCTTGCTTTGATTATTCTAGCCGTTGTAGGCGGAATGTTTAAGGGAACTGTGGATGGTTGGTTTTGGGCGTTCCTGGTTGCTAAAGTCGCTTTTCTCGGATTTTTGATTGTTTTCTTCTTCCCCCGTATCGGCCGCTGGTTCTTCCGGAAGTATGACGATAGCGTGATGCAGTTTGTGTTTGTGTTGGCAATGGTCTTTCTGGGTGGTGGATTAATGGAATTTGTCGGAATGGAGGGTATCTTGGGAGCCTTTCTTGCCGGATTGGTCTTAAATCGGCTGATTCCTCACGTTTCTCCGTTGATGAACCGCTTGGAGTTTGTCGGAAATGCGTTGTTTATACCTTATTTCCTGATTGGTGTCGGAATGATTATTGATGTGAGAAGTCTGTTCACCGGTGGGGAAGCATTGAAGGTGGCAATTGTAATGACAGTGGTAGCTACTTTCAGTAAGTGGCTGGCAGCATGGGCTACGCAGAAGATTTATCGGATGCAGCCGAATGAACGGAGTATGATATTCGGTCTGAGTAATGCACAGGCAGCAGCCACATTGGCGGCGGTATTGATCGGACACGAAATCATTATGGAGAATGGAGAACGTTTGCTGAATGATGATGTGCTGAACGGTACCGTAGTGATGATTCTCTTTACTTGTGTCATCAGTTCTTTGGTGACGGAGCGTTCTGCCCGCCGTTTTGCTTTAGACGAAAATGTGCAGTCGGAAAAAGAAGGGGTGAAAAATAATAATGAACAGATATTGATTCCGGTTGCCAACCCGGATACGATTGAAGACCTCATCAATCTGGCATTGGTCATAAAGGACGTCAAACAGAAAAATGGGTTGATAGCATTGAATGTAATCAATGATAATAATAGCTCGGAAAAGAAAGAATTACAGGGAAAACGTAATCTGGAAAAAGCAGCGATGATTGCTGCGGCTGCCGACGTTCCTGTCACTATGGTCAGTCGTTATGATTTGAATATTGCTTCGGGAATTATCCATACGATAAAAGAGTATGAGGCTACGGATGTGGTGATCGGTTTGCACCGGAAAGCTAATATCGTGGATTCTTTTTTCGGGCATTTGGCGGAAAGCCTGCTGAAAGGTACGCATCGCGAGGTGATGATCGCAAAATTCCTGATGCCGGTGAATACCTTACGCCGGATAAATATTGCCGTTCCTCCAAAGGCGGAATATGAGACCGGCTTTGCAAAGTGGGTGGAGCATTTCTGCCGTATGGGAAGCATTCTAGGATGTCGTGTGCATTTCTTCTCGAATGAACGGACATTGATGAGGCTTCAGCAACTTGTGAAAAAGAAATATGTAGGTACTCCGACCGAGTTTTCTACATTAGATGAATGGGATGATCTTTTGCTATTAACGGGACAGGTTAACTATGACCATCTGTTGGTTGTTATTTCCGCCCGTCGGGGATCTATCTCTTATGATCCTTCTTTTGATCGTTTGCCGTCACAGTTGGGCAAATATTTTGCAAATAATAGTTTGATTATTTTATATCCCGACCAATTCGGTGAACCGCAAGAGATCGTGTCTTTCTCCGATCCTCGCGGGCATAATGAGTCTCAGCATTATGAGAAGGTCGGTAAATGGTTCTATAAATGGTTCAAGAAAAGCTGATGGAAAAAGACGACTGGCAACAAAGAACGGAACTTCTTTTGGGAGAAGAGAAGATGAATCGTATCCGGAACTCTCACGTATTGGTCGTGGGGCTGGGGGGAGTGGGAGCTTATGCGGCAGAAATGATTTGTCGTGCAGGGGTCGGACGAATGACGATTGTAGATGCCGATACAGTGCAGCCGACTAACCTGAACCGTCAGTTACCTGCATTGCATTCCACTTTGGGGATGTCGAAGGCGGAAGTGCTGGCTACCCGGTATAAAGATATAAACCCCGATATCGACCTGACCGTTTTACCTGTTTATCTGAAAGATGAAAATATACCGGAGCTATTGGATGTCGGCAAATATGATTTCATAGTGGACGCTATCGATACCATCAGTCCGAAGTGTTTCTTGATTTATGAGGCGATGAAACGGCGGATCAGGATTGTTTCCAGTATGGGAGCAGGGGCAAAAAGTGACATTACGCAGGTACGGTTTGCCGATCTTTGGGATACTTATCATTGCGGATTGAGCAAAGCGGTGCGGAAACGGTTACAGAAAATGGGGATGAAACGTAAACTCCCGGTTGTGTTCAGTACCGAACAGGCTGATGCAAAGGCGGTGTTGCTCACAGATGACGAACAGAACAAGAAATCGACTTGCGGAACGGTCAGTTATATGCCTGCTGTGTTTGGATGTTATCTGGCGGAATATGTCATTAAAAGATTATAAAAGCTATTATGATAAAGTTAGAAGGAATAACGAAGAGCTTCGGTTCATTACAAGTACTGAAAGGCATTGATCTTGAAATCAATAAGAGTGAGGTTGTCAGCATTGTAGGTCCTAGTGGAGCGGGTAAGACAACGCTGCTGCAAATTATGGGTACTTTGGATGAACCGGATACCGGTCTGGTACAAATCGACGGAACTGTGGTCAGCCGGATGAAGGAGAAAGAGTTGTCTGCATTCCGTAACAAGAATATTGGTTTTGTCTTCCAGTTCCACCAACTTCTTCCGGAGTTTACGGCGTTAGAGAATGTGATGATTCCTGCATTCATTGCAGGCGTGTCCTCAAGGGAGGCAAACGATCGTGCCATGAAGATTCTGGATTTTATGGGGCTGGCAGACCGTGCCTCCCATAAACCGAATGAACTGTCGGGAGGAGAGAAACAGCGGGTGGCTGTGGCGAGAGCCTTAATCAACGATCCGGCTGTAATTCTGGCGGACGAGCCTTCCGGAAGTCTGGATACTCAAAATAAAGAAGATTTACACCGCCTGTTCTTTGATTTGCGAGATCGGCTGGGTCAGACTTTCGTGATCGTTACCCATGATGAGGGACTTGCTAAAATCACTGACCGAACGGTTCATATGGTGGATGGTATGATTAAAAAAGATTAATTAAAGAACCTAACTTCTAAAAATGTATACCAAAAAGGTGGAGTATTGCAGGTATTCTATCTTTTAGTTATATATTTATAGTCGCTTCTCTACGGAAGTCTGTGAAGATGATAGTAGAGTGTTTGTTTTGTTTGTGTGTGATGCA
>ENA-ORCM01001819-ORCM01001819.1-human-gut-metagenome-genome-assembly--contig:-NODE-1819-length-16861-cov-15.638465_pt1 | contig 16861 bp, 19 predicted proteins | sample MGYA00242906_ERZ507928 | MGnify/ENA primary metagenome ERZ507928 (study PRJEB26167, sample SAMN06115497) | human gut metagenome | host: Homo sapiens | place: China:Shanxi | collected 2015-05-07...
AACTGTAGCCGCTATGCGAAGGAGATGGTTCAGATTTCTGTGGAAGAGTCGGGGGATCAGCTGAAACTTACGATCCGCGACGATGGATCGGGGATTGCAGAGAATGATCTGCCGCATCTGTTCGACCGTTTTTATAAAGGAAAGAACGGAAATCATGGGCTGGGGCTTTCGATCGCGAAGCGCTCCATGGAGTACATGGGCGGCAATATTGAGGCAGAAAGTTCGCCGGAAGGTGCCATATTTATGATCATACTGCCGCAGGATTGCCGCAGCTTTGCCGTAGAAGAATGGACGGAAGTGTGATAAGATGGTAACAGTTCAGAGGAAGGATTCTCTGGACATGAAAGCATGGAAAATATCTGCGGATTTTTGGAAATCTGTTATCAGCTTACATCACAGGAGGACACAATGATGAAGAAGATTTTATTTTTATTCGGTCTTCTGGTATGTCTTGCGGGAATGCCGCTTACGGCCTTTGCGGATAATAAGACTGCGAAGCAGACGTATGAGACAGCGATCTCAGACAACTGGAAAACGATGTTAAAGAACAGTATCGCTCTGGATACGATCAATGCGGAGAATAACACCCATCTTTTAAACTGGCAGGATGTAAAGAATCCATCCGACGAGGCGGTAAAGCTTGTGGAAAAGATCCAGAAGCTTCAGACGGAGCAGGAAGAGGATCAGGAGAGTATGGATCCGTATACAAAGGCGAAAAAGACCTGTGACGCAAAGTTAAATGCGGATGGTGCGAATGCGGCGCTGGAGAATATTATCCGGATCCAGAAGGACCGTCTGAGCGATCAGAAGGAACTGCAGGCGCTGTGGGCGAAGGTTGATAAACTGTTAAAGTAGAGCGCAGGTTCAGTTCTGAAAACCGTCTGCCCGGTGGAACAAAGATCTGACAGGACGGGTTCCGGTGAGCAGGTCCAGAAAAATAACCTGAAACATGGTTTCTTACGAAAGAAAAACGGCTGTGAAGAAAAGAATCACTTCACAGCCGTTTTTGTGCTCATTTTTCTGTAAAAAACATCGGTTTATGGATCTCGCTGGCGGGGCAGGAGAATTTCTGCCATTTCGATACGAGATATTCAGCCCTGAAAATCCGCCAGGTCCGGGATATATTCCTTCAGGATCTCCGGGTGATAGTTCGCGATGAGTGTTTCCGGGAAGTTTAACTCTTTTAAGAGGGCCTCCGCGCGCGCGTGGTCGCCGACCGATGTCGTAAAGTGTGCATCGCTGTTCATGATGACCGGAACCTTGTAGCTGGCGCAGAGCGGGAGAATGATCCTGTCATTTTCATATGCGTGGATGCGGGAACCGCCTGGTGTCAGGGAGGTGTTGTTGAGCTCGATCATGCGGTGGTTGTCCTTTGCGGCTTTTACGACCGCCTCATAGTCCAGTGGAAATTTTCCATCATCCGGATGTCCGAGGATCGTTACATGGGGATTTTTTAACGCAGTGACGACCGCAAAGGTATTTTCTTCTTTTGTTCCCGGTTTCAGGCAGAGGTCATGGAGACTGACGACTGTGTAGGATAAGCGCTTTAACATCCGCTCTGACAGGTCGATGGTCCCGCTGTAGTCCACGATGTTTAATTCACATCCGAATAAAAGACGGACACCCTCTAAGATCGGCGGGATCACATTGAAGTTGCAGAATTGCATTTCCCCGCAGCTTCCCGGCATGGACGGGGCGTGCTCGGTGATGCCGAGGATCGGCAGGTTCTTTAATGCAGCGGCATGGACCATCTCCGTGATGGTTCCGTAGGCATGTCCGCTCGCGATGGTATGGGTATGCAGATCAGCATAATCTTTCATGGTAAATGCCTCCAAAATCTGATTCTGTGTTTCTGTGACATGCGTCATAAGGATCTATGATAGCAAACAATATTGATTTCATAATCACTATGCACATTTTATCATAAAATTTTTGTGAAAACTATGGCAAATATTCACAGAATATGGTTAAATAGAGAAAGAAATGAAACGAAATATGATCAGATAATGAGAAAAGGAGAGATGACATATGGAATCCATGGACGATTACAAAGAGGAGTTAGAAGCTTCCCTTAAAAAAATTAGAGTTGGCGATGTTGTGACTGGTACCGTGCTTGATGTGACAGATGACGCGGTGATCGTGGACTTAAAGACCTACGCGGACGGCGTGATCCGCAAAGAAGATCTGAGCGAAGATCCTGATTTCAACATGGCGGAGATGATCCATCCGGGTGATGAGATCACGGCGACTGTGATGGCGACAAATGACGGGGAAGGAAACATGGTCCTCTCCAAAAAGGAGGCAAACCAGGTCCTTGCGTGGGATAAACTGAAGACCATGATGGAAGAGCGCACGGTCGTTCCGGTAAAGATCTCTGAGATCGTAAACGCAGGTGCTGTCGCATATCTGGAAGGGATCCGCGGCTTTATCCCGGCTTCCCGCCTCAGCGACGAGTATGTGGAAGATTTAAAGGAATTCGACGGAAAGACGATCGAAGTGACCGTGATCACGGCAGATGAGGAGACACACCGTCTCGTATTATCCGGACGCGAGGCAGCGAGAGAGAAAAAGCAGGAAGAGACAAATAAAAAGATCGCAAAATGTGAAGTCGGCGCTGTTATGAACGGCACAGTCGAGACCTTAAAGGATTACGGCGCATTTGTTGAGCTGGAAAACGGACTTACCGGTCTCCTTCACATCTCCCAGATCAGCACAAAGCGGATCAAACATCCGGGTGCGGTGCTGAAAGAGGGACAGAAAGTCAAAGCAAAGGTGTTGAATACCAATGACAACAAGATCAGTCTTTCCATGAAAGCACTGGAAGAGGAGATGGTTGACACAGAACCGGCAGAAGATCTCGAGCAGTATACATCAAAGGAAAGCTTTGGCTCAAGCCTTGGTTCACTTCTTGCAGGAATCAAGCTGGATTAATCAGAAGATAAAAATTTCATTATAAAAATGAAACTACCGGATGCAGACAGGTTTATGTGTACATCCGGTAGTTTAATATAACAGGAAAATTACGTTATTATCTGCAGCTTTCTCGTTTTGCCATGTAATATGGCAGGGACATTTTCAGAGGGAGCGTGTGACCGTTTCTTATGCGGTCAATTAGGATCTTGGCTGTCATCTTTCCCATTTCTTCGATCGGAATATGCATAGTTGTGAGCATTGGCGATACATATTGTGCAATTTCAATATCGTCCATGCTGATGACAGAGATATCGTCAGGAATGCGATAGCCACATTCGTGGATTGCACGGATCGCACCGATCGCTGTGATGTCATTCATGCAGAAAAAAGCAGTTACGTCCGAAGAACGTTCCAGAATTCGTTTGGCTCCCTGATAACCGGCTTCGGAAGAGCCGGAAACATTAGTTACGATATTTTTGTTAAAATTAATATGATTTTTCTTCAAAGTATTACAATAAGCTTCATATCGGATTTCATTTTTAGTCTCTCCGATATATCCGATCTGCGTGTGCCCCTGTGCGATCAGATGGCTCACGGCATCAGATGCGACGGCATTTCCGTCACAGATGACCTGATCATACTCGGCATCTAACGGATTTAAACCAACGTAAATAATCTTATGAAAATGCTTTTTCATAAATTTGAGAGTCTCTTTGTTACAACGGCCAAGAATGGCAGCACCGTCCACTTCGTTATTTATAATCTGATTTTGCGTGGCCGGATTATGAATGTCAAAAGTAGAAAAAGAATACTTTACGATATACCCCTCTTTTAATGCCTCCTGCTCAATACTTCTTGTCAGGGTTGAAAAAAAGGCATCATTTTGTGCATCCTGAGCTCGTGCATAGACACAAGCAATGGAATGATGAGGTACATTTTCCCTGTTTTTTTGCTTTAATGCCTGGGCGGAAGTGTTAGGCACATATCCGCCGGCTCGTGCAATACTCCAGATTTTATCCTGCATTTCTTTACTGGCGGCGTTTGAGGAATTCCCGTTGATAATACGGGAGACAGTAGAGATGGAAACACCGGCCTCTTTTGCAATATCCTTTAATGTCATTGAAATACCCCCTCGTATAGGTGATTTTCATCTTTGCGTATAGTTTAGCACAAATAAATAAAAATTTGCGTAAAACTTTACACAAACGTTTGTTAAAATAAATGGCGAAGAAAATGGTAAGTGTGGTACAATAAGTGCAAATAAGATTTGAAATGTTGAGGAGGACAAGATGAAAAAACAGATGACAGTACGAAAAACAGTTTTGGCGGCATTATTTCTTGCAATTGGACTGATTCTTCCATTTATTACCATGCAGATCCCGGCAGTCGGAAAGATGCTTTGCCCCATGCACATTCCGGTATTACTGTGTGGATATATTCTCGGAGGACCGTATGGCCTGATCGTTGGATTTATTACACCATTACTTAGAAGTGTGACATTTGGAATGCCTGTCATGCTCCCGAATGCTATATGCATGGCATTTGAACTTGCAACCTATGGATTAGTCAGCGGAATTCTTTCCGGTAAGATGAAAAAGGATATGAGATCACTATATATCTCTTTGATCATTTCCATGCTCGCAGGAAGACTGGTATGGGGACTTGTATCAGCAATTGTTTATGCATTAATGGGAAGCGGATTTACATGGAAATTATTCTTTATGGGTGGATTTGTGAATGCAATCCCTGGAATTGTGATACAGCTTATCTTAATACCTGTTCTTGTAAATCGTTTATATGCAGCGGGAGTTGTAAAGCCTGCTTATGAAGGAAAATAATGATCTGTTTTTCTGATAGAAGACAGAAAACACAGGGAAAGATCGGAGAAATACATGGAACTGAAGACACAATGCAGAGAACGATTCAAACCGGCAGTGGATGCGATTAATGAAATTATTAAACAGGAAGACAATACAGACAGACCAATTCTTGTGGCGATTGACGGGAGATGTGGAAGTGGTAAGACAACTCTGGGAGAATATTTAAAGGGGCAGCTTGATTGTAATCTGTTTCATATGGATGACTTCTTTTTACGCATGGAACAGCGTACACCGGACAGAATGAAGGAAACCGGCGGAAATGTAGACTATGAAAGATTTTACGAAACCGTGCTCGTACCGGTTCAAAAAAGGGAATCTGTGTGTTATCAGCCTTTTTCCTGCAAAGAGTGGGGACTGTTGGATGCTTATGAGATTCCTTATAAAAGGCTTAATATTATCGAAGGCTCCTATAGTTTGCATCCATATTTTAAACAGCCATATCAGCTGAAGATTTTTATGAATATCGCATCGGATGTGCAGCTTGCAAATATCAGAAAGCGTAATGGGGAAGAAAAAGCAAAAGAGTTTCAGGAAAAATGGATTCCGAAGGAAGAAGCGTATTTTGAAAAATTTCATGTGCAGGATGACACGCTTGAGATTATGTGGAATTTAAAGGTATTATAAAAGAGATGTTCAAAGAAAAACAGAGTCAGATCGACATGCGCATATGTCTGTCCGGCTCTGCTTTTTTATGTAATGGATTCAGGTGGCTAAGCCTCTAAAGTGATTTTTAAATGGTAAGTTTTTTCAGCTTCAGGCATTAATGAGAGAATACCACGTTTTTCTGAGAAAATATCACTGTCCTGATGGAAAATCGCAGAACCATTCCATGGTTCCAGACAAAGGAATGGAGCATTGCCGCCAGCAGGAGTCCAGAAAGCGATAGATTCAAAATCAGGATAGTCCATTGTTACACCTTTTCCAGTATGAGTGTTAAGGAAGGAAACACGATGGGAATTGGTGTGTTCAAAGAAAACAGCATCACTGTCAAACATTGCAACAGTAAGTGGTAATGTGTTGCCATCTGCTTTTTGTACAACCTTTTTCTCTGTGTTGAATTCCATATTTTCAAGATCATATTCATAAGATACGAAATCTTCTGTTTTTTCAAAGACAAGTTCACAGTCGGCAAGTGTTTCACCGGAAGATACCGGAAGCATAAATCCAGGATGTGCGCCGATATGATAAAACATTTCTTCTGTGTCATGGTTTACAACACGGTATTCCATAGATAACTCATTGTCGGATAAATGATAGGTGAGAGACAATTCGAACTGATAAGGATAACTTTTTAAAGTTTCTTCATTTGCGTGTAACAAGAAAGTGACCGTATCATCGGATAAATCCTTCACCTCGAATTCAGTATCTTTACAGAAGCCATGCTTTACGAGAGGATAAACCTGCCCTTTCATGGTTGTTTCACCATTTCTTAAATTTCCGATCGTTGGAAAGAGAAGTGGTGAAGAACGCATCCAGAAAGCAGGATCTGAATTCCAGACATATTCTTTTCCGGAAGGATCTTTGAAAGATTTCAATTCGGCTCCCATCGTATTGACAGCAACCTCGTAACCGTTTGAATGTAATGTGATCAGCATAATAAAAGCCCCCTTTTACAAATTGGTATTGTTTTTTGAAAAATACTTGCTTTTTCTATTATAACACACGAATCTGTGGAAAGAGAACCGGTTTAGACAAACGTTTGCAAAGCTATGACAATTGAATTTTTGCAGGAAATATGTTAGCTTAGTTATAGTAGTGAATAAGAGGGAAAAGTATTAAGGTGGATTATGAAAGAAAAAAAAGTTACAATTCGGGAAGTGGCGGAACTGGCAGGAGTATCGATCAGTTCTGTATCAAGATATCTGGCGGATCCAAAAAGTATCCAGCCGCTTGCAGCGTACAACATTAAAAATGCCATCAATGAACTGCAGTATGAACCGAACATGTTTGCAAGAAATTTAAAAAGAGGACAGACGCAGATCGTCGGTCTTATTGTTCCGCATATGGAATATTTTTTCGGAAAAATATGTCATGTGGTAAGTGACTATTTTTTTGAAAGAAAATATATTACTTATATCTGTGAAAGTGACAGTGAGCGGGAAAAAGAGCTGTTCTATGTCCAGGAGCTTCTGAACCAGAGAGCAGCTGGCATCATAATTGCACCGAGTGGACAGAATACACCATATCTGCAGGGCGTAACAAAGAATTATAAAAATATGATCGCAATCGACAGACAGGAGGATATCGGCTGTGATATGGTTCTGGAAAATCACAGGGACAATGCGTATCATCTTATCTCGTGGCTTCTGAAAAATAAACCATGCAGCCGTATCATGATGCTCTTTGGCTGGAGCGACAGCTTTAATACACGTATGTGTCTTGCCGGGGCAAATCAGGCACTGGAAGAGGCCGGGCATGATGGAAGCCGCGTGATCAAAATATTTACTGCGAGAAAGATCGAAGTGGTAATGGATGCTTTAAAACAGTTAAACAGTGTGCTCGAGGATGGAGAGAGACCGGTCATCATCGGGTTTGGAACGGACATTGTGGAATATATTGCCATGGGAATCCATCAGCTGTATCCGGAGTGGATCGGAAATGTGGATATCGCAGGGTTTGCAATGGGTGGAACGAAGGAAAAACTTGGAATGGACTGTTCACTTGTTGTTAAGAACCCGGAAACAGTCGCAATTTGTGCGGCAGAACTTTTGAGCCAGAAGATCATGGGAGAGAAAGAAGAAAAAGAACCTAAGAAATATGATGTGAAAGTAAAATATGAGTTTTAAAGAGTGGATATTAAAAGGTTGAAAAGACAGTGCCAGTAAAATGAGAACATGTTTTGGTACTGTCTTTCATTTTACATATTAAGTGAAAACGGTTTCAATAAAATATAAAAATAATAAATGGTTAAAATATACAAAAACGACTGTAATATAATGTGAAAAAGTACTGATATTACTATGAAAACAAAAGAAAACATTGACTATAAGGTGCAGAAGTGTTAATTTCTAGGTACAGAGACAACTGAAAACATTTTCACTAAAGGAGGAAAAGTGATGAAGAAAAAGGTATTGGCACTTATTATGGCGGGAACAATGGCTCTTTCCATGGCAGCATGTGGAAACACACAGAGTCAGGATACACCAAAGGAGCCTGAGAAGCAGGAAACAGTTCAGACAGAAGGTACAGAAGAGGGCGGAGCAACAGACGTATCCGGAATCACAGCAGATTCTTTTAAACCTTCCAAGGACTTTAATGTACGTGTTCCATTTGCAGCAGGGGGTTCTGCAGATACGATCGCAAGAATTATCGGACAGGGATTACAGGAGACTTATGGTAAAACAGTTATTGTCAACAACCTGACAGGAGCGAACGGAGCAATCGCAGCAGCAGATCTTGACAGTGCAAAATCCGATGCGACAGAATTAATGGTCGGCGGTATTGCAATGTTCACACTTGCACCATTATTCAACAAAGATATTAATCTTAGCATTGATGATTATCAGTTTGTCAGCGGACTTGTATTAGAAGACCAGCTTTTATATGTAAGCCCTTCTAACAGCGGAATTGAAGACTGGGATGGTCTTGTGAAATATGCAGCTGATAACCGTATCGTATATGGAAGTAACGCACCTGGCGGAGCAACTCATCTTCTTGCAACGATGTTATTTGGTGAAGCAGGTTTAGATGCAGAAGCAGTTACTTCTGATGGAAGTGGAAAAGACTTACTTGCAGTAGCAAGTGGTAACGTTGTATGTGCGATCGCACCGGCATCAGTAGGTGCACAGTATGTTGAAGACGGAAGTCTTGTTCCGATCGCAGTATTCTCAGAAGAAAATTATACAGGATATGAAGGATATGATGTTCCTACAGTTCAGTCTTTTGGATATGATATCGTATTCCGTACATGCAACTTCGTTATGACAAAAGCAGATGTTGCTCCGGAAGATGTTGCAGCAATCCATCAGGCAATCTTAGATTACAGCGAGACAGAAGAATTTAAGGATCTTGCTAAAAATGCAAATTATACACCATATCTTGAAGATGGAGAGACAGTAAAACAGATTATTCTGGATACAGCTGATTTATGTAAGGAAGCTTACGATAAATATTACGCACAGTAAAAAGACGATTCGTGCTGCCTTTTGACAGCACGGATTATTTTTTGAAAGAAGGAATGAAATATGGAGATAAAGTATAAATCTAATTTGGCGGCAGGAATTGTTAGTATTATTCTCGGAGTTATATGCATAATTCTTGTGCCGCTTCAGATCGCAGAAGATTATTCAGCAACTTATGGTATCACATCAAGAACGATTCCTTGTGCAATCGGCGTTTTATGGATTGTATGTGGTGTGGTTTTATTGATCCAGAGCTTGATATTAAAAAAAGACACAGTGAAAACACTGATCGTAGGAAAAGAATTAAAAGCATTAGCATATATGGTCATGCTGCTTATTTATTCAATTCTGTTCAAAAGAAGTTTCCTGATTTCTACGATTTTACTTGGTGTGGCAACACTGGCAATGACAGGAACTAAGAAAAAACTGTATTATGTGATCGTAATTGCAATGGTTGTAGTGTTATACCTTCTTTTTGCAAAAGTATTGCATATTCAATTGCCATAGTAACAGGAGGAGTTTATGGGACAGGTTATATCAGAGGCATTGATGAATCTTTTATCAGTGCAGAATTTAATATTTGTTAATGTTGGTATTTTTATTGGAATTATTTTCGGTGCGATTCCGGGAATGAATGGAAACCTTGCAATCACAGTATTACTTCCATTTACATTCCAGATGGATACAGTACCGGCACTGTTAATGCTTACGGCTATTTTCTTTGGTGCCAACTTTGGTGGTTCTATCAGTTCAATTCTGATCAATACACCTGGTACGAATGCAGCGGCAGCAACACTGATCGATGGTTATCCGATGTGCAGGAATGGACAGCCGAGAAGAGCATTAGATATGGCACTTGTGGCATCAACATTTGGTGGTCTGGTCAGTGCATTCTGCCTTCTGTTTTTTGCACCGCAGATCAGTAAGGTTGCTATGAAGTTCAGTTCTCCGGAGTATTTTGCACTTGCAATTTTCGGACTTTCTGTTATTGCATCTGTAAGTGGAAAGAGTCTTGTAAAGGGTCTTATCAGTGGAGGACTTGGAATTTTATTGGCAACAGTTGGTATTGATTCTGTCAGTGGTGTTACAAGATTTACATTTGGAAATATCAAATTATATAACGGAATCAAGATGCTTGCAGTTTTACTTGGAGTATACGCGATCGCACAGATGATCGGACGTATTAATAAAACAGAAGCAGCTGTTGTATCAAATTTAAAAGCGGCAGATAAAGATGACCATATTACAAAGGAAGATGTGAAAAAAACATTGCCAATCATGGCAAAATCTTCCCTGATCGGAGCATTCATCGGAGCAGTTCCTGGTACCGGCGGAGCAATCGCATCATTTATTGCCTACAATGAAGCAAAGAGAAAAGCCAGACCGGACGAAAAGTTTGGCGAAGGTGAGATCAAAGGTATTGCAGCACCTGAATCAGCAAATAATGGTGCTACAGCCGCAACTTTAATTCCATTACTTACACTTGGTATTCCGGGAGACGTTGTAGCGGCAACCTTATTAGGTGCATTTACGATGCATGGACTTGTTGTAGGACCAAAACTTTTTGAAACATCCGGACCAATTGTATATGCAGTTCTGATCGGATGTGTGATCGCACAGCTTATTATGTTCTTCCAGGGTAAATATTTACTGGGACTTTTTGTTAAGATCACACATATCCCACAGGAATTATTGACAGCATTATTAGTCGTGATCTGTTGCGCAGGAGCATTCGCGATCGGAAGCTCTGAAATGGATGTTTATGTGATGCTGCTGTTTGGAGTTATTGCATACTTTATGCAGAAGCTGGACTTTCCATCCGTACCGATCGTTCTTGGAATGGTACTTGGACCGATTGCAGAGTCCAATCTGCGTAATGCACTGGTAATGTCAAGCGGCTCCTGGACAATTTTTGTAAAGAGACCTATCTGTCTTGCATTTATTATCTTAACATTTGTGCTCATCGTTCTTTTGAAAAAAGGGGATGCAAAGCAGAGAAAAGCTACAGACAAATATATGAAAGGCGAACAGGAAGAATAAAATGAAGAAATTATGGACAGATTTACACAGCAATATCCATCATAATCAGATGGATGAACTGGATAAATGGACAGAACATGCAAAAGATGTATTGGATTTCTGGCCAATCGCATATTATCCGTTCCAGATGATCAAAACAGAGTCGGGAGCAGGACTTGAAGATTTATGTCCGGAAGAAGAGTTAAAGGAGCAGCTTATAGAGCACCTTAAAAAGAGAGGCATTGAGTGTAAGGATTATGGCACATATACAAAGGATTCATGCGATTATCCTGTATATGCAAAGAAGGTTGCTGAGGCAATTCTTTCTGGTGAGTGCGAGGAGGGAATCCTTCTTTGTGGAACAGGAATCGGAATGAGCATGGCAGCTAACAAGATTAAAGGAATCAGGGCAGCACTCTGCAGCGACTGCTTCTCAGCACAGGCAACTAAGGAGCATAACAATGCAAATGTATTGTGCATGGGTGCAAGAGTTATCGGACCAGAGCTTGCTTTCAGAATTGCAGATACATTTTTAGATTCCAGGTTTTCTAATGATGAGAGACACATCAGAAGAATTAGTATGTTAGAGGATTAATTAATGGGCGATAAGAGAAAAGATTATATATCATGGGATGAATACTTCATGGGAATCGCAACGCTTTCAGGTATGAGATCCAAAGACCCTAATACACAGGTTGGTGCGTGTATAGTAAGTCAGGATAACAAGATATTATCTATGGGATACAACGGACTTCCAAGAGGCTGTTCTGATGATGAATTTCCATGGAACAGAGATGGCGAAGATAATAAGTATTTTTACACAACTCATAGTGAACTCAATGCTATTCTTAATTACAGAGGTGGCAGTCTTGATAATGCCAAGCTTTATGTTACGCTTTTTCCATGTAACGAATGTGCTAAGGCAATTATTCAGGCAGGAATTAAGACTGTTGTATATGACTGTGACAAATATGCAGATACTGCATCTGTAATTGCATCAAAGAGAATGCTTAATGCCGCAGGTGTCAGATATTATAAGTATGAGAGAACAGGCCGTACAATAACAATAGAATTGTAAAAAATAAGGCTTGGAAACAAATGCTGTTTCCAGGCCTTTAGTATTATTCGTGTGATTCAAGAATTTTAAGATAATTGTCAAATGTTCCATTATAGATGGCTGCAAGCAGATTGTTAAGCTTGTGCAGCGCATCAGACATAAGCTCGCAGCTTATGATATCGTCAGTAAGTGCATCTCCTAATTCATCAAGGTCGACAACACGGACGCGCCCGTCATTCTCAATTATGACATCAGCGAGAAGGTCAGTGAATATATATGTATCAGAGACAGCATCATAAGAAGTGTCAATAATGTCACAATAGATATATGCAAGAGAGTTATCTGCTTTATAGAATTTGCTTATCTTAAACCCTTCGTTAATAACATAATATGATGTTCCATGCGTGAATTCAGCTTTGGGACGAAATGTGTTCCAACTGGTCACAATAGCATCAGAATCTAAGAATATTATGTTATCGTCCTTAAGATTAACGCATTCATCAGGAATAAGTCTTTTTCTGTATAATGTAGGCATATAAAATCCCCCTTTTCGGGTATAGTTAATAATACACAAAATATAATGACAAAATTATATCAGCAGATTAATTAAATTTCAATAAAAAGGGTTGAAAAATATACCTATAAATTGGTAAAATTAATGCAGACTTTTGTGAGGAACATGATATGAAGAATGATAGCAAAGCATTACGAAATATTGTACTGATATCCCAGCTCGCTATATGTGTGATGGTGCCAACATTTTTATGTCTGGCACTTGGAATATGGCTTGATAAAAGGTTTGGAACATGGTTTACGGTTCCACTGCTTTTTATCGGGATGGCAGCAGGTGCAAGAAATGCATATGTTCTGGCAATGGACACAATACGACAGGAGAAGCTTAAGAAAGATAAGGCACAGCAGGATGAAATCGACAGAAAGGTAGAGGAATACAGAAAGAGGCAGGAAAAAGATTCCAGTGAAATTAAGAGGTGATTTATGTTAAAAAGAATTAAAGATATTAATGAAGCTCTTCCGGGAATGCTGCTTATAGAATGTATTTATCTTGTTGTTGCCCAGATAATTATATTTATTGCTGTTCCGAATAAGATAATGTGTGCAGTGGGACTGCTGGCAGGTGTTATATATGCCGTATTCAGTTCATTTCATTTAAGCTTTACTATACGAAAGGTTGTGTATGGTGGGCATAAGCAGTCTTCAACACTTGTATTTGGGTACATTGTAAGATTTCTTGTAATGATAATACTGCTTGCATTATTGTATATCTTTAAGGCAGGAGATCTGTTGTGTGCAATTATTGGCATGTTCTCAGAGAAGATAGCGGCATATCTGTCGCCTTTACTGGACAAGAACAGGTCCACAAAAGGGGAAAACAGTACTGGGGAGTTTCCGCAGACTGATAAAAATATAATAGAAAAGGAGAGTGAGTAGGTGGGAAGCGAGAGTTTGACTGCGATGGTGGCCGGAGATTCAAGTTTCATGATTAAGACGCTGTACACATTTAAGCTGAATGGCGTTTCATTGAACATTGACACAACACATGTGGCTCTGCTGCTGGTATCAGTCTTTATTCTTGTTATGGCTGTAATAGCAAGGATTAAGATTAATAAAGTCGATGCTTCAGATACACCGGGAATGTTCCAGAATGCCATAGAAATCATCGTTGAGATGTTAGGCACTATGGTTGATGGTATTATGGGTAAGAATGCCAACAAGTTTGTGAATTATATATCCACATTATTCTTGTTTATAATAATATCTAACATATCCGGTCTGTTTGGGTTAAGACCACCAACGGCTGATTATGGTGTTACTCTGTGTCTTGGTCTGATAACATTTATACTGGTTCAGTTCAATGGTATCAAGAAGAACAGGATTAAGCACTTTACAGCATTATTCCAACCGATATGGTTTTTATTCCCGATTAACCTTATTGGTGAATTTGCAGTTCCGTTATCATTATCATTACGTCTTTTCGGTAATGTAATGTCAGGAACAGTTCTTATGGGATTGATATATGATTTGCTCAGTCCATTCACAGTTGCATACCCGGCAGTTCTGCATGCGTACTTTGATTTATTCTCAGGCTGCATTCAGGCGTATGTATTCTGTATGTTAACTATGGTTTATGTTAACGACAAGATAGCCGATTAACGGCAAATATTTTTATTAGACGGAGGATTTTTAAATGAATATTTCAGGAAGTGAATTTATTAGTGCTATGTCAGCAATTGGAGCAGGTATTGCGATGATCGCAGGTGTTGGTCCTGGTGTTGGTCAGGGTATCGCAGCAGGTTATGGTGCGTCTGCAGTAGGACGTAACCCGGGAGCTAAGTCTGATATTACTTCAACAATGCTTCTTGGACAGGCCGTAGCCGAGACAACAGGTCTTTACGGTTTTGCCGTAGCTATTATCTTAATGTTCGTTAAGCCTTTCGGAAATTAAGAAGAGGTGCGAAGATAATAGAAAGGAGGCCTACAATTGAATTTGTCAGGAAATACATTTGTTGCCCTAGCGGCTGATGGACGATTATTTGGTCTGGATCCGCAGCTCCTTTTTGATGCAGCAGTAACTGCAGTCAATGTATTTATACTGTTTCTTTTACTTACATTTATTCTTTTCAATCCTGTAAGGAATATGTTAAAAAAGAGACAGGACAAGATAACAAGTGACAGGGAGAACGCTGAGAACGATAAGAAGGAAGCGGGTGCCCTTAAAGCAGAATATGAGGCTAAGTTAAAGGATGCCCACAAGGAGGCAGAACAGATTCTTAGTGATGCAAGAAAGACTGCTATGCACAATGAGACCAAAATCATTGATGAAGCCAAGGCTGAGGCAGCAAGAATTATAGAAAGAGCTAATGTTGAAGCTGAACTTGAGAAGCAGAAGGTTGCTGATGAGGTTAAACAGCAGATTGTAACTGTAGCAGCTGTTATGGCATCTAAGTTAGTTGCCAGATCTATTGATGAGAAGGACAGCAATGCTCTTATTGAAGAGACTTTGAATGAAATGGGTGAGAAAACATGGCTAAGCTAATTGAAGCAACGTACGGTGATGCTTTATTTGAGCTTGCCGTAGAAGAGTCCAGGGTGGATTCTCTGTATGATGAGGCCGGGGCTGTCATTGAAGCATTTGATGATAATCCTGAGTTTGGCAGACTGCTCAATCATCCAGAAGTTGAAAAGGGAGAAAAGGAAGAACTTATTAATAACATTTTCTCTCAGTTTGTTTCAGGAGATATGACAGGTTTGCTGATAACCATGGTCTCAAAGGACAGACAGAAAAAGATTGTTGATACACTTGAGTATTTTCGAAAGAGAGTTCTCGAATACAAGAAAATAGGAATTGCTTATGTAAGCACAGCAAAGCCACTCACTGATGAACAGAAGAAGGCTGTTGCTGGGAAGCTGTTAGAAACTACAGGATATGTTGATTTCCAGATGCATTATTCGGTTGATGAAAGTCTTATTGGCGGAATGGTAATAAGAATCGGTGACCGTGTAGTAGACAGCAGTATTAAGCATAAAATAGACGAACTTTCCAGAAGTCTGATGAAGGTCCAGTTATAGGAATATCAGACAGGTTAGTTTAATTAATCAGAAAGCGGGTGCATAGAGCTAATGAATTTAAGACCGGAAGAAATCAGTTCAGTTATAAAAGAACAGATAAAGAGATATTCTACCGAACTTGAAGTATCAGATGTTGGTACTGTTATTCAGGTAGCAGATGGTATCGCACGAATTCATGGATTAGAAAAGGCCATGCAGGGAGAACTTCTTGAGTTCCCAGGCGAGGTATATGGAATGGTACTTAACCTTGAAGAGGATAATGTTGGTGCCGTTTTACTTGGTGATTCAAGAAATGTTAATGAAGGCGATACTGTTAAGACAACTGGACGAGTTGTTGAGGTTCCAGTTGGTGACGCATTGACAGGACGAGTTGTCAATGCATTAGGACAGCCAATTGATGGCAAAGGACCAATCGTTACAGATAAGTATCGTAAGATTGAGAGAGTTGCATCAGGCGTTATTACAAGAAAATCAGTAAGCGTTCCACTTCAGACAGGTATTAAAGCTATTGATGCCATGGTTCCTATCGGAAGAGGACAAAGAGAGCTTATTATCGGTGACCGTCAGACAGGTAAGACGGCTATTGCTATTGATACTATTATTAACCAGAAGGGTCAGGGCGTACATTGTATATATGTTGCTATCGGACAGAAGGCTTCAACTGTTGCAAGTATTGTTAAGACTCTTGAGGAATATGGTGCAATGGCATATACAACCGTAGTTGCATCTACAGCCAGTGAGCTTGCTCCATTACAGTATATTGCTCCTTATTCAGGATGTGCTATTGGTGAAGAGTGGATGGAGAACGGTGGAGATGTATTAGTTGTTTATGATGATTTAAGCAAGCATGCTGCAGCGTACAGAACACTTTCTCTTCTTCTTAAGAGAGCACCTGGACGTGAGGCTTATCCTGGAGATGTATTCTATCTTCATTCAAGACTTCTTGAGAGAGCAGCAAGAATGTCAGATGAATACGGCGGTGGTTCACTTACAGCACTTCCAATCATCGAGACTCAGGCAGGGGATGTTTCAGCATATAATCCTACTAATGTTATTTCTATTCCAGATGGACAGATATATCTTGAGACAGAGATGTTTAATTCAGGCTTCAGACCAGCTATTAATGCCGGATTGTCTGTATCACGAGTTGGTGGTTCAGCACAGATTAAGGCTATTAAGAAGATAGCTGCTCCTATTCGTACAGAGCTTGCCCAGTACAGAGAGCTTGCATCATTCTCACAGTTTGGCTCAGAGCTTGATGCTCATACCAAGGAAAAGCTTGC
>ENA-ORCM01001820-ORCM01001820.1-human-gut-metagenome-genome-assembly--contig:-NODE-1820-length-16856-cov-4.702366_pt1 | contig 16856 bp, 15 predicted proteins | sample MGYA00242906_ERZ507928 | MGnify/ENA primary metagenome ERZ507928 (study PRJEB26167, sample SAMN06115497) | human gut metagenome | host: Homo sapiens | place: China:Shanxi | collected 2015-05-07...
CAACTTCCTGACGGAGAAGACAGGGATATTCTCCAGAAGTTTGCTTTTATCTGTAATCTCAGTTTCGACGTATATCTGAAAAAGATGATGATCGAACGGATTATTGATGATATCGCAGCTCCTTCTTCTAAGAATAAGAAGGACTGATATTTAAAAAAAGACACGTTCCAATGGTTGCAGCCACAGGTTCGTGTCTTTTGTATTCTGCGTCCGAAGATCCCCGGCCAAAGATCCGCTCATACTTTTCTCCGAACTATCTTTCCACTTTCTATTCTTCTGCAGTTGATGAATCTTCTTCCTTTTCTGTAAGTCCGATTCTCTCAAAGACCATATCATATCCGTCATTTCCGTAGTTCAGTGAACGGTTGACTCTGCTGATGGTTGCCGTTGATGCGCCAGTCTTCTCTGCAATATCAAGATAAGTTCTCTGCTCACGCAGCATCTTTGCCACTTCATATCTCTGTGAGAATGCCAGTAATTCATTTACCGTACAGACATCTTCAAAGAATTTATAACATTCCTCTTTATTTTCAAGGCTTAAGATTGCATCAAACAAATGATCCACTGCTTCCGTTCTTACATTCTTACTCATTCTGCCTCTCCTTTTCGTATTATACTTATTTCAATACAAAAATGTTAGCATATTAAAGTGTGAAAGTAAACCGTTTTTTCGAAAAATTTTCTTTTCAATTTTCTATTCAAAATTTTTCTTTTCCTGAACCGTAAGATTTCTGTTTCTGGAAATTTTTAATCCAGAAGATTCTGCATACTCTTTAAGGTAATTACCAAGGTAGATGTATTATGAAGTAATGCAGATACGGTTGGCTGCAGGACTCCTGCCACGCCAAGCACAATCAGTCCTGTATTGAACCCAACAATTGTCCGGTAATTCTTATGAATCCGTTTCATCAATGCATTACTCAGCACCTTTAAGGTTACTATCTCATAAAGATTATCTGCACCGATAGTTACATCTGCAATTTCTCTTGCAATCTCTGCTCCATCACTGATGGCTATTCCAATATCTGCCGCAGATAATGCCGGTGAATCGTTGATACCATCTCCAATCATAATGACCTTGTGTCCTTCTGCTTTGGCTTTCTCTACAAAACTTGCCTTATCTTCCGGAAGTACCTCGGAGTAATACTCGTCTACGCCCACTCTTGCTGCAATGGCGGATGCTGTACGTTCACTATCCCCTGTCATCATAACAACTTTCTTAATTCCGGCTGTCTTTAAGGAATTTACAACGGCTGCTGCTTCATCACGAAGCGGATCTTCAATACAGATAACGGCTGCAAGGTGGTTCTCAATTGCCATATAAAGGTGTGAATATTCTGATGGAAGGCTGTTAAACTGTTCTTCATAGCCTTCCGGAACCACACATTTTTCATCTTCAAATACAAAGTGATAGCTTCCGATTACCACACTCTTTCCTTCTATGGTGGAAGAAATTCCGTGGGCTACAATATATTCCACCTTAGAATGTAGTTCTTCATGCACAAGATTCTTTTCCTGGGCTGCATCTACAACTGCTTTTGCCATAGAATGAGGGAAATGTTCCTCTAAGCAGGCAGCAATACGTAAAAGTTCTTCCGTGGGCTTATCCGTAAAAGAAACCACATCCACTACGGTAGGCTGTGCTTTGGTCAGAGTACCTGTTTTGTCAAAGACGATGGTATCTGCTTCTGCCATTGCCTCTAAGAATTTGCCACCTTTTACGGTAATATTGTGCACACTTGCTTCACGGATTGCAGACAATACAGATACCGGCATTGCAAGTTTTAATGCACAGGAAAAGTCCACCATAAGAACTGCTAATGCTTTTGTGGCATTTCTGGTAAAGAGCCAGGTAATGCCTGTTCCTAGTAATGTATATGGAACCAGACGGTCTGCCAGATGCTCGGCTTTACTTTCCAGGGAAGATTTTAACTTCTCTGACTCTTCAATCATCGTGACAATTTTTTCAAATTTGCTGGAGCCATTTACTTCTTTGACACGAATGGTCAGTTCTCCTTCTTCCAATACGGTTCCGGCATAGACATAACCTTCTACACTCTTATGCACCGGAAGGGATTCGCCGGTTAAGGATGCCTGATTTACCATCGCATCCCCTTCCGTTACCACGCCATCAAACGGAATGACATTTCCCATATGAATACAGACTTCATCGCCTTCTTTAATCTCAGATGCCGATACCAGTATTTCCTGTCCATCCTGACACAGCCATACTTTACTGACATTTAAGGACATACTTCTTGCCAGATCATCGACGGATTTCTTGTGTGTCCACTCCTCTAAGATTTCTCCAATGCCCAGTAAGAACATAATGGAACCTGCTGTATTGATGTCATTGCGAAGCAGGGATACTCCAATAGCTGTTCCATCCAGCACCGGAACCTCTATCCTGCCCTTCGCCAATGTAGAAATGCCCGCCCATAAATATTTTACAGAACGGAGCATGGTAATTCCTGCACGGATTGGATATGGCAGGAACATCTTACTACCCATACGGAGTACCACTTTATTTACCAGCTTGTCCCAGTAAGTCCGGTTCAGCTCCCTGCCGGAATTCTGTAAAAAAGTCTCTGGCACATCCACTTTCTGATAAGAGAAATGACGCAGTGTCTCTATCATCTCCTCACGATTTCCCACATAACAGACTACTGCATCCTGTAAACGTTCATTTACTTTCACTGAAGTGACACATTTGCAGTTACTCAGGTAATATTCCATCATATCTGCCTGGCGGAAACTCATCCCGCCCTGAATGATATGAATACGAAGTCTTCCTTTTATCTCATGTTTTATAACAAATCTCATATTACATACTTCCTTAGATAAAGAATCACCTACAGCATATTCTGCAGGTGATTCTCATAGTTTACGTGAACAGCGAGCAAAATCGCATGCCCAATGTTTATTCTGCTACAGTTTCTTCTGTTGCATCTTCTACAGATTCATCTGTATATTCTGCTGCTTTAGCAGCTCTGTCTTCATTAATCTGCTGTGCCTCTGCATAAATATCCTCTGCATTCTCCTGGATATTAGAAGCAGTCTTCATGACACATTCCTTTGCACGTAATGCTGCTGCTGTACAGTTTGTGTAGACTTTCTTTGCATCCTTGCTACCTAATATTTTAATTCCGGCTGTTCCAAACAATACACCGGCAGCAAAGATTCCGGTCTTCTTCCAGTTAAATTTTTTCACAAAATCAAACATATGTATTCCTCCTATTTCTGTTTGTTTTTTAGCTTACCGCCATTAAAACCCATTGTCCATACTCTTTTTCGTTATTGAGAATTCTTATCAACAACAGAATCTTATCTTGAAATTTTGATTACGGAAATAATTTCTTCCCAGTGGTCTAAGACATACTGTCCAATAATCGGATCATACATCTTGCCAAGATTATTTTTGATTTCCTGATAACAGTAGTCAAAATCATGTGCTTTGCGATAACTCCGGTTTGAAGTCATGGCATCAATGGAATCGCAGATTGCAATGATTCTTGCCCCCACCGGAATTTCTTCTCCTTTGAGTCCAAGCGGATAGCCCTCTCCATCGAATCGTTCATGATGACAGAGCACGATATATTTCAGTTCTTTTAAATGTCTTGATTTACTCAAAATCTCAGCTCCAATAGAGGGATGTTTCTTCATTGCCTCCCATTCCTCATCATCAAGCTTTCCTTCTTTATTTAAAACAGCATCCGGAACACCAATTTTTCCAATATCATGGAGATGTGCCGCAATATGGATTTGCTGTATATTCTCCGTTTTTAAGCCAATTAACTGGCATACTTTCATAGCCATATCACTGACACGCTGGGAATGCCCCGCCGTATAAGGGTCCTTTGCATCCAGTGCACAGGTAATGCATTCTATAATTTCATGATAATCTATCTCGCCGCAATATTCACAAGTTTTCAAATAATCCCTTCACTTTCTATCCTTCAATGACAAATTTTGCAAATGATAATTCTGCTCCTTTGCCGATTCTGCTGCAGATATTTACCACTCTGGTCATAACACCTGCAAACTGGTTATCTTTGGTTACAATTTTAAGAAGCTGTGTCTCTGCCTCATATTCTGCTTCCTCTACATCTTCTAATTCTAATGTTTCACGAAGAATTTCTTTTACCTGATCCTCTGTTACTTTTTTAGACATCCGATAATATCTTCCCATAATGTGCTTCCTTTCTTAGTTGTTACTACTTTATGTTAGTTCTTTCTAATCCAGTTGTATTATAACACCTGCTATTGAAAATAGAACCTTTCGTATTGATATTTTTTCTCATTATTTCTTAATTTGATTTACCCCTGTATCCACGTTATAATAGTCCTATTACATAAATCTGATTTATCAGCAGAATACTAATACAAAAGAAAGATAAAAGGAGGCTATTTTATGTGCACCGCAGCTACTTATCAAACAAAGAACTTCTACATGGGCAGAACCCTTGATTATGAATTTTCTTATGGTGATGAAGTCACCATCACCCCTCGCAACTATCCTTTTCATTTCCGTCATGCCGGGACTTTAAGCTCCCACTATGCCATGATTGGCATGGCTCATGTAGCACCAGACAATGGTGTTGACTATCCTCTTTATTATGATGCCTGCAATGAAAAAGGTGTCTGCATGGCAGGGCTTAACTTTGTGGGAAATGCCGCTTATGCTGATATTATTGATACAAAAGAAAATGTTGCACAATTTGAATTTATTCCATGGATTCTAAGCCAGTGTGCTTCTGTTTCAGAAGCCAAAGAAAAATTAGTACAGATGAATCTCGTTGGAACTGTTTTTGCCAGCCATTTTCCGGCAGCACAGCTTCACTGGATGATTGCCGATAAAAGCGAAAACATCGTTGTGGAATCCATGGCAGACGGGCTTCATATCTATGACAATCCTGCCGGTGTGCTGACCAACAATCCACCTTTTCCAATGCAGATGTTTGCTTTAAATAATTATGCAGCGCTCTCATCCAGGCAGCCGGAAAATCATTTTTCCGACAAGCTCAACTTACAGGCTTACAGCCGCGGTATGGGGGCTTTGGGTCTGCCGGGCGATTTATCTTCCCAATCCCGTTTTATCCGGGTTGCTTTCACCAGACTACATTCCATTTCCGGCAGTTCAGAAATCGAAAGTGTCAGCCAGTTCTTTCATATCTTAGGTTCCGTTGACCAGCAGCGGGGCTGCTGTGAAGTTGCTGATGGAAAATATGAAATTACAATCTACACTTCCTGCTGCAATGCGGATAAGGGGATTTATTACTATACGACCTATGATAATCATTCAATTAACGGAATTGATATGCATCATGAGAACCTGGACAGTGCAGAGTTAATCCGGTTTGCGGTTCTTGATGCGGGTGGGATTCACTGGCAGAATTAGGGGATTGCGATGTGGAGATAACATTTAGAATCAAAGAATTTTGCAGCAGTCAAAGTACATCTGATTTTCTTTTATGTGAAATGTCAACCGTTCTTAGGGGTCTGTTTTTCTTGATGATAAACTGTCTTTTCGGTTGCTTTGACAGAATATTGGTACTGTCCGTCGAGGACAGATGCCACCTAATGTCTGCAAGGGGCACTGGGAATTTCGATATACTTTTCATTTCATCTGGCAACCGGCACAAATTCACATCCATGTTCAATTGTGCCTCGACTGCTGCAAAATTTTTTAATAATTTTTTCTCCCACATCGCAATCCCCTAATGGATGACATATAAAAGGAGCAGACCCGCATCAAAAGTCTGCTCCCTTTACGTCCAAAGTATTTTGTGTGTATTGTAATGTTCCTTACAAGAGTTAGCTTATGCTAACTCTTGTTTTCTGTCAATACCGCTGTTGATATTCTTTTCTCACCTGTGATAACTCCTTATAGATGTTCCGGTGATTTAAAATAATTCAAAAAACTCTTCGCCAGTTCCACATTGGTATTGACCACCAGTTCTTCCGGAAAATCTACCATCTGAATAACTTCCAATGGATATTGATGATTCCCAACTGCAGTATCCACATGTGCATCGGAATCCATGATAACCGGAACTTTATATTCCTTGCAAAGTTCTAACATTTTGCAGCTGTTTTCCTTCGTATTCTGCCGGAAGCCACCCGGTGTCAGGGAGCCATTGTTGACCTCTAACAATACATGATGTTCCTTTGCACCTTCCACCAATGCACGATAATCCACCGGATAATAAGAATCATCCGGATGTCCGATAATGTTTACATAGGGATTTTTCATCACATTCAGATAAGTTTTCGTATTTTCTTCTATGGTTCCCGGATGAAAACACGGACCATGCATACTTGCAACGCACAAATCCATCTGCTTTAAGGTACGCTCCGGCAGATCCACATGCCCTTCCATATCCATGATATTAAGTTCTGCGCCAAACAGCGTATACATTTCTCCATGCTTTCTTTCCAGCACGCGAAGATTATTAAAATATAACTCGCTGCAGGTTCCCGGCATTTTCGGAGCATGCTCTGTAATACCAAAGAGACGGATTCCTTTCTGCTCTGCCGCCTTTATCATTGCTTCAATAGTACTGTAAGCATGTCCGCTTGCAATTGTATGAGTATGAAGGTCTACGTAGTCGTTCATGTTCTGTTCTCCTTTTATATCTCTTGTCTTAATACTGTTTTCTAAATTTCAGACAACCCTATCCTATCCATCATAGCACATTTTCATCTGTCTTTCATACTATAATACAAATGTCTTTTAAGGATGCTCTATGAAACGATTTTATAAAAAAGGTATTTCTCTTTTCTTAATTCTTCTTATGTCCTTCCCGCTTTGTGCCTGCAAATCAGATGATTCTAAAGCATTAACAACCGTAAAATTAAACGAAGTGGCACATTCCATCTTTTACGCACCGATGTATGTGGCCATCGAAAAAGGCTACTTTGAAGATGAGGGAATCGAGCTCTCATTGACCACCGGCTTTGGAGCGGATAAAACCATGGCTGCCGTTGTTTCCGGGGATGCAGATGTAGGATTCATGGGAACGGAGGCAAGCATTTATGCCTACACGGAAGGCGCAAAAGACCATGTCATTAATTTTGCACAGCTTACCCAGCGTGCCGGTAACTTTGTGGTTGCAAGGGAAAACACCGATTCCTTTTCCTATGAAGATATGATTGGAAAAGATGTGCTGGGCGGAAGAGCCGGTGGCACACCGGAAATGGTATATGAATATGTACTCCGGGAAAATGGGGTTTCTCCTTCCGAAGTCAAAATCGACCAGAGTATTGACTTTGGTTCTACCGCAGCGGCTTTTTCCGGCGGGCAGGGGGATTATACCATTGAATTTGAACCATCCGCTACTGCTTTGGAGCAGTCCGGTGACGGCTATGTGGTAGCGTCCATTGGCGTGGATTCCGGCTATCTTCCATATACTGCTTTTTGTGCCAAAGAAAGCTATCTTAAGGAAAATGCCGACCTTATCCAGCATTTCACCAATGCTTTACAGAAAGGCATGGATTATGTAGCAGGTCACAGTCCGGAAGAAATCGCAACTGTCATTGCACCACAGTTTAGTGAAACAGATCTTAAAACCCTTACACTTATTGTAAGCCGCTACTACGACCAGGAAACCTGGAACACAGATTTAATACTCCGGGAAGAAGGCTATGACTTAATGCTTACTATTTTAGAAGAGTCCGGTGTTCTCTCCGGTGCCGCTCCTTATGAAGATCTTGTAAATACAGATTTTGCAGAAAAAGCATCCACACCGTAGTTTAAAATATCAGAAATTAAATCATTATTTAAAAAGCACAGAATATATAGTAAATAACATTACTATACATGCTGTGCTTTTTATCCCTTAGATATCCTTTTTACATTCCACTCTGTTAGCGAATCATAGAAAATGCACCAACACTGATTAACATCATAATTACACCAGCCAGCAATACGCCAAGCATCACTGCGATAACAGATGATTTAAAATCCATATCTAAGATGCTGGCTGCCAGAGTTCCTGTCCAGGCTCCGGTTCCCGGCACCGGGATTCCAACAAAGAGCAGTAATGCCAGGAATAATCCTCTTCCTGCCTTTGCCTGCAGCTTCTTACCACCCTTTTCACCTTTTTCCAGACACCAGCCGAAGAATTTTCCAATAACAGGCTTATCTGCACCCCAAATCAGTACTTTTCTTGCAAAAAAATAAATAAATGGTACCGGCAGCATATTTCCAATGATGGAAATAATATAAGATGGTATCAATGGAAGTCCAAAGCCCTGTGAAAATGGAATCGCTCCTCTCAGTTCAACCAGTGGTACCATGGAAACAAAAAATACAATCAGATAATGTAATAACATAATACTCCTTTCCTAACGAATTATGACTGTTTATAGTTTTTCAAAAACGTAATCAGCGTATCCATTTCTTCATCTGTACCAATGGTAATACGCAGATAATTTGCAATCCGCTCCGGTTTGGAGAAATGACGGACATAAATGTCCTTCTTCTTCAAATCTTCAAACAGCTTCTCCATGGAAATCGTATCGTGGGTTACAAAGAGGAAGTTGCTCTTTGAATCATCCATCCGGTATCCCAGTGTCCGAAGTTCTTCCTTGGTACGCTCTCTCGTTGCAATAATCTTCTGTGTTGTCTCTTTAAAATAAGCTTCATCCAAAATAGCAGCCGTTCCCATTTCAATCGTAAGGGAATTTAAGGTGTAAGAATTAAATGAATATTTAACATCGTTCAAATATTTGATTAATTCAGGCTGTGCCATCGCATATCCAATCCGCATGCCTGCCATGGAATGGGATTTGCTAAAAGTCTGGACTACCAGTACATTGTCATATTTATCAATAAGCGGCAATGCAGATGTTCCACCGAAATCAATATATGCTTCATCCACAATAACAATGACATCCGGATTCTGTGCAATGATGCATTCCACATCTTCTAACGGAAGCAGCTTTCCTGTCGGTGCGTTTGGATTTGGGAATACAATTCCTCCGTTTTCCCCAGCATAATCCTCCGGGCGAATCGTAAAATTCCTATCCAGCGGAATCTGCTTATATGGAATACGGAATTCCTCTGCCCAGACATCATAGAAAGAATAAGTAATATCCGGAAACAGAATCGGACGATTAGAATTAAAAAATGTCATAAAGCACATGGCAAGTACATCATCTGAGCCAACGCCCACAAATACCTGATTGGAATTTAAACCATATCGTTCTGCAATGGCGTCCGTCAGTTTCTCAATCTTTGGATCCGGATAAAGACGCAGCCGGTCGGTATCAAAAGAGGTTAAAACATCCTTTACTCCCGGTGCCGGTGGATACGGATTCTCATTGGTATTCAGTTTTATCATTTTCTCTTTCTTTGGCTGTTCTCCCGGAACATACGGGATAACTTTGCGTATATTATTTTCCCATGCTTTCATGTCTTACTCCTTCTATCTGCTGCTTGATTTTATCATTCTTTCGTTTTCCGATTTTTTATTCTGCTGCCTTCAGTCCATACTCTGCTGCCAGCTTTGCAAATGCCTGCATGGAATTTACTACTGTCTCATAAGAAGTGCAGTATGCAAGACGTACATAACCGCCATAGCCGAAGGCACTTCCTTTTACCAGAATCAAATGGTATTTCTTCGCAGCTTCTACAAATTCTTCTTCCTTTGCAACCGGAGATTTCAGCCACAGATAAAATGCTCCCTGTGGTTTGATGCAGGTGAATCCAAGCTTCGTCAGTCCTTCATATAAAGCAATACGGTTGCGGTCATAAAATTCAAGATTGGTCTTTTCATTTAAGCACTCTGCCACTGCTTTCTGAATCAGGGATGGCGCATTTACAAAGCCAAGAGTACGGTTTGATACGGTAATTCCCTCAATTAATTCTGCGGAATCTGCCGCTTCATCCGGCACTACCACATAACCGATCCGCTCGCCCGGAAGTGATAAAGATTTACTGAAGGAATATCCTACCAGCGTATCTTTATAATATTTTGTCAAAAAATTCTCCTGTACGCCGTCGTAAACCAGTTCACGGTATGGTTCATCGGAAATAAGATAAATATCTGTTCCAAATTCCTCTTCCTTCGCAGTTAAAATTCTGGCAATCTCTTTTAAGGTTGCATCTGAATATACCACTCCGGTCGGATTGTTCGGATTGTTGATGATAACCGTTCTTGTATCTTTTGTAATTTTTCGTTCAAAGTCTGCTAAATCCGGCATAAAATCTGCTTCATCTGGCATGACTTCCACAATCTTTGCATCGAAGTTTGCGGCATAGCTTTTATATTCACCAAAATACGGAGCAAATACCATAACTTCATTGCCCGGATCTAAAATCGTCTTAAAAATAATATTCAGACCGCCTGCTGCACCAACTGTCATAATCAGATTCTTCCCATGGAAATTGGTTCCGAAGCGTTCATTTAAGTTCTCTGCAATTGCCTCTCTTACTTCCTCATAACCTGCATTTGCCATATATCCATGCACCACAAGCGGGTCTTCTTTATCCAAAATATCATAAATTGCTGTCTTAATTTTTTCCGGTGCCGGTGTAGCCGGATTGCCAAGGCTGAAATCATACACATTTTCTGCCCCATATCTGGCAGCCATTTCTTTTCCTTCCATAAACATGGCACGAATTGCAGAGCTTCCTGCCATTGCCTGTTTTATCTTTTTTGACAACATATCTTATGCCTTCTTTCTCTTTCTATTCTGTTACAGTATAGCTGAGACTATCCGTAAAATCAATCTGTTTTCTTGTTTCCGATGGGAATCTGCGTGATAATAATTGCCACAAACATCAATATGCAGCCTAAAATTTCTTTTGGTGATAATACCTGTCCCAAGATCACCCAGCCAGCCAGTGCGGAAATCACGGATTCCAGGCTCATAATAAGGGATGCGATAACCGGGTTGATGCCTTTCTGTCCTACAATCTGCAAGGTGTAGCCAACGCCGCAGGAAAGAAGTCCCGCATACAACAAAGGCAGCCATGCCGCCTGAATATTGGAAATGTCCGGTGTCTCTGTAAACAGCATTCCTACTGCTGAAAGTACTCCGCATACAAGAAACTGTATACAGGACATTTTTACGCCGTCTACCTTCGGCGAAAAATAATCAACCACCAGTATATGAAAGGAAAATGCCAGTGCACATAAAAGAAGCATGATGTCTGCCCGCTCAATGGTAAAACTGCCGTCCTTCATACAAAGCAGATACATTCCCACAACTGCCAGTGCTACACAAAACCACAGCTTGATTCCCGGACGCTTTCCAATAAAGATGCCGATAACCGGAATCATCACAATATACAACGCCGTAAAAAAGCCAGATTTACCAACGCTTGCTTCCATAATGCCAAACTGCTGCAGATTGGATGCAATGCAAAGAATTACACCACAGGCAATTCCGCCTGCCCACAAAGTCTTTTTATCCTCTTTTTCCTGATTTTCTGCTCCTGTCTCTTTCTTTTTCTTTAAAACCAGAATAACCGGAATTAGCACCAGTCCCCCCAGAACGCATCGGATTGCGTTAAAGGTAAAGGGACCAATATATTCCATGCCCACGCTCTGGGCTACAAAAGCAACGCCCCAGATGGTTGCAGTCAATAATAATATCAAAGAACTCTTTATCTGCTGTTTCATAAAATCTCCATTCTGTCCTTATTCTTTTGCATAATTTATCATATTGCTCTTATATTAATGCATTTCTTTCCTTCTTGCAAGAGTCATAACATACAACAAAGAGCATCAAAGGCGGTGCTTTTCATCCTTCCCATTGGATGACACCTTATGCCAATGATGCTCTTTTCTTATGTTAACCAGAATCCCTCTCCCGGATAAACACCTTTTTCTATTTATTTACCGTGTCAATAAAGCGTAAGAATGCTTCTCTTCCTTCTTCGGTGCATTTGTATACACCGGCATCCAGAAGAACTTCACGGAATACCAGTCCGATTTCCTTTCGGATAATCCCGTCGATATTATCTTCCGTAATGCTCTCATATTTTGGCAAAAATTCCTCTACCCAGTCTGCATGCTTACTTAAAACTTCATTGCTCCGTAAATCAGCCCTGGAAAGAATTGCCGTCTTAAGCTGTGCCATCTCGTCCTTCAGACGTGCCGGCAGCACTGCCAGACCCATTACCTCGATTAAGCCGATATTTTCCTTCTTAATATGATGAAGCTTCGCATGCGGATGATATACGCCCAGCGGATGCTCCTTTGTTGTAATATTATTACGAAGCACTAAATCCAGTTCGTAATTATTGCCTCGTTTTCTTGCAATTGGCGTAATGGTATTATGTGGCTCCCCGTCTGTTTCTGCAAAAATAAATGCTGCCTCATCCGTATAGCCACGCCAGGTCAGAAGTATTTTATCTGCCAGCTCAATCAGCCGTTCTGTATCCGGTGCGGACAGGCGGATAACTGACATCGGCCATTTTACAATTCCGGCTTTCACATCTTCAAAGCCCACAAAGGTAATCTCTTTTTCCAGCGGTGCCTTTGCCATGGCAAATTCATAATGTCCACCCTGAAAATGGTCATGGCTTAAAATCGAACCTCCTACAATCGGCAGGTCTGCATTGGAGCCAACGAAATAATGCGGAAACTGTTTTACAAAATCCAGCAGTTTTCCAAAGGTTGCCTTCTCGATTTTCATCGGTGTATGCTTTCCATTAAACACGATGCAGTGCTCATTATAGTACACATAAGGAGAATACTGTAAGAACCAGTCACTATGATTGATGGTTACCGGAATAATACGGTGATTCTGTCTTGCCGGATGGTTGACTCTTCCTGCATAACCTTCATTTTCCTTACATAAAAGGCATTTCGGATAGCCGCTCTGTTTTGCCAGCTTTGCAGCTGCAATGGCTTTCGGGTCCTTTTCCGGCTTGGATAAGTTAATTGTAATATCCAGTTCACCAAACTCCGTCTCTGCGGTCCATTTCATATCACGTCTGATACGGTATCTGCGGATATAATTGCTGTCCTGGCTGAGAGTATAATAATAATCTGTTGCCGCCTTTGCATCCTTCTCATAAAGGCTCTGAAATTTATGAATTACTTCACCTGGTCTTGGCATCAGCATTCCCATGATTTTCGTATCAAATAAATCTCGGTATACTACGCTGTTTTCCTTTAAAATACCATTTTCATAAGCATAATCCAGCAGACGGTTTAATAATTCTTCCAGACTCTCTTCTGCTTCTTCTCTGCTCATCGGTGTCCGTGACTGATAAGCTGTCACAGCGTCCTCATCTAATTCTTCTAATTCAAACAATTCCAGCAGGCGGTTGATGGTAAATCTTTCATCTTCCTCCGGAACCAGTCCGGTTACCATGCCATATTCTGTTAATTTTAAGATATCTTCACAAATCATGACTTACCTCCTGTTTCTTATGCCAGTCTGGATGGACCGTCTCCAATTTCTACTACATAGAAATCTGCGCTGTATCCAATTTTCTTTTCATAGGCACTGCCTACTGCTTCAATAAAATGCTCTACCGCTTCATCCTTTACAATACTGACGGTGCATCCGCCAAAGCCTGCGCCTGTCATACGGGATCCAATGACTCCATCCACCTTCCAGGCTTCTTCTACTAAGGTATCCAGTTCAATTCCGGTTACTTCATAATCATCCCTTAAGGATACATGGGATGCATTCATCAGCTTTCCAAAGGTTTCCACATCATTTTCTTTCAAGGCTTCCACCGCTTTTAAGGTTCTCTGGTTCTCATATACCGCATGCTTTGCCCGACGTATACGGACCTCACTTCCGATGGCTCCCTTATATTCTTCAAACTGTTCCTCGGACAATTCACCAAGACTCTTGATGTCCACTACCTTCTGTAATTCTGCCAGTGCTTCCTCACACTCTGCACGACGTTCATTATATTTCGAATCACCCAGACCACGCTTCTTATTGCTGCAGGAAATTACAATTTTAGCATCTTTTAAACGAACCGGCGCATATTCATATTTTAAAGTAGCCGTGTCTAAGAAAATCGCATGCTCTGCTTTTCCCATGGCAATGGCAAACTGATCCATGATGCCACAGTTCACTCCATTGAATTTATTCTCTGAAAACTGTCCGATTAAAGCCAGATCCTGATTCGTTACACCAAATCCGAATAAGTCCTTTAAGATATATCCGGTCAGTACCTCAACAGATGCAGAAGAAGAAAGTCCGGAACCATTCGGGATATTTCCAAATAATAACAAATCCAGTCCGGTATCTACCTGCATGCCCTTTTCTCCAAACGCCCAAATAACACCCTTCGGATAATTCGTCCAGTCTGCTTCTTTCTCCGGTTTCAAGCCTTCAATGGAAGATTCCAGCACACCAAGCTGTTCAAAATTCATGGAATAAAATCTCAGTTTCTTATCGGCACGTTTTCTTGCCACGCCATAAGTTCCAATGGTCAGTGCGCATGGAAATACATGACCTCCGTTGTAATCCGTATGCTCTCCAATCAGATTCACACGTCCCGGTGCAAAATACACACGGATGTCTCCTTCATCCCCAAATAATTCCTTAAACCTTGTCAAAACCTGCTCCTTCATCAATACATTCTCCTTTCGATTTATTTTCATCCGTTCCTGTTATCCGGCACATTTTCACAGGATATTATTCATCTGTCTTTGTGCTCGTCAGCAACATAATTTATATTTTTTTACTTCTTGATAATATTATACTATGTGCCCTGTTTCTTTGCAATATTACCGTTCTAGTCTGCAACATCTCAATTGCTATTTGGCAACATTTTTCCATATGCAAGATAAGGATTTATAAATAACTGTGAAAATATAAAATCTTATATAAAAACACCAGTCTCTGACTGAATGATTCAGATACGAGAGAGAGCTGTAATCATCCAGGCAGAGGCTGGTGTTATTTCTATTTTCAATTTATTTTCAGTGGTTCCTACAGACATTCATCATACTAAAATTGTCTGAACAGAAGCTGGCGTTCTTATTCTTTATTCCAATTCCCTACAATGCTGCTTCAGCGGCTGCCAGCTTGTCCAGTGCACTCTGTGGTACCTTCGCTTTTGCGCCCTCACTTAAGGCATTATAGGCATTTCTTGCATTGGCTACTGCTGCTGCATCTGTGGCAGTTATCGTATCTGGCAATGCCATGATTGTATTCGTTACATTCTGTGCATCTATACTTTCCTGATTCTGCAATTCCTGCAGGGCCTGTTCATACTGCAACTGTGACAGAGCTGACTCGGCTGCTGTCAGCACATTCAGATTCTTTACATATGCTTTGGCGCTGTCAGATAAAGCATCATACTGGGAACGGACAGACGCAATGGTTCCTGCGGAGTCCAGGGTTACTGTTCCAATGGAGGTGATTGCCTCATCTACTGCAGATGCTGCATCCATATCCTTGCCCTTCTGGCTCTCGGTTCCCGGCAGTTCATAAACAAGCACCGGATAACCAGCTTCTATATTTTCATAAATTGTTTTTGCTGCACTGTATGGAAGATTGATACATCCATGTGAACCGCTTCTTTTATAAATTGTTCCACCAAAAGTACTTCTCCAGCTGGCATCATGCATTCCAACACCACCGTTAAACGGCATCCAGAAAGATACCGGAGACTCATAATCTTCGCCGCGAAGCACCGCATCCTTTGCCTTATAAGTAACACCAAAAGAGCCGGACGGCGTTCCATGATTCTTTGCAAGGTTACCGGAGACAAAATCAGATTCTACCACCAGTGATCCGTTCTTATAGAAAAACAAATGCTGTGCGGTCAGATTGATTTCCACATATGTATTACCATAGTCATTCTCACCATGGCTGTTAGCCGTCTGGGAATAAACCGGCTCTCTTTTTACATCCTTACCGGCTTTCAAATCCTCCAGTATCATTTCCTTTTCAGCTGCATTATCTACCCACCATCCGTAATTTCCACCATAAATTGTCACTGTCTGTCCATAAGAGGTATCCAGTGTCCGGTTTCCATAGGCGGTATTATAATTTTTTGCCATAGCTTTTACATAAGCGCTCAATGCCTCATCATCTACAGACACATTGAAATCATCATCCACAGAAAGCCAGGTACTGATGGTTTCTCCATCCAAAACCACATCATCCTTGCCTTCTGCCTGATAGGTAATCTTCATCTGGGTATATTTATTCAAGGTATCCAAGGCATCCTGAAATACATCATCCTCTTCTTTCACCTTAGGGTCTTCATAACAGCCTTCCCCGGAAAGGTCAAATTCCGGCTGCATTTTATCCAAGGCTTCTTTGATTTTCTCCGTAAATGCATCCTTATCGATTTTTGTTCCATATACCTCCGGCTGCACTTCATAGCCATCCTTTGTATAATCCTTAATCTGTGCATTTTCGGAATCCGTCCATTTGCTTTCATCCATACAGGACAAATGATCCAGAACATCCTTCAATTTTTCTTCATCAAAAGATATCATGGTCTCCACTTCGTATTTCCGTGGAGAAATAAGATAGTACGGCCATGCAAATCCATTCTGCTTCTTTAAAAGCTCTTTTACCTGCTTATCAAATACCGGCTCCATATCAATGTCTGTTCCATTGATGCTCTCTGTCTTATCCTCACGCTCCACCAGCTTCATCTCATACCTGGATGCCTGCTTCGTAATCTTCTTTTCCACACCACTGGTTGAGGAAGCGGATACCCCCACATTATTTATCGTGGTACGAAATGCAAAATGGCTCTGAAAAAACAGTGCCAGTACCAGATAAATCACAACTAATATTCCTACAGGAATTCCGATTACACAAAGGAGTTTTTTTCTGCACATTCCCTATTCTTCTTCGTTTTCCTCCTCGTCTGCTTCCTCATTTATCGCCGTATCCAGCATTTTTTCCTC
>ENA-ORCM01001830-ORCM01001830.1-human-gut-metagenome-genome-assembly--contig:-NODE-1830-length-16835-cov-39.957752_pt1 | contig 16835 bp, 12 predicted proteins | sample MGYA00242906_ERZ507928 | MGnify/ENA primary metagenome ERZ507928 (study PRJEB26167, sample SAMN06115497) | human gut metagenome | host: Homo sapiens | place: China:Shanxi | collected 2015-05-07...
TGTCAAACCGTGCAATGTTATGTCCCACCAGAACAAGACCTTCCGCAAAATCCAGAAACTCTGCCAGAACATGCGAAAACGCCGGTGCCTCCGCAACCATCGCATTTGTAATTCCATTCACTTTCGTCGCTCCAAATGGAATCTTGCGGCCCGGGTTCACCAGCGTATTAAATTCATCCACTACTTCGCCACCTTTAACCTTCAGCGCTGAAATCTCAATCACTTCATCATAGTTCGGTGAGATTCCAGTCGTCTCAAGGTCAAAGATGACATAGTTTGGTGTGTATTTATTGATCAGAGTTCCTTTCTGTGTGGACATGAGTATCACTACTTTCTATTCATTCTTTTTCGTATCTTATCATATCCCATTTTAAAGTACAATCATCAATAGTTTTTCTCAGTCTGAGTTAAAAAATTTACTCATATCTCAGCGCATCAATAACTTCCATTTTTGCTGCTTTCTTCGCCGGATAAGATCCGAAGAACACACCGATCAGCATTGAAAAGCATACGGAGAGGATAATTGCTAATACAGACGGATGTACATTCATGATAATATAACCTGCATAATCGCTGTAGTAGCTGTTGATGACAAGCATCGCCACTTTTCCGAGGATAAATCCAAACAGGATTCCGATTAAAATTCCAATGATTCCACCAACGAGGCAAAGTACCACAGATTCAATCAGGAATTGCTGCTTGATGGCCTTATTTTTGGCACCCAATGCTTTTCGGATACCGATTTCTTTGGTTCGCTCGGTGATGGACACCAGCATAATATTCATAACGCCGACACCACCAACGATCAACGAGATCAATGCAATGCCGGACACTGCGATCGTGATCACATTAATGACGGTATTGATCATTCCCATATCAGACGCCATATTATAGGTAGTAACATGGAAATTTTCATTGTTTGCATATTTCTCTTCAAAAAAGTTTGTAACATCTGTCGTTGCCTGATCGATATCTGCCAGGGAATTGACCATCAGGTTAAAGTTTGTGTAACCGGACTGATCCTTTCCCATCAGCTTAAAACAGGTCTGGATTGGAATAAACATTGTAGTAGAACGGTCTTTTTCCGGGACGCTGGTGTCCACCTTGCCAAAAAGTGCTGCATTATATTCGTATATGCCTACAATTGTAAAATTATATAGATTTCCATCGCTGCCTGCATAAGTGATCTGTTCTCCTATTGGATTTTCATCTCCAAAATACTGCTTTGCCATGGTATCTGCCACAATGCAGACGTTCTTCTTTGTTTTGTTATCCTGTTTTGTAAGGTTTCTTCCCGCATACATCTTTAATTTCATATAATCAATATACTCGGAAGTAGTCCCCTGAACGGATACATTGGCATAAGTATTTTTATCCTGCCGGATCTGTCCGTTTCCAAGAAATTCAGAAGCTGCTATTCCATCAAATTCATTCGGATATTTTTCCACCAGTTCATCGATCATCTCCTGTGTCACAAAGTCCGATGGTTTCATTTCCGGGTATTCCCATGTATCCCAGTCTGCATCATCTTCCGGATATCTTGCATCCACATATGCCTGTACCGTATTGCCACCCAGTGAATTTAAGGTGGATGTCAAAGTAGTCTGAATGGAATTACCGATCGTCGTGATCGTGATGACTGCACTGATACCGATGATGATTCCTAACATGGTCAGAACCGAACGCATTTTATTGCTGAAAATGCTGGTGATCGCCTCTTTTATATTTTCCAAAAACATCAGCCTTCACCTCCATTATCTGACACGACATTACCATCTAAGATCGTAACGATCCGTTTTGTCTCCGCCGCAAGTTCCTGTGAATGTGTGATCAAAACGATGGTTTTTCCCTGCTCTTCATGCAGCTTATGAAAAAGATCCATGACCATATGTCCGGTCTTGGAATCCAACGCTCCGGTCGGCTCATCCGCTAAGATGATCGCCGGATCATTGATCATTGCACGTGCGATCGCCACACGCTGTTTCTGTCCACCGGAAAGCTCGTTTGGTTTATGAAAAGCCCGTTCCTCCATGCCAACCATTTTTAACATTTCCATGGCACGTTCTTTTTGATTTTTTTCCTTCTCAGTACTATATAACAGCGGAACCATGACATTTTTTAATGCATTTGCCTTCGGAAGAAGGTTAAAATTCTGAAAAACAAAACCGATTCTTTTGTTCCGGATCGCACTTCGCATGGAATCATCCATTTTATTTACATCTTTTCCCTCCAGAAAGTAAGTTCCCTCGGTCTGGCGGTCCAGGACGCCGATAATATTCATCAATGTACTTTTTCCGGAACCGGACTCACCGACGATGGAGACAAATTCTCCCTGATCGACTGACAGACTGATCCCATTTAAAATCTGCAGTTCATTCGGCTTGCCTATGTAATAACGTTTTATAATATTCTCCATACGGATTACTGGTTCACTCACGATCATTCTGCCTCCGTACTCATCATGCCTTCTGTGTCAAGTGCCTGATTGGAATATATCTGTTCCGGAGTAAACACCTGACCTTCGGTGACAGAAAATGTATTATCGTAGATCAGCTGGTCGCCCTCTTTCAGATCGCCGCCTGTCACTTCTGTATAATAATCTACCTCTTCACCGACTTTGATATTTTTCCGGACTGCGGTTGCTGTTCCATCTTCATTTGCTTCCGCTACCAGAACATAGGAATCTCCGTTGTCATCCTGCCGGATCAGATCATATGGAACTGCAAGCTGTGTACCTCTGTCTTTGATCACAATTTTGGCTTTTGCACTCATTCCAACCAGAAGTTCTGTGTTGTCGATCGTGATCTCTGCAGAATAACCGCTTGAGGTATTGGTATCTGTACCGTTTGTGTTGGTGGACTGATTTTTTACTCTGACCACACGTGTTACCGTACCTTTGATCTCTTCATCCCCCGTTGCATCCGTTGAAACGGTTGCAGGCATTCCTTCCTGGATCTTTAAAATGTCAGCTTCCTCAACATTTACGATCACTTTTAAGGAAGATGTATCCTCGATCGTGATCATGGTCGTTCCTGCTGTGTTTTTATCTCCGACTGATACATTGACGGCTGTGACAACTCCACCGATTGGTGCAGAAAGTGTACAGTCGGCAAGCTGTTTTTGTAACTGTTCCAGCTGGTCTTTTGACTCTGTGGTCGTGCTTGCCTGGTATTTTTGCATGTCAACGGTATTCTGAGCTGATGCTACACTTCTGTCTGTGCTCTTTAATACGGACGCGTAGTTATCATTCGCTGTATCCAATGCTTTCTGTGCTGCCTCTAAAGACGATTTGAAGCCTTCTAATTTTGCATCATATTCAGAAGTGTCCTCATGGTTATTTTTCAGATAATAAATATAATCCCCGCACTCTGCCACCTTTTTCTTATATTTATCAACATCACTCTGTGCCTCATCAATCGCTTTCTGCGCAGCTTCTAGAGAATCCTGCTGGTCCTGCTTATTTTGAACCAGACTTTCCTGCTTCTGTGCAGCATCGTTTGCTGCGATTGCATTCGCATTGCTGATATTTGTCTTTAACTCTGCAATCTGTTTTTCAATATCCTTCTGATCCAATGTCACAAGCGGATCACCCTCTTTTACAATGTCACCCACCTGAACGTTCACGGCTGTGATCTCTGCTGCTGCAAGGGACATGACATTTGTCTTGCTCTGTCCTGCGATCGTTCCCTTCAAAGAAACTGAATCGGATAAATCCCTTTTCTCTACCGGTTCTACCTCAACCATATTCGCTGCTGTCTCAATCTGTGAAGTCATATTTTTAACAGCGCTGCCGATCAATACAATTACAATAGCTGCAATCACTAAAACGATCAGCCATACTTTCTTCTTTTTCTTTGGTACTTCAGCCACTTCTGTCTTTTTTTCTTTTTTATGAAAGAAATGCTTTTTTTCCTTTACATTGTTGTCTTCCATGCTTACATGATCTCCTTTTTTTCCTTGTCTTTTTTGACCTATGGCAAATTGTACCATATTGTTTTCAGAAAAAAAGGGGATTAATGTAATCTTAATATTTCTTTCACGTTTCTTTATGAAAAGGAATGATTTCTAAAAAAGGTCTAAAAAATTATCTGGCATTTTTCGTTCCTTTTGCTGCTAACTAACACAAGTCCCGCCAACAGCAAAACCGGGAAAAGAATTGAGGCTCCAATTCCCACGCGCAGATTATTGGAAAACACACTCGAAACAAATCCCACGGGTGTCGGTCCACCGGAACCGGCACAAATGCGATCAGCAGATAAGAGCCAATGCAAAGCAGCGTACTTAATTTCATAAACTGATCCAGATCGAATCTGTCTCCATATTTTCCATAAATCAAGCGGGAAGTTCCCATTAAAATAGAGAATGCCATCGGTCCCACCAGATCACCGATCGTTTTGGTGATTCCAAGTCCCTGCTCCGCAAACGTTGATGCCCACTGGCTCACCACCTGCTCGGATGCACCGGAGCACACCATCATGATCATTAAAAACCAGAATACTTTTTCCCGGAAAAGTTCTCCCATGGTCATGCCCTTCTCGCCCTCTTCATGCAGACTGTAGATTGGCACTTTTGTGAATAAAATCATATTGCAGACCGGAATGATCACCCACAACAGTGTGAGGATTTTCCAGTGTTCCGTTCCAAACAGTGCGAAAAACACTGTGGAAAATAAAACAACGCCGGTACATCCCCAGCAGTAAAAGGAATGTAAAAGGCTCATTGCTGCTTCCTTATTATCCGTCGGACATGCCTCAATGATCGGGCTGACTAACACCTCCAGCAAACCGCCACCCACTGCATAAATCACGACCGACATTAAAATGCCAACAAACGGATCTGCGAAAAGTTCCGGCAAAACCGTGAGCAGTACCAGCCCTGCCGCCGCACAGATATGTGCAATAATCACAGATGCCCGGTAACCGATTTTATCAATGAATCCCGCTGAGAGCAGATCTATCAGAAGCTGTATCGCAAAATTAATCGTAATAAGCAGTGTGATCTTCGTCAGTGGAATCTGGTATGTTTTCTGAAATGTCACGAATAATAGCGGAACAAAGCTGTTGACAATCGCCTGAACAATATAACCGATAAAACAGGCGTATGTTGTTTTTTTATAGTCTTGTTTCATTTTTATCCTCGCTTTTTATATGTGTCTTAAGCCGAAGCCTCCTTCTTTTATATCACATAAAGTTCCTTTTTGAAAGAAAAAATCACCTTCCATGACATTACGCACGGCAATTGTCCTAAAAAGTGATTTTATCACGCATTTTTTTATAAACGCTTCTACTTTACTCTATTTTTCATACAAAAATTCTTCCGGCAGTGTCACGTTGAAATCTTTTGCAAGATCACGGAAATTATCCGGTGTGATGGTCTGTCTCTTATTCGGCTGCATTGACAACATTTTCACAAGGATCTCTGCGGATTTTTCAGCGGTATGCATTAACCCAAATGTCAGGTCAAAATCTTCTCCCGAAGCAAACATTCCGTGATGCGCCCAGATTGCAAGATTGTATTTCTTCATTAATTCACTGGTTGCCACTGCGATGTCACGACCGCCCGGAACCATCCACGGCACCACACCGACACCTTCCGGGAAGATAACCGGACATTCTGTTGACATTTCCCATAATTCTCTTGTAAACACCTTATCTTCCAGTGGCAATACAAAAGTCAGCGCAATAATATTGGTTGTATGCGCATGATAGATGACTCTGTGTTTTCCACCGGTTGCGATCATTTTCACCTCATGATTCATTAAATGGGACGGAAGTTCAGAAGTTGGTCTTCCACCATTCACCAGCCCCCAAACGATACGGTAATTTTCTCCTTTTTCATCAAGTTCGATGATACAGATGGAATCTTCCGGTTTGATGATCACATTACGGAAATACTTTCCACTTCCTGTTACAAGAAAATACTCTTTTGCAAGTTTTGGAACGCTTGTTCCAATTGGCTGCCACTCTTTTGGCTCAAAATCTTCCTTTACGGCTTCCACTTCTTCTGACCGGATACGATAGGAAAGATTTCCGCCATTTCTCTCATGCCATCCCTGCTCCCATCCATCATTTGCCATGCGGATAAATCCCTGCACAAATTCTGCATCTAATACTTTCATTTTTTCTTTCCTCAATCTAGGTTTTCTATCGTCATTTTTGCGTCAGAACGAACTGCCTTATTTTTCACATAGCCTGCTCTGGCTATCGATTTAACAGTACTTCCTTCTCGTATGTCTCTACTTCTGCAAACCAGTTCTTATCTGCGGGAACTCCACATTCCTCACAGTATTTGGTCCATACATCTCCAAATGGAAATGTCTTTAATTCTTCCTGCATGACCATCAGCTCGGTCAGGCGATTCTCATCCTGTAATTTTTTAAGTTCTGCATTCGGTGTACAGAGCGCCGATAATAATGCTTTCTGCCAGCTTCTAAATCCCACAGTCCATGCACTGATGCGGTTGATACTTGCATCAAAATAATCAAGTGCCATATGTACCCTGTCAATCGCATCACATCTTACGATCTCTTTTGCCATCTCTTTTGTCTCATCATCAAATAATACGACATGGTCAGAATCCCATCTTACCGGTCTTGTAATGTGAAGTGCAATCTCCGGGAAATAACAGAGTAAAGCCGGTATTTTATCCGATACTACTTCTGTAGGATGATAATGTCCGTTGTCCATCAACGGAAGTACATTCTCATGTGTCGCCGCAAATGTCAGTGTAAACTCGGCTGATCCCGCTGTGTAAGATTCCACACCGATTCCGAATACCTTAGACTCCACACATGGTTTTACCAGCTTTGGATCATGTGGTTCTGCAATGATCTGTTCAATGGAATCCTTATATCTCATGCGTGGTTCCATGCGGTCTGCCGGAATATCTTTGTATCCATCCCCAATCCAGATATTCATCACACATGGAACACCTGTCTCTTTTGCAAAATATTCCGAAATGCGGATACATGCTTTTCCATGCTCGATCCAGAACTTTCTTGTCTCCTCGTCCGGGCTTGTCAGTGTCAGTCCGTCTTTTACTTGGTCATGTGAGAAAAATGTCGGATTAAAATCAATCCCAACATGGTGTTTCTTTGCAAAGTCTACCCATTTTCTGAAATGCTTTGGCTCTAATTTGTCGCGGTCTGCAAATTCGCCTTTCTCAAAGATTGCATAGCTTGCATGAAGATTTAATTTCTTTTTGCCGGGCATGAGGCTCATCGCCTCTTCCATGTCCTGCATCAGCTGTTCCGGTGTCTTTGCCTTTCCGGGATAGTTTCCGGTTGTCTGGATTCCGCCGGTCAAAGGTCCGTCATGGTCAAATCCTGTCACGTCATCGCCCTGCCAGCAATGAAGTGATACCGGGATTTCTTTTAATTTTGCGATCGCTGCATCTGTATCAACACCGACATCTGCATACATTTTTCTGGCCGCTTCATATCTTTCCTGTACCGTCATAAAATTTTTACCTCACCTTTCTGCCGGGCACAACATCCGCTTCCGGCATATATTTTTTTCTGATATTCCTGATTGTTATTTCTCATATTTTTTTATTTCAAAAGACTCAAAGATACATTTTCTTGCAGCCTGTAAATTTTCAAGTTCTCCTGCTGCAATGATCTGCGCCATCAAATTTCCGATTGCTGTTGCCTCTGTTGGACCGGCATAAACTGTTTTTCCGGTTGCCTTCGCAGTCAGTTCATTCAAATACGCTGCATTGGCTCCTCCCCCGACAACATGGATGCTTTCATATGTAATTTCTGACATCTCCTCGATTTCTCTGATCGTCTGTGCGTAGCATTGTGCAAGACTGTTATAAATCACGCACGCTGTTTCTGCGATTCCCTCCGGTATCCGCTGTCCGGTCTCTGCGCAGGCTTTTTGCACTTCTTCTGTCATGCTTTGCGGTGCTAAAAAGCGGTCGTCATTACAGTCTACCAAAGATGCAATGTCCGCCCTTGCCGCCGCCTCGCAGATCTCTCCGAATCCCTGCTTTGGTTCCAGTTCTTTTCGGGCCGACTGTATCATCCAAAGTCCCATGATATTTTTCAGATAGCGAAAACGATACGCATATCCTCCCTCGTTCGTAAAATTATGAAGTCTGCTTTCCGGTGAACAGTCTGCTTGTTTTAATTCAGTCCCCATCAGTGACCACGTTCCGGAACTGATGTAAATGATATTGTCCTCATTTGTCGGAACTGCCATCACTGCAGAACCGGTGTCATGTGTTGCCGGTAAGACGACTTCACAGTCAAATCCGACCTCTTTCTGAATTTCTTTCGTCAAATTTCCCAGTACCGTTCCCGGCTTCTTTATTTTCTGGAAAATCTGTTTTGGATATCCTAACATTTCAGTCAGTTCATAATCCCAGTCTTTTGTTTCCGGGGATACTAACTGTGTTGTGGTGGCATTCGTATATTCTGATGCCTTCTCTCCTGTCAAAAGATAATTAAAATACTCCGGGATCATCAGCATGGTCTCTGCGTGTTCGAGAATTTCGGGATTGTTGGATTTTACCGCCATCAACTGATAAATGGTGTTGAAAATCTGCTTCTGGATGCCTGTTCTCTCATATAACTTTTCTTCCGGGATGATCTCATAGACTTTCTCATCCATCCCTGCGGTACGGCTGTCCCGATAACCGACTGCATCTCCAAGCATTTTATTCTTTTTATCCAACAGGACAAAATCAACTGCCCAGGTATCAATTCCCATACTCACCGGGATTTTTCCCACTTCTTTACACTTTTTCATTCCCTCTAAAATTGCTCTGAAAAGTGCTTTTACATTCCAGCTTTTCTGTCCGTTCTCTTCGGTCATTCCATTCGGAAAACGATACATTTCTTCCAATACCATTTTTCCGTCTTCCATATGTCCTAATATGTGTCTGCCGCTGGAAGCCCCAATGTCGATTGCAAGATAATACTGCTCCATAGTTTCCCCCTCCCCTGCATCTGTGTTCCTTTTCTATTTTTTATTTTAGGAAAAAAATGAGTGCAAAAAAAGAACACTTTTTGTTCAAAAAAGTGTCCTTATTTGCCCAAATTGTTTTCAGCAGAGCCACTGATAGGTTCCTTCTTCCACTGTCTCCCTCTGTCCGTTCGGCAAAACCACTTCCGATTTTACCGGCGTATTCAATGAGATATGACAGCCATCCTCCTCATACTTCCAGGAGCTTTCAATTTTTCCTGCTCTTGAGAGATAACTTCCGCTCACACCGCCAAGCCGTCTGTCCGGATACGGCTCGAAATGCAATTCTGCAAAACCCGGTTTCTGTGGTTTGATTCCGAGAATATACTGATAATAAAATTCTCCGACACTGCCAAATGCATAGTGATTGAAAGAAACCATATTGTCGCCGGAACCTGCCATTTTCTCTTCGTTGACCGTTCCATCCGGTTTTAATGCATCCCAGCGCTCCCATGTCGTGGTCGCACCGCATTTTATCTGATACATCCAGCCCGGACAGCCTTCCTGTAGCAGGATATCATAGGCGAGTTCTGTCTCTCCCTCTTCCACTAAAAGTGGAAGCAGATGTTCCGTTGCAAAGAATCCTGTCTGGAGACCATTTTTGCGGATATTGGCAGCAAAATTCTTCTTCACCAGTTCCCGCAGTTCTCCCTCCGGCAATACAAATTTTAATGCCATAATATAAGCAGACTGATAATCTTTTGCCACAATTCCTTTTTTGCTCACGAATTTCTCAATATATGCTTTCGTTGTGGCTTCCAGCTGTCTGCGGTATCTGTCTGCATCAGCTTTTTTCCCAAGACGCTCTGCCGTCTCGCTGATGACCTTCAGATCATGTACGATAAAGGCATTCGATACCGGATTGTTGTGCATTGCCTGCCATGCGATCCCTTTTCCCATTGCAAGCCAGTCTCCTAAAGACGGTCCAATCCAGAGATTTTTCTTTCCCATTTTCCGGATTTCCGCCTCCACAAAAAGTTTCATGCTCTCGTACTGGCGTGGCAGTGCTTCCTCGTCTCCAAACTGCTGATAGAGCATTTCCGGTAAAATTGTGACTGCATTTCCCCAGCCTAACATGCTGATAAAACCAATTCCGGCAGGTCCGGTCTGCGGCACAGTGGCACACACATACCCTTCCGTGTTGTCAAGCTGTCCCAGTTCCAGATCACGCAAAAAGTTTTTCCAGAAATCATTGGTGTCAAAATTGTAGGCTCCGGTGCGTGCAAACACCTGACCATCCCCGGTATAACCCATACGTTCATCCCGCTGCGGACAGTCGGTCGGCACTTCCACATAGTTGGATTTCTGCCCCCAGACCTGATTCTCATATAACTTCTGAACCATTGGATTCTCACACGAAAAGTATCCGGTGCGCTTCATATCGGTGTGAAGCGCATACGCTTTGATCATGCCCGACTGATAATCTACGCCTGAGAGTTCCATATATCGAAATCCCATATAGGTAAAACGCGGACGGTATTTTTTCTTTTCCGCTCCGGCATGATAGATGATAGTTGCCTTTGCTTTCCGCAAATTGGAAGTGTAAAGACTTCCATCTGCATTTAAAATCTCTCCGTGGCGGATTGTAATTGTCTCATTTGTGAGAAAAGAAGGATTAATTTCAACAATTCCGGCAAAGTTCTGTCCAAAGTCAAGAATCGTCACTTTTCCTGTCTGCTTTGCCTCTTTCACCTCCATCTCTTCCTGTAACGTGACTTCGGTCAACGTTGGCTCCAACGCAAAATCCAGTTCGTTTTTGAAAGATACCGGATGCCCGGTCACCACGTTTCTTCCATCCGCAAAATAAATCTCACCGTCATACTCCCCGGCGTATTCGTAAGGAGATTCCAGTTCGTCCGTCTGCTCGCCGGATACAATGTCCCGGACGCCACCCGCATCCTCGATGTTTAAAATCCACGATACTGCAGGTTTTTCCCCGTAAATCTGTGTCTTGTTCTCACAGAGGAAACGGCCGCAATACCAGCCCTGTCCAAGATAAACCCGCAATGTGTTCTCACCCTCACGAAGCAGTGCGCTCACCTCATGAGTCTGGTAAAGCACACGCCTCGGATAGTAGGAATATCCTGGTGCAAACATCTGTTTTCCGATTTTGACGCCATTGATCTCTGCCTCATATACTCCGAGTGCGGTTGCTGTGAACACTGCTTTCTTCACATCTTTCACGGTAAATTTCTGCTCATATACAAATACCTCTCCCTCGCGGTACCCGCGGTCTGAGGTGATAAAGTGCATTTTCAGTTCTTCCATTCCCTGCGTTTCCTCCTTCCAGCTATGCACTAACGAACATACTGATTCATAAACTCTGCACTTAACTCCATGGACTTTAACGGAGAATTGTCCACCCAGTTTTTGTGGCTTTCTAAGATCACTGCATCCACGTTCACTTTTTCTGCCTGCGTGATCAGGGAAACAAGATCCATGTTTCCATAGCCGAGTTCCATGCTGTCCGATTTTAAGATCGGTGTCATGGCAGGTTTTGACAGTCTTGTTCCACGGTCATTGATATGGTAAAGCTTCATTCTTGTGTCAAGCTTTCTCATCAGTTCCAGTGCATTTACGCCTGCTTCTGTTGGCCAGTAGGAATCCAGTTCAAAATTCACACACGAAGCATCTGTCTCAGAGAGGATCAGATCATATGCCGTTTTTCCCGGTTCAACTTTCAAAAATTCACAGTTGTGGTTGTGATATAAAAGCTCCACGCCCGCCTCTTTTAAAATTTTTCCAGAAGCATTTAAGTCCTGACACAAGCCAAGCACTGCATTTTTATCGGAATAATCAAAACGGTACATTCCGGTGATGACCACGTATTTTATGCCAAATTTTTCAGCCTCCCTGATAACAATCTCCGGCTCTCTTTTTATCGTGCCAAGATCCTCATGGATACTTGTCACGGCAAGTCCTGCCTCTTTCACGAGGGCATTCCAGTCATAATCCCCGCCTTTTCCGACCGGCATACCGGCTGCTTTTGTGAGCATTCTGACCAGAAAAGAGGTCGGTTTTATCATAAACCCATTCAGTTCAATGCCGTCATATCCGGCCGCTTTGATCCTCTTTAAAGATTCTGCTGCCTGTTTTTCATTCTTTGTCACAGTTCCAAGCATAATCTGCTGTATTGCTTTTGTCATGTTCGTAACCATCCCTTTCCTATGCCTGATTTTTCGGGATTTTCTGTAATGCGTCGTTGAGCGCTTTCATCTGTTCCTCGCTCACTGCGTCACCTGCCTGTTTTAAAAGGCTGACTAATGTCATCCGCTGCATCATGCGCTGCAATGCCGGGTTATCTTTCACACTTTCTGCCACATCGCCACGGCTTGCTGATGCCTGCGCCATCAGACGTTGTACGATCGCATTTGCCATCTCGTTCTGTGCAAGCTCGCCGAGCGTATCCGAGATAGAATAATGGTCTGCCTTAAAATCATCCCTGTCAAACCAGTTGACAACATCTCCCTGTTTGTTAAATATATAATCTTGATTTGATTTTTGTACTTTTTTTACAGTGATCTCGTCTTCACAGGTACCGGACACTGCCCTAATTTTATGTGTTCCTGTGATTGGAACTTTGAATTTAAATACTTTGGAACCTTCGGATGTTTCTCTCTCCACGCCATCCACAAAGAGTGTGACGCTCTGCTCATTGGAATAAACCTTGATCTCCGTCACATCTTCGGTACGCTCCACATACCTTCTGCCACATACATGGACAAATGGAGTTTTGCTCCAATATGCTTTATACAGATAAAAGGCATCTTTTTTCAGCTTACGGTCGATGGTCACAAGACCTTTCTGGTTCACACCGTGTTTTCCACCCTCATCTCTTCCGTCTGCCGCAAAATCAAACAGATTCCAGACATGTGTTGCCCACAGATACGGGCGCTCCTCGATCATTTTTGCCATATGCTCATGATAAATACACTGATATTCCTCTGTGTAATCGCCCCGTTCCGGATTTGCACTGTGGTAAGCCGGATTGGCGTCTGCGCCATACTCGGAAAGTCCGATCACACGATCCGGATATGTTTTGTGATACGCATCAAAGAAACTGTCATTCTGTTCTAACTCTCCTAAATACCAGCCAAAATACAGATTATAGCTGTTAATTTCCGGGATCTCTAACATTGGGCTGTCCGTCTCTAACATAAACACGTCTGCCATAACCGTTGGTCTTGTCGTATCCAGTGCATGGCACAAATCATTTAATTTTCTGTGATTTTCCAATAATTCCTCATTTACGGCACTTGCTGCAGTGATCTCATTGGAAAGTCCCCAGCAGACGATGGATGGATGATTGTAATTCTGAACGACCAGCTCCCTCATCTGGCTTAATGTATTCTCTGTTCCATCTGACATGTGCATCGTAATGTACGGAATTTCTGCCCATACGATCATACCGTTTTCATCACACAGATCATAAAATTCCTGCGCATGCTGATAATGTGCAAGACGGATGGTATTCGCTCCAAGCTCTTTTATGATCTCCATATCCTCACGGTGCATCTCATTTGTCAGCGCATTGCCTGCTCCGGCGCGGTCCTGATGACGGCTCACACCGCGAAGCGGATAAGACCTTCCATTTAAGAAAAATCCTTTCTGCGGATCAATGGAAAAACTTCTGCATCCAAAGGTTGTCTCTACGCTGTCTCCATCAGACAGTTCCGCTTTTGCCGTATATAAATACGGATCATCCACGCCATCCCAGAGATGTACATTGGTAAGTTCAAACACTGCTTTTGCATATCCATGCTCTACAGGAACACTCTTTTTCTCATCTCCCACCGTCACCATAACGTCAGCAGATTTTCCCTCTATCCAGAGTTCCACGGTCACTTCTGCGTCTGCCTTTTTTGCTCCGGCGTCTAAAATCGTTACCTCCGGTGTCACCTTAATACCATTACTTCCTGCATACTCCATGCAGAAATGGTTTTCCGGCACAGTCACCAGCTTCACCATGCGGTACAGTCCGCCGTAAAATGTGAAATCTGCCTTCTGCGGATAGACTTTTGTGTTATCGGAATTATCAACGAGCACTTCTAACTGATTCTGTTCTTTTAAATGTTCTGTGACATCCACACGGAATCTGGAATATCCACCTTCATGATGGAAAAGCTCTGTTCCGTTTACAAGCACATCTGCCGTCATGGCTGCTCCGTCAAACTCCAGATAAGCCTTTCCGTTTTGATCCATCTCCGGTTTTTTGAATGTGCAGGCATATTTACAGGTTCCACGGTAGTAATCGTTTCCACCGTCCTGCCCATCCACTGCGTTCCAGGTGTGAGGAAGTGTTACGTTTTCCCCTTCCACACTGTCCGGGTTTTTATAAAAAATCCAGTTTTTATCCAATACTGTCGTCTGTCTCATCTTTGTCATTCCTCCTGTATTTTCTGTCTGTGTTCAGACTTTTTTGTCTCTGCTTATTTCATCTCATCAATCACTTTTTCTACTTCTGCCTGCTTTTTCTCCTGAATGCTCTTCTGCACTTCTTCCATTTTTTCTTTTGAGAGCGGTGTTTTTCTCATTGCGCAGAGTGTACATACCCAACCGATCAGTGGAAGTCCAAAGTACAGGCTCATCGTCATCCAGAAAATTGCCGGTGTGGATGAATCGGATGGCTGTGGCATTGTCGATGTATATCCGATCAGTGCTACCAGTCCGGTTGCGATTGCCGCGCTGAAAGAAGATACCAGTTTGTCGATAAAACTGTAAGTTCCTGTCACTGCTGCCGGTATGAATTTACCGCTTCTGTCTAATTCATAGTCAATAATATCTGCCATCATGGCATTGCTTGACATCGTAACGCACATTTTAGCTCCATTTAAGATTAAAGTAAGTACGACATACGCAATCATCATCGGCGCTGCTGTCGCGATCAGCGTCGGATCGATCAGTATAAATAATACGACAAGTATAGCTGTCACTGTCATGCATACATAAGTCCATGTCACCATTGATTCTTTGTTTCCGTGCTTTCCGGCATATTTTGCACCAATAAATGCAAACACGATAGACGGCAGCATTCCGATCACACTGAGGATTGTTCCAAGCTGCATATTGCCGATAATAATACCAAATAACATCGTTGTGACCACTGCCTGACTTGCTGTCTGGCTTGCGATCTTATCGGAACTTGCCGCTACGATAAAGGTCTGTAATGCACGGTTGGATTTGATCAGTTCCCACATATCTTTTACTTTTACCGGCTCCGCTTTTTTCTGTGTGCTGACGCCTTTAAAGTTTTCCGGCTTATCAATATCTGTAACTGCAATGCAGCATAAGATCAGTCCCACTCCTGATACTGCCACACAGACAATACAGGAAGCTGCCAACATCTCTACCGAATATACATTTCCATATTTTGGAAGCAGCATAACCATGATCACAATATTTAAGATCATCGGCACCAGATAGTTATATGCAGTGCTCCACACGCCGACCATCGGACGCTGTTTCGGATCGTTCGTAAGCATTGCCGGAACAATTTGTGCTGTGACATTACACATGGTATAACCTATAATATAGAGACAATACAGAATTACAAACAATACAATTCCATGTCCTTTTCCGCTTGCCCAGCAATACATGATAAGAACTGCCAGTGATTCGATCACCCATCCGGCTGCCATCAAAATACGGATTTTACCGAATCTCGTGTTCATCTTATCAATAACGATTGCAATGATTGGATCGGTCACACCATCTAAAATTCTTGTTGCCGTCAGGATAATTCCAACGACCGCTGTTGCAATTCCATATCCTTCGTTTGCAACATAACTTGCCAATCCTAACAATACATAAAAACACATTCCAATTCCTGAGCTGCACCCTGCGAGTGCAATTCTCCATGTCTTAGCCCGGCGATATGTAACTCCACTAGTTTCTGCCACCTGCTGTTTTTTCTCTTAAAAGCAGTAAAAGGCTTTCTGTCGCAATTCTTCTTGAAATTCTCAAATGCAACTCTTAGTACATCAAATCTGTACCAATAAATAGTAGCATAGTCGATTTCAAATTCTGAGTCGCCCCAGTAACCCTTGTCAATATCTTCTTGAGTAAGTAAACCTTCTTCCTTGAGAGTATCAAGGTCGATCATATATGGATTACCTGCAAAAGTTGAAAAAGACTGATAAGGTGAGTCGCCGTAGCTTGTAGGACCAACAGGAAGAATCTGCCAGATCTTCTGACCTGCTTTCTTCAAAAAGTCTGCAAACTCACGAGCTTCTTTACCTAGTGTACCAATACCGTAAGGAGAAGGTAAACTAGTAATAGGCATTAAAATGCCGGCTTCTCTTGCCATAATGTCAACTCCGTTCGTTAATATTTAGTTGTCTATTTTCCGTTTAATGGAATACCAATATTAAAAATGTTGTGTTTGTTTCGGTTGCCTACACAACTTAGGCAAAAACCAACTTCTAAAATTTTACCATAAATCTTGTCAAAAATCAAGTTTTTTCTATTCTGCTGGGTTCCTAGTAGCCTTGATTGCAAGTAGCATACATAGGTTTGTAGTCATTGTTCGTGCCTCATTCCTAGAATGTGGTGTATAGTGGCAAAGTTCAGCCCTATATATTGTGGTGCTTTCTTTTGTTGCAATTCCTATAAAAACTAATCCTACAGGCTTTTTGGCTGTTCCACCGGTAGGTCCGGCAATGCCTGTTGTTGATACCCCTATATCAGATGAGGAAAGTTCCTTAATTCCTTCACACATCTGTGTGGCAGTTTCTTGGCTAACTGCACCTACTGTATTTAGTGTTTTGTTACTAACACCTAGGACTTTGTTTTTGATTCTGTTTGCATAGGAACAAACTCCCAGTTCAAAAACATTACTTGCACCACTGACATTTGTAATCCTCTGTG
>ENA-ORCM01001855-ORCM01001855.1-human-gut-metagenome-genome-assembly--contig:-NODE-1855-length-16643-cov-6.233852_pt1 | contig 16643 bp, 15 predicted proteins | sample MGYA00242906_ERZ507928 | MGnify/ENA primary metagenome ERZ507928 (study PRJEB26167, sample SAMN06115497) | human gut metagenome | host: Homo sapiens | place: China:Shanxi | collected 2015-05-07...
GGCGGTGCCCATGTAGCTGCTGGTGCAGTAGAACACCAGCGTCAGCGCCAGCGCCCACGCCACCAGCTTGCCTGCGCCCAGCAGGTTGCTGTTGCGGTTGCCCCGCCGGTTCTTGTTGTTTTTATCGTTCTGGTCCATGAAGAACTCCTTTCAGAGTGTGTGAAATCAAAAGGCAGTATAGCACAAAACCGCTGAAATCACAAGGAAAAGCGCCGGACAATTCATAAACTTTCTGTGAATTTCCCCGCCGGAAGCGCAGAAAGCTTTTTTGAAAATCATCTTTATTGTGCCGGGGTTGTGTGCTATACTGAAAAGGCAGTATTGTACAGATTCTGACAGATTCCAAGATTTGAGAGGATTTTTATATGACGGACGAGAGAAAAGACCAGCTGACCGCCGAGGCCGACGGCCTCATCGAAGGCCGCAACGCGGTGATCGAGGCCCTGCGGACGGAAGCCAGCATCGATAAGATTTTCATCCAGAAGGGGGAAACGGACAAGACCCTGGGACATATCGCTTCCAAGGCCCGCGCGGCGGGCATCGTCGTGGTGGAAGCCGACCGGCGGAAGCTGGACGGCATGAGCCGCACCCATGCCCATCAAGGGGTCATCGCCTTGGCGGCGGTGCGGGAGTACGTCAGCGTGGAGGACATCCTGGCGGACGCGGCGGCAAAGAACGAAAAGCCCCTGATCGTCGTGTGCGATGAGATCTCCGATCCCCATAATCTGGGCGCGATTATTCGGACGGCCTACTGCGCCGGCGCCCATGGCGTCATCATCCCCAAACGCCGCAGCGCGGGGCTGACCAGCGTGGTGGCCAAGACCTCCGCCGGCGCGGTGTCCCACATGAAGGTGGCGCGGGTGCCAAATATCCCATCCCTGCTGAAAGACCTGAAAAAGCAGGGCGTCTGGGTGTTCGGCACGGCGGCTGACGGTACCACCGGCCTTTACGATGCGGATCTGAAAGGCCCTGCGGCCATCGTCATTGGCAGCGAGGGAGACGGCATGACCCGTCTGGCTGCTGAAAACTGCGATTTTCTGGTGAGCATCCCCATGAAGGGGGAGCTGAACTCCCTGAACGCCAGCGCTTCCGCAGCGATCCTGCTGTATGAGGCGGTGCGCCAGCGGATGCAGGGCTGAGGGAACACGAAAGAGGAATCACTGTGTCGAAGGAACAGGAAAATAAAATAGAGCGCGAAGAAAACTGGGATGTGCCGCCTTCGGACGAGGAATATACCTTAGAGGAAATCCTGGCAGAATACGGCAGCAGCCGTCAGCAGAAGATTCTGGAGGAAGTGGAGCGGGAAGCAGAGCCGGAGACGGTATCAGAGCCTGCGCTTCCTGCGGAACCGGCAGCGCCTGCTGCGGAAGAACCGCCCGCAGCGGAGCCAAAGCCCGCACGGATGCTCTGGGCCAGACGCATGGCTCATGCGGAATCAGAGCGGGAGGCAGAACTGCCGGAGGAGCCGGAAGAATCGGACGAGCCGGAGAACGAGCCAGAGGACGGGCCGGAGGACGGGCCGGAGGAGTCCCGCTTCCTGAGTTTGGAAGAGCTGGTCGGCACCACGGTGGGCGCAGTCATGGAGGAGCATCGGGAACCGCTGCTGAAGCCGAAGCGGGGGTTGTTCTCCCGGAAGCGGCAGCAGGAGGACACGGAGCAGTTCTACGATCCCATGGACGCGCCGCCGCCTCCCAAGCCTGTGACCGAGGCGGACACCATTGGAGACGAGCCGGAGCTTAGCGAGATCGCCGCGGAGTACCGGGAGGATTCTCAGGCGCAGAGCCGCCCGCTGATCTGGGCGCTTCTTACGGCGTTGGTGCCGCTGGCGGCTTTGGCGGCGGAGCAGTACGGGGTGAACATCCCCTATTGGACGGGGGACGGTGAATTGCAGTGCGTCGTTGTGCTGGCGCTGCTGCTGATCAATCTGGTGCTGTGCCGTCATGTGCCGGTTTACGGGTTCCGGCAGCTCCGGGAAAAGCGCTGCACCGGCGCACTGCTGGTAACGCTGGCGGCGGCGGTATCTGCGGCGGACTGCCTGCTGTGCCTGTTCCATACCGGACGGGCTGCGGCGGTGCCCTATGCGCCGGTGGCGTCGGCGGCGCTGTTTTTTGCTCAGTGGGGCATCAGCCGGGAGAACCGGGGCAACAGCGACAGCTTCCGGATGGCCTCACTGGATGACAACCCGCCCTATCTGGTAACGGAGACCGGCCGGGGAGCCTGCAAGCAGAAGGGCAGCCTCCGGGGCTTTTACACCACTGCCAGCCGGACGGATTACGCATCCCGGCTTCAGGCGGTATTCCTGCCGCTGATTCTGGCGGCGTCGGTGGTGTTTGCGGGGCTTACTTCCTTGGGAGAGGGCCGGGGGGCGGATTTTCTGCTGAACCTGTCTGCAATCCTGACGGCGGGGGCCACGTTTTCCCTGCCCCTCTGCTGGGGGCTTCCGTGGGCAAGGCTGACCCGGCGGCAGCAAAAAAGCGGCTGCGCCGTGGCCGGATGGGACGGCGCGACTCGGATGGGCAAGCGCCGCAGCCTGATCCTGACGGATATCGATCTGTTCCCGCCGGGGACCATCCGGCTCAACGGCGTGAAGGTCTACGGCGAGGAGCTGAGCAAGGCGGCCGCCTATGCCGCCGCCGCCGCCCATGGGGCAGGCTGCGGGCTGGCGCGGGTATTCGACGGCCTGGCGGTGGGCGAAAACGCCCCCAGAGAGACCGCACAGGATCTCAGCTTCTATGAGCAGGGCGGCTTCGGCTGCACGATCCACGGCGAGTCCGTCCTGCTGGGAACGGCGTCGTTCATGCGGAAGCAGGACGTGCGCCTGCCCGGCAATATTAACCTGAAAACCGGCGTGTTTCTGGCCATCGACCACCAGCTGGCGGCGGTGTTCGCCGTGAAATACGAGGCGGCGGAGAATGTGGATTACGCCCTGCGGACGATGCGCCGCAGCCGCATCACGCCCATTCTGGCGGTGCGGGACCCCAACATCACCCCGGCGCTGCTGAAACGGAAATTCTTCAAGCGCATCAAAGTGGAATACCCGGATCTGACCGACCGGGTGGCCCTCAGCGAAGCGGAGGAGGACCGGGGACTGCCCCGCGCCCTGCTGCTGCGGGAGGGCCTGCTGCCCTATGCGGAAGCCGTGGTGGGCAGCCGTCGTCTGCGGACGGCGGTGCGCCGGGCGTCGTGGCTGTCTCTGCTGGGCAGCGGCACAGGCGTGCTGCTGACGGCCTATCTGGTGTCTCTCCAAAAATTCGACCTGCTGACGCCCCTTTCTCTGACGGTGTTCCTGCTGTTGTGGACGCTGCCGGTGCTGCTGCTGAGCGATTGGACGGGCCGCTATTGACACTTGACAAAAGAAAGTACCGGGAGACGGAGGTTTTGTCCGCCTCCCGGTACTTTTTCTGCCCGGAAGAGACAAAACCTCCGCTTTTTCGGAAAAAACTCTTTTTGCAAGACCTGACAAAAATGCAGCAGCCTTTTTGCCCACCCCTCCAAAATGTAACATCTTACAAAAAAGCGGTTGTATTACCGGCGAAAAAGCGTTATAATTGACACATTGAAACTGCACAGTCTCAATGAGTTGACGATTTTCCAGCGGCTCTTCCGGCCGTGTCAACAGCATCAACATAAGGAGTGGAATGAACATGAGCTATTCAGTACAGAACATCCGCAACGTCTGCCTGCTGGGTCACAGCGGCAGCGGCAAGACCTCTCTGGCAGAGAATCTTCTGTTTATGACCGGCGCCATCGAGCGTCAGGGCCGGGTTGCTGACGGAAATACCGTGTGCGACTATGATCCCGAAGAGGTCAAGCGTCAGATTTCTCTGTCCACGGCTGTGGCCCCCATCGATTATAAGGGCTGCCGCATCAATGTGCTGGATACGCCGGGCGCGTTCGACTTTTCCGGCGAGGTCATGGAGGCCCTCCGGGCCGCTGACGCCGCTATCATTGTCTGCTCCGCCAAGGACGGCGTGTCCGTGGGCATGGAGAAGGCATGGAAATACTGCGAGGAGCGGAATATGCCCCGCTTCGTCTACATTTCCAAGACCGACGAGGACAACAGCGACTACAACGCCACCTTTGACGCCCTCCGGGAGCGCTTCGGCAAGAATATCGCGCCGGTGGTGGTTCCCATCTGGGACGAGAACAAGAAGGTTACCGGCATTATCGACGTGCTGAACAAGCGCGCCTATGAGATGCAGGGCGGCAAGCGCGTGGAGATCGAGGTTCCTGAGGATAAGGAAGCCGTCATCACCGAGTTCAACGACGCACTGAAGGAATCCGTGGCAGAGACCAGCGAGGAGTTCATGGAGCGCTTCTTCAACGGCGAGGACTTTACCTATGCGGAAATGGCGCAGGGGCTGCGTCAGGGCGTCCGGGAGCTGAGCATTTTCCCGGTGCTGTGCGGCAGCGCCGCGGCAGGCATGGGTTCTCTGATGCTGCTGGACAACATCGTGGAGCTGCTGCCCTCTCCTGAGCAGGGCAACTACCACAAGGCCACTCTGGCGGACGGCTCCACAGAGGAGTTCGTGGTCTCCGCCGGCGGCGTTCCCTCTGCCTTTGTGTTCAAGACCGTTTCCGATCAGTACGGCAAGTACTCCTTCGTGAAGGTGCTCTCTGGCTCCATTACGCCGGATATGACGCTGGTCAACGCCCGTACCGGCGACAACGAGAAGCTGGGCCGCCTGTACACCATGCGGGGCAAGAAGGCCATTGAGGTCAAGGAGCTGATGTGCGGCGATATCGGCGCCATCGGCAAGATGGAGAAGGTCAAGACCGGCGATACCCTGTGCGACAGCCGTAAGGTCGTGGCGCTGAAGGGCATCCCCTTTGCGGAGCCGTGCTATTCTGTGGCCATTGCCCCCAAGACCCGCGGTCAGGACGACAAGGTGGCGCAGGGCCTTACCCGTCTCAACGAGGAGGATCCCTCCTTCACCGTGGTCAACAACGCCGAGACCCACCAGATGGTGCTCTCCTGCGCCGGCGATATGCAGGTGGATGTGCTGGTCAGCAAGCTGAAGAGCCGGTTCAACGTGGAAGTGGCGCTGAGCCCCGTCCGCGTGGCTTACCGCGAAAAGATCCGCAAGACCGTGCAGAAGCAGGGGCGCCACAAGAAGCAGACCGGCGGCAGCGGCCAGTTCGGCGATGTGTGGATTCGCTTTGAGCCGCAGACCGAACAGGACGACATGATCTTTGCCGAGGAAGTGTTCGGCGGCTCTGTGCCGAAGAACTACTTCCCCGCCGTGGAAAAGGGCCTGCGGGAAGCCTGCGCCCATGGCCCGCTGGCAGGCTACCCTGTGGTGAACCTGAAGGCTGTTCTGTACGATGGCTCCTATCACCCTGTGGACTCCTCCGAAATTGCTTTCAAGACGGCGGCGCAGCTGGCCTTCAAGGCCGCTCTGCCGGAGGCCAACCCCTGCCTGATGGAGCCTGTGGGCGAGTTGAAGGTCACTGTGCCTGACAGCTACATGGGCGACGTCATGGGCGACCTGAACAAGCGCCGGGGCCGCGTTATGGGAATGGACCCCGCCGGCAACGGCGAGCAGGTCATCACCGCCGAGGTTCCTATGGGTGAGATGAGCACTTACGCCATCGACCTCCGCTCTATGACCCAGTCCCGCGGCACCTTCACCCTGCACTTTGTCCGCTATGAGGATTGCCCCCCTGCGGCGCAGGAGAAGGCCATTGCCGAGGCCAAGGCCCGGAACGAGGAATAAGGCTTCCTGTGGGGAGCCGTGCCGGTGAAGCTTCGTGAAAAACGGCGGCGCAGGGACGCACCGGCGCTGAAAGTCTGACTTCCATGCGCGGAAGCCCAGCGCATCGCATATACCGTGTAAAACCAGACGGCCGGGGATGAATCCCCCGGCCGTCTGTACACATGGAGAAAAAACGCACCGGCGTGAGCCGGCGCGTTAGCTGTTCAGGGGGTGTCGATGTGGTTCTGGATGCGCTGCATGATCATCTCCAGCGCCACCAGATTCTGCCCGCCTTCCAGAACGATGATGTCCGCGAATTTCCGGCTTGGCTCCACATACTGCTCGTGCATGGGCTTGACGGTGGTGAGATACTGGGTGACTACGGACTGGAGGGTGCGCCCCCGCTCCTCCACGTCCCGCAAGGCTCGGCGGAGAATGCGGACGTCGGCATCTGTTTCCACGAAAATCTTGATGTCGAACATATCTCGGAGCGTGGGATTCTGAAAGATCAGGATCCCCTCCACAATAATGACCTTGGTGGGGAGGATCTCCCGTGTTTTGGCGGTGCGGTTATGCTCCACATAGGAGTAGACGGGACACTGGATGGGGCGGCCCGCTTTCAGTTCCTTCAGGTGTTCGATCAGCAGATCCGTATCGAATGCAGCGGGGTGGTCGTAATTGACTTTGGCGCGCTCCTCCAGCGTTTTGCCGTCCTGACGCTTATAGTAGCTGTCATGGCTGATGACCGAGACCTCCGGGCCGAAATGCTCCTTCAGATGCCGGGTGAGGGTGGTTTTGCCGGAACCGGTGCCGCCGGCGATCTCAATGAGAATGGTGCTCATGCTGAGGGCCTCCAGACGTTTGTTTTTTTGGGGAAAACAGGGAAATCCATCATTCAGGATGAAATACAGCAGCCTGTTTTCCCTATCATTATAGAGGGGCGGTTCCATGAAAGCAAGGAAAAGTATGAAATTCCTGTGAAATCGACACGGGTCTACTTGACGGCATCTATAAAAATCGGTATTATGTAAAGTATGAAAGCACAGGACTGCCGCATATGGAATGGCGGCGCTGATGAAATAGATAAAGGAGAAGAAACATGGCGATGAAACGCTGCCCCGATTGCGGGGAAAAATACTCCGACAGCTATAAATACTGTCCCTTCTGCGAGGAAGAGGAGATCTTGAAAGAGGGAAAAGGCCGCGGCGTCCGCCGGGCCAAGCAGAGCCGCAGCTTCAGCCTGCTGACGCCGGTGCTGATCGTGCTGATCCTTGTGATGGCAGGGCTGCTGATGTTCCTGCTGCGAAGCGACAAGCAGCCCACCGAGCCGGTGACGCCCCAGCCCGGCGTGGAGACGCCGGTGGAGCCGGGAACTGACACGGAGCCAGGCAGCACGGATTCCGACGGGACGGACAGCACCGATCCCGGCACCATGCCGGATGAGCCGGACTCCAACACGCCTTCCACGCCCACAACGCCTGACACAAGCTCCGACACCAGCGCAGCCGGCAGCGAGGCGACCGTTGTGAATGCGGCAACCGGCGTGAATGTCCGGCCGGATGCCAGCACCAACGGCGCAGCCATTGCGTCCCTGAAGAACGGGGATAAGGTGCAGGTGGTGCGGGACACCGGAAACGGCTGGTATGAGATCACCTTCTCCGGCCACGGCGGCAAGGACACCAGCGGCTATGTGAAGGGCGAGTTCCTGTCCGTCACGGCAGGCAGCTCCACAACCACCACGACGACGACTACGACTACGACCACAACCACCACATCCGGCGGCAGCCTGAAAACCGGCAGCGCCAGAGTGAGCAACGCGGCGGGCGGCGTGAATGTCCGTCCCGGCCCCAGCGCCAGCGGCACGCCAGTGGCCTCTCTGAACAACGGCGACGAGGTTCAGATCGTCAAGAGCGCGGGAGACGGGTGGTATGAGATCACCTTCAAAGGCCCCGGCGGTAAGGACACCAGCGGCTATATGAAGGGCGACTACCTGACCAACAGTTAAGCGCGGAATCCAATTTGGCCCCCGGACAGAAGGTCCGGGGGCTTTTCTGTAAAAAATGAGGCGGCGTTGCCAATTCCGGCGAAGCGTGATAGAATAGACAAAAATCATCCGGCAGCCGCCGCTTTGAAAGGAGCTTTCATGACCACAAAAGACTATCGGGAGCGATCTGCCCTGCGGATCTTCCTGTCCTACTTCAAGCCCCACCGGGGCCTTTTTATTCTGGATATGATCTGCGCGCTGATGATCGCGCTGATCGATCTGGCGTTTCCCTATATTTCCCGCTGGTGTATGTATGAGCTGCTGCCCCAGAGCGCTTACCGCACCTTTTTTGCGGCGATGGGCGCTGTGGGCATTGCCTTTGCAGTGCGGGCAGTGCTGACCTATATCATCGGCTACTACGGCCACACCTTTGGCATTTTAGTGGAGGCGGACATCCGCCGGGATCTCTTTGAGCATATGCAGGAGCTGGATTTTGGCTATTATGACCGCAACCGCACCGGTGCGCTGATGAGCCGACTGACCAGCGAGCTGTTTGAGATCACCGAGCTGGCTCACCATGGCCCGGAGGATATTTTCATCTCCGGGGTGACGATCGTCGGCGCATTGGCCATCATGTTTACCATTCAGTGGCGGCTGGCCCTGGTGATCGCGGCCATTCTGCCGGTGTTTTTCGCGGTGGTGTGGATGTGCCGCCGCTCCATGAGCGAGGCGTCCAAGCAGGTGAAGCAGAAAACCGCCGTCATCAACGCGGGCATTGAGTCCGGCATTTCCGGCATCCGCACGGCCAAGGCCTTTGCCAACGAGCAGGAGGAGCTGGAAAAGTTCAACGATTCCAATAATGTCTACAAGACCTCCAAGCGGGAGTTCCACAAGGCCATGGGCCGCTTCAACGCAGTGATGGAGTTCTTCCTGTGCATCCTCTCTGCCGCAGTCATCACCGTGGGCGGATTCCTCATCATGCGGGGGCAGATGAACACGGTGGATCTCATCACCTTCAGCCTGTATATCGCCACCTTCGTGAACCCTGTGCGGCGGCTGTCCAACTTTTCGGAGCTGCTGGCCAACGGCACAGCCGGCTTCGGCCGCTTTCTGGAGCTGATGCGGACGGAGCCGCAGATGAAGGACGCGCCGGACGCGGCAGAGCTGCGGGACGTGAAGGGACAGGTGGACGTGGATCACGTCAGCTTTGCCTATGAGGGGGATCTGGCCGTGCTTCACGATGTGGATCTCCACGTCGGGGCAGGGGAGACGCTGGCGGTGGTTGGCCCCTCCGGCGGCGGCAAGTCCACCCTGTGCCAGCTGATCCCCCGGTTTTACGATGTGACGGAGGGCAGCATCCGCATTGACGGGCAGGACGTCCGCCATGTGACCCAGCGCTCCCTGCGGCAGCAGGTGGGGGTAGTGCAGCAGGATGTATTCCTGTTTGCGGACAGTATTCTGAACAATATCCGCTGCGGCAAACCAGACGCCACGGAAGAGGAGGTCGTCCGGGCGGCAAAGCTGGCAGAGATCTATGACGACATCGCCGCCATGCCCGACGGCTTTGACACCTATGTGGGCGAGCGGGGAACGCTGCTCTCCGGCGGACAGAAGCAGCGGATCTCCATTGCCCGGATCTTCCTGAAAAACCCGCCGGTGCTGATTCTGGACGAGGCGACCTCCGCACTGGACAGCGTGACGGAGGCCAAATTGCAGCAAACCTTTGAAAAGCTCTCTCAGGGACGGACAACGATCATCATTGCCCACCGGCTGTCCACTGTGCGGAACGCGGATCGGATTGCCGTGATCGAGAATGGCCGGGTGGCGGAGTTGGGCAGCCATCATGAGCTGATGGAAAAGAACGGCGCGTATGCCCAGCTGGTGCGGACACAGGAGCTGCAGCATGGATAAGAGCAGATTGCTGGATCGGTGCGGCGCACTGGGAGACGACCGGGTGCTGCTGGCGCGGGTGCTGGACCGGGCGCAGCAGGCAGGCGAGAGGAACATCCCGTCGGCAACGGATTTCCTCAGCCCCGCCCAGCAGGTACAGGCCATGGATCTGCTTCACGCGGCGGGAATCCCGGAAACGGCCTATGTCCGCTGGGGCGGCTATGACGGCGCGGAGCGGGTGGTGCTTCAGTTCCTGCCAGACTGGATGGAGCCTGAAGACGCCGCGGCTTACAGTCCCATCCGCTGCCTGCGGGCAGGCTTCCGGGGGGAGGAAAAGCTGACCCACCGGGACTTTTTAGGCAGCCTCATGGGGATGGGCATTGTCCGGGAGAAGATCGGAGACATTCTGGTAGGGCCGGAGAGCGCCGATCTCATGGTGCTGGACACCGTGGCGGATTTTCTGGCGCAGAGCTGGGAATCTGCCGGACGGGCGAAGCTGCGCGTGGCGGAGATCGACCCCGGCTGTGTACACATCCCGGAGATCCATTTTGAAGAGCGGCGGGACACCGTGTCCTCCCTGCGGCTGGACGCGGTCTGCTCCACCGGCTTCCGCATGGCGCGGGGAAAGGCGGCGGAGCTGATCGAAAGCGGCCGGGTGCAGCTGAACTGGCGGGCGTGTACCAAACCGGACAAGGCGGTTTCGGCAGGAGACACCGTTTCCGCCCGTGGCTTTGGCAAATTTGAACTGACAGAGGTTGGGGGCCTGACAAAAAAGGGACGCATCCCCATTGTTGTAAAGTGTTATAAATAGGAGCATTATGAATTTGAGCGCGTAGACTGTACCGCCTTTGGCAATGACAGCTTTTTGGAAGGCGGTAGCTGATGACGGAAGACGATCAGTCACGCATTTGGAAACGGGCAGCCGAGGGCTGGCGGTTTGCCGGGTTGGTTCCAGCCACTCAGCGGGCCAGGGGCTTTATCGAGGCGATAGACCTGGTATTTGAGCGGGAGACCGCGGAACAGGAGTAATTATGGATCAGAAACAAATCGACCGGATCAACGAACTGGCGAAGAAAGCCAAAAGCCCTGAGGGGCTGACGGAGTGGGAGGAGATGGAACGGGCCGCTCTGCGGCGGGAATACATCGACTCCGTATTGGGCAGCCTGAAAGGGCAGCTGGACAATACCTATATTGTGGATGCCAAGGGCAACAAAACAAAGCTGAAGAAAAAGGGTGAGTGACATGGGCGTGCTGTCAGGTCTGGAGCCGAAGCGGGTCTTTGAAATTTTTGAGGAGCTGTGCGCCATCCCCCACGGCTCCACTCACACCAAAGCCATCAGCGACTGGTGTGTGGAGTTCGGAAAAAAGCTGGGGCTGGAATGGTATCAGGACGCGGCCAATAATGTGATCCTCATCGCTCCGGCCACCGCCGGGTATGAGGACGCCCCCGCCGTGATTTTGCAGGGGCATCTGGACATGGTGTGCGAGAAAGAGCCGGACTGCGCCAAGGACATGGACGCCGAGGGGCTGGATCTCTTTGTGGACGGGGATGTGATCGGCGCGAAAGGTACCACCCTGGGCAGCGACGACGGCATTGCCGTGGCAATGGCGCTGGCGGCGCTGGAGGATGAAACCCTGTCTCATCCCCGGCTGGAGGCGGTGCTGACCACCGAGGAGGAGATCGGGATGCTGGGCGCGGCGGCGCTGGACGTGTCGCCGCTGCGGGGCCGTACTATGCTGAATATTGACTCCGAGGTGGAAGGCGTGTTCACGGTGGGATGCGCCGGCGGAAGCCGGGTGTCCTGCCGCCTGCCGCTGGTGTGGGAACCCTTTGCGGGAGAGACGATGACCCTCCGGATTTCCGGGCTGGCAGGCGGACACTCCGGCGTGGAGATCGACAAGGGCCGGGCCAATGCCAATCTGCTGCTGGGGCGGCTGCTGCGGGCAGCGTCCGGCGCGGCGGAGGTGCGTCTGGTGTCCGCCGCAGGCGGCAGCAAGGACAATGCCATTCCTGCGGCGGCGGAGGCGGTGCTTGTGTCTGCGGACGCAGAAGCGGTGCAGGCGGCGGTGAAGGAGCTGACCGGATCACTGAAAAAGGAGTACCGGGCGGCAGACCCCGGCCTGACGGTAACGGTGGAGCCGGGAGCGGCCAGGTGGCTGCCCATGGATGCAGCCACCACGGAAAAGGCGATCTGCCTGCTGCTCTGCCTGCCTAACGGGATTCAGGCCATGAGCATGGACATTCCCGGTCTGGTGCAGACCTCCCTGAATCTGGGAATCCTGGCCTGCGAGGAAGGGCAGCTGTCGGCGGATTTCTCCGTCCGCAGCAGTCTGGCCAGCCAGAAGCAGATGATGCAGGAGCGCCTGCGGTGCCTGACGGAGCAGATCGGCGGCCATGTGGCGATCTGGGGCGACTATCCCGCCTGGGAATACCTGCCGCAGTCCCCTCTGCGGGAGCGGATGACCCAGGTCTACCGGGAGCAGTACGGCAGGGAGCCGGTGATCGAAACGATTCACGCCGGTGTTGAGTGCGGCATTTTCAGCGAAAAACTGCCGGGACTGGACTGCGTGTCCTTTGGCCCGGATCTGACGGATATCCACACACCGCGGGAGCGGATGCACATTGCGTCCGTTCAGCGGACGTGGGCACTGGTGCGGGAAGTCCTGAAGCGGAGCAAATGAGAGGTTCCCCGGCGGAGTTTTTCCGCCGGGGGTTGCTTTTTTCGGGGGGGTATGGTATTCTATTTGAAAATCATTCTCAAATTGCAAGGAGACCACTGTGAAAAAAATCTGGATGATCCTTCTGATCCTGGCTTTGCTGACGGGCTGCGGGGCGCCTGCCGCGCCGAAACCGGCAGACGGAAAACTGCATATTGTGGCAACTGTGTTCCCGGCCTATGATTTTGCGCGGGCTGCTGCCGGTGATTTGGCGGATGTGGAGCTGCTGCTGCCGCCGGGAACGGAGAGCCACTCCTATGAACCGACCCCGGCGGACATTCTGAGGGTGCAGAACTGCGACCTGTTTTTGTATCTGGGCGGCGAGTCCGACAGCTGGGTGGAGACGATTCTGGATGCGGCAGAGCCGACAGGACAGACGCTGGCCATGATCGACTGCGTGGAAACGCTGGAGGAGGAGCATACGGAGGGAATGCAGGAAGAGGCAGGGCATCACCACGAGGAACACGGCGACCATGACGACCATGACGACCATGACGACCATGACCATCTGGGAACGGTGACGGAGATTGACGAGCATGTGTGGACATCGCCTGCCAATGCCGCCGCCATCACCCGGCGGTTCGGGGAGGAGCTGGCGGCGCTGGACAGCACGCATGGGGCGCAGTACCGGGCCAATGCGGAAGCGTATGCGGCGCAGATCGACGCGCTGGATCAGGAATTCCACGACTTTTTTGACGCCCTGCCGGATCGGACGATCGTATTCGGCGATCGGTTCCCCCTGCGGTATTTTGCAGAGGAATTCCACCTGAACTACTATGCGGCCTTTCCGGGATGCTCTACCCAGACGGAGCCATCAGCGGCGACCATCGCGTTTTTGACGGACAAGGTGAAGTCAGAGCATATCTCCACCGTCTGGTATATCGAGTTTTCCAACCATCTGGTGGCGGACGCCATTGCGGAGGCCGCAGGGGCCGGAACCGCCATGTTCCACAGCTGCCACAACGTCTCCCCGGAGGAACTGGCGGGGGGAGAGACCTATGTGACGCTGATGGAGGGCAATCTGGAACGATTGCGGGAACGCATGACATAAAATCGGCAGCGCACCATTCTCTTGTTAGAGAATGGTGCGCTTTTTCGGGAAGAGACGGATGAGGAGGGGCGGTTCAGGTACCGAAAAAAAGCCGGACGGTCAGAGCAGCGGCCAAAAACCCAGTGAGGTCTGCCGCCAGAGCGGCCGGTACCGTGTGTCGGGTGCGGACAATGCCCGCAGCGCCAAAGTAGACGGCGATGGTATAGAAGGTTGTTTCGGTGCTGCCCATCATCACGGCGGCCACGCGGCCGATATAGCTGTCAGGCCCGTGGGCTGCCATCAGGTCGCTGGCAACGGCCAATGCGCCGCTGCCGGATACGGGGCGGATCAGCATGAGGGGAGCGGTTTCCGGCGGAATTCCCAGTCGCTCCAGCAGGGGGGCGCACAAAGATGTCAGCAGATCCATGGCCCCGGAGGCCCGGAACATACTGACCGCTGTGAGAAGCCCCACCAGAGCCGGGATGATGTGCAGGAGGACGGTCAGGCCATCCTCGGCGCCGCGGGTCAGAGCCTCATAGAGATTGATCCGCTTTCCCATGCCGCAGGCGGCGACAACGGCCAGCAGGAGCGGCAGGATCAGGGCGCTGAGATTCACAGGTGGCCTCTCTTTCGGCGGGAGAGGAAGCGGGCGGTCAGCAGGCCCACCGTTACGGAAGCGAGAGAACTGACCCACACGGCAGGGAGAATGTCAAAGGGGGCGGCGCTGCCGTAAGCGGACCGGATGGAGGCCACTGTGGTGGGCAGCAACTGGATGGAAGCGGTGTTCAGCACCACCAGCAGACAGAGCTCGTCGCTGGCGGTGCCGCCGCAGCCGCGGGCCATCCGGCAGGCGGCCTGAATTCCAAGGGGGGTAGCGGCGTTGCCAAGCCCCAGAAGATTGGCGGAGACGTTGGCGGAGACAGCGGCCAGCGTCTCGCTGTCCTGACTTGCCTGCGGCAGCAGACGATGCAGTAGGGGATGGAAGCATCCTGCGATTTTTTGGGAAAGACCGCAGGCGTTCAGAACTTCCATGACCCCGCTCCAAAGACAGAGAACACCTGCCATGGAGAAACTCAGCTCCACGGCGGATTGCGCCCCGTTCAGGGCGGCGGATGCTACATCATCCAGATTTCCGGTGTAAAGGCCGCAGAAAAGCGAGAGGATCACCATACCGGCCCAGATCCAGGAAATTGCCATTGTTCAACAACACCTCACGGCTTTTTCAGAAAGAAGCAGGAACAAAGGGAAAGGCGTGCGCCGGTTCCTGCGGATAGGATGTGTTGAAACCTTATGCGGATGGGGTGACGGTTATTCTAAAAAAGAGTGGAATAGGCTGCATTTTGCATAATGCAGTTCATAACGGCACCCGGTTCGGGAAGGGCGGCGCGCCTGAGAGGCGAAGAATCGCCGCGAAGCGGGATTGGCCCGCACAATATCGCCTGTACACCAGTTGACAGCAGGCCGCAGGCATGGTATCATATTTAACCTATGATTATACTATGTTTATCGGGGCGCGGAGGATGCAGCGCCCACCCATACAGAACTTTGATGCTCCGCAGACAGCGGAGCAATTTGACGTTTCGCGGTGTGACCGCATCGCGGATACGGACGGTCCGTCTGCCGGAAGCCGGGCCGGTGGAACGGATGCAGCGGGCAGGAGGGAGTACCATGATCTATCTGGACTATTCAGCCAATACACCGGCGGATCCGGCGGTGCTGGAAGCGTTTTGCCGCACGGAGCAGACCTATATCGGCAACCCCAACTCCACCCATCCCGCCGGACAGGCAGCGCAGGCGGAAATGGCCCGCGTGACGGAGAGCATTGCGGGGCTGCTGCGCGTCAGTCCGGAGGAGATCATCTACACCTCCGGCGCCAGCGAGTCCAATAATCTTGCCCTCAAGGGCATTGTGCAGGTGTCCCGGCATATCGGCAGGCACATCATTTCCACAGCGCTGGAGCACTCCTCTGTAGGCGGCGCGCTGTCCACCCTTCAGCAGCAGGGCTGCGAGGTGGATCTGGTGGATATCCGGCGGGACGGCACGATCGATCTGGAGCAGCTGCGGGAGCTTCTGCGAAAAGATACGGTGCTGGTTTCCGTCTGCGCGGCGGACAGCGAACTGGGAACCGTCCAGCCCATCCGGGAGATTGGAACGATTCTGAAAGAGTACCCTGACTGCCGCCTTCATGTGGACGCCACGCAGGCTGTTGGCAAGGCGGAGCTGGTGCTGGACGGCGTGGATACTTTTCATGCTCCAACTATGTGAAGGACTACCGCGGTACCTGCCTCACCCGCCACTATATCCGTGCGGATGCGGTGGAAGCGGTGGAAGCGGTGGAAGCGGTGGTGGAAATGGAGCTAAGGAGGCTTGCGGAATACCTCGTAGCCGATGAAAACCGCTTTGCCGAAATTCTTGCCCGCAGAAGCATTAAGCAGGTAGAGAGTGAAAAGAAAATAGTTCAGTCCGAGCTGCGAAAGTCAGAAATGCGTATTGAGATCATTCCCAAGCTACTGAAAACGCTTTATGAGGACAAGTTCAGCGGCAAGACCTCGGAGGATAACTACTGTGTTCTTTCGCAGGAATATTCCGATGAGCGTGAGCAGCTGCAAAAGAAGATTCTGAAGCTGCGCGGGAAGCTGACCGAGATGGGCGAAAAGGAAAACGAGCGGGAGGAGTTCATCCATGCGATACGCAAGTTCATGGAAATGCGGACGCTGACCACACAGGTGTTGAACGAGCTGATTGACCACATTGATGTGTACGAAACGCAGGGGACGGGCAAAAACAAAACCCAACGACTTGTCATCTACTACAAGTTCGTCGGGTATCTGGACATTGATCCCACGCAGTGCCGTCCGAACTACACCGCCGACATCCGCGAGGGTGTTGCCATAGAGTATATTTCCTGCGAGCCGCCGAAGAATCTGAAGGAGCTGTTCCCGGAGGGATACGGCGCGTGCGATGATTCTTTTGAGGAAGCAAAACCGGAGCAGGCGTAAACCTGCTCCGGGGATAAGGGTATTCAATCGAAGTATTTATTAAAAACTTGATTTACGGTTTCGACGTAAACGTTAAATGACGGATGATTATAATCTTGCCGACGAAGATACATGTTTTTCTTTTCAAGATATTCATCAATTACTTCGTCCCAAAGATGTTCGTCTTTGATAGCTGCAACTTTATCAAACAAATTCCTTGAATCGGGCACTGAATTCCAGTAATACCTGTCCCAAGCAGTAACCCCGGTTTTCTCATGAATCAATCTATGGCAACCATTACGATCGTTGAATACTATGGCGAGATCAATGCTGAATTCGGTGTGATT
>ENA-ORCM01001889-ORCM01001889.1-human-gut-metagenome-genome-assembly--contig:-NODE-1889-length-16464-cov-3.768109_pt1 | contig 16464 bp, 10 predicted proteins | sample MGYA00242906_ERZ507928 | MGnify/ENA primary metagenome ERZ507928 (study PRJEB26167, sample SAMN06115497) | human gut metagenome | host: Homo sapiens | place: China:Shanxi | collected 2015-05-07...
CTGCACCCGCTGCCCCTGCCGTTTCGCACCTGCTATTTCTCCCCGCTATTTTTCTCTGCTGTTTCCCACCTGCCGTTTTCACCGCCCATTCCCGTCTGCCGCACGCAGCGCGGGGCGGCGGTGTGCGGGCGATGCCCGTTCAGGGCAGTTTCGGCAGCGCAGGGGCTTCGTGCTCCGAATAGCGGAGGACTGCCTCCCGAACGAAGTCTGCAAAACTGCGGGCTTCTTCGTAGGTGATGGCGCCGGGATAACTCATCAGTACCAGCCGGTGGGGCGTGAAGGGCTTGCGGAACGACGGGTGGATGTATTGGTAGGGGTTGGCGACGAACCCCAGCCGCTCGTAGAAATGCCGGCGGCGGATCGAAATGTCGTCTTCGGGCGGGTCGATTTCGAGGATGACGCGCCCGACCTTCCGGCAGAAGGCCGAGAGTGCCGCGGAGCCCATGTTTTGTCCCCGCAGGGCGGGCGAGACGGCCAGGTGCTCGACATAACGGTACCCGTCGGCACCCCAGTGGAAGAGGATGCCGATGAACTCCCCGCCGCGCCAGATGCCGTCGGCTTCGAAATTCGGGTCGCCGAAAGCCCGGTCGTAGGCCTCCTCGCTCCAGCGTTCGTTGTAGGGGAACGACTTTTCGTAAAGCTCCCAGGCTTCGGCCCAGCCTTTGTCAGCGCGGGATTTGAAAGGTATGAATTGCAGTGGTCGTGTCATAGTCCGTTTTGTTTTGCGCAAAAATACTGCAAATTCCCCGCATTACCAACCCGGATAGGCCGGTCATGGCGCTCCGGGCAAAAGATAAAAGGGACTTCCCTGTTGCGTGGGAGTCCCTTTTACTGCCTTGCGGCGTGAACTTTTTATTACTCCGTTTTCCCTCCGGTAATATCCTCGGGGATGCCGTCGCAGCGTTCGTAGACCGAAATGTCCGAGCGGTCGTCCTTGGCTGTCCATATCATTTGTGTCTTCGAAAAGTCGGTCACGATGTAGCGGTGCTGCCAGTCGCCGGCACTGTAATCGTAGTTGCCGTAGATGATGGCGCCCAGTTCCTCGTCGGTTTCGATGGCGAAGCGTCCTGTGAGCTTGCGGGCGCCGAAGCTGTCGAGGTTCTGGTACATGACGTACTTCTGGTCTTTGCGGATGAACTCGATGTATACGTAGCTGCCCTGGGCGAGGGGCGCGCCGTTCCATTGGGCGAGCTGCCACGTGCCGGCGAGGTTGTTGGGCGTGACATCCAGGGGGGCTACATACGACTTGTCGTCATCGCAGGCGCAGAAGGCCGTCACGATAAGTGCAAGGAGCGTAAATCTAAAAATTGTTTTCATATGACTCGTTTTTGTCTGTTTCTTACTCTGTTTCTTCGAACCGGATCTGCAGCGTGCGCCCGCTCGGCGGGACATCGGGCCCTTCGAGGATCAGGGGCAGCTGGGCCGGCGGCCTGTGCGTTGCCTGCGCGGGGTCGAACCCGATGACCAGGTCGCCTTTGGCGCCCGGGGCGAGGGTTGCGGGCTCGCACCTGAGGGTGATTCCCCGCGGGAGCAGGTGATCGTCGCAGCGTGGCCGCATGGCTTTGCCGCCCGTGTTCAGGCATTCGATGCGCTCGCTCTGCAACCCTTCCGGGGCGAGGCGCACGGACTGCTGCTTGAGCCGCAGCGCACCCATCGCATAGGGGTAGTCGCCGTCCGTGCGTTCCGAGGCCACGACCGTGCCCGTGAGGTGCAGGATGGCCGTCGGCGTCTTGTCCGAGAGCTGCGTATAGACGAAAATCCGCCTGTCGAAGCTCCCCGGGTGTCCCTTCGGGTGGTAGGTGACCGTCACCGTGCCTTCGCCGCCCGCGCGGACGGGCTGCCGGCCGTAGGTGGCCACGGCGCAGCCGCAGGTGGTCTGCACGCGGGTGATGACGAGCGGTGCCGTCCCTGCGTTATGCCATTTGAACGTGTAGCCCGGCGGCGTGTCGTCCTCGCCGATATGCCCTGCGTCGATCTGCGTGCGTTCGAAGCGCATCGCTTCGGCCCCGGCGGCCGTGGCGGGGTGCGCCAGGCTGTCGAGTTTGGCACGGGGGACGATGCGGATCTGCGAGCAGAGCGGTGTGGCGGTGGTTACCGCCCACAACGCTCCGCAGCAGAAGAGCATACGTGCTATCGTCGTTCCGCAGCGCATCGTTCGTTAAAGCCAGCCGTTACCGTTTGCGGATTTACGCACCGTGATGTTGAAATTGTGCGTCTCGCCCTTGCTCGAAGTGATGCTTGCCCTGGTCGTACCGGCCTTCAGCCCCTTGACCGTCAGTTTCGCACCCTCCATCGACGCCGTGGCGACCGCCGTGTCGGCGATGCTGACCGTGTAGGTCAACGTTTCGCCGCCGAGGAAGTAGTTGGCTGGGATGGCCTTCACCTCCTTGCCCAGCGAGATGTAGAGGTTCGGGAACGAAACCTGCTTGCCGTTGCCGGAGACCGCGTTGAGCAGCCTGGCCGCATTGACCTGTCCCACGCCCATCTGGTTGCGGTAGTTGGCCAGCGTCAGTTGCATGGGCTGGTTCAGGCCGACTTCGGCGACGTAGCGGTAGTAGTTTTTCAGGCCGGTCATGTAGGAGTCGATCGGCGTGGTGGTTTCGCAGAGCAGTGCCTTGAACTCGTCGGCCGTGAAGTGGCGGCGGAGCTGTGCGGCATATGAGAGCCCGAGCGCGGCGACGCCCGAAACATGGGGGCAGGCCATCGAGGTGCCTTCCATGTAACCGTAGCCCGTTTCGCTGATGGCATAGGGCAGCGTCGAAAGGATGCAGCCGATCTCGCCGCGTTTGTGGTTGTCGTCGAAGTACTCGTAATAGTAGTCCTGGTCGCCGCCCGGGGCTGCGATCGTCGTGCCGGGGCCGTAGTTGGTGTAGACGGCGGGCGTATAGTCGGCAGCCGTGGCCGATACCGAGATGCACTCCTCGGCAGCGCCCGGGAACCCGGCCTGCGGGGCGCTCTCGTTGCCGCCTGCGAAGATGGCCAGGCCGCCTTCGATCGGGCCGTTGGGCGATCCGGCGTTATGCAGGAAGTAGTCGAGGGCGTCCTTCTCCAGCGGGGCGTTCGTCGCCCACTCCTCTTCGTCCTTGAAGCCCGGCGTCCCCCATTCGTAGCTGTTGGCGCTGCCCGAGACATAGCCCCAGCTGCACTGCAGGATGACGGCGCCGTTGTCGGCCGCGTATTTGATGGCCCGGACGGTCGCCAGCGAGTTGCTGACCGTGTTGCCCGAGAATATCTGGCAGCTCATGATCTTCACGCCCGGGATGTCGCCGTTGCCGCCGGCGATCGAGCTGATGCCGATGCCGTTGTTGTTCTGCGCGGCGATTACGCCCGCCACGTGCGTGCCGTGACCCGTATCGCTGACGTCGTCCCACGAGATGACGCCCGTGTCGAAGACGAAGTTGTAGCCGTAGACGTCGCCTTTGTAGCCGTTGCCGTCGTTGTCCTGCTTCGAGCGGTAAACCTCGCCTTCGTTGACCCACATGTTGTTTTTCAGGTCGGGGTGTTCGACCATGACGCCTTCGTCGAGCACGGCGACGATGATCGACTGGTCGCCCGTCGAGGATTTCCACGCCTCTTCACACTGCACGTCGGCATCGACGATCGACTTCTCGCCGAACAGGTTGCCGCGGTTGATCAGGTGCCACTGCATCGGCAGCAGTTCGTCGTTGAAGGGATAACCCGTATCCCCGGCGGCGCGGGTCGCACGCTGCATGGCGGCGAGGGCTTCGCGGGTGAGGGGCATTGCCTTCTTGCCGGCGTTGTAGGCACGGCGGATCGTGCGGTTGAGATTCACGTGCTGGACTTCGCCCAGGCCCGAGAGTTTTTCGGCGACCTCCTCGGCGGAGTAGTCGTCGTCGAAGCGTACGACGTACCACAGGTGCAGCTCCGATTCGCGGGTGCGCTCTTCGTTGCGGCCGTCTACGGGGAAGACGCGTTCGATCTGGTAGCCGCCCACGATGTCGAGAACCTCGTCGACCGAAAGGATGCCCGAGCGGGTGGCGGGGCCGCCGCTGCGGGTCGCTGCGGCCGCCTTGTCGAGTATCTCGCTCACGTAAGGCGAAAATTTGACGAGTATCTCCCCCGACTTGTGCTCGACAGGGGTGTCCTGTCCGGTGCCGGGCGTCGGGAGCTCCTCGTTGGTGCAGGCGGTAAATGCCAGGAATGCAATGGCAAAAATGCCGTATAAATAGTTTTTCATCGTCTTGATTATTTGGTCGTATCCTCGTCTTCCTCTTCTGCGCCGGGGTCTTTCTTGTACCCCTCGTAGAATTCGTAGTAATAGTTCAGGTTGGCGGGTTCGTTGCCGAATCCGGCCGATGCGCCCGTCGCATCCTTGCCTTCCTGCGTGAACACGAGCTGGAAGGGTGACCACCAGTCGAGGGCGGGGTGGTAAAGCAGCCAGTCGGGCAGTTCGCCGGTCAGGCGGTTGAGGTTGATGGCGAAGCGCTTGGTGTGCGGCATCACCTTCGGGGTGCCGATCAGCGCGCGGGGCAGCGTGTCGGCGTCGATGATGTCCTGCTCGGTGTATTTCTCCCAGTCGTCCATCTTGGGCAGCGGCCCCTGCAGGTAGTTGACCGAGAGCTGCAGCGTGTCGAGATCCCATTCGATCATGCGGCGCGGGAATCCTTCTTCATCGACGAGGCCGCCGTAGTTGGTTTCGACGGTGTTGCTCAGGTCATAGATATTCCTGCGCGTGTTGGCGCCCATGAGCAGTGTCCGCAGTTTCGGGAAGTTGGTCGGATTGATCTCGTCGGGAATCTTCTGGAAGTTGTTGCTGCTCAGGTCGAGGAACTCGAGGTTCTTGAGCGCCGTGAAGTTCTTGTCCAGCGAAACCAGCCCGTAGGCGGCGATGGTGAGGCGTTTGAGCTGGGTGAGCTTGGTGATGTGCTCGCCGGTGGTGAGGTCTTTCAGGAAGGCGTTGACGTTGCTGTAGAAGTTCAGTTCGTCGGCGGCCGTCAGGTACTGCACCTCGAAAGGCAGCTCCTCCTTGGTGTTGAACATGAAGAACCGGGCGTATTTCACGCGGCCGTTCTTCTCGGGCGTGTATCCCGCCATGCCCTCCTCCCAGAGGGTGACGTCGTCCCAGTTGTCCATGCGCTCGCCGTTCTCCCACGAGCTGTTGGTTCCGAGCGTGCGTGCGATGGCCAGCAGGGCGATCGAGTCGCCGCTGCGGGTGTTCTCCTCGATGGGTTCGGCGGCGCCCTGCGTGACGAGCAGGTTGTCCTGGCGGGCGAGTTCCACCTCGCGCTTGGGCTTGAACACCACGTCGGCGATACGCTCGTTGGGCTGGGAGTTGATGCTCCAGTTGAAGCGTACGGTCACCTCGCGCGGGCGGATGCCGCGGTCGAGTTCGACCTTATAGCTGTCGTATTTGAGCCAGCTTTCGGCCGAGGCGGGGACTTCGACGGCGAAGTCGACGTTGGTCTTGACCTTCACGTCGAAATGACGGGTGCCGAAGGCCGAGAAATTGGCTACGGAAACCTCTTTCTCCCCGAGCGTGATGGCGTAGTCGAAGCCCTGCTGGTCGATGGTGATCTCCTTCTTGTCCCAGGTGTTCTGTTCCTGGATGCGCACCACGCCGCGGCGGGGCGAGTCGGTCAGCGCCGAGTCGATGAGGATCCTGCACTCGGTGGTGCCGCGGCCGTTGGCCGGCGAAATGGAAATCCACGGTTCGTCGGTGGTGGCGACCCAATCCCCCGATGCCGATACTTTGATTTTGTGGCTTCCCCCTGCGGCTTCGGCCTTGATGGCGTCGCTGTCGAGTCCGAACGCGACGTTCTTGTCGGCGTCGGAGCAACTGCATAATGCGATCGAGCAGAGGATGACCGGTATGTAATTCAGTATTTTCATTGTCGTTTCTCCTTAGGTGTTATTCGAGCATTTTGTCGCAGTTCAGGATGTTCTGGGTCTTGTCGTAGATCAGGTTGTAGACACCCTGCTGCCAGTAGTAGCAGACGGCCGAGGCATCGAACGTGATGTTGGGGTTGTCGCTGATGTCGAGGTGGTAGATCAGGTAGGAGATCGTGTCCTCGATCTTGCGCAGGTCGTTCGAACCGATGTAGAACCCGCGCAGGCCCGTGTGCTGGTAGAGCCCCGTGGGCCATTCGCGCAGGCAGCGCTTACCCTCGGCATCGCGCTGGCCGCGGATGGCGTAGACGGTCAGCCCGGCGCAGTTGAGCGGCCCGAACGGGAACTTGTCGAACGAGTTGTACGAAATATCCAGCCCGTAAAGGTAGGGCAGCTGCTCGGCCGTGAAATCCTTGGACAGGGTCTTCAGTTTGTTGTAGGTCAGGTCGAGCGATATGAGCGCCGTCGAGTTCTTGCCGCTGAAGCTGCCTTCGGGGATTTCGTCGATGCTGCAACCGCGCAGGATGATGTAGGAAATCAGCGAATTGGTCGTGCCGAGGCATTTGGGGAACTTCGTCAGCCCGGGGTTTGCCGCCAGGGAGAGCGTCTCGACCCGCAGGCCCTTGTATTTGCCCTCCTCTTCGCCTTCGAAGCCGTCGATCTCGTTGTAGGAGAAATCCACCGATTTCATGACGTACTTGGACTTGGCAGAGAAGATGTTGGGAACTTTCTTGAGCTTGTTGTAGGTCACCGAGAAGGTCTCCGTGTCGTCCGTACCGCAGAAGATGCCGTCGCTGTTGGCCGGGAGCGACGTGATGTTGTTGTGGTCGAGGTAGAGCTGCATGGGTGCGACCTCTTTGCCCAGCGGGTGGAGCGTTTCGATCTGGTTCTTGGACAGGTCGAGCAGGCTGATCTTCTTCAGGTTGCTGAACGACTCGGGTATCTCCCTGAGGTTGTTGTTGGTCGCATAGAGGATCTGGAGCTTCTCCTTCGACGGGCCGTTGGCGATGGCGTCGAGCCCCTTGTACAGCTCTTCGGCCGACCACTGGGCATTGTTGGAGATGTTGACCGAAACGAGCTCGGGCATCTGCGCGATCTCCACCGGGAAGCGGGTCATCTTCGGGCAGTTGTAGATCTCCAGGTCGGTCAGCGACTTGAGGTTGGCCACTTCGGCGGGTATCTCCTCCAGTTCGCCGTTGGCGATGTTGAGGTACTCGAGCTTTTCGAGTTTGCCGATGGCCGGGTCGATCGACTTGAGCCCGTTGGTGAGCTTGCCGTGAACGACGTCGTAGGGACGGATATTGTTCTGGAGGCCGGTTTTGCGGTCGATGATCTGATCCTCGGTGAAATTCTTGTAGAGCGACGTGGCCGGGATCGAGATGCCGTGCTCGGCAAGGGCCCGGGCGATCGGCTCGGACGTCTGGGTCGGGATATGGATCAGCGAGAGGAACTCCTTGTGGCGCTCCATGCGGGTGCGGTTGCGCTCGGAGAGGCTCTTGTCGTGTGCCAGCGAGGGGTCGTATTCGAGCAGGTTGCCGTCGTTGTGCGTACCCAGATACAGCTCGACGAGCTCCGAGAGCTGGCCGATGGCTGCCGGCAGGTGCCCGCGGAAGCCGAACTCGCCGATGGTGATCTTCGCCACGCGGCCGTTGGAGTGCACCTCCACGCCCGGCTGGACGCCCCACAGGTCGGGATCCTTGTTGAAATCCCAGTTGACGCCGGTGGGATAGTTTTCACCCCTGTAAGACCAGTGCTCCCCGTCGAGCGCCTTCCAGATTTCGTAAAGCGCGTAGTAGTCGCGGATATACTCGTCGGCCTCGTAGAGCGTGACGCCGACTTTGGCCTCGGTGGTCTTGTTGTCCTCGATGGTGAAATCCAGGTTCTTGGGACGCTTGTTGGTCTCCAGCGAGAGCAGCGTGTCGCATTCGAGCGAGGAGGTCTGGTAGCCGTCCTCGATGTCCTCGGGAGCCCCGTCCTCGCGATCGTCCCTGAAGTGGATCGAGAACTTCGCGGGGAGTTTTTCGAACGTGGTGAGCTCGTTGGTCGTCTTGTGCCTTACGGTCAGGTCGAGGAACGCGATCTCGTCGAATGGGTACTGCCGTTCGGCGGCACGCGTCACCACGGGTGTCTCGGTGAAGTCCGACAAGTCCTTGGAGATCGAAAAACGCACCGTGCCGCGCGGCTCCACGTCGACCGTCAGGTCGTGCGACACGAGGCCGCCGGCCACGATGTCGAGCCTCTCTTCGCCCGGCATGCCGTTGTAGATCAGCTCGTCGTCGGCATTGAATAACGAGAAGGTGATGATCTGGTATTGTCCCGTCAGCAGCCGGAGCTTCTCGCTGCGCAGCCCGAATTCGGCGCTCTGCTTGTCGGGGGCCGAGAGCGTCAGCGACTGGGTGATGGTCGTGCCGTCGTAATAGAGCGAGACCTGCACCTTGCTGGCTTCGGAAAGGTAGTCGAGCTGGGGTTTCTGGGCCCGGCTCAGGGCGTCGTAGGACGCCTCCTTGTGTAGCTTGAACTGAACGTATCCGTAATCTTGGTCGCGGTTGTCGATGCCGTCGTCGTCGGAACATCCGCCGAGGAAGGCCATGCCCAGTGCGAGGAGTGCCGTTACGGAAAATTTTAAAAGTTTCATATCTAAAAACCTGGTCTGTATGTTCTCCATAAATTGTAGTCGTATCGAACAGGGCCCCAGCCCCCTTCGGAGAGGGGCCCTGAATCATTGGGGTCAGATGTTGAGCGTGCAGATGATCACCATCACCACGTTCCAGTTGGCACCGTAGAGGAACATGACGCCCTCGGCGGCGGTCTGAGAGTCCATGTTGACGTAGATCTGGGTCGGGCCGTAGGATTCGGCCGTAAGCCAGCTTTCCGCATCGCCTTGGGCCATGAAACTCGAGTAGGTTGGGACGTTCATCACGGCGTTCGTGGTTTCTCCCTCGTAGGTCAGGTGGTAGATCGGGGCGCCGTACTCCGCATACTGTTCGTAGTATTCGCCCGAGGTGATCTCTTCGAGGGTCGCGCCGGTGACGTATTCGGGATATGCGAACCCGATGTCCGTGCCGCCGATGTCCGCATTGGGATCGTAGAGGCAGTTGACGGCCGCGATGTTGCCCTCGGCGTCGTAGAAGACGATGTAGCCTTCGTCCTCGCGATCCATGTCGATGATGGCCCCGCCTTCGACGCGGCGTACCGAGAGCCAGTTCTCCTCGTCCGACAGCGGCTGGCAGTCGGCGTCGTAGCATTTATAGCCGGTGAAGTCGCGTTCGAATGTCAGCGTGGCTTCGGGGTCGTTCGACCAGGCCTTGGTGTAGGTCAGTTTGTAGGCGTCGTCGACTTCGAGCTCGCGGAGCGACCAGTGGGTCGAGGGGAGTTTCTCGAACATGGTGCCGATCTCCGCCATGCCGTCGGGGTTGGCAGCCTGGATCGGGCCGGGGCTGGCCTGCTGTGTCAGCGTGGCGAAGACATAGGGCTGGTACTCTTCCTTGATGTCGTAGTCGAAGAGTTCGTTGGGGTCGGAGACCGCCATCGAAGCCGGGAGCACGATGATCCTGGCCGTGCGGGCATCGCCCTGGTTGACCTCCGTGCCGACGGTGAAGCCCCGATCCATGATGACCAGCTCCTCGTCCCAGGCGCTTTCCTCGACGATGACCCATTTGGTGTCGGCTTCGTCGCCGCTCAGGCCGGTATTGCCCCAGCGATCCGTGACTTCGGCGATGACATAGATCCTCGCACCCCTGATGCCCTTGACCGAACCGCGTGCGGTGCCGGGCGACCAGTCGCCGTTCATGCTGTTGTAGATCTCGGCTGCGGCGTTGAACTTGAGTTCCTTATCGAGCGTGACATCGAAAATGTCGCGGCAGGAGGGGATCGTGACCGGAATCTCGACCTTCGCGTCGAGGTTGTTCTTGTCGATGAACACCAGCTTGTCCTGCGCCCCGTCGAGCGGGTAGGCCGACGGGTTGCCCTGGATGCGGATCTCGACTTTCGTGCCGGGTTTCCCGACCGTCACCGACGGGGTGGATACCCACTCCGGCAACTGGTTGATCGCCCAGTCGTAGTTGGCCTCGACCAGGATCGGCATCGAGAAATCGGTGCGTCCCTCGGGCCAGGTCAGGTCGATGCTTTCGGCCTCCCCTTCGTTATAGGAGTAGGTGAGGCCGGTTTCGCTGCCGCCGTATTCGAAGTCGCCGTACTGGTCGAGCTTGCATGTGCGGAGGCTGAAGCCGCGTTCGAGCGTACCGCGTGTGATCGTGGCGATGACCTTGCTCTGGCCGCCCATCTTGAGGGTTACCTCGCAGACACGCGTGTCGTCGAACTCATCGAGTTCGGCCACGCCGATTACGATCCGCGATGCGCCCGCACCGCCGCGCAGCGTCCAGACTTTCTGTGTTTCGTCCTGTATCCAGAACCATGCGGCGGTAGCCGTCGGGACACTCACCTCCCAGTTCTGGTTGGGCTCTATCTCGAGCGTGTAGGTGCCGCCGGCTTCGATGGTCGCCGAAACCGCCTCGGGGAAGTTGGGGCTGGGGAGCTTCGTATCCTCATCCGAATCGGAACACGAAGCGGCCGCCAGACATGCTCCGGCGAGCAGCGACATCACCAAGTGTAAATAATGTCTTTTCATATTTCGTTTCTTTATTTACGTTATGATTTAGAGCGATCCGGACGCCGTGACGCCTCCCGGGAGCATGCCTTCTTCCCGCTGGAGCCGTTCGGCCTCCTCGTCGCTGACCCATTCGATGATGTTGTAGAAATGGCCTACCAGGCCCATATTCACGCCCATGTCCTCGACATGCACCTTGATCCACAGCGCCACGTAGTGCTGGCAGCTGTTAAAATAGGAGTCGTAGAGCGGGCTGTTAGTGACCAGTATCTTGTTGTCCCCGACGATCTGTCCGAAGACCGAAGCCTCGTCGGCCAGTACCTGGTTCTTGTCCATGGTTACCAGCGGTTCGATCGGATCGCGCGGGTCGAGGCGGATCGTGACGTCGTAGCCCGAGAAGAGCCAGTCGTGCAGGATAATCATGTTCTCTTCGGTGGGGTGCTTCTCGGTGCGGATGAGGCGCTGGATGCTCTTGTTTTCCACGCCGGGGTAGCTGTTGAGGAACATCGAGGTCACCACGCACCAGCCCGTGAATTCGTTGATGTCGTAGGGGCAGCTTTTCTGCATGACGACCTTCGTCCGGTCGTGGTAGAGATCCCATTTCAGCTGCTCGGGCATGACCAGTTTGAGGATGAAGCCCAGCGAGTCGGTATCTTCGATGTTGTCGTACAACCCGCGCACCTGTACGTCGGCCTTGCGCGAACCGGCCTTTATGGTGATGGTGTTCGACAGGAGGCGGTAGTGCTTCCCCTCGACGGCATTGCTGCCCTGGTCGATGATCTCCACGCCGAATGTGCGGTCGTAATCGCACGCGACGGTCGAGGAGACCGGTACCGAGAAATAGTCTTGGTCTTGGAGTACGGCGTAGGTCGCCAGGGTGTCGGCGAACAGCACGTACTCCGCATCGGAGTAGGTCTTATATTCCTCCTTGCAACCCGTTGCGAGGGCGGCCAGGAGTCCCGTTGCAAACAAAACCGTGATAATTCGTTTCATTGTCTCTCTTCTATTCGTTGTTGCTATCTGTTGCTTTCGTTCGGGAGTATCTCCGAACCGGGGGCTTCCAGCTCGTGCTGCGGGATCGGCCATACGAAAAGCGGGTTGTCGGCTTCGATCTTGAGCGAGCTTCCCTCGGCCTGCGAATTGGCCTGCGGCTTACGCTCGAAGCCCTTGTGCCAGCGTTTGAGGTCGTGCAGGCGGAAACCCTCCATGTAGAGTTCGCGCAGGCGCTCGTCGGAGATGGTCTGCAACCAGTTGTCCTTCGTGACGTTGATCGTACCGCCCGATTTGTAGCGCATCTTGCGCAGCGTCGAGAGGTCGTTGCCGGCCTTCGAAAAATCGTTCTTTTGGCAGTAAGCCTCGGCGCGGATCAGGTACTGCTCCGCCAGGCGGAACGGCTTGGGCATCGAGACATGGTAGATCTGGTTGGCGATCAGGTTGCGGTTGCCGTAGTATTTGACCAGCAGCGGCCAGCTCAGCCCGTGGGCATAACCGGTCTCGGTCTGGTAGAAGTAGCCCGAATAGCGCAGGTCGGCATCGTCGTAGAGATCCAGGGCGGCCTGGCCGGGGACGTAGTCGGGATAGAAATAGGTGTAGTCCTTGTTGAAGTTGAGGAACACCGTGCCGAGCGCCCCGCCGTAGGAGGTGTCGGTGAAGCCGATGCGCCAGATGATCTCGTATCCCAGGTCGTACGCCCACATGTAGTCGAAATAGGTGTAGTCGGAGGTGTAGTTGGTCTTGGCATCGGAGAGCTGGAAGGTGGCCTTTTTTTCGTCGATCAGGGTGCTCGAATATTCGATCGCCGTGTCCCAGTCCTGCATGTAGAGCGCCACGCGGGCGTGCAGCGCCTCGGCCGAGGCCGAAGTCATGTAGACGTTGCCGTAGGCGTCGTTCTCCTTGTCGAGGCGTTTCTCGGCCTCGGCCAGGTCGTCGAGCACGAACTGGTACGAGTCGTAGAGCGACGCGCGGCGGGCCGCCTCGGGCGTAAAGTATTTCGTGCGCAGCACGACGCCCAGTTCCGATTGGGCCGTGTCCGGCTCATAGGCCTTGCAGAAGGTCTTGAGCAGCTCGGTATAGCAGAGCGCACGCACGGCGTAGACCTCGCCCGTGTACTGCTCGAGCTTCTCGATGTTGGTGTCGCTGATTTCGTTGGCCACCACCTCGTCGATGCGGTCGAGGTAGAAGTTACAGTTGCCGATCACCTTGTAGAGGGCGGCATAAACCGCTTCGAGCTGCAGGTCGGTCGGGCGTATGTCCCAGCGCCAGAACGAGCCGTAGGTGTTGGTGTTGCCTTCGACGGCATAGACCAGGTCGGCCTGGATGTCGGGCAGCAGGGTGAGGTAGCCGCTGTAAAGCGCGTTGCTCTTGAGCGAGGCGTAGATGCCGGTGAGCGTCTGCTCGGCGTCGGCGAAGGTGCGCATGGCCTCCTTCTCCGGGATGGACGAACCGGGGTACTTGTCCAGGCACGAGGTGGTGCTGACAAGTATCGCGAAGGCCGAAAGGTAGAATTTTATATTGCGTAACATGTTCATAGTCCCTGATTAGAATGTTAAGTCGAGTCCGAAGGTGAATTGGCGAGCCATCGGATACTGTGCCTGGTACATATTGCTCGACCCTTCGGGATCGAGGCCCGTGAATTTGGTAAAGGTGAAGAGGTTCTGGGCCTGGGCGTAGATCTTCACGCCGCTGATGAAGCGTGTCTTACGCAGCCACTCCTGCGGGAAGGAATAACTCAGCATGAGGTTTTTCAGGCGCAGGAACGAAGCGTCCTCCAGCAGGCGGTCGTCGAACTCGGTGTAGACGCCGTGGCGCGGGATGTCGGTGATGTCGCCGGGTTTCTTCCAGCGGTTGAGCAGGCGCTTGGACTGGTTGTAGGAGGCGAATCGGCCGTTCGACTCGTCGAAATAACGGTCGTTGTTGATCATCCAGCGGTCGGCGACCCAGCTGAACTGTGCCGACAGCGAAAGTCCCTTCCAGGCCAGCGTCGTGCCGAAGCCGCCCTGCCAGGGCGCCACGTAGCTCTTGCCGACCATGACCTTGTCCTCGTCGCGGAGCTCGGTGGTCAGCTCGCCCTCCTTGGTGTACCACAGCGCGTCGCCGTTGGCGGGGTTGACGCCTGCGAACCGGTTGAGGTAGAACTCGCCGAAGGAGTGCCCCACGACCAGTTTGGTGTTGGTGCTCGAAAGCTCGTATTCGCTGACCCCGCTGTAGAGCTTGGTCATCTTGTTCCTGTTGTAGGAGACGTTGGCGTTCACGCTCCACACGAAATCCTTGTGCTGGATGACGTCGGCGGCCAGGCTCAGCTCGACGCCGCGGTTGGTCATGTCGCCCACGTTGTCCCAGCGGTAGCCGAAACCGTTGGAGGTGGTGTAGGAAACGGGAACCTCCATGAGCATGGCGCTGTTCTTCTTGTGGTAGAGTTCGACGTCCACGTTCAGGCGGTTCCAGAAGCCCAGGTGCACGGCCAGGTTGGTGATCCACAGCTTCTCCCACTGCAGGTCTTCGTTGCCCGGCTGCGAGGGGGCGATGCCGGCGTCGCCGTAGTAGTTCAGGCCGCCGCTCACGAGCGCCATGTGTTCGTAGTTGGGGATCGACGAGTTACCCGAGGTACCCGTGCTGAAGGCGACCTGCGCGTTGGTGAGCCAGCGGCGCGAGTTCTCCATGAATTTCTCGTTGCGCAGGTTCCACATCATGCCCACCGAGCCGAACGCAGCCCAGCGTCCCGAGGTGCCGAAGCGCGAGGAACCGTCGGTACGGACGGAGAAGTCGACGTAGTAACGGTCGGCGTAGTTGTATTCGCCGCGCGCGAAGAACGACAGGAAGGCGTAGTTGTCGTCGGTGACGTCGCTCCACGACGTGGCACGCGTTCCCGACGAGATGTTTACCAGCTTGTCGTTGTTCTGGCCGCGGGTGGCCAGCGTGAACTCCTCGTAGCTGTAATCGACGCCCTCCTGGCCCAACAGGAAGTTGAACGAGTGTCCGCCGTCGAGCGAGAAGCGGTAGTTGATCGTATTGGTGATGGAAAGGCTCATGCCGTCGGTCGAGTAGCGCTGGGCCGTCCCCGAGCCCAGGTTGGGCGGGTAGTTGGGGTAGGAGGCGCCGAAGCCCGTCGTGTGCGAATAGCCTACGCCGAACTGCGACCGGATGGTGAGCCCCTCGATGGGGGTGGCCTCGGCGAAGAGCGTCGAGATCACCTTGTATTTTTTATAGGAGATCTTGTTGTTGGCCAGCCATTCGAGCGGGTTCTGGCCTTCGCCCTTCCAGGTGCCGTCCTTGATCGAGGCGAGCGAGCCGTCGGGGCGGTGGGGGTTCCAGTAGGGCATCATGAAACGTGCGGCCGAGATGGGGGTCACGAGCGTATATTCGCCCGACTCGGCGCGTTCGATGGTCTGGTAGTTCATCATCGTGTTGGTGCCGAGCTTGAGCCACTTGGCTGCCTGTTGTTCGACGTTGGCGCGGAGCGAGAAGCGCTCGAAGGCCGAACCTGCGGCAATGCCCTCCTGGTTGTAGTAGCCGCCCGAGACGTAGTAATTGGTCTTGTCGGTGGCCCCCGAAACCGAGAGCTCGTAGTTCTGGAGCAGGGCGGCATCGTTGAACACCTCGTCGAGCCAGTTGACGTTGGTCTTGCCCAGGACGTTGTAGTTCTTGCCGTCGGTGAACCCGATCTCCTTCTCGTACTGGATGCGTTCGCCGGTGTCCATCAGATCCCAGTTGCCGTAGGCGATCTGCGAGAAACCGAGCTGCATACGGTAGTTGATCTTCGCCCGCTCGGCCATGCGCCCGCGCTTGGTCGTGATGACGATCACGCCGTTGGCCGCGCGCGCACCATATATAGAGGTGGAGGAGGCGTCCTTGAGCACCGAGATGCTCTCGATGTCGGCCGGGTTGATGGTGTTGAAGTCGGAACTGGCGATGGCGACGCCGTCGAGGATGTAGAGCGGCGAGGTGCCCGAGTTGATCGAGTTCATGCCTCGGATCATCATTGTTGCCGACGTGCTCGGCTCACCCGAATTGGAAAGTACCGTCAGGCCGGGAACCTGTCCCTGGATGGCCTGGTCGAACGCCGCCGTAGGGGTGTTCTCGACCTTTTCGGCCTTGACGGTCGATACCGACCCGGCGATGGTGCCCTTCTTGCGGACACCGTAGGCGATGACCACCACGTCGTCGAGCGCCTGTGCCTCGCTCTCGAGGGAGACGTCGTAGGTCAGCGAGGCGCTGCCGCCCGGAACCGTGAAGGTGGCGGGCTTGTAGCCGATGTACTGGAAGGTGAGTGTCGTCCCTGCGGCGACGCTGATCGAGTAGCTTCCGTCCGCAAGGGTGCTCACCCCGCTGGCGGCTCCGGAAATCACGTTGACCCCGATGAGGGGTTGCTTGTCATCCGCCGAGGTGACGATGCCTCTGACGGTCACATTTCCCCCCCCCTGCGCTACGGCTATCGCCGGCAGGGTACATAGGAAAAATGCAAGAATGTTGAGTAGGAGTTTCGTTTTTTGCATAAGTAAATGATACTTTCTTACGCAACAAAGAAAAATAATTAAAACGAATTTGCCAAATGTTCAAAATAGATGAAATGTAAGCAGGAATGCTCGGAAAGGGTCTTTTCGGCCCTCTTTTCCGGATGAAAACAGGTGTTATAAGGCTAAATATAAATAACTTAACATTTTATTTTAACCCGGCGAACCATTGTTGAATACGGGTTAAAATATTTTTATAAAAATGAAAATAAAATTTCAGCGAAAGAACTTGAATGGTAGGAGGTGAGAAAATGAAAATTGAAAAAGTTGACATCAATCGCAAGATAGTGGCAACAAGCTGCTTGAAAAATAATTACAAAAATTATGCGCAATTGTTTTTGCAGGGTAAACCGTTGACATACTGTGCTTTTTTTGATATAATTGCACAAAATAAATATTTTGTGCAATTTGGGGGGGGAGCGAAAAGGCTGAAATATTGAAATTTTGCTAAAATCTTGTTAAAATAGCGAAATAAAGCATTGTAATTATCATTTTAACATT
>ENA-ORCM01001917-ORCM01001917.1-human-gut-metagenome-genome-assembly--contig:-NODE-1917-length-16277-cov-5.648519_pt1 | contig 16277 bp, 12 predicted proteins | sample MGYA00242906_ERZ507928 | MGnify/ENA primary metagenome ERZ507928 (study PRJEB26167, sample SAMN06115497) | human gut metagenome | host: Homo sapiens | place: China:Shanxi | collected 2015-05-07...
GAGAACGTCCGAAGATTCCCGAGCTTGATCCTTCCTTCTACGGACTGTCCGAAACGGATATGGACAGCACCTTCTCGGCAGCTAATACGTATTTCGGCGCCGATAAGATGACGCTTCGGGATTTAATCGCCGCCTTGAAACAAACTTATTGCAGCGATATCGGTATCGAATTCATGTACATCAGCGATCCGGTGATCAAACGCTGGTGGCAGCAAAAACTGGAACCTTGCCGCTCAACCCCGAGCATGGACGCCAAGTCCAAGAAACGCATTCTTGAAGAACTGACGGCCGCAGAAGGTTTGGAACGTTATCTCCATACCAAGTATGTCGGCCAGAAACGCTTCTCGCTCGAAGGCGGAGAAAGCTTTATTGTCGCCATGGACGAAATCGTGGAAACAGGCGCAGCACAAGGCCTGGAGGAAATGGTTATCGGTATGGCTCACCGCGGTCGTCTCAATGTGCTCGTCAATACGCTTGGCAAAGCGCCGAGTGAACTGTTTGCAGAGTTTGAAGGTCACTACAAGAGTAAAGACCTGCCGGCGGGCGACGTGAAATATCACAACGGTTTCTCAAGCGATGTCGTTACCGCTTCCGGACCGATCCATCTGGCTTTAGCCTTTAATCCTTCTCACTTGGAAATTGTCGACCCGGTCGCAGTCGGAAGCGTTCGCGCCCGACAGGATCGCCGCCATGATCCTAAAGGTCGCCGCGTGATGGGCGTTCTTGTTCACGGCGACGCTGCCTTTGCAGGTCAGGGCGTCGTCATGGAGACGCTGAACCTTGCCGATACCCGCGGCTACGGTACCGGCGGCACGATGCACATCGTGATCAACAATCAGATCGGTTTCACGACTTCGGATCCTCGTGATAAAGGCTCGATGACATATTGCACGGATCCGGCAAAACTCATTGAAGCCCCGGTTCTGCACGTGAACGGTGACGATCCGGAAGCCGTCGTATTTGCGACGCGTCTGGCCATGGAGTTCCGCAAGAGCTTCAGCCGCGACGTCGTGGTTGACATTGTCTGCTTCCGCCGTTTAGGCCATAACGAACAGGACACGCCGGGACTGACTCAGCCGCTGATGTATAAGAAGATCAATGTCCATCCGGGTACTCGTCAGGTTTATGCCGACAAGCTGGCACTGCAGGGTGTCGTTAGCCCGGAAGAAGCCAAAGAAATGGTTGCCGCATATCGACGCAGTCTGGAAAGCGGTATCCCGCCGAGACAGACGGCTTTGATCGAAGGCAAGAACCCTTATGCCGTTGATTGGTCCCGTTACAACGGCAGCTGGACAGACGATGTGAAGACGTCTGTTCCTTTGGACGAATTGAAGCGTTTGACGGATGTCATTACGACCGTTCCGGAGAACTTCAAGCTCCACCCGCTCCTTCAAAAGGTCATCGCAGATCGTCGTCTGATGATGCAGGAAGAAATCCGTGTGGATTGGGGCTTAGCCGAACATCTGGCTTTTGCCACGCTGCTCACGGGCGGATACTCCGTTCGTATTTCCGGCGAAGACTCCGGCCGCGGAACCTTCAGCCATCGTCATGCCGTCTGGCACGATCAGAACCGTGACCGGTGGGATTCGGGTATTTGGATTCCTTTGGAGCATCTAGGTGAGCATCAGGCTCAGTTCACAGTGATTGACTCCGTTCTTTCTGAGGAGTCAGTTCTCGCATTTGAATACGGCTATGCCAGCTCTTCTCCGAAGTGCCTGACGATTTGGGAAGCTCAGTTCGGCGACTTTGCCAACGGCGCTCAGGTCGTGATCGACCAGTTCATCAGCTCCGGTGAGGCCAAGTGGGGCCGCAAGAGCGGCTTGACGATGCTCTTGCCTCACGGCTACGAAGGGCAGGGCCCCGAGCATTCATCTGCCCGAGTCGAACGTTATCTGCAGCTTGCAGCAGATACCAATATGCTGATTTGTCAGCCGACAACCGCAGCTCAGATCTTCCATTTGCTGCGCCGTCAGATGGTTGGCAATATCCGCAAACCTTTAATCGTCTTCTCTCCAAAGAGTCTGCTGCGCAACAAGATGGCAAGTTCCGATTTGGAAGAACTCTCCGAAGGCAAATTCGAAACCGTCATCGGTGAAATTGAAGAGCTCGATGCCGATAAGGTCAGAAGAATTCTGGTCTGCACCGGCAAAGTTTATTACGACCTCGTGAAATACCGCAAAGAGCATGAAATCGATGATGTCGTCATCGTTCGTCTTGAACAGCTTTATCCCTTCCCGCACAAGAGTTTCCGAGAAGAGACTTCTGGTTACTCCTTCGCTTCCGAGGTGGTTTGGGTCCAGGACGAACCTCAGAATCAGGGCGCCTGGTTCTATGTGCAACACCATTTGCTTGAAGAAATGCCTTCCGGCGCAAGATTGAGTTATGCAGGACGTCCTGCTTCATCTTCGCCTGCCGTCGGCTATGCCAGCAAGCACGCCGAGCAGCTTAAAGAATTGGTGGAAAACGCTTTCGGACGCCTTAAAGGCTTTATTCAGACGAAATAGTTCAAGCGTTGCTTTGTAAAGAATTCGGAGAAAAAAGAAATGTCTATTGTTGAAGTCAAAGTACCCGAGCTGTCCGAGTCTGTTTCGGAAGCCAGTCTGATTGAATGGAAAAAGAAAGTCGGTGAACCGGTTAAGGCCGATGAAATTCTTATTGAAATTGAAACCGATAAGATCGTTCTGGAAATTCCGGCGCCGGCAGACGGAGTGCTGGCAAGCATTGAGCAGCCTGATGGTGCGGCAGTCCTCAGCGACCAATTGATCGCCACAATCGATACTGAAGGAATGGTTGGTGCACAGCCGGAAGCCCCTAAAGCAGCCGTTGCTGAAGAAGTCATTATTTCGACGCCTGCGGCAGCCCCTGCGCCGACTCCCTCACCCGCTGCGCCGACGGCAGCTGCTTCTACGCCAGGCGCCTTTATGATGCCTGCCGCAGAAAAACTCATGGCAAACAGCGGATTGTCTGCAACTCAGGTTGCAGGAACAGGCGTCGGCGGACGTATCACGAAACCCGATGTCATCGCTGCCTTAAAGAGCGCTCAGCCTGTGGCTCCATCTGCTGTTGCCGCAGCTCCGGCTCAACCGGCCGCTCCTAAATCCGCGCCTGCTAAACAAGCAACTCCCGTCGCATCTCTTGACGGCAGACCCGAGCAGAGAGTTCCGATGTCTCGCCTTCGTGCCAGAGTGGCCGAACGCCTCGTAGAGTCCCAGTCCAACTGCGCCATTCTGACTACTTTCAATGAGGTGAACCTGGCGCCGGTAATGGCTTTGAGAGCGAAATACAAAGAAAGCTTCGAGAAGAAGTATGGCGTCAAACTCGGCTTTATGAGCTTCTTCGTTAAAGCGGCTGTTCACGCTTTGAAGCAGTACCCGATCATCAACGCCTCGGTTGACGGCTACGACATCATTTATCACGGATATATGGATATCGGCATTGCAGTGGGTTCTCCCCGCGGTCTTGTTGTACCGGTCTTAAGAGATGCCGATCAAATGACGTTTGCCGAGATCGAACTCAAGATTGCAGACTTTGCTAAGCGTGCCAAGGACGGTAAGTTAACGCTCGAAGAGCTGACCGGCGGCACGTTTACCATTTCTAACGGGGGCGTATTCGGGTCTCTCTTCTCCACACCGATTATTAATCCGCCTCAGTCCGCCATTCTCGGCATCCACGCGACCAAACCGCGTCCTGTAGCAGAAAACGGCGAAGTCGTGATTCGTCCGATGAACTACTTTGCGATGAGTTATGACCATCGCATTATTGACGGACGCGAAGCCGTGCTGGCACTTGTGGCGATGAAAGAAGCCCTTGAAGATCCGGCCCGTTTACTCTTAGATCTCTAAGGAGCAGGTTATGAAAGATGATATTCAGACCTTTGACGTCGTCGTCATAGGCGCCGGTCCCGGCGGATATGTTTCTGCGATTAGAGCAGCTCAGTTGGGCTTAACCGTATGCTGCATTGATGATTGGGTCACGGACGGTAAACCTGCACCCGGAGGTACTTGCACCAATGTCGGGTGCATTCCCTCGAAGGCTCTTCTTGCGAGCAGCTGTCTCTTTGAAGAAATCAGAGACAAAGCTTCCGAGCACGGGATTCATGTTGAAGAACCCACGATTGATGTTCCGACGATGATTGCCCGCAAGGCCAAGATCGTTCGTCAGACTAATGACGGAATTCTTTATCTCTTCAGAAAGAACAAAATCACGTTCCTTAACGGTCGCGGATTCTTTGTGACTTCTGATGAAGACGGTTATCTGATCGGTGTGGAAGGCAGGGACGAGACACGTGTTTTTGCGAAGAACGTTGTTCTTGCTACCGGCAGCAAACCGAGACAATTCCCCGGAGTTCCTTTTGACGAGGAACGTATTTTGTCCAATGAAGGCGCACTGAAACTAAAGAGTGTTCCTTCTACCTTGGGGATCATCGGTGCCGGCGTGATTGGTTTGGAACTTGGCAGCGTCTGGAAGCGGCTCGGTGCCGATGTCCGAATTCTTGAAGCCATGCCGTCACTTCTGCCTTTTGCGGACTCCGCGATCAGCAGAGAGGCGCTGAAGGCCTTTAAGCAGCAGGGTATCGATATGGAGTTCGGTGTTCACATCGACAGCATTCAAAATGACGGTGACCGTGTCATTGTTCAATACAAGGACAAGGACGGAAAAAACAGCGAGATGTGGGTTGATCGTTTGATCATTTCTATCGGCCGCGTTCCGTTTATAGCCGCTTTAGATGCACCTGTTGTCGGCCTCAAACTCGATGAAAGAGGCTTCGTGGAAGTCGATGCAGAAAACCGTACGAATCTTCCTCGAGTATGGGCGATCGGTGACCTTGTCAAAGGTCCGATGCTGGCTCATAAGGCCGAAGAAGAGGGTGTGGCGGTTGCAGAACGCATTGCAGGACGCAAAGCTGTAACGCATATTGAACGCGTGCCTTCCGTGGTTTACACCGAACCGGAAATTGCTTGGGTAGGCAAAACCGAAGATGAACTGAAGAATGCTGGTAAGCCTTACAAAGTCGGTGTCTTCCCGTTCATGGCCAACGGCCGCGCCAGAGCTATCGGAGAAACCCAAGGCTTTGTGAAGATGCTGGCAGACGCAGAGACCGACCTGGTTTTGGGACTGCATATCATCGGACCTCAGGCCGGCGAGCTGATTGCGCAAGGCTGTGATGCCTTGTCCTTCGGCGCGACCGCAGAAGACCTGGCACTGATCTGCGATCCTCATCCTACTTTCAGCGAGGCCATCAAAGAGGCGGCCTTAGCGGTAAATAAAGAAGGCATTAACTTTTAGCTAGAATAATGAGACCTGGGACCAAGAAATCTCAGGTCTTATTTTTGCTTAGGCCGCACACCATTCAGGAGCTTTTCGGATGCGAATCCCGCTTATTCTTCTCACTCTAGGCTTGCTTAGCTTTAACGCTTATGCCGTGGAGCCGCCGTCGGCAGAACCTTTTGCCACGAGGTACGATCCGCACTCCATTACGACCGCGGCTCGCGCTAGAGAAGTGATTGCGGCATACGACAATGAAAAGCGAGCTTGGGAAAACTGGTACAAAGAACAAACGGCACAGTGCTATCGCAACTTCTTTGTGACCTATTGCTTGGATAAAGCCAAGACGGAACGCACGGAACACATAAATGAGGCTCGCCGCGTTTGGCTTGTAGCTAGAGACTTCCTGAGGAAGGAACGTTCCGAACAGGCGGTGAAAGACCGCAAAGCTGCTGAGGCCAAGCAAGCCGCCAAAAATGCCAAGATGGATGCTCAGCCCGCTCGCGTTGCTAAAGCTCCTCCCAAGACACGAGACGTCACGCCTCGCAAGCCGAGCGAAGGCCATGCCGCAGATCGCGTCCTGACACCGGAAGAAGAAAAAGCGAATGCCGAGGCTTATGCCATGAAGCAGCAGGAGCGTGAACAGCGCATTGCCGAGCAGGAAAGTAAAGTTCCTGAAGCTCCTTCTATGACGCCAGAAGAACGTATTCAAGCTAGAGCCGAGCGCCGCGCTGCAGCCGAGAAGAAACGCGCTGAAAATATCAAGAAGCGCGCAGAAAAAGCTGCGGAGTATGAACGTCAGGTCAAGCTTCGTGAAGAGCAAGAGAAGAAGAACAGCGTCACAGGTGACTTGATTCCTCGGCTGTAACAATCCAAAAAAGATCGGAACTCCTTGATCTGATAGGATTGTGTTCCTAAACAAGGAACCTAAATGCCATCAGAATTCGTAAAAGAAGTTGCCGACGTTTTTGCTAAGGACGGACCTCTCTCCAAAGTTACCGCGAACTATACGCCGAGGCCCTCGCAGATTGAATTTGCGACCTCGGTGGCAGAGGCATTGGAGAAAGGAAAAACATTGGTAGCCGAGGCCGGAACTGGGACCGGCAAGACGTTTGCTTATCTTGTTCCTGCGCTCCTGAAAGATCAGAAGGTCCTGATTTCCACTGCAGGAAAGACGCTGCAGGATCAGCTTTTTACGAAGGACATTCCGGCGCTTTTAAAAGCCCTTGGCATGGGCTGCCGCGTGGCGCTCCTTAAAGGACGCTCCAACTACATCTGCAAGCAGCGCTTAGAGCATGCACTCCAGGAAGATTCCTACGTTGCGAAATCTCGAGAAGAAGTCGTTCATCTTCATCGCATTAAGAAGTTTGCCAGGCAGTCCGTGACCGGCGAACGCGGCGACATTACCGATGTTCCTGAAAACTCCGGCATTTGGCCTGAAGTGACGAGCACAGGAGAAAATTGTCTCGGCGCAAACTGCGATCATTACACCGACTGTTTTGTCATGCAGGCCCGCGAGAAGGCAAAAGAAGCTCAGCTTTTGGTGATTAACCATCATCTGTTCCTGGCCGATATTTCGCTTAAAGACAATCAAATCACGGACTTTCTGCCGGAATTTGACCTGGTGGTGCTTGATGAGGCTCACCAGCTGACCAACATCGCGACGAACTTCTTTTCTCAGACGCTGAACCTTTATGAGGTCAGGAATTTGGCTGCGGACGCGGTATCTCAAGGTTACGGTGTCAACAAACAGATTGATTGGAACGGTATCTACAAGACCATTTCGAACGCTTGCGATGATTTAATCAGCACGACGCACAACATCCTGAACACCAAAGATAAACAACTTGCCGTTGCCAAGTTCAAGGATAAGCATCTTTTAGTTGAGCCTTTTAAAAAGCTTTTGAATTCGGTAGAGAAACTCAGCAACGCGGTTCATGTGCACAAAGAGGCATCTCCTGAGATGACGAAGCTCGACGAACGGTGCACCGAGGCGCTCGATCTCATCGAATACTGGCGCGACGTATTTAACGGGAAAGCCGTTTCGCGTTCCATGAAAGGTCCGCTTTTAGACTGGTTTACGGTTAAGCCTAAGAACATCTTCTTCAACACCACGCCGCTCTCTTATGCCGAAATGCTCAAGAGCGCCCGAGAAGTTCAGGGCAAGCCGTGGGTTTTAACGTCTGCGACGCTTGCGGCTAATGGAGATTTCAAGCATTTTGTTGACCAGGTCGGTTTAGAAGATGCCGAAACGAAGTCTTGGGAAAGTCCCTTCGACTTCAAGGCTCAAGGCATGCTCTACATCACTGAGGATCTTCCGGTGCCGAGCGCCCCTAATTTCTCCGATGAAGTTGCCAAGCGCATTTGGCCCTTTATCAAGAAAAACAAGGGGAGAGCTTTTGTTCTATGCACCACGCTTCGAGCGATGGAAGTGATTTCCGAAGCACTGCGCTATTTTGCGGAGACAGAAGGCGTTTCAATGAATATTCTGGTTCAGAACGAACAGTCAAAACAAGAGCTGCTGCGCCGTTTCAGAAGCGAAGAGAATTCCGTACTCGTCGGCTCCATGAGTTTCTGGGAAGGTGTGGATATTAAGGGCGACGCCTTGTCGTTGGTTGTAATCGATAAGATTCCTTTCCCGCCGCCTGATGATCCGGTTTTTGAAGGACGTTCGAAAGAGCTGGAAGCTGAGGGCAAGAGTTCCTTCAACGAGATTTCGATTCCCGAGGCGATCATGCTGCTCAAGCAGGGCGCCGGACGTTTAATTCGAGACGAAAAAGACGAGGGTCTTTTGATTCTGTGCGACAACCGTCTGTTATCTAAAGGTTATGGGACCAAGATTTGGAAGAGCCTGCCCGACTTTGCCCGTACCAAGGTTTTTGATACGGCGATGAATTTCCTGGAAAGGTGCCAGGAGCCGAGAGGTTAAAGGCAGCTCGGTAAAAGTAGATTTCAAACGGGGACATATCGGAAGAATGTCTCCGTTTAAACCGCAGTTACCAAAACGAAATCGGGCTGTAAAGATTCTTCAGACAAGCTGCCGCGCTCAGCGCGGCTGTGGTGCTGGACTTCGGATTTCCCGGATCAGGTTTGCCGGAAAATTCCATCACAGCATCGGCCAGAGCAGAGCGATAGATAATCTTATGTGTATTGCTATGGACCTCGGGATCTGAAACAATCTTAACTTTGGTTTGAGGACTTTCGGACGCCAAGGCAGTAATGACGCCGACATTGATGTTCTTCGGAAAACCTTTAATCGCTTCCTGAACACCGCCGTTAAAAACCACGGTTTTCTTAGTTAAATCCAAATTTTTTCCGTCTAAGCCCGGTGCGCCTAGCAGAGATTTTGGCGATTTGGTTGTCTCAATAACGACTTCCGCGGTTCCGTGCTGCATTGCACAGGTCTGAAGAAAGTCCAATCCCCCGATGGCTCCGTTGACAATGCAGATTCGACCGTTGTTTTCAGAAGCAGTTCGAATCGCTTCCTGTTTGAAGGCGTCGTCAGCAAAAGCGCCGCTGGAGAGGCAAATCATCGTCCTTCCTGACTTGAGGATCGGTAAAGCATATTCTTTGAGGGCGGCTCCGCCGGCAAGTTCAACGACAACCGGCGCGGCATCTTTCAGAAAATCTTCAATGTTAAATACAGCCTGACTGCTGTACTTAGAAGCGAAGGTCTCGGCTTTCTTTTGGTTTCTTCCTAAAACGGAATGGAGTTTGCACTCCGGCAAAATGTCATGAAGGACGTTTGCAAAGACATTGGCCAGGGAGCCGGCACCGATAAGTGAAACTGAAGAAATAGTCTGCATAACCCGAGGAATTGAAATTTGTTGGACTAGGCTGAGTTAGAGGATTTAGCCCCGTATTCTAAAATTTTTTGATGCTGAACCAAAGGGGACACGGCTTTTTTCTTATGAAAAAAAGATCGCCGATCCCAAAAACGAGACCGGCGTGCATTGAGCAATAAGGCTGAAGAAATCAACTCACGTTCGGTGCCGACATGATTAATTCGTCGGGCGAACAAGGACAGCGAATAGAAAAAATTGTCGGTAAATACAAAATTTTTCCGCAGAGATCGTTTTTGTAAACCAGGTATTGCGCATGCGCTTCTGCCGAGACAGAGCCTTCTTGATGCATTTTGACTTGTTGATACCATTTTTCTCCGAAGAATTCGTCTGATAAAACGTAAAGCATGGCCTTGTCTTTGTAGCCTATTCGGAAGAACATATGGCCGCCGGCAGCCGAGGGCGGAGCCTCTTCTGGTGCCTCGATGTTGTCAACACGATACCGACCGTCAGTAAAAGCTCGGGTGAGCAGTTCAAATCCGTCTTGAACTCCAGGACCTGCATGACCGCTGAGGATCGTGAAGGCTCTTCTTTCAGGGACCTCCGAAGGAGACATGTCACGAATTGCTTCTGTCATTAACCTGAAAACAAGAGCACTTGCGATCATAGAGCGTGGTCCGGAATAACGGTAAAGGTCGTCCCGACTGAAACTAACGGTGCCTTCAGCCTCGCGGAGAAAGATGCAATCGTTGATTTCTTGATACATCTTGAACTTCTAAAATTATTTGAGGGCAGATGGGAGGACTAAGGATTTCACATCTACGCGGTTTTCCATCATCTTGTTATTGATGAGGAAATTCTGATCATCTTCTAAACCTTTAATGTCCTTCTGGGTCAGAGTGTTGTAATAATTAGACCAGGATGCCAATTTTTTAGCTTCTTCAATGTCAATGCCGTGTTCTTTAGCACCTAAAGCGAGAGCTTCTGCGGGATGTTTTTCAATCCAAGCTAGGGCGTCTCGTTGGACTTTGACCACGACATCAAGTGCTTCGGGATACTTTTTAGCAAAGTCTTCGCGAACAGTCGTTACAAGATTCACATTCACCAAATCTTTGGCGGTGGTGATTACTTTAGAGCCCAACTTTTCTGCCTTAATTACACCGCTGGCTGCCAGCAAAGCGCCGTCAATGTGACCGGCTAAAAGAGCTGAAAGTGCAGAGGGCTGATCCATTGAGATGAATTCAACATCTTTGATTGACATTCCATCTTTAGCTAAGGCAGCGACTAAAAGCTGGTGTAAGACGGTGCCTTTCGGACCGGCGATCTTTTTACCTTTGAGATCTTTAACGGAGAAATTTGCACCGGGTTTACCGACGATAGCGAAGGTGTCTGCGGGATGCGCAACACCGGTCGCGATGAGCACTTTATTACCAGCGCCGTTGGCCATCAGCAAAGAAGAGGTATTCATTACCGCGGAAATGTCAATCACACCCCCGGCCATAGCTTGTGTTTGTTTGGAGCCGGAAGTGATCGTCTTCCAATTGACCTTCACTCCGTCTTTTTCGAAGGCTTGTTCCAGCATTCCCTTTTCCTTCATGACGATATTTTGAAGATTAAAAGGAGCTTTGACGTAAACAATGTTAATCTCTTTAGGAAGGTCGGCAGCGACGGCAGCCGACATAGCTACGGTTCCAGCGATAAAAGCGGAGGCAATGAATTTGAACATAAGAAGATCTCGAAGCTAGAAAGTAAAACGATAATAAGAATAATTCTCATTATAGGAAAATTTTGCTAGAGACCATGCTTTTTGATTGAAAAAATACTTTTCAGACCAAACAGAAAACTTCCAAAAAGGAGGTTTAGAAGAAAGGAATAGACAGAATGAAAGTCGGCAGTTCTTTGAAGCAGTCTTTACTTCAATCTGATGAGTCAGGGGAACAGTTCTTCCACTTCTGAGCCATGATCTGAGTTTTGTCTAGAGCCGGAATCGGCTGAAAACCACAAATTAGACGAGCGAGATAATCAACAGACTCTTTCCCTTTGAAGTCAACCGCTTCCGTACGGGAAATCTTTTCCGGAGAATCAATGATCAGATTTTTGTACTCAAGAGTGGCCATTCGTTCTTTATTAGCGTTTTTGCATTGTGCGACGGGAATGCGGACACGATAAGGCGTTTGTTCCATGGTTGTTCCGCCGATCTCCAGTATTTCCATCTGAAGATAGTCGCGTTTGTTATCGCGCACTCGGACTCGGCTTCCTTCTTTGATCCATTGATTACGGGCAAAAGGTCGCCAATCGCCGGGATACTTTACTTGAGTGGCAAAAAACGGGAGGCCGAGTTTATCGATAGATTCCTCGGCAAGATACTGCAAATCGCTGCACGTCATCTGCTCAGGATTCTGAGGAATAGTGCGGCAGCCGGCCAAGAGCAGAAACGCTGCCCCTGTCACGGCAAAAAACTTCTTATTGCGCATTAAAACAGCTTATTTGACTGCTGCGCCGTCTTTCGGAGCGGCTGCAGCTTTTGCGGCTTCAAATTCTTGAGCACGTAGGTAAGTATCATAGGAGCCACGATTCTTATTGGCATCAAGAATGCGCTGAATATCGGCAGCCTTGTCGTCCATGCCGAGCTTGTTATAGCTGTCTCGCATGATGATCAAAGCTTCTTCTGCCTGCGGAGAAGTCTGGAAGTTCAGAAGAACGTTTTCAGCGCGATTGATGGCGGCAATATAGGCGTCGCGAACGTAATAATACTTAGCGGTGTTGATTTCGTACTTGGCCTGAGCCTCGACCAGCTCATGCATACGTTCGCGGGCATCGCGGGCGTAGCGGCTGTTCGGGAAACGAAGCACCAGTTCTTTGAAAATATCGAAAGCATCGCGTGCAGCCTGAGCGTCACGCTTGGAAAGGTCCTGACGGGTCAGGTAGCTCATCCAGCCTTCATCTTCGTCCAGAGTAGCAATGCCCTTAATGTAGAGGGCGTATGGAGAAAGGGGATGCTCCGGATATTGTCTTAAGAAACGGTCGCAGACTGCGATGGCCTGCTGCGGTTCTCCTTCTTTAAAGTAAGAGTAAGCAGTCTCAACTTGGGCCTGCTGAGAATAGCGGCCGTAAGGGTAACGGGCCTCTAACTTTTGATAGTAGTCACGGGCCGTTTCGTAGTTGCCTTCATTCAGATTGTCTCGGGCCTCGACATACAGTTTGTCAGCCGTCCAGCCTTCCGTCGGGTCTTCAACCCCTTTAAACATACTGCACGATGTAGTCGCTAAAATAACGGAACCCAGACAGGCGGCCGTTAATGTCCGCTTGATTATTGTTTTCAGGGCAAAAGACATAGAACTTAAGGTCAAAATGAATATCGAATTAGATGATTATAGTCAGACTGAGGCTTTTGAAGAAACCGAATTGCAGGAATCTTCAAAAATTGAAACTTTTGAAGTTACCCTCGATCTTGACGGAGAGCGCCTCGATAAGGTCTTGGCTTCTTCTTTGAAAGACATTTCGCGCTCTCGTCTGAAGACCCTGATTGAAGACGGCTTTGTCAAAGTCAACGGCAAAACCGTTGATAAACCCAAAGAAAAAATGAGTTTCGGCGATGAGGTTTCTGTTGAAATTAAGCCTCGTCTTGAAGATATGGATTTCATTGCTACGCCGATGGACATCGACGTGGTTTACGAAGATGACGATATTTTGGTCATCAATAAACCGGCAGGATTGGTTGTTCATCCGGCTGCCGGACATTGGGACGACACGCTTTTGAACGGTCTTTTGGCTTACAACTCGATTTTTAGAACACTTCCCCGTGCGGGTATTGTCCATCGTCTCGACCGCGACACTACGGGTTTGATGGTGGTAGCGAAAAACGAAAAAGCGATGCTCGATTTAGTCCAGCAGCTTCAGGCTCGTACGGTAAAACGTGAGTACTGGGCGCTGACACGCGGAAAGGCGCCGGCCGACAAAGTCATTGAAGCTGCAATTGAGAGAGACCCTAGAAACCCGCTGCGCTTCACGATCGGCAAAGGCGGCAGAGCAAAACCGGCGACAACCCATATCCGCTGTATTGATCAAAAGGAAGTCAAAGGCAAGCCGTTCTCTTGGGTCGCTTGCCGATTAAAAACCGGCCGTACCCACCAGATCCGTGTTCACATGGAATCGATCGGTCTTCCCCTCATCGGCGATCCGCTGTACCGCAATAAGCTTCCGAAACCTAAGGAAGACGGAACGGTCCTCAATTCTTTTGACCGTCAGGCCCTGCATGCAAGCCGATTAGGTTTGATTCATCCGGTGACTAAGGAAACCATGGAATGGTTTGCCGAACCGCCTCAGGATTTCAGAGACTTAATGGATGAACTAGGCTTCGGTCCCTGGGATCGTCCTTCGGAAGTCTTCGGTGACTCAGTTGTCATGATCGACAACGACGAATTAACCGATAACCAGAAAGCGGTCGGTAAGATTAGTTCTTGGGATGACTTTGATTTCGGCGACGATGATGAAGATGCCGATTCCAATTGGAAAATTGAACGCACAAAGGAGTAGGAAGTAATCCATGCAGAGTAAACCGGAACTGGAAGTGATCGTTCCGGAGTGGAATGCTCCGGAAAACGTTAAAGCTTTTTTCACGCTGCGCTCGGGCGGTGTCCAGCGGATTTTGCAGGCTGTCCAATGTCAGATTGGTGGTAACGATTAAGGGCTTGCGGCTGCGGTAGCGGCTGTCAATCACATTGTAGACCTGTTCTAAACCGTACTCTGTGCCGCGCTCCATTCCAAAATCATCAATGATAAGCAGAGGAAAGCGGCAAAGACGCTCGATATACTCGTTGCGCCCCTCAAAGCTGGCGGTCAGGTCATTCAAAATCGCAGAGAAGTTCGTCATGCGGACAGCGACTTCCTGCTCCATGAGGGCATTAGCGATACACCCGGCAAAATAGCTTTTTCCTGTGCCGACCTTGCCCCATAGCAGATAGCCGATATTTTCCTCGCGCATGATTTCCCAATGCTCCACATAGAAGTGTGCAATCTCCATTTGCGGGCATTTCCCGTTGTCGTTGGCGAAAGTCCATTCCTGCATGGTAGGATTGGTAAATCCCCGGCGTTTCAAGTCCTCCACGGTGTCAAGGTGCTTTCTGCGCTGTTCGGCGGCTTCACGCTCCAAACGCTGGGCTTTCTGGCAGTCACATTCTGCCGGGTGCCGGTCACGCCCAAACAGGGCGGCTTGCTTTTCCGGGAAGTAGGCTTCTTTCGGAGTGTGACACTTGCCGCAGTAAAGCAGTCCGTCCTCGCCCGTGTAGTCCTCCGGCTGTGGGGTAACAGCCGCCATATTCAAAACTCGTTCTGTAAACAGATTACTCATAAGCTCTCGCCCTCCTTGCAGGTGTATTCGGGTATGCCCTGTTTCGGGGCAGCCTTTGCGGTATCGTCTGCCGCCCATCTGCGGATAGTGGCGGCGTGGTTTTTATATTTCTTGCCCGTGGACGCGATATAGCCGGAAAGCCGCTCAATGTAGTACGCCCATTTTTCGGGCAGCTCCGCTTGCAGTTCGGAAAGCTCCGTATCAGTCAGAAATACATTCTCATATCTGCCATAGCTGCGGGCGAGGGCTTGTCCCTTTAACTCTCCCTCTTTTTCTAACTCTATATCTATCTCTTTCTTTATCTCTATCTCTGGTGGACGAATGTCGGACAAATGTCCGCCATTTGTCCGCGGCGGCAAAAGTGCCTTATTTTCAAGCCTTGCGGCGCGTTTCCGTTCCGCTTCGGTAGAGGATTGACCGATCATCAGCTCGATGTCGGTCATATAAAGCAGCCCGCAGTCAAGCTGCTCCACAAGCCCTAACTGCTGGAAGATGGCTAATGCCCGTTCCACCGTCCCGATTTGGTGACGGGTCAGCGTGGCTATCATCTGGGCGGTATAGGGGATATGCTCGTCAAGCTGCAATCTGCCGCCATTTTTCAGCGATTTTAAGTACAGCTTCAAGAGGATATTGGAATACAAAATCCCGTCTTTCATGTCCTCCAACAGCACAATGGAATCGCTGTCGAAGAAGTTTTCTTTCAGTTTGAGGTAGTAATATTTGCGGTTATCTGCCATTGGCGGTGTCCTCCCTGTGTTTCCATCTCTTAGAGAAATACCGGGGGCAGAGGACGATAATCGCCCGGAAGCTCTGCTTGCAGCCGTGTGTGCAGCCCCGGCAAAGGTCATTGTAGGTAATACGGTTTCGGTGGTTGAGGAAAAAGCTCCATTCCAACCGCCGCTTTTTGCTCATGCGTGGCATTTCTCGCTCCTTTCTGCCGTTTCCGCTGGTATAAGCGGATAGGTCGGTAAAAATGTAGTTTCTCGGTGTCATTTTCGGGGATTTCCTGCGCTGTGCGCCCCGTTTCAAAGGTGGGCAGTATTGCGGATAGGGTGCAGGGCATATCCCCGTTTTGGTATCGTTTCGGGGCGGTTTTTAACGCTCATGTTCGTGCTTTTTCTCTCTGTCTTTCTCGCCTTGCAGGATTTGAGAAAGATTGCTTTTCACGGTATGCAGCTCCTTGACACGGGCTTTTTTCTCCCGGTATTCGTTGTAATGGGCGTTCTTTTCGGCGGTAAGCTGCTCGATTTCCGCTTGCAGGGCTTTATGGCTTGGCAGCTTGGAAACGCCATGCGCCCGAAAATAACGGGTGGCTGCGTCCGCTATGATAAAATCGCTTTCGTGCCGTTCCCGGTAGGCGCTGCGGGCTTTTTCCGTTTTCTGCGCTTTCAGACCGTCACGGGCAGGCTTGGTCTTGGCATAGGCAAGCGCCTGTGTCTGAAGCTCCTTTTTCTCCCGGATAGCAGCGTCCAGGGCTTTCAGCTTGGCGGTGCTGTCCTGTAAATCCGCATTGGCGGATACAAGGGCTGCGTCCAGCTCCTCCGGCGAATAGCCGTACTGCCCGTAGGCGGCAACGGTAGCCGCCATTTGTTTCAGATTGTGGACTGCCGCCCAGCGATCATAGCCCGCGCCCTTTCCCTCCGCTCGCTTCGCTGCCCGGTCAACCATGCGCTGAATACCGTCCTTTTCCGGGGTGGTTTGGACAGCTTTTTTGCCCTGCAAACGCTCCCTTATGTTGCGGGGGTATTCGGGTACGGTTGCGGTCTGCTCGGCGGCTCTGTGGGCGTTCTGTTCCAAAAGGGCAAGAACGGCAGCGCGGTCAAAATCATCTCCCAGCTTGCGGGCGGTAATGGGCTTTGTCCTGTCCGGCGTGAGGTAGG
>ENA-ORCM01001923-ORCM01001923.1-human-gut-metagenome-genome-assembly--contig:-NODE-1923-length-16240-cov-26.339108_pt1 | contig 16240 bp, 17 predicted proteins | sample MGYA00242906_ERZ507928 | MGnify/ENA primary metagenome ERZ507928 (study PRJEB26167, sample SAMN06115497) | human gut metagenome | host: Homo sapiens | place: China:Shanxi | collected 2015-05-07...
TACATGATCGACCTGACCGGCGGCCCCTGCATCTACAAGCGCATTTCGGGCTGCGGCTCCGGCACCGAGTACATGGCCGTGACCCCCTGGGGCGATTTGTACCCCTGCCACCAGTTCGTCGGCGACCCCAAGTACCGGATGGGCGACATCTGGAAGGGCGTCACCAACACCGCCGTGCGGGATGAGTTCAAGCACTGCAACGCCTATGCCCGCCCGGAGTGCAAGGATTGCTGGGCCAAGCTCTACTGCTCCGGCGGCTGTGCGGCCAACGCATACCACGCCACCGGCAGCATCACCGGTGTGTACGAGTACGGCTGTGAGCTGTTCCGCAAGCGGATGGAGTGCGCCATCATGATCCAGGTGGCCAAGAATCAGGAGCTGGCCGCACAGGGCATCGAGGTGCCCATCGAACTGGGCAGCACCTGCAATGCCTGCGCGGACGGCGAAGCCTGCGAATGAGCATGACCACGCCCATTGTGGACTTTGTGCAGAACTACGCAAAGTCCGGGACGTCCCGCCTTCACATGCCCGGCCATAAAGGGCAGGCCCTGCTGGGGTTTGAAGGGCTGGACATCACCGAGATCCGGGGCGCGGATGAGTTGTACGAGGCCGATGGCATCATCGCCCAGAGTGAGGCCAATGCGACCCGGCTCTTCGGCACGGCCCACACCTATTACAGCACCGAAGGCTCGTCCCAGTGCATCCGGGCCATGCTTTGCCTGGCGATGCAGGCGGCCCCCGCCGGGCAGCGCCCGGTGCTGCTGGCGGCCCGCAACGCCCACAAAGCGCTGCTCTATGCCGCCGCGCTGCTGGATCTTGACATCCAGTGGCTTTGGCCCGCGCCGGATGCGGCCGGGGCGCTGTGCAGCTGCCCCGTGACCGAAGCTCAGCTTGCCGCCGCGCTGGACCGGCTGGCCGGGCAGGGGAAGCCCCCCTTCGGCGTCTACCTCACCAGCCCGGACTACCTCGGCGGGATGCAGGACATCGCGGCCCTTGCAAAGGTCTGCGATGCGCACGGTGTGCCGCTGCTGGTGGACAATGCCCACGGTGCCTACCTGAACTTTCTGGTGGGCGGCAGCCGCCACCCCATTGCATTGGGGGCGGCGATGTGCTGCGATTCCGGGCACAAGACCCTGCCGGTCCTCACCGGCGGCGCCTACCTGCATCTGGGGCCGAAAGCGCCCGTGCAGGAGGAAACGGCAGTCCGCAATGCGCTGGCGCTGTTCGGCTCCACAAGCCCGTCTTATCTGATCCTGCAATCCCTCGACCGGTGCAACCGGTATCTTTCGGAGGGGTATCCGCTGCGGCTCTACTCCTGCTGCGGGCAGCTGACCAGAATGCGCCGGGTGCTGAACGAGCAGGCTGCTGCGGCAGGCTGTCCGCTCCCGCTGGCGGTGGATGCCCCCGCCCGTGAGCCGCTCAAACTCACGCTGGATGCGGCGGCACTGGGCATGACCGGCACCGCACTGGCCGAGGCTCTGCGGCAGGACCGCATCGAGTGCGAATATGCCGACCCCCGGTATGTGGTGCTGATGTTCACCCCCGAAAACCCGGCGCAGGATTATGAGCGGCTGGCTGCGGCAGTGGCACGGCTCTGCGCGGCTCTGCCGTCGGTCCCGGCTCTGCCGGAACCGGAAGCAGATGTCTTCACGGAACTGGCGGCGGAAGCTGCGCCGGTCTGCACCGTGCGGCAGGCAGTGTTCGCCCCGCAGGAGTTGATCCCCGCCGAAACGGCGCTGGGCCGCATCTGCGCGATGCCCACCGTCTCCTGCCCGCCGGCGATCCCCATCGTGGTGAGCGGGGAACGCATCGACCCGGCAGCACTGAAACTTTTTGCACGATACGGCATCAAAAATGTCGCAGTCCTGAAATGAACAGAAAGCGGCACCGGTCTGTAAAGCAAAACTGCTTTGCGGGCTGGTGCCGCTTTTGCATCCCGACTTGCGCCGAAATGCTTGACAGGCACTTCTGCGGATGATACGATTTGGCTATCAAACAGGAGCGCGTCAAGACCGAAAGGAGAGAGCTGAATGCTGGAGATCCGGCATCTGACCAAACAGTACGGCGAGAAAACGGCGGTGGAAGACCTCACACTGACCATCCGGCCGGGAGAGATCTTCGGCTTCATCGGGCCGAACGGGGCGGGCAAGACCACCACCCTGAAATGCTGCTGCGGTATCCTGCAGCCGGACCGCGGCGAGGTGCGGGTGAACGGCTGTTCCATGCGGGACGACCCGCTTGCGGCCAAGCGTCAGCTGGCCTATCTGCCGGATGACCCGGCCCTTTATGGCTACATGACCGGCATCCAATATCTGGATTTCATTGCGGACGTGTTCGGCGTCCGCGAGGCTGCCCGCGCCGAGCGAGTGCGGGTGTACGGCGAGCGCTTTGCGCTGACCGAAGCGCTGGGCCAGCCCATCAGCTCCTACTCCCACGGCATGAAGCAGAAGCTGGCCATTCTGGCGGCACTGCTCCACGCGCCCAAACTCATCCTGATGGATGAGCCGTTCGTGGGGCTGGACCCGCTGGCCTCCCACCAGCTCAAGCAGACCATGCGGGCCTTCTGCGATGCAGGCGGGGCCATCTTCTTTTCCACCCATGTGCTGGAAGTGGCCGAAAAGCTCTGCGACCAGGTGGCCATCCTCCGGCAGGGGCGGCTCGTGCGGGCTGGCTCCATGGCCGAGGTGCGGGGCGATGCTTCGCTGGAATCGGTCTTTCTGGAGCTGGAAGGGGTGCAGGATGGACACTGAGACCAGACGTCTGTTCCGCGCCCTGTTCCGGAAACAGCTGCGGGAGCAGGGAGCCTTCCTTGTCCGGAGCGCCAGCACTGGCAGACACCGCACCAGAGCGGGCCGACTGGCGTTCGGAGCGCTGTATGGGGGCATCGTGCTGCTGGTGATGGGCAGTTTCTTCTCGCTGGCGTGGCCGCTGGGAGAGCTGTTGCTGCCCGCCGGGCAGGAGGCGCTGTACTTCCTGACGATGGAGCTGCTGGCGCTGGCCGTTGGTGTATTTGCAGGGGCGTTTTCCAGCTATGGGAGCCTGTTTCAGGCCAGGGACAACGACCTGCTGCTGGCGATGCCCATCCCGCCGTGGATGCTCTTTGCCGTCCGGATGAGCGGGCTGTACGCGACGTGCCTGTTCTATCTGCTGCTGCTCTGGGTCCCGGCAGAAGTGGTGTATGGGCTGTATGCGGCTTCTCCGCTGGGCGGGCTGCTGAGTGCAGTCCCCATGGCGCTGGTGCTGGCCGGGGCAGCGACCCTTCTGGCGGCGCTGCTGGGGTGGGTGGTCGCCCTCTGCACCGCGCGGGCCGCACACAAAACGCTGGTCACGGTCGCAGCAACACTGGGCCTTGCGGTGGTGTATGATCTCGCCTACCAGCGGGGAATGGCTCTCCTTGAACAGGTGTTGGGGCAGGCGGCGCTGGGAGAAAACAACACGGCCCTAACGGGTGTGGGGCGCTTTTTGGGAGGTGCCGCCTGCGGGGAACCGCTTTTGCTGCTGGTGCTGGCCGTTGGCATCGTGCTGCTCTGCGCGGCGCTGGGCAAGGCGATTTCCGGGCCGTATCTGACCTTGATGACGACCCGGCGCGGGGCTGTGAAACGGACGCGGGCGCGGCTGGCCCGCCGTTCCTCGCTGCGGCGGACGCTGCTGCGCCGGGAATTGCTCCATTTGGGCAGCAGCGCGTCCTATCTGCTCAACTGCGCCATGGGTTCGCTGGCGCTGCTGCTTCTCAGCGGCGCAATGGGATACAAGGCGGACGCACTGCGGGCGTTGGCGGCGCGGCTGCCCGCGCGGGAGCTGGGCGTGGTGCTGCTGACCTTCACGGTGGTGCTGGTGGCCGGGATGAACCTCCTCACCGTGCCGTCCGTCTCACTGGAAGGGGAACAGCTGTGGCAGCTGCAAAGCCTGCCGGTAACACCATGGCAGGTGCTGCGGGCGAAGCTGGACCTGCATCTGCTGGTCACCCTGCCGCCCGCGCTGCTCTGCCTGGCTTGCGGGCTGGTGCTTCTGCGCGCGCCGTGGACTTCGGCCCTGCTGGCGGGTCTGCTGGTGGCATTGGATGTTGTTTTCACAGCTGCAGCCGGGTTGATGCTCGGCGTGGCGATGCCGCAGTTCCACTGGACGAGCGAAATGGCCGTCATCAAGCAGAACCCCAGCGTTCTGCTGGCACTGCTTGTCAACTGGGCTGCTGGCTTTGTGCTGGGCGTGGGGGTGCTGGTGCTGGCGCAGTTCGTGCCGGCTGAGGCCGCATGGATGGCAGCATTGGGCATCCTTGCCCTGGCCGATGGGGCTGCGCTCCGCTGGCTGAAGACGAAGGGCGCAGAACGATTGCAGAGATTATAAAAGATAAAAAGACCCTCTCCGGGCATTGCAGCAAAGCAAGGATGGAGAAGGTCTTTTTGGCAGGTGCGGCTTATTCGATGCCGGTCACTTTGTAGTCCTGGTCTTCAACGGCCTTCTTCAAGGTCTCGTTGGCGACATCGGCGCTCAGGGTGACGACGGCGGTGCCGGTCTCGTGGCTGACCACGGCCTCGTGGACTTCGGGCAGAGCTTCCAGTGCCTTCTTCACGCGGGCCTCGCAGTGGCAGCACATCATGCCTTCAACGTGCAGGGTCTTTTTCATGAAACGTTCCTCCTTGACAGTGGATTCCGAAACGGGTTCGGTCGTATCTTCAGCCTGCGGCTGCGCGGCAGCGGGCAGGGCGGAAGTCTTGATCTTGTGGTCGTGTTTAGTGCTGTGCAGGTCGAACAGGTTCAGGCGCAGCGCGTTGCTGACGACACAGAAGCTGGACAGGCTCATCGCGGCGGCACCGAACATGGGGTTCAGCGTCAGGCCGAAGGGGATGAACACACCGGCGGCCAGCGGGATGCCGATGATGTTGTAGATGAAGGCCCAGAACAGATTCTCGTGGATGTTGCGCAGGGTGGCGCGGCTCAGGCGGATGGCGGCGGGCACATCGGAGAGCCGGGAGTTCATCAGCACCACGTCCGCCGCATCAATGGCGACGTCCGTTCCGGCACCGATGGCGATGCCGGTGTCGGCGCGGGTCAGGGCCGGGGCATCGTTGATGCCGTCGCCGACCATGGCGACCTTGCCGGAGGCTTGCAGCTTGCGAATGACGGCCTCCTTGCCGTCGGGCAGGACGCCAGCGATGACCTCATCCACGCCTGCCTGACGGCCGATGGCGTCGGCGGTGCGCTGGTTGTCGCCGGTGAGCATCACGACCCGGATGCCCATGTTCTGCAATTCACGGATGGCGCGAGGGCTGTCCTCCTTGATGGTGTCGGCCACGGCCACTACGCCCAGCAGACGGCCGGCGCCGCCGAAGTAGAGCGGCGTTTTGCCCTCGCTTGCCAGCGCGGCGGCTTTTGCCTTCAGGCTGGCGGGCACAGCGGCCTTTGTCGCAAGGAAGGACGCATGGCCTGCGTAAACTTCTTTGCCGTCCAGCGTTGCAGTCAGGCCGTTGCCGGGCAGGGCTGCAAAGTCGGAGACTTCCGGGGCCTCGATGGCGTTGGCTTCGGTGTAAGCGAGGATGGCCTTGGCCAGCGGATGCTCGCTCCTGCGCTCCAGCGCGGCGGCAAGGGTCAGCAGCTCGTTCTCGGAAACGTCCTCGGCGGGCAGGATGTCGGTGACTTTGGGCTCGCCGCTGGTGATGGTGCCGGTTTTATCCAGCGCCACGATCTGGGTACGGCCTGCGGCTTCCAGCGAAGCGGCTGTCTTGAACAGGATGCCGTTCTTGGCCCCCAGACCGTTGCCGACCATGATGGCCACCGGTGTGGCCAGGCCCAGCGCACAGGGGCAGCTGATGACCAGCACCGAGATGCCGCGGGCCAGCGCATAGCCGAACTCCCGGCCCAGCAGCAGCCAGACGATGGTGGTGACCACTGCGATGGAGATGACCGCCGGGACGAAGAAGCCCGACACAGTGTCGGCGATCTTGGCGATGGGGGCCTTGGTGGCGGCGGCGTCGCTGACCATCCGGATGATCTGCGCCAGAGTGGTATCCTCGCCCACGCGGGTTGCCTCGCACCGCAGGAAGCCCGACTGGTTGGTGGTGGCGGCTGAGACCTTGTCGCCCTCGGCCTTGTCCACCGGGATACTCTCACCGGTCAGTGCGCTCTCGTTCACGGCGCTGCTGCCTTCCAGCACGATGCCGTCTACCGGGATGTTCTCACCGGGGCGGACGACGAAGATATCGCCCTTGCGCACTTCGGCGATGGGAACGCTGACTTCGGTGCCGCCCCGCAGGAGGGTGGCCGTTTTGGGGGCCAGCTTCATCAGGCTCTTGAGCGCGTCGGTGGTCTTGCCCTTGGAGCGGGCTTCCAGCATCTTGCCTACCGTGATGAGGGTCAGGATCATGGCGGCTGACTCAAAGTAGAACTCCATCATATAGTGCATGACGAGAGCGTCGTTGCCATCCACCTGCGCACGGGTCATGGCGAAGAGGGCATAGGTGCTCCAGAGGAAGCTGGCCGAGGAGCCCAGCGCCACCAGCGTATCCATGTTGGGGGCGCGGTGGAGGAGGCCTTTGAAGCCGTTGATGAAGAACTTCTGGTTGATGACCATCACGATGCCCGCCAGCAGCAGCTGAACGAGGCCCATCGCGACGTGGTTGCCGTCGAACCAGTGGGGGAGCGGCCAGCCCCACATCATGTGCCCCATGGAAAAGTACATCAGCACCGCCAGGAAGAGCAGGGAGGCGATGAGCCGCTTTTTCAGTTTGGGGGTCTCGTGGTCGGCCAGGGCATCGAGGTCGGCGCTGGGGTCCGGGGCGGCGGTGGGCCCGCCTGCTTTAGGGCTGGCGCCATAGCCTGCATCCTGCACCGCCTTGACGATGGCGGCGGCACTCGCGGTGCCCTCCACGCCCATAGAGTTGGTGAGCAGGCTCACCGAGCAGCTCGTGACGCCGGGCACGGCGTTTACGGCCTTTTCCACCCGTGCAGAGCAGGCCGCGCAGCTCATGCCGGTAACGTTGTATTGTTCCATAGTCTCACTCCTTGCGATGGGTCAGCTTATCCGAAAAAGGGTCATTTCATGAGTTTGGGCAGCAATTTCAGCAGCTCATCCAACTTTTCGTCGCTGCCCGCGCGCAGGTCGTCCGCGACGCAGGTGCGCACATGCTGGCTGAGCAGCTCTCTGGAAAAGGCGTTCAGCGCAGAGTTTGCCGCCGCCACCTGCACGAGGATGTCGGCACAATAGACGTCTTTTTCGACCATGCCGCGGATGCCCCGGATCTGGCCCTCGATGCGGTTCAGCCGGTGGATGAGGCTCTTGTACTCCTCCTCGCTTCGCTTTTTGTGGCGGCAGCAGCAGGCGTGCAAGGTCTCTGCTTCGGCCTGCGCTGTTTCGGCAACTGCATCTTCGCAGCAGGGGGCAGGGGACGCTTCGTGCAGGGCACAGCGGGGGCAGGGTTCCATCTCGCTGCTCATGGGAACAACTCCTTTCAAATTACCCCTTGGGGGTATCTTTCGTACAAAGGCATTGTAGCACAGCTTGTCCTACAGAACAAGTAGGAAATGAAAATTCAATTGTGAATTTTTTGTGAACACAGGGAAACAGAAAAAGCCCGGTGCAGGGGATGGAAACGCCTGCACCGGGCAGAGGACTGAAAAAACGGGCTTATTCGCAGAACTTCCGCATAAAGGCGATGTCGCTGGCGGCGCGGGCGGGGACGGCTTCCTCACGCAGGACCGGGAAGGCGGCCTGCGGCATCTGCTTCAGCATGGCGAAGCCGCCTGCATAGTCCACGCAGGAATCCTCCAGGCTGGTGGAGTACAGGGTGCCATCCGGCCGGAAGTTCTGGCCTTTGAAGTGGACAGCGGCGATCTTGTCGCCGTACCAGCTGCCCACCTTGTCCCAGATGCGGCGCTGCGCGTCCAGCGAAGCGTCCTCCGGGCCGACGTAGTTGGCGAAATCGCAGAGGACGCGCAGGTTGGGGCTGGCGATGGTGTCCAGCACCATCTTGACGGCCTCCGGGGTGTTCATGGCGTGGTAGTAGACGCACTCCACGGCGAACAGAACCCCCTGCTCCTCACAGACGGGCAGGATCTCGCCCAGGCTGCGGAGAAGGGCTTCTTGAGCTTCCTTGCGGGTGACACCGAGCTGCTTGGCCATGTTGGTGGTCTCGCTGCCCATGCAGCCGGCGTGCAGCACTTTTGCGACCGGGATCTGGCTCAGTACCTTGGCGACCTCGGCGCGGCGCTTGTCCTCGTCGGCATAGCTCAGCTCGACATAGGTGCCGTTCACCGCGATGGAAACACCGGCAGCGGTGGCTGCGGCGCGGGTGGCCTCGACCAGTTCCGGGGTGACATCGGCATAGCTCTTCACGCCCTCAATGGCCTTGGTGTAGGCCAGCTGGGTGCAGGCAAAGCCCGCCTTGCCGATGGAAGCAAACAGCTCATCCGGGGTGTGACGGCCAAAATCGTGCCCGCGGGCACCGATCACAAATTCAGGCATGACTTCCTCCTTCTCCAAAGATGCGTTCTGCGAACAGGTGCAGCTCCTTGCCCCACCAGTACCAGTCGTGGGAGACATCACTGCCCCAGAACTCGCAGTGGGCGGGCAGACCGGCGGCGGTCAGGGCCTCGGAGAGGGCGCGGGTGTCGGCCTGCGCCTCTTCCTCGTAGCTGCCCTGCCCGGCGCAGAGGATGAGGTCGTTCTCCTCCACCTTGGCAAAGGCCTTTTTGTCCACGAGGCCGGTCTCGGTCAGGTAGGCGAGGGGGGCATTGCGGAGCACGAGGTCGTCCTCGGCGCTGCCCAGAAAGCGGCTCATGTCGTACAGGCCGGACAGACCGATGGCACCGTCGAACACCTCCGGGCGGCGCAGGCGGCAGTTGACGGCCTGACAGGCACCGGTGTCCACGCCGACGCACCAGATGAGCTGGCCTTTCTCGGTCTGGTTCAGTTCCCGGATGCGGGCGGCCAGCTCGGTGGACAGATAGTTGAAATACTTTTCCTGCATCTCGGCCCGGCGGCGGGGCGCAGCATCCCCGGCCAGCAGGCTCTCGGCGTCGATGCCGTCGGCGGTAAAGAGCTGGAGCTTGCCGCTGCTCAGCAGGGAAGCCACTGCTTCGGGCATCCCGTTGTTTTCCCAATCGTAGAAACGGCCCCCGCGGGCGGGCAGGGCCAGCACCGGCACACCGGCCGTGCCATAGACCTTGAACTCCATTTCGCGGCCGAGCATCCGGCTCCACTCTTTATAATAGGTACCTTGCATCATGAAAGCATCCTCCTGAATTTATACGAATTGATTCCGCACCGGGTCGTATCCGTACCCGGCGGCAGCGAGCGTTGCGCACAGCGCGGCCTTGTCCTCGTCCAGGTCGTCGCACAGTGCGTCGAGGCTGGGGTAGAAGTCGCGCAGCTTCAGGTTCACCATGCTCAAAAGCATGATGGGGTCATGGGGCAGAGCCATCTGAAAAACCTCCTCCTGGAAAACAAAAAAGCCGGTCACTCGACAAAGTGACCGGCAGATGCAGCTACTTAGACAGCGCGGGTAACTTTGCCAGCGCGCAGGCAACGGGAGCATGCGTAGATATACTTGGGAGAACCCTCCACGACCGCCTTGACACGACGGACATTCGGCTTCCAGGTACGGTTGGAACGGCGATGGGAGTGGGAGACCTTGATACCAAAGGTAACGCCCTTGCCGCAGCATTCACACTTAGCCATGATACTTGCACCTCCTAGCAGTGAAGTAAGGAATTCAAAATAATCAGCTTGACTATTGTACCAGAGTCGGGCAGAAATTGCAAGCATTTTTTTGAAATTTCTGTAACCTTTTTTATCTGTGGGCCAAACCCTTGTCTGAAATCAAAAAACATAGTACAATAAGACAAAATAATCCACTGTTAGGAGAATACGATGACCTCACGCGGACTGTACTATCTTATCCGGGCGCTGGTGACGCTGGTCGCCATCCCGTTCCACGAAGCGGGCCACGCCCTCGCCGCCTGGCTGCTGGGCGACCCTACGGCCAAGCGGGAGGGCCGGCTGTCGCTGAACCCGTTCCGCCACTTTGACCTGATGGGCACCCTGTGCATGGTGTTGGCGGGCGTGGGCTGGGCAAAGCCGGTCTCCACCGACCCGCGCAATTTCAAGAACCCCAAGGCGGGCATGGCGCTCACGGCGCTGGCAGGCCCGGTGGCAAACCTGCTCCTGGCCTACCTCGCGATGGTGGTCTGGAAGCTGCTGTATTACTGGGCCCCGGTCACGGTCGGAACCGTGTTTGCAGCCCGCTTCCTGCAATATCTGGTCATGATGGACGTCAGTCTGGCGGTGTTCAACCTCATCCCGGTGCCGCCGCTGGACGGCAGCCGGGTGCTGCTGGCGGTGCTGCCCCAGCGCATCTACTTCGGCATCATGAAATATGAGCGGGTGATCCTCATCGTCATGCTGGCGGTGGTCTGGAGCGGCTTTCTGGACGGCCCGCTCACCCTGCTGAACGATGCCGTGTGGGACCTGCTGGATCTGGGCACCGGCTACATCGACCAGATCGCCTATTCCATGTATTACGCATCCATCGGGACGGTGATCTGAGTGGCAGAAGAGCTGACGTTCCATCTGGCGGACTTCGAAGGCCCGCTGGAACTGCTGCTGACGCTGGTGCAGAAGCACAAGATGGACCTGCACAACATCCCCATTCTGGAACTCATCGACCAGTACACCCGTACTGTGGCGGCGGACGCCGGAGCCGACCCGGAGACGGCCAGCGCCTTCATCGAGATGGCGGCGCATCTGGTGGAGATGAAGAGCTATCTGCTGCTGCCCCGCAGCGAAGAGGGCGAGCGGATGAAACAGGAACTGACCGGCCAGCTCATCGAGTACGACCAGTGCCGCCGGATGGCCGGGGCATTGCGCGCAAAAGGGGAGCAGGCCCCGGTCTTCGTCCGGAGACCGCTGGAAGTGGAGCAGGACAACACCTACGACCTCTTCCACTCGCCGCAGGTGCTGGCGGACTGCTGGCAGGCACTGGCGGGCCGGAAAGCGGCCGTCGTCCGGCAGCCCACTCAGCAGCAGTTCGAGCCGCTGGTGTCCGCGCCGGTGGTGTCGGTGAACAGCCGGGTGGTCTATATCCTGCGCCAGCTCATCGGGGGCAGTGCCCGGAAGCTGGGGCAGCTGTTTTCCCGCCGCCAGAGCCGGAGCACCCATGTGGCCACCTTTCTGGCCCTGCTGGAACTGGTGCGCGGCGGGCGTGTCACCCTCGGCCCGGACGGTGCGATGACCATGCGCCGCGGGCGGCTGGAACGCACAAAGGAGAACGAATGAACCAGAAAAAACTGCGAGCCGCCGTGGAGGCGATGCTCTTTGCCTATGCGGAACCCATCGGAGCCGACAAACTGGCCCAGGCGCTTCAGATGCCGGTCTCCAGCGTGGAGCCGGTGCTGGAAGAGCTGCGCACCCGCTATGCCCGCGAGGACAGCGGCCTGTGCCTGCTCCACCTGAACACCCACTGGCAGCTGGCTACCAAGGCCGACTTTGCCGAACCGGTCCGCCGGGTGCTGGATACCCGGCGCTCGGTGCCGCTGGGCCCGGCGGCGATGGAGACACTGACCGTCATCGCTTACAACCAGCCGGTCTCCCGCGCATTCATTGAGCAGGTGCGCGGCGTAGACTCCTCGTCCAGCGTGTCCGGCCTGCTGGAAAAAGGCCTCATCGAAGAGGCCGGGCGGCTGGACCTGCCCGGACGGCCGGTGGCGTTCCGGACGACGGATGTGTTTCTGCGGTGCTTTGGCCTGTCCAGCCTGGACGACCTGCCGCCCATCCACAGCAGGGAAGAAAGCGGGGGAGAGGTATGAGTGTTCTGAGCGTTTTGGGAGCGGTGCTGCTCGTTCTCTTGAAAGGGATCGGCGTCCTGCTGCTGGTGGTGCTGATCCTGGCGGTGGTGCTGCTGTTCTGCCCCTTCTGCGCGGACGTGCAGTGGGAGAACGATGTGCTGACCATCCGGGCCGGTGCGCTGGGGCTGACCCTGCCGGTGTTCCAGTATCCTGCACCGGAAAAGCCGAAAAAGAAAAAGAAGAAAAAACCGGCCGAACAGAAAGCGGACAGGAAGCCCAGGCCGGAGACCCCGCCCCGCAAAAAGGCCCGGCTGACCCTGAACATCCTCTGCACCATCCTGCGGGGGGCGGGCCGGCTGACCAGAGCCATCATCGGGTCGCTGCGCATCACGAAGATCGACGTCGTGCTGGGCGTCCGGGGTGAGGACCCCGCCGAAGCTGCCCTCAGCTATGGCAGCCTGAACGCCTGGCTCTATCCGGCACTGGGCTTCCTCGACCGGTTCGTCTATCTCGATTTTGAGCAGCTGCGGCTGCTTCCGGATTTCGGCTCGGCCCAGCCGACGGTGCAGGACCGGGTGTCCTTCCGGGTGTCGGCACAGGCGTATGCCATCGTCTTCACGGCAGTGCGTGTGCTTTACGAGTTCTGGCGCGAAAAAGTGCTGGACGTCTTCCTATAATTTGGTTATAATATAACTGTATGGTGTGTTCTGCCTGTCCGCTGCGGCGGGGGCAGTTCCGGAGAAAGCGTTCCCGCTTTTTCCCACTCATTGAAATAAGGAGGCCGATTTTATGGCTGAGCATCCGATCCAGGGTTTAATGAACGTCACGATGGACAAGGTCCGTCAGATGGTGGATTCCAACACCATCGTGGGCAAGCCCATCACCACCGAGGACGGCACCACCATCCTTCCGGTGTCCAAAGTCAGCTTTGGCTTTGCGTCCGCAGGCACGGACTTTGACGGCAAGAATGCTGCCAACAAGGACCTGTTCGGCGGCGGTTCCGGCGCGGGCGTCAACATCCAGCCGGTGGCCTTCCTTGTCATCAAGGACGGCTGTGTCCGCACCATCCAGCTGTCCGACGGGGCCAACACCGTGGACCGCGCCCTGACCATGATCCCCGAACTGGTGGAGAAGGTTAGCGTCCTCATCGACAGGAAGGGCGGCAAGGCGGCCCCCGCGGAGACCGGCCCCGAAGCGCCCAACGCGTAAGAAAAGGCGCATGAGCTTCCCCTTGAGGGGAGCAGCCGAATGAAGCAAGATGGATGAGGCAAACGCGCGAACATGCGCACCCTCATCCGGCACTGCGTACCACCTTTCCCGCAAGGGCAGGGCTCTTCAGCGCGGTGCATTTTGAGCGCCGGGAGGCGCACAAGGAGTAAACGAACAATGGCAGAAGAACGTATTCAGAAGATCATGAGCGAGCAGGGCCTGTGCTCCCGCCGCGCGGCCGAGCAGATCATTGCTGAGGGCCGCGTCAAGGTCAACGGCCACCCGGCCAAGGTGGGCGACAAGATGGACCCCAACCGCGATGTGCTGCATGTGGATGATGAGCGCATCTACATTCAGAAGAACCAGCAGCTCTACTATCTGGCGCTGTACAAGCCCCGCGGCTACGTGACCACCGCCAGCGATGAGCTGGGCCGCAAGACCGTCATGGAGCTGGTCAGCGACATCCCCGCCCGCCTCTACCCGGTGGGCCGCCTGGATAAGGACAGCGAGGGTCTGCTGCTGATGACCAACGACGGTGCCTTTGCGCAGGCCGTCACCCATCCGTCCGGCGGCATCTCCAAGCTGTACCGCGTTACCGTGCAGCCCCGTGCCGACGAGAGCCAGATCCTGAAGATGAGTTCCGGCGTCGTGCTGGACGATGGCACCAAGACCATGCCCTGTGCCATCAATGTCGTGACCGACGAGCCGGGCCGCACCGTGATGGAGATGACCCTGAAAGAGGGCAAGAACCGCGAGATCCGCCGGATGTGCGAGGCCGTCGGGCTGGAAGTCGTCCGCCTGAAGCGGAACGCCGAGGGCGTCGTCAAGCTGGGGATGCTCAAGCCGGGCACCTACCGTGAGCTGACCAAGGCAGAGATCAACGGCCTGCGCGCCGCAGCCGCCAAGGGCCGTGCCCAGACCCGCAGCGCTGCGCTGCAATCCAAAGCGGCCGAGCGCCGCCCCCGCGGCCCGGTGGGGCAGGGCGCAAAGCGCGGCGAGCGCAATGCACCCGCAAAACGGAGAAAATGATGGTCCCCACAGCATCTTTGTCGGGCAGACCAAGGCGGCCGGGCCTGAGATGGAAAAGATTGTGAGATTTTCCCTCAAAAATGGGGCGTTCGGCACTTGAGAATCCTGACAAAATATAGTATAATAAATCTAATTTTGAAAGCTCAAAATAGACAAAGCAGGAGGTCTTACCATGGCTTCAAAGATCAACAAAGGAGAAATCCTCGCCAAGTTTTTCGATGACGGGGAATATACCGCACTGTTTGCGGACGGCGCGGTGAGCGCTGCCTGCGGCTATGCGGCTGGCCAGCAGGCCTACGCCGTCTACCAGAACGGCGAGGCAGTCACCGTGAAGGACGTTGAGAAGAACATCAAGGTCCTCGAAATGGCTGCTCAGACGGGCTGCCCCGTGGTCACGTTCTACAACTCGGTCGGCGCAAAGCTGGCAGAGGGTCTGGACGTTCTGACCGCGACCGCCAAGCTGAACGCTGCCATCGCCAAGGTGTCCGGCGTCGTGCCCCAGGTGGCAGTCGTCACCGGCGTGTGCGGCGGTACCAGCGCCCTGAACGCTGCCAGCGCAGATGTCTGCGTCATGGCAAAGGACGCCGAGCTGTTCTTCACCGCGCCCTTCACCTCTGCCGCCAAGGGCGACAAGGTCGCAGATGCAGGCTCCGCTGAGGCTGCTGCCAAGGCTGGTGTTGCTGCCATCGTGGCCGAGAGCGCTGCCGAGGCTGCCGAGAAGGCTGCCCACATCGTGGGTCTGCTGCCCGCCAACAACCTGACCGGCCCCGCCATCTTCGAGTTCGAGCAGCCCACCGCGGTCCTGGCCGCTGGTGCCGCTCCGGAGAAGGCTGCTGCTGCCCTCATTGATAAGGACAGCGCCGTGGAGCTGTTTGCAGGCTTCGGCAAGAGCGTCTACACCGCATTTGCTACCATCGGCGGCAACGCGGTCGGCGTGGTGGCGACCGGTGAGCAGCTGTGCCACAACTGCGTGTCCAAGGCTTCCCGCTTCGTCCGCCTGTGCGACGCCTTCAGCGTCCCCGTGCTGACCATCGTGGACACCAAGGGCTTCGTTCCCAGCGCGACCGACGACATCGCCGGCGGCATCCGTGAGGCTGCCCGTCTGGCTGCCACCTATGCAGACGCCACCACCGCAAAGGTCGCTCTGCTGGCTGGCAAGGCTGTGGGCCCGGTCTACACCGCTCTGGCCAATGCCGACCTGAAGATCGCCGTCAACGGCTGCGTGGTCAGCGCTCTGGAGCCCAACGCTGCCGTCTCCGTTCTGTACAAGAGCGAGATCGACGCTTCCGACAACATCATCGCTGCGACCAACGCCAAGGCTGCTGCCTACACCGCCGAGGTGTGCAGTGCCGCCAATGCTGTGGCCTGCGGCGCTGCCGATATGACCTGCGACGCTGCCAACGCACGCGCAAGCGTTGTGGCTGCATTTGAGCTGCTGAGCACCAAGCGTGCTGCCCGCCTGCCCAAGAAGCACGGCAACATGGCTCTGTAAGCGTTCCGATCGTAAAACGTACATAGGATAAATGATTGATTCAGGAGGGTCCTTCCATGAAGTATTACAATATTACCGTCAATGGTGTTGCTTACAGCGTCTCCGTTGAGGAGACCGCCGCTGGCGCAGCTCCCGTTGCTGCTGCCGCTCCCGCTGCTCCCAAGGCTCCGGCTGCTCCTGCTGCCGCTCCCAAGGCTGCTGCTCCTGCCGGTGCTGCCGGTGCTGTCACCGTCAAGGCTCCCATGCCCGGCAACATCCTGGATGTCAAGGTCGCAGCCGGTGCATCCGTCAAGGCTGGCGACGTACTGGTCATCCTGGAGGCCATGAAGATGGAGAACGAGATCGTCGCTCCGCAGGACGGCACCGTTGCTTCCGTCAATGTCAACAAGGGCGACACCGTCAACTCCGGTGACGTTCTCGTCTCCATGAACTGAGAACGAAGGGAGAGGTGACAACCATGGCCAAAAAGCCGATCAAGATCACGGAAGTCGTCCTGCGCGATGCGCACCAGTCTCTGCTGGCCACCCGTATGACGATGGACGACATGCGTCCCATCCTGCCCGAAATGGATAAGATCCCGTATTTCTCTGTCGAGTGCTGGGGCGGCGCTACCTTCGATAGCTGCATCCGCTTCCTCGACGAGGACCCCTGGGAACGTCTGCGCATCCTGCGCAAGGAGCTGCCCCACCAGAAGCTGCAGATGCTGTTCCGCGGCCAGAACATGCTGGGCTA
>ENA-ORCM01001936-ORCM01001936.1-human-gut-metagenome-genome-assembly--contig:-NODE-1936-length-16079-cov-3.258343_pt1 | contig 16079 bp, 10 predicted proteins | sample MGYA00242906_ERZ507928 | MGnify/ENA primary metagenome ERZ507928 (study PRJEB26167, sample SAMN06115497) | human gut metagenome | host: Homo sapiens | place: China:Shanxi | collected 2015-05-07...
CGCCGTGCCACGCCATCGACCCCTGCGTCGACATGGGCGCCTCGATCACCATGGCCAAAGGCGCAGCCGACGCCGGACAGCACCCCGCCCTGGCCGTCATCGGCGACTCTACCTTCACCCACTCGGGGATGACCGGGCTGCTGGACGCCGTGAACGAGGGGACGAACATCACGGTCGTCATTTCGGACAACCTCACCACCGGCATGACCGGAGGCCAGGATTCGGCCGGCACGGGACGCCTCGAGCAGATATGCGCCGGGCTGGGCGTCGACCCCGCACATATCCGCGTCGTGGTGCCGCTGCCCCGCACCCGCGAAGAGATGAAGGCCATAATCCGCGAAGAGATCGCCTACGACGGCGTTTCGGTCATCATCCCCCGCCGCGAATGCATACAGACCGCCAAACGGCACAACGCAACCAAACAGAAACAATAGCGACACGCCCGTCGCGGCGACCACCCGGCGGCAAAACCCTAAAAACAGGCAAACCATGAAACGCGACATCATACTCTCGGGCGTAGGGGGACAAGGCATCCTCTCGATCGCCACCGTCATCGGCAGGGCCGCCCTCGACGAAGGGTTGCACATCAAGCAGGCCGAAGTCCACGGCATGAGCCAGCGGGGCGGCGACGTGCAGTCGAACCTGCGCATCTCGTCGGATGAAATCGCCTCCGACCTCATTCCGCGAGGTGCCGCCGACCTGATCATCTCGCTCGAACCGATGGAAGCACTCCGCTACCTGCCGTGGCTTTTGACCGGGGGCTGGGTCATCACCAACACCGCCCCGCTGATCAACATCCCCGACTATCCCGATGCCGATACGCTCGGGCGGGAGATAGACTCCCTGCCGCACAGCGTGGCACTCGACGTGGATGCCATCGCCCGCCAAGCCGCATCGCCCCGTGCCGCCAACATCGTGCTGCTGGGCGCCGCAGCACCCTTCCTGGGCATCGCACCCGAAAAACTCGAAGCGGGCATACGCGCCATCTTCGCCCGCAAGGGCGACGCTATCGTCGACACGAACCTCGCGGCATTCCGCGCAGGCTATGCATACGCACAAAAACAGGCCGCACAATGGGAAAACTGCCGATAGACCGCTCCGTGCTCAACTCCGCGCTGGAGCGCATGGACATCGCGGACATCGCCCAGGCGACGATCCGCCAGTCGGGCGACATAGCCCGCATCATGGAAACACAGACGGGGATGGAATTCCTGCACCTCGAAATGGGCGTACCGGGACTTCCGCCCGAAAAGGCGGGAGTCGAAGCAGAATGCCGGGCCCTGCAATCGGGCGTGGCGTCGCAGTACCCCAACATGTTCGGCATCCCCGAACTCAAACAACAGACTTCGCATTTCATCCGCGCGTTCCTCGACGTCGGGGTCGCACCGCAGGGCTGCATCCCGACGGTCGGGTCGATGCAGGGCAGTTTCACGGCTTTCCTGCTCTGCTCGCAGCTCACGCCCGGGAAGGATACGATCCTCTTCATCGACCCCGGATTCCCCGTGCAGCGCAACCAGGTGCAGATCCTCGATATCCCCAGTGCGTCGTTCGACATCTATGAATACCGCGCCGAAAAACTGGGCCCGAAGCTGGAAAGCTACCTCGCACAGGGCAACATCGCCGCCATCGTCTATTCGAACCCCAACAACCCGGCGTGGATATGCCTCACCGAGGATGAGCTGCGTACGATCGGCGAGCTGGCTACCCGATACGACGCCATCGTCATCGAAGACCTCGCCTACCTTTGCATGGACTTCCGCAAACCCTTGGGACGCCCCTTCGAAGCGCCCTACCAGGCCACCGTGGCCAGATACACGGACAACTACATCCTGATGATCTCCGGCTCGAAGATATTCAGCTACGCCGGCCAGCGCATCGCCATCGCGGCCATCTCCGACAAACTTTACCCGCGGCACTACCCCGCGCTCAAACAGCGCTACGGCATGGGGCGCCTGGGCGACGCCTATGTCCTCACGTTCCTCTATGCCGCCTCGTCGGGCACGAGCCACTCGGCGCAGCACGCCCTGGCGGCGATGTTCCGCGCTGCGGCCGACGGGCAGCTCGATTTCGTGGGCGAAACCTCGGAATACGCCCGGCGCGCCCGCCTCACCAAGGAGATCTTCCGGCGCCACGGCTTCCGCATCGTCTACGACAAAGACCAGGACGAAACCGTCAGCGACGGATTCTTCTACACCGTCGGCTACGGCGGACTCTCCAGCGCGGAGCTGCTGAGCGAACTGCTCCTTTACGGCATCTGCGCCATATCGCTCACATCGACCGGCAGCCGCCAGCCGGGCATCCGGGTCTGCGTTTCGCAACTGAACTGCCCCGAGCAGTTCGAACTGCTCGAAACACGCCTAACCGCCTTCGGGCAAAACCACCGATAAGCCTATGCGATTCACGACAGCCGCCGAAGCCGTAAAGCTCATCTGCCCGCACAGCAACGTCTACATTCAGGGCAGCACCTCGATCCCCGAAGTACTCGTCCGTGCCATGACCGACCGTGCCGCCGAGCTCACCGATGTCACGCTCTACTCCGGATTCGCCGTCGGGAGGGCAGACGCCCCCTATTGCAGCCCCGAATACAAGGATACGTTCCTGGTCAACAGCCTGTTCGTGGCCAATAACATCCGCCGCTGGCTGGCCCAGGGCTACGGGCAATCGATCCCGGCCTTCCTGGGCGAAATCCCGGGGCTGTTCCGCGACGGGACGCTGCCCGTCGACGTGGCAATCCTCAACCTCTCTCGCCCCAACGAGGAGGGCTACTGCTCGTTCGGCGTATCGGCCGACCTGGCCGTTTCGGCCGTGGAATGCGCCAGGACAGTCATCGCGCAGGTCAACACGGCCATGCCGTTCTCCTACGGCGACGCCATGATCCACCTCTCGCGCGTCGCCGCGGCCGTCGAGGTCGACGACCCGCTGGTCGAAGTGCCCTCGGCGACCCCCACCGACATCGAACGCAGGATCGGCAACCACATCGCCGAACTGATCCCCGACGGGGCGACGTTGCAGATCGGCGTGGGCGGGATCCCCAACGCCGTGCTGGCCGCGCTCACGGGCCACAAACATCTCGGGCTGCATACCGAGGCGATGACCGACGGCGTGCTGCCGCTGCTCGAAAGCGGCGTGATCGACAACTCGCTCAAACGGGTCATGCCGGGTGTAACGGTCGCCTCGCTGGCGCTGGGCTCGCGCCGGCTGTACGATTACATGGACTACCGCAAAGACCTCGTGATGAAGGATGTGGCATGGACGAACGACCCGTTCCGCATCCGCGAGAACCCGCGCGTGATGGCGATCAACTCGGCCGTCGAGGTAGACCTCACGGGGCAGGTTTGCGCCGACTCGGTTGGCGAGCGCATCATTTCGGGCGTAGGCGGGCAGCACGATTTCATGTACGGAGGGGCCCTGTCGGAGGGCGGCAAAACCTTCATCGCCATCCCGTCGACTACCCCCAAGGGCGAATCGAAGATCAAGGCGCTGCTGACGCCCGGCGCAGGCGTCGTGACGACCCGCCACATGGTGCAGCACATCGTGACCGAATACGGCGTTGCGCATCTGCGCGGCCGCAACCTCGCCCAGCGGGCGCGGGCACTGATCGCCGTCGCTCACCCCTCGGTGCGCGAAGAACTGGAAAAAGCCGCCTGCGAACGCTTCGGCTACTCCTTCCTGAGGCTCAAATAGAAGCGCCCCGATCAAACGGGACGCTTATCGGAGGCATCTACCCAGCCCCTATACCAGGCATTGCTGCCGGACAACGGGGATCTGAGATCAAATCCGTGTGCCCGGGCACACTCTCTCCACCCCTCCGCAAACACGCAGACCTGCCATATGGCAGGTCTGCTTGACACGTCGGGATGCCGCGGTTACCACCGGCACACCGGATTATTTTGCGAACTTCATTTCGTCGAGCAACCACCCGGCGTCGGCATACTTGTCGATCACCCACATCACATAGCGGATATCCACGCACACCGTGCGCGCCAGTTCGGGATGGAACCACACGTCGCCGGCCATCGACTCGCGGTTGCCGTCGAACGCAAGCCCGATAAGATGCCCCTTGCCGTCGAGCACGGGGCTGCCCGAATTGCCTCCCGTGATGTCGTTGTCGGTCAGGAAATTGACATAGAGCGTATCGTTCTCGCCCCAGCGTCCCCAGTCCCGTTTGGCGATCAGCCGCCGCATACGGTCGTCGACGCGGTATTCGTATTCGTCGGGGTTGTACTTCTCCATATAGCCCGCGATCGTCGAACGCGAATCGTAATGCACGCCGTCCGAAGGGTTCAGGGGTTGCACGCTACCGTAGGTCAGGCGCATGGTCGAGTTAGCGTTGGGATACTGCGCCAGCCCTTCCGAAGCACGGAAATCGTAAAGCACGTCGGCATAGCGGCTCTCGCTTCGCCCGACACGCGCACGGCCGCGCTTCTCGGCCTTGTCCACACCGCCCGTAAAACGTTGTACTGTGACCGATTCGGTAAGCGCAACCATGGGGTCGCGGCGTATTTCGGCAACCGACCGGTTCTTCGAGAAATAGGCGTCGTAACGCGCAGGATCGCTGCAAAACGAGGCATCGAACGCCGCACGCGCCATGCGGTCGGCATTGCCTCCCGCCTTGTCGTACATCGCCTGCAACTGCGCACCCCACATCTCGCGTGGCACGTTGGCCGTGAAGTTCACTACCATCCGCGCCAACAGGTCGCGGTCGGTCGCGGCATCGTAGTTACGGCTCAGGCGGCCGCTCCCGGCCACGACGCTCCGGGCATCCTTCGAATCCACGATCAGCGAGTCCTGCTTCAGCCGTTCGAGCTTGCCCAGGTACGACGACACGCGGTTGGCCACGAGCAGCGCCTCGCTGGGGCCGAGCCATGCCTCGCGGAAATAATTGAGGTTGCGCTCGGCGCCCTGCCGCGCCTTATAACCGCGCGCGAGCTCTTCGAGCAACGTCCCGTCCTCGGCCTTGCGGGCCGAATCGGCCTCGATCCAGCGCTGCAGGCGTTCCTCCTCGGCCTCACGGATCGCCACGACATCGAAGCGGCGCAGGCATTTGTTCTCCCACTTGGCGTAGTCGGCGTAGTTGCTCAGGCCGAAATAGGCATCCGAATACTCCATGCGCACCCGCGGATCGCGTTCCATATGGCGTTTGAGAATATCCATCCGGTCATGGCGGTTGGCCACGACGATCGGGTTGCGGACACACTGTTTCTCAGCCACCGCGAACGACGACGCATAGCGGTTCGTACGCCCCGGGAATCCGATCACCATCGCAAAATCGCCGTCATGCACGCCGCCCGTGGCGACCTGCAACACGCGGCGGGGTTTGAGCGGCACATTGTCGGCGGAATAGGCCGCAGGGCGCCCCTCCCGGTCGGCATAAACGCGGTAAAGCGCGAAATCGCCCTTGTGCTGGGGCCAGCCCCAGTTGTCGTAATCGCCGCCGAAGGCACCGATCGACGCAGGCGGCGTACCCACCAGCCGCACATCCTTGTAGATGTCGTAGTAGAACATCAGGTACATTTTGCCACCCCACATCGAGTAGCACGACACCTCGCACTCCGTTTCCCGGCCGTAGCGCCCTTCCAGTTCGGCATAGAGACGGCGCGGGGCCATCATGCCCCATTTCCCGGCGGCTTTCATCTCCTCCTTGAGCGCATTGGCCTCGTCGGTCACGTCGACCACCTTGCGCACGAACCACACGGTCTTGCCGGGGACGGGAATCTCCTCATCGCGCGTGCGTGCCCAGAATCCCGTTTCGAGCAGGTTGCACTCGGGCGTCGACAGGGCGCAGATGTCGCTGTAAGCCACATGGTGGTTGGTAATCATCAGCCCCTGGTCGGAGATCATGCTGCCCGTTCCCATGCCGCCGTCGACAGCCACCACGGCATCGGCCAGCGCCGCCGATTTCTCGTTGTAAATCTCCTTATCCTTGATTTTCAGTCCCCGGGCCTTCATCTGCGGATAAATCTCCGCCAGCCGGTGCATCAGCCACATGCCCTCGTCGGCCATCGCAGGCTGCATACAGAGCAGCACAACGGCCAGACAGGCTATCCATCTTCTCATATTCTTCATTTTTCACCAATGGGAAAGAACCTTTTTCCCGGTTCTCCCCACATTCGGTCTGTTTTTAAAAACCGACAACAAAAATTCAATCCTCAGCATCGGCTCCGACAATGGCCGGCAAATTGACCCTGATAAAATCGTCCAATTCCTTTCCCCTCATCAAAACGAACGTGGAGTCGATCCGGTACATTTTATCCAAGGCGTATTCGGCCTTTTTTCGCACCGCGGCGGAATCTGCCGCCGGCATCGTCCGCATAAATGCCGCGACATTGACTTCGTAATACTTTTCGAACAGCTCGCGGCAGTTCGTATTTTTCGCACGAGCACATCCTGCAAGTACGAAAACCGCCAACGAAACCACAGACAGCAATCCGAATATCCTGCATGAAACAGTCATTTTTGCAGCCGTTTTTTCAATTACTCTCCAACCGTTTTCCCCGGATTGGTGAACTTCAGCCGCGGGTCGGCCTCCTTGAAGGTGCCGTCAGCCATGCGCAGCGTCCATTTTTCGGCCTGGAAAACCTCTTTCCACAGCTTCGCGTCGTCCCACATCGACTTCACATAGCGGATGCGCATCACGGGCTTCATATCCCGCAGGACGAAATCCACGGACACGATGCCGTCCGTACACGAAAGGAAGCTCTTGAAATAGGGGAACGCATTGCGGATCGGCATCTTCTCGATGCCGGGGAATACCATCTCGTAGACCGCCTTGGGGAACTGCTCGTCGTCACCCCATTTCTCCAGGTTGGCAACGAACCTGCCCGCGAGTTTCTCCACATCGCGGAACATGACCTGCGCAAACTCTTCGCGCGAAACCTGTCCGGCGACCGCATAGGTTTTGAGCACCGTATGCATCGGGATCACCTTCTCGCCCTCCTTGGCCGGGATGATCAGCTCCTTGGCGTCGATCGCCTCCCCGAACATCTTTTCGGTAATACCGGCGGCCGGATCGACGTAGACCGTCACATCCACCGGACAGGCGAATTCCGACGTGAAGCCGTAGACTCCCTCGATCTTCTGGAGCACCATGCCGAAATAGATCATGTCCATCCGGTCGTGAAGCCCTTCGACGCCGAGCTTCACCACGTCGAGCACCGGCACCTGCTCGCCTGGCATGGCATATTTGCGCAGCGTCGGGGCAAAGATCGCAGCCTGTATCTTCAGCGTATCGGTGGCAGCCGGGTCGTAAAGCACCTCGACGCCATGGCGGCGTACGAAGGTCTTGACGCCGTATACGCCCTGCACGGCCTGCATCTTGGCCGAAAAAGCCTTCGACGAACCGAAGCACTTGATCGTCTGCAAGCCCTCCATCTCGAACGTCTGCAGGTTCTCGACCTTCTCGTAGTCGCCCCATTTTTCGTCGATCGTCGGCAGTTCCATGGTGGAACCCAGCCATATGGCCAGGAAGAAGAGCACCACGGCCAGCAACCCGGGCACCCAGCGCAGCGAACGACGGCCGTTGACCTGCAAGGCATCCTTGGCACACGCACCGATGCAGTTGCCGCACAACGTACAGTCGACATGCTTCACCTTCACATAGTCATGGATCGGAAGCTGGTAAGGACATTTCTTTTCGCACAGTCCGCAATTATTGCAGGTGTTCAAATCCCGCCTGATGTACATCAGGGGGAAGGTGCAGCTGCGCATCTTGGCGATCTCGACGATATAGGCGGCAAGACATGCGCCGCCGATCGTCCAGACCCACGCGTTCGCAACGCCCAGCGCACCGAGCGCCCAGCCGCCGAGGGCGGCGATCACGAACAGCAGCGTGAATTTGAAAATGTTGCTGACAGCTCCCAGCGGACAGATGTATTTGCACCAGAACATCTTTACCACGAAGCCGCCCAAGAGCAGCAGCGTAAGGCTCGTGAGCGACATCCAAAGCACGATTTCGCCCTTGAAACCCGTAGCCACGGCATAGAACGGGTCGAGTTTCTTGCAGAACAGCTCGCTCGACGAGAGCGTGAAATAGAGGATCGTGAAGAGCAGCACGTACTTCACCACGCGCAGCAGCTTGTCGACGACGCTCCCCGAAGGGACATCGACCTGCAGGTGCAGTTTTTTCCCGGCACGCCCCATCCACTCGCCGACGGTGCCCAGCGGACAGAGGTATCCGCAGAAAAGTTTGCTGAAGAGAATCACTCCCACGGCGAGCACGAGGCCCATCATGATCTGGAGCATCGACATCGAACAGGCCAGCGAATTGTTCACCAGATAGGTACCGAAGGCCTGCAACCCGCCGAAAGGACAATATGCCTCGACATCGACGGGTTTGTCGCTGAATTTGGCCCAAAGCACCGTGCCGACAATGGCAGCCAGTACGCCCCATTGCAGCAGGTGCTTCAAATAATTAGGTTTACGTTTCATTTATTGTTGTTTGTGTTGTGTGTGTTTGTGTGTGCGGGGGTGAGGATCACTCCTTGTCCTTGATACAGCGGACGGGAGCGGCGCAATAACCACCCTGGTAAGCGATTGTCATGCGATTGTAACTCTTGTTGTAAGTTATCATACCGGCATAATACTGGATGTTCTTGATGCCGCTTTCCGGATCGTCGGCCGTATTGTATGTAACCTTGTAACCCGTCGAGCTGGGGAAATATCCCATGCCGAACGCCGAAGCGTCGGCAGCCGAGACCGTGGCCATATAGGCCGGGGTCGCCGTGGCGCTCGCCGCATTGATATAGCCGCAGCCCGCAATATTGAAACCGTCCTTGTTGAGCGCGGCAATCGAACCGCCGCTCTGCGTCTTGTCGAAATAGGGCGACGTCGGGTCGGACAGGCTGCCGCTGCCGACACCCGCCAGCTTGAGCCACTCGTCCCTCGTCGGGATATGCCACCCGTCGGGGCAGATGCCCTGCGCACCCTCGTATTGGTCGAAATTGGTGCCCGTCATCTCGCCGGTCATTCCCAGCATCACGGGATAGCTGTACAGCAGGCCCGCGGTCTCAGTCAACGACGGGTCGGCGGCTTTCGAGAGGTTGCAGGGGTACCACACCCCGTTGCCGTCCTTCGGATCGCTCGATATGGTTTTGCCTTCGGGAACATAGCGCAGGTTCTCGGCCATCCACGTGCGGCCGTCCTTGAGCGTGACGATCTTGTACTTCACGCCGCCCCACTCGACGGTCGGGGTCTCCACTTCGCCGTCGCCGTCCGGCAGCAGGTCATCTCCGTCGACCCAGCCCGCGATCGGGCCGCTGAATTTCACCTGAATGTCAGCCGGCTGCACGTTGCAGTCCATGCGGCGGTTCTCACCCGACTTGAGGTCGGTCGTGCCGAGCGTCTGCGTACGCATCTTACCATCGGCCGTGGTGACCGTAACCTTGAGCTGCACACCGTTCTGCGGCACCAGCAGCGCGTAGTAAACTTTCTCGGCAGTGGCCGTATTGGCGGTCACGTCGGATGCCTCGGCACCCGCCTTGGCCGTAAAATCGCCCGTGGCAGGATCGAGCACACCGGTGCCGACAGCACCCTTGATGACGATGTCCCGGATGTCGAAACCCGATTCGTTCGTCACGCTGATGACGATCCGCGACATTTTGTGCTTGAAGGTCATCTGCGTGGACGACAGCGTGGGCTTGACCCCCGTCTTCACGGCCACGATCAGGTCGGAAGCCGTGTAGTTCGCGCCGCTCTGATCCGCCTTTACCGAAAACTCCGCAGGCGCCGCGGCACCGGCCTGGTAGGGATAATAGGCGAAGAGCGTCGAGGTGGCGTTGACATCTTCGTACCAGAGGAAACCCTCGGTCTTGAAGTCCGTGCCGTCGAACGACATCTCCTTGTTCGCCACGAACGCCGAACCGTCCGCCGTCATCGTGATCGTGAGGCCGACCTTGTCGTTCAGCTCGAAATCGGTGTCCGTCGCCCGCGTGCCGGACGACATGCTTGCCGGCGTCAGCGCAGGGTTGGCGATCGTCGGAGTGATGCGCACCTGCTTGTCGCCCGTTCCGGTGCTTTCTTCCTTCGAGCAGGCGGTGAAAGCCATCGCCGCGACTGCCATCAATGTCAAAATCTTTTTCATAATCTATCCTTTTGAATTTAAAAATTATATCCTACACTCAGCGTCGCCGCGACCCGGTTGGGCTGCGCAACGTATTCTAGTCCGAAACCGTGTTCGTAACGCGCGAACACGTCGACATAGAACCGTTTGATATTGCGCCGCAGCCCGAGCGCCGCCCCCAGCCGTTTGGCCGTGAGGTATTCGTTTTCGTAATCGTAGTAAGCGGTCAGCTGCCCGGGATATTCGCCCGGCTGCACGCCGGGGGTTTCGAACTGCGTTTCACACTCCGAGAAACCTCCCAGGCGGTAATCCGCCGCGAGGGTCAGCTCCCAGAGGCCGAACGTGCGGATCAGCGAGGCATACATCTTGGTAAAGTGGAGCTTCTGCCCCTTGACATAGGGGTACATCAGCGTCGATTCGCGGTTGAGCTGCGAATAACCGACCCCGGCACGCAAATCCGTATGCGGTGCCACGAACTCGTATTCGCCCCCAAGGTCGAGCCCCTTGCGCCCGAAAGTCGGTGTCGAACCGTGTATGGTGATGGTCTGCACGCCGTTGATGGTCTCGGTGGTGATGATGTTCTCGTCGGTGCGGAGCGTCTGCCAGTCGAGGTTCACGCGCACGAAATGCCTGCGCAGTGCCGTTCCCAGCGACAGGGCGGCGTTCGCCGTCACTTGGTGCGTTTCGAACAGATGCCAGATAATGCGGCTCTCGCCCGTCTCGCCCTGCCTGTTACGGTAGGCGACGTCGGCATAGAGCGGCCCGTATTGCAACTGGACGCCCGCCCCCTGCGTATTCTCGCGGACGGGGAATCCCGAAACGCCGTTGGTCGAGAGGTGTATGTCGGTGCTCCCCCACTTCTCCAGCGACCCGTAGAGCAGTCCCCGGTCGAAGAATGCCTCGTACAGATCGGCACCGGGGCCCACGCCTTCCGCATCGACCTTCTCGCTGTTCGTACCCACGATATAGACCGCACCGGCGGCAAAACGCCCCGCGTGGTACATTATTCCGGGCGAAAATTCGAAATCCAGCCGTGTGTTCTTGTGGCGCAGGTCTTTGCGCTTGGCATAGTTGCGGGCTTCGAACTCCACGCGCAGGCCGCCCGTCCACCGGTTGCCCAGCACGGCCGACATACCGCCCGTGAAGGTATAATCCTCGCGCACCTTGCGCCCCGGCGTAAATTCGAGGATGTCCACCGGATAATACCCCGGCTCGGTGAACATCGAGCCGCACATGTTGCGGCCGTCGAAATAGTCGTAGCCGAACCCGCCCGCGAACGAGACCTTCTTCAGGTGGCGCAGCGACTCGGTTTTCGCCCCGGCATTCCAACTGTCGTCCGACGAGGAGTGGCCCGTAAGCCCGCCGTTCTCCTTGGTGAAATAGATCTCGGCATAGGAACGGCTCAGGGAGTCCTGCCGGATACCCGCAGCGTTCGGGCCGCCGTTCCAGGGGTTGCGGCGGAAAATATAGTCGAAACGCTCCTGTGCCGCGGCAGCAGAGACGGCAACCAGCATCAGTATCGTTAAAATCCGTCTCATAGGCTAATCACGCAAAGATTGTGTCTCACGCTCATAAAAATCGTTCGACGAGTTATTGGTATCCACGTACCTTTCGAAGCCGGCAGCAGCCGTGGCCTCTTCATCCAGCTTCCGATGCAGGGTATGCCCCTGCGCCTTGGCCGAGAAGCCGACGTAACCGGCATCCACATCGGTGTGCAGGCGTTTGTTCTTGGTCGCCTCGGTCATGTTGCATACCTCGACGCCGTCCACGATCCAGTCGTCCCACGGTATCTTCGAATAGGTGATGCTGCCGCTCTGAACCGTCGACTGGAGGTCGTCGGCCAGATAGGCATCCAGATCGAACCCTTCGGGCGCCCGGAAAAGGATCACGGCGGGCGAATTCTGCGAGATCACGTAGACGACGGCCGTATTCGTCCCGGTCTTTTTCAGCACCTTCATGTAATGCGACTGGTCGATCTGGTCGCCCGGGACAGGCGTGGGGTGCAACTTGTTGCCGGGATAGTATACCATGTCGTAGAGCACGAAACAGCCCTTGCGGTTGAGGTTCACCGACTGGGAATAGGTCTGCGTATGGTCGACGCCATGGTAGGCCACCACGACATCCTCGCCGGGTTGCAGCGGGAAAGCCCGGGAACATCCAGATACAGTCGGGTACGGCGGCGTAATCACGGAAAACGATGTTGCCCGAAGGGTCGGTGCTCGTCCACGGATTGTTGGCGTTCGAGTTGTAGGGGGCGACCATCGCCAGGCACAGCCCGTCGAGGTAATAGGTTTCGAAACTGTTGTTGTGCAGGACGATATATTTGTCGTCGGCATAAGTCCCCGTCGCCGGCGGATCCTGCATGCAGCCGCCCGAGTAGATCTCCTTGATGAGGATCGTACCCGGCTTGGAAAATTTCAGCGCCACGTCGACGTCCTTGTCCCCGCCGACAAGGTCGACCTGCTCGATCGTACCGTTGAAAACCGCCGAATCGTCGGGCAGGTCGAGCACCGAGAGCCGGTAATGCCCGGCAGCGACGCGGAACCCGGCGTGGCCCTGCGCATCGGTCAGGGCGGTATAGACATTGCCCGTATTGCGGTCGGAGAGTTTCACCGCGACGCCTTCGCGCAGATAGCCGGCGTATCCCTCGGGATACACGGCCGTCACACGGAGTTCGCGCAGCGCACCGTCGTAAGGGTTCCTGTCGAACGACGTGCAACCGGCCACCAGCAGACAGGACAATATGCAAAATATCTTTCTCATCGTTTTCAGAATTTAAGGCGTACCGTAAGTCCGTAATAGAAATCGGGTGTGAAGACCGCCTTGACACCCGTGGCATACGAAGCGACGAAAGGCCGCGAATTGGTGAAGTTATTGGCGTAGAACGAGACGGAGACATGGTCGCCGATCTCCTTCGTGATGCTCAGGTTGGCCGAAAAATAGGGGTCGTAACCGTCGCCGTTGAAAGAGTAGGCATTGCCCGAACGCAACAGCAGGGAGGAGAAGGCCGGGTCGTTCTTCTCGGCATCGGTAAAGGGATGACGATTGCCATCGAGGTCGATGTAGGCCACAGGCCAGATCGCCGTATAGCTGTCGCCGTCGTAGATGCTCCCGCCGGTGGGGTTACGGTCTTCGTCGACGTTGAAGGCATACTCGCGTCCCTTGTACTCCGAAAGGTTCTGCGAGCGCTTCACGAGCGAGGCTTCGAGCCGCAGCGAGATGACCATGCGGATCGAGGGCACGTGCGTCGTGGCCGTGAGATTCATATCCAGCGCATGCAGCTTCCGGCCGTTGTAGGTGACGTTGGAGCTGCCCCCGTTATCGAGATAAACCCCCACATAGGGGTAGAACTCGCCGCCGGTCGAGGTCGAGGGATAGTAACATGCCTCACCCTCGTTGACGTATTTGGTATAGCCGTAAGCCCCATCGAGCCGCAGCTGCGTGCGGATGGGGTTGATCTGCGGGAACTCCACGACGAACTCCAGCCCCATGCGATCCACGGGCGAACCGTTGTTCTGGTAGGTATTCTTGACGAACGTCCGCTTGGTGGAAGTGGTCTGCATGGCGATCCAGCCGGCCGAAGGGTTGTCCTTGTCGCGGACGAAGATTTCGCCTGTCTGGCTGTCGACGCGGAATGCCGGGTTCGCCGGCATCGTGTAGGCCGTCCCGTCGGGCAGCGTGGACGGCACGCCCATCATGTTATAGGAGAACGGCTCGAAGGAGGCGCTCAGCTTGTAGGGATATTTCGTGCGATTGAAATAGCCGACCAGCGAGACCGAGGTGCCCCCGATACGCAGGTCGACGCCGACCTCTGAATTGCGGTTGCGCTGCCACTTCAGGTTGTCGTTGTAGAGTATCTGGTAAGGCTGCGTGTGATAAACATAGGCGCTCTGCCCCGAGCCATAGGTGGTTGCGAACACGGGCGTATCGCGGTATTCGGGCAGCGGATAAAGCACGTTGAACGACGGCAGCTTCTCGGTGATGCCCCAGCCTCCGCGGACAGTCAGATGGTCGTTGATGCGGAATTTCAGATTGAAGCGTGGCGAGAGGCTCGACGTATTCTCGTATTGCGTATTCTTGATAAAGGTCTTTTCGGCACGCAGGCCCGCCATCAGTTGCAGCGTGGTCGCCCCCAGCGGCACAGTCAGCGTCTCCTCCACGTAGGCCGCGAGGTTATGCATATAGGGGATGTCCGTATACGGACGGGGGCGGTAACCGTTAGGCGCGAGGGAGGGAGTCGCATAGTACTCCCCGTCCCCGACATTACCGTTGGCCCGCCACGAAGCGCCGACCTTGGCATTGCTGTGCACGTCGCCCCAGCTGCGCACCCACGTGGCCTTGAGGTTGGCCGCATAGTCGAGCTGCTTGGAATCGACGTATTTGGTCGAATAATAGACCGGAGGGAGCATCTCGGCGATGTAATACCCTTCCTGTTCGGCATGGACGGCCGGAAGGGAGGTCGAATTGAGGTTATAGGTGCGCTTGCGTGCAAGGTTGTCGGTATAGTTGAGCGACGCGTCGAAGTCCAGGCTCGTGATCCACGACCTGTTCAGCAGCCATTTGAGCGAGGTGTTGGCACGCAGCACATTGTCACGCACCTTCTCCCACTCGCCTTTCTGGGCATCGGGGTCGTCCTCGGTATTCATACCGCCGATATTGGCCGTTACGCCGAAATTGAAACGCAGAACCTTGGCGAAGGTATTCTGGTAGTTGAGCGCCAGCCCCGTGCGGGAATAGGAGGTGTAGGGCGACGTGGGGTTCTTCGTGGCCCGCGTATACTCGACGTTGCTGTTCAGCACCCCGTGGTTCCGCCCCAGGTCGAAGCCCTTCGAGGCGGCGATCTGTTTGGTGCGCGGATTGGTGGAGAGCGTCACCGTATAGGGCGTCTTGCCCTTGCGGGTCGAGATTTTCACCACACCCGACGAAATGTCGCCGTATTCGGCCGAAGGTACTCCGGTCACCACCTCGACCGACTCGATGTTGGTCGCCGACAGGTTGCGTGTGCTGGCACCCGTCGGGTCGCCCAGCGAAGCATTGGTGGAAAGGCGTACGCCGTCGACCTCGACGGCCGTACCGAACGCCGCATTGCCGGCCGTGCTCCCGCCGCTGCGCAGCGAAAAGACATTGTCCTTCATCAGGTCGGGATTAACCGTTTTGCCACCCGGCAGCAGTGCCGAGATGTCCGACGCATTGACCATTTGCAGGTGGTCGATGGCATTGCCGCCGATCGTACGCGACGTAGCCATGGCGTTGGGCGCCTCCTTGGCCGTCACCACGACGCTCTCCAGTTTCAGGTTATCCTCGGGGGCATAAAGCCTGACCGGCCCCATCCCCGTACGCACGTCGACCTCGGCTTCGGTGGTAACGAACCCCAGGCAGGAAACGACAAAACGCGTTTCCCCGGCCGGGACTCCCTTCACCGTGAAGTTTCCGTCGGCATCGGCCACGGCCCACAATCCGGACTGCGGCAATTCGACGACTGCTTGTCCGATCGGCTTGCCGGTATCCTTTACAAGCACCCGTCCCGTAACGTCGAGACGCTGCGCCGACACGACAGCCGGGACAATCGTGCATAAAAACAGTAGTAAAAGTTTCCTCATATGCTTGACCTAACGCAACAAATATAACGAAAAAGCATTACCCATAAACCGTTTATGTTATTTTTTTAACATATAACGTAATTTTTGCCTGCAAAAATAGCGATTCGGGCCTCAGGCGGCAATCGCCATTTATGGGGATTTTCACCGGCCACCCTACCGGGATATGCGCATAAAACGGGGTTTTCCCACCTTTATATTATATAGGTCGGAAAGATTAATATATGATTTTTAGTACTCTGTATTGCATAGTATGTATTTTTTGCTTACATTTGCCGATATTATAACCACATTTATTGGTGTTTGGTAATTTTTTATTGATTTTCGATAAAAATAAATTGTTTTTCAAGATTATATTATTACCTTTGTCCCAAGCGCCTCACACACCGCTTACAGATTGTAACCCTCAACATCGCAAACCGCTT
>ENA-ORCM01001961-ORCM01001961.1-human-gut-metagenome-genome-assembly--contig:-NODE-1961-length-15900-cov-6.918347_pt1 | contig 15900 bp, 17 predicted proteins | sample MGYA00242906_ERZ507928 | MGnify/ENA primary metagenome ERZ507928 (study PRJEB26167, sample SAMN06115497) | human gut metagenome | host: Homo sapiens | place: China:Shanxi | collected 2015-05-07...
TACCTGTCTTTCCAGCGGTTCACCACCGTGAGCAAGACCACCTTCGTGGGCATCCAGAACTACATTTCGGTATTCCAGGATTCCACCTTCCTCCATGCCTTTGGCTTTACGGCGGTCTTTACTGTGGTGAGCACCGTGCTCATCAACGTGTGTGCCTTTGCCATTGCACTGGTGCTCACCCGGGGCATCAAGGGCACCAACCTGTTCCGTACCGTGTACTTCATGCCCAACCTGATCGGCGGCATCCTGCTGGGCTACATCTGGCAGATCCTGCTCAACGGCGTGCTGGCCAACCTGCAGAAGCCCCTGCTGGCACTGGATGCCAAGGCCGGTTTCATCGGTCTGGTCATTCTGATGTGCTGGCAGCAGATCGGTTACATGATGATCATCTATGTGGCCGGCCTGCAGAGCGTGCCCGGCGACCTGATCGAGGCCGCCAAGATCGACGGTGCCAACGACCGCGAGATCCTGTTCAAGATCAAGATCCCCATGGTCATGCCCAGTGTGACCATCTGCACCTTCCTCACCCTGACCAACAGCTTCAAGCTGTTTGACCAGAACGTGGCCCTGACCGCCGGTGAACCCGCCAACGCCAGTGAAATGCTGGCCCTGAACATCTACAACACCTTCTACGGCCGCTCCGGTGCCCAGTGGAAGGGCATTGGTCAGGCAAAGGCTGTGGTGTTCTTCCTGATCGTGGTGGTCATCTCGCTCATCCAGCTCCACTTTACCCGCTCCAAGGAGGTGCAGCAGTAATGCCTAAACAGAAAAAGATGTGGGATAACGTCCTCACCGTCATCATGAGTGTGCTGTGCCTGCTGTGGATCTACCCCATCGTGCTGATCCTGCTGAACAGCCTGAAAAAAGAAGGCACCTTTACCACCTCCACGGTGTTCCGGCTGCCCACGAAAGAGACCTTTGCGGGCCTGTCCAACTACGTTTACGGCGTGACCAAGATGGGCTTTCTGTCCAGCCTGGGTTACAGCCTTCTGATCACCATTACCAGTGTGTTCCTGATCCTGCTGTGCTGCTCCATGACCGGCTGGTACCTCACCCGCGTGAACAACAAGCTGAGCAAGTTCATGAACCTGCTGATCGTGTTCTCCATGGTCGTGCCCTTCCAGATGGTCATGTTCACCCTGTCTAAGACTGCAGACCAGCTCAAGCTGAACACCCCGTGGAACATCTGCATCATCTACCTGGGCTTTGGTGCCGGTCTGGCCGTGTTCATGTTCACCGGCTTCATGAAGAGCGTGCCCATGGAGATCGAGGAAGCCGCCATGATCGACGGCTGCAACCCCATCCAGATCTTTTTCAAGATCGTGTTCCCCATCCTCAAGCCCACCATGATCTCCACCGCCATTCTGGAAACCATGTGGGTGTGGAACGACTACCTGCTGCCCACCCTGGTTCTGGACATCAAGAAGTACCGCACCATCCCCATGGCCATCCAATACTTCCGTGGTGGCTACGGTCGTGTGGAGCTGGCCCCCATGATGGCCTGCATCATCATTGCCATCATCCCCATCATCATCCTGTACATGACCTGCCAGAAGTACATCATCGAGGGCGTCGTGGCAGGCGCTGTCAAGGGTTAATCTCAACACGACAAGGAGGGTTCCAAAATGCGTGCATGCGGCATCCTGATGCCCGTGTTCAGCCTGTCAGGCCCCTTTGGCATTGGCACACTGGGCAAAGAAGCGTTCGCGTTTGTGGATTTTCTGGCCGGAGCGAAGCAGACCTATTGGCAGATCCTGCCCATTGGCCCGACCGGCTACGGAGACAGCCCTTACCAGAGCTTTTCCGCTTTCGCAGGCAACCCCTATTTCATTGATTACCGGCTTCTGGTCGAGCAGGGTCTCCTGACCCAGGCCGAGCTGCCCGCCCCCCAGCCTGTGGGTGCCATTGATTATGGTGCCCTCTACCGCGAGCGCCCGCTGGTGCTGAAAAAGGCCGCCGACCGGCTGCTGGCCTCCCCCACGGAGGCCTACCACACGTTCTGCACCAGGCAGGACTTCTGGCTGGAGGATTACGCCCTGTTCATGGCCATCAAGGCCGAGCAACATCAGGCAGGCCTCGCCGACTGGCCGGATGCTCTGCGCACCCGTCAGCCGGAAGCACTGGCCGCCGCCCGGGCCCGGCTGGCGGAGCAGGTGGATTATCACAAGGCCGTGCAGTTCTTCTTCTACACCCAGTGGAACGCCCTCAAGGCCTATGCCAATGCAAAAGGCGTGCAGCTGGTGGGTGACATTCCCATCTATGTCAGCCCGGATTCCAGCGACCTGTGGACCCACCCGGAGCTCTTCCAGACCGATGGGCAGGTCCACCTGACCCAGGTGGCCGGCTGCCCGCCAGACGCCTTTGCCGCCGACGGCCAGCTCTGGGGCAACCCGCTCTACGACTGGCCCAGGCATCAGGCCACGGATTTTGCCTGGTGGAAGCGCCGGATGCAGCACGCCACCTCCATTTACAACGTGGTCCGCATCGACCACTTCCGCGGCTTTGAGAGCTACTACTCCATCCCCGCCGGGAACAAAACGGCAGCGGGTGGCCACTGGGAAAAGGGCCCTGACCGTGCGTTCATCCAGGCCATGCACGAGTGTCTGGGCGAGGGCGGCATCATTGCCGAGGACCTGGGCTACCTGACCCCGGAGGTCAAAGCCATGCTGGCCGCCAGCGGCTACCCGGGCATGAAGATCATGCAATTTGCCTTTGACCGCCGGGAGCCGGGCAACTACCTGCCCTACACCTACCCTGCCAACAGCGTGGTCTACACCGGCACGCACGATAACGTCACCACCGAGGGCTGGCAGCAGACTGCCGCCCCCGAGGATGTGGCCTACGCCTGCCGTTACCTGCGCTGCACGCCGGGCACCCTCACTGAGGCCATGATCTCCGCCTGCCTCGCCAGTGCTTCGGATATGGCAATCATCCCTTTCGCAGACTGGCTTCATCTGGGCGCGGAGGCCCGCATCAACACCCCCAGCACCCAGGGTGCCAACTGGCAGTGGCGGCTGGCCCAGCCCATCCCTGACGGCCTGGACGGCCATATTGCAGAGCTGACCCGGCTTTACGACCGTGCTCCCGCCTGACGGAAACTTTCCCAAACGCTATTTTCTTCATTTTCTCCCCATAAAACCGCCGCGTTGCCCGCTCTGTTCCCAGAGCCGGGAACGGCGGTTTTTCTATTCTATCGCAATTTTCATAAATAGTGCCTATCAAAACGGCATATTTGCGATATGCAGTTTGCGGATATTGCTTGTGCGTTAAAAACGCAAACTGCTATAAAATGCATCCAGCGCAAATTTTACACAACATTTTTTCACCATCCTCTTGCAGAGCATTTTCCACTATTTTTCGTTTTTTCGTTTCTTTTTCCAATTTTTCCGTTCAAAGTCCTTGAAATTCGTCTAAATTTATCTTTCAGCGCTCTCTTGTTGTTTTTCCGCAGTTATGCTATAATCCTGATAAGTGATTCTCCGCCCCTGTGCGGACGTACGAGCGAAAGGAGTTTTCCCATGATGGAACTTACATATCAGAACCAGATGTTGATGCCCGCATCCTACACGGTTCTCTCCGAAGAGGAAATGACCTATATTGAGGGCGGTGCCATCGAAATGAGCGCCGTTACTGCCAATGTGCTGAATTTCACGATCAATGTTGCAGTAAATGCGGTGCGGATGCTGGGCCGTGGTGCTCTGAATTCTGCAATGAGTGGTCTACAGGAAATGCATGATGACGGCATGGGTCTGACTACTTCAGTCCGTTATTTCTGGGACGGCCAGAATACACGCGGCAAAGTCAGCGCTGTGGTCATGGGCAGTTTTGCAGGCTTCTACGCCTATCTGTGGGCACGCCAGACCATCAACACCGTCGTCAGTGTCTACAAGGATATCAAGGCCATCTATGAGCAGACCAAAGCTGACAAGGCTGCCAAAGAGGCTGCCGCTGCTGCCATCCCGAACAACACGCTGGCCGTGGCCTGAGCGTGTCCTGTGTAATTTGAGTTGAAAGGAGTTCTTTGTGATGAAACACCTTTGTTTTCCCGCTTCGTACGCGCGTCTTTCTGAGGAGGAGCAGTGCGAGACCATCGGCGGAGGTGATCTGCGCAGCGCATGGAGCACCTTTACCGACAACCTCCACTTTGGTGATTTTTCCATGGGCAGCGGATTGCTGACATTCTCCATCTCCTTTGTGCCCATGCTGCTGTTCAACGTCATCCGCACCGGATACCGGGCCGCGGAAACGATCTACAACAAGCTGAGCGCCCGGTACGGCTATCAGGACGAGACCCTGACGGCTTTCCAGCAGTATACCGACGAGATGCGCAATAAGCACCAGAAAAACAACGCTTAAAGTCTTAAAAACAAGCAACGGCAGGCACTCCCAAAAGGTGGGGGTGCCTGCCGCTCTGTCAATGCCTCAAAGGGGATGGAGCTGACGGTCCACCCCAGAAACAGAGAGCTCATGAAGAAGGAGCCTTTATGAACGCTGAACTGCAATTTCTCACTGCCCTGCAAGGCCTGCACACTCCTGCCCGGGATGCCGTTATGCTCTTCTTTACCCGGCTGGGCGATGCCGGGTTTGTCTGGATCGCGCTGGCGGCTATCCTTCTGCTCTTCCGCCGCACCCGCCGGGCCGGGTGCATTCTGGCGCTGGCCCTTGTGTGCGACCTTGTACTCTGCAACTTCATCCTCAAGCCGCTGGTGCACCGTGTCCGCCCCTGTGACCTGTTGCCCGAGGCAGTCCTCCTCATCCCCCACCCCAGTGATTACTCATTCCCCTCCGGGCACACGGCGGCCTCCTTTACCGCCGTGGCTGCCCTCTGGCTGGCCGGGAAGAAACGGCTGGCCGGTGCCACCCTTGTGCTGGGCGTCTTCATCGCCTTTTCCCGCCTCTACCTCTGCGTCCACTTCCCCACCGATATCCTCGGCGGCGTGCTGGTGGGGCTCGTCTGTGGCTGGCTGGGAAAATGGCTGTGGGAATCTTTCGCTCAAAAACAAGATTCGCTGAAAGGAATCCATTCATGACAGAAGCACATTCCCCGCAGGCCATCCAGATCCGCAACGCGCACCTGCACAACCTGAAAAACATTGATGTAGACATTCCTCTCAACAGCATTGACGAGGGTGCGGCAGCCGTATCGTTGCTTCCGGAACACCGGAAGAGATCGAGCAATGTCCCCAGAGCGTGACCGGAAGATACCTGCGGTAAAAACAAGCATGAGAAAAGCCCTGCGGCTCGGTTGTTGAGCCGCAGGGCTTTGTTGTTTGGTTCAGGGGAGAACAAGCCGTACTTATTCCGGCAGGTCCTCTTCGTTCTCCAGGCTGTGCCAGACGTTCTGGACATCGTCGTTGTCCTCGAGGGCGTCCAGCAGCTTGCCCATCAGCTTGAGCTGATCGGGGTCGGTCAGGCGGGTGGTGGTCATGGGGACCATGGCCAGATCATCGCTCAGGATCTCGTAGCCTTTCTCCTCCATTGCCTTGACGACAGCGGAGTAGTTCTCGGGATCGGTGGTGATCTCTGCGGCCTCTTCGCCTGCATCGAAATCCTCAGCACCGGCATCCAGAGCATCCATCATGGCCTCGTCGGCATCCTTGTCCTCGAGGGAGATGTCGATGACGCCTTTCTGGCTGAACAGGAAGCCCACGCAGCCCATAGCACCCAGGTTGCCGCCGTTCTTATCAAAGTAGTGGCGCAGGTCCGCAGCGGTACGGTTGCGGTTGTCGGTCAGGGTCTCGACCATGACCGCCACGCCGCCGGGGCCGTAACCCTCGTAGGTGATTGCCTCGTACTCGGTCTTATCGCCGCCCTCGGCTTTCTTGATGATGCGCTGGATGTTATCGTTGGGCACGCTCATGCGCTTTGCCTTGGAGATCAGGTCAGCCAGCTTGCTGTTGGAAGCGGGGTTGGGGCCGCCGGTACGGACAGCCACGCTGATCTCGCGGCCGATCTTGGTAAAGACTTTCGCTTTTGCGCCGTCGGTCTTTTCCTTTTTGCGCTTAATATTGTTCCATTTGCTATGTCCAGACATGGGAAAGAGCCTCCTAAATATTCTCAGTGATCTCCGCCTGCGGGCAGACGGGCTGTGGTCGCCCGCATGTGGCAGCACACAAAATCTAACTGTTTAATTCTATCACAATCAGTGCACGCGTTCAAGTCTTATCCGGCCTGTTTTTGTCAAAAAAGAGCGTTACAACAGGCGCAGCGCCTTGGGGTAGTGGTTTTTCACCCGCCCGCCGGACACTTTGCCGCCGCCCAGGGGCCAGCCATCCACGGTCACGCAGCACCAGCCATCGGCGGCGGTGCGGGCCTCGATCTCCCGGCCCGAGAGATATTCCACGGTGCGGGGGTCGGTCAGCGTCAGCTCCTCCCGGTTGGTGCACTGGGCGCCGAACGCTGTAAAGAGGTGGTGCTCCGGCACAAAACGGCCTTTCTGCACATTGCCCACAAACACGCCTGCCCGCAGCACATGGAGCGTGGTCTGGGGGAACGGCACAGGCAGCAGCACCCCGCCGCCATGCACCACCGCCGGGCGCTGGGCCAGCGCCGGGAAGTACCGGGCCGCAAACTCCTGCCAGGCTGCCAGACTCTGGGCCGGGGTGGCTTCTCCTGCCCCGGCGTCCCGAGTGCGGGTATTCCGGCCCTGCACGGCCTCGTGGCAGCTGCGGGAAGCTTCCCTCCGGGCACTGCGGGCATCGGCCTTGTCAAAGCTCTTTGCGGGTTTTCCCTTGCCTTTGCCGGCCTTTTTGCCCGCCTGGGCGGCCGCCTCCAGCCAGAGCTGTTCTTCGGGGCTGTACTCGCCGGGAGCCGGCAGGGCGCGGGGCGTGCCCTCCTTGACCAGCCGGGCCATGAAATGCCCCTCACCGCCCTGGCAGGGCCAGACACGGCGCACTTTGGTCACGTCCAGCGGCAGGCCGCCGGTGCGGTTGGCCTCGCCCTCGCTGCCAAAGGTGTAGTCCACATTGCCCAGGGCATCCGCCAGCGTGAATTCCGGGTGGCGCTGCAAAAAGGCCGCCACCTGGCCCTCATCCTCTTCCGGGGCGAACGTACAGGTGGAATAGACCAGCTGCCCGCCGGGGGCCAGCACCGCCGCCGCGCAGTCCAAAATCTGCGCGCCCAGCTCGGCGCACTGTTTCACCAGCGCCTCGCTGTGCTGGGTGACCGCCACGGCCTCCTTGCGGAACATTCCCTCGCCGGAACAGGGGGCGTCCACCAGCACCCGGTCAAAAAACTCCGGCAGAGCCTCCGCAATGCGGGCCGGGGCCTCGTTCAGGATGACCGCATTGGGCACGCCCATCCGCTCCAGATTGCTCTTGAGAATGTCAGCCCGGGCAGCCACATACTCATTGCTGACAAGCAGCCCCTGCCCCTGCAGCGCCGCCGCCAGCTGGCTGCTCTTGCCGCCGGGAGCCGCGCACAGGTCCAGCACCCGCATCCCGGGCTTCACGCCCAGCAGCGGGGCCGCCGACGACGCCGAAGGCTCCTGCGAGTAAAACACGCCCGCATGGTGGTAGGGGTGCCGCCCGGGCTTGAACGTTTCTTCCCGCACCACGAACGCCGCCTTGCAGAACGGCGAGGGTTCCAGCGCCATGTCCGCTTTGGCTGCAAACGTCCCCGGCGTGGTGCGCAGGGCCGAGACGGTCACACCCCGGGCCGCGCTGTCACTGGGGGCGGCATAGAGCGTCTCATACCGCTGCCCCAGCAGGGCCCGCTCCCGGGCTTCAAAATATTCGGTGGGCATCCCACAGACCTCCTTTTGGTGTTTTTGTTTTTTCAAAGCCGGGTGCATAAAGCCGCCCCGCCCGGCCACACTAGAGGCAGAGCCAGCGGCCAGTCCGCTTCCTCTTTTTTGAATCGGAAAGGAGCAACCAACCATGGAAAACCGCAGCAATAACTGCAAGAATCAGAACCAGAACAAAACGACCAACCAGACCAACGACCAGGCCAATAACCGCACGACCAACCGGACCACCAACAGCGCCGCCAACGAGCACAAGCACCCCAACCAGTACACCAAGGGTGCCGACGACGAGGGTGCCAAGAACAGCACCCGCAGCTCTGCCCGCAACAGCCGCTAAGCGTTCCTGAGCATTCCGCGGCAAAAAAGCCCGCTGCTTTCCCCTGCACTGTTTTCCAGTGCGGAAAGCAGCGGGCTTTCGCGTTTCTTATTTCTCGTTGGGGTCAAACGACTGCCAGAGCGTTTCAAACAGCTCGTGCACCCGGGCCAGCTGGCCGTTGAGGTAGAGCCAGCCCAGCAGGCACTCAAAGCCGGTGGAAGCACGGTACTCCTCCGGGGAGGCGTGCTTGGCCACGCTGGCCTTGCTGGCGTTGCGGCCCCGCTTGAAGACCGCCAGCTCGTCCTCGGTGAAGAGCGGTTCCAGCAGCTGCTCCTCCCGGAACTGCGCCCGGGCCGAGACATACTTGACCTTTTCCGCGTTCAGCCTGCCCGCCGAGAGCCGGTGGTGCTCCACCAGCCGCTGACGCACCAGCAGCTCCAGCACGCTGTCGCCCACAAAGGCCAGTGCCAGCGGGCTGAGCTCGCGGGGGTCGATCTTTTCCGGTTCCTGCATAAAAACCTCTTAGAAAATATAATCGAACTGATAATCGCCGATGAGGATGGTGTCGTTCTCCTGCACGCCCTTTTCCACCAGAGCAGCCAGAATGCCGCTCTCGTCCAGCTGGCGCTGGAAATACTGCAGGCTCTCGTAGTCGTCCACATTGCTGCCGGCCAGGATATACTCCAGCCAGGGCGCGTTGACGCTCCACACATGAGCCTCCATCCGCATGATGGAGAACTCGCGGCCGCCGGCCTTGGGCTCGGGTTTCTTGTACTCGGGCGCAAAGACAGGGATGGCCGGGATGTCTTTCAGGCGGTTGTACACCAGGCCCGGCAGCTCCCGCACGCCCTGCATGGTGGCGGCAGAGATGGGCACAAAGGTCAGGCCCTTGGCCTCCACATACTTGCGGAAGTCCTCGATCTGCTCCTCGGTGGCCAGGTCACACTTGTTGCCCACCACGATCTGCGGGCGCTCGGCCAGCGCGGGGCTGAACTTTGCCAGCTCCTCGTTGATCTTCTCAAAGTCCTCGATGGGGTCACGGCACTCGCTGCCGGAGACATCCACCACATGCAGCAGCAGGCGGCAGCGCTCCACATGGCGGAGGAAATCGTGGCCCAGGCCGATGCCCTCACTGGCACCCTCGATCAGGCCGGGGATGTCGGCGCAGACAAAGCTGGCGCCTTCGCCCACCGAGACAACGCCCAGAGTGGGCACCAGGGTGGTGAAGTGATAGTTCGCGATCTTGGGCTTGGCCGCGCTGATGGTGGAGATGAGGGTGGATTTGCCCACGTTGGGGAAACCAATGAGGCCCACATCCGCGATCAGCTTCAGCTCCAGCGTGACCTGAATGTCCTCGCCGGGCATACCGGGCTTTGCAAACTTGGGGATTTGGCGGGTAGGCGTTGCAAAATGCGCGTTGCCATAGCCGCCGCGGCCGCCCCTGGCGATGGTCACCGGGGTGTGGTCGGACAGATCCGCGATCACAAGGCCGCTCTCCGCGTCCTTGATGACAGTGCCCAGAGGCACCTTGATGATGAGGTTCTCGGCATTTTTGCCGTGGCAGAGGCTTGCCCCGCCCTTGCCGCCCTCATCGGCGGTGTATTTGCGCTTGTAGCGGAAATCCATCAGGGTGGTGAGGTGGTCGTCCACGACGAAGATGATATCACCGCCGCGGCCGCCATCGCCGCCGTCCGGGCCGCCCGCGGCCACGAATTTTTCACGATGGAAGCTGACCGCGCCGTCGCCGCCCTTGCCCGCATGGAGCCAGATGGTGGCGATGTCGATAAAGTTGGTTTGTGCTGCCATACAGCCCCTCCTGTTCTCAAAAAAGGCCTTTTCCTCCTCGATTTAGCTCCCATATCAGGGGAGCTGGATGCGCCAGAGCGCGGCCTGAGAGGTTTTATTTTCCAATCAGAAAAGGCCGTCTTCATCAAAAAGAGCCGGGCCCTAAAGGTCCGGCTCTTTGGGTTGCAGATTTTAGAAAGAAGTTACTGCTTCACGCTGCACTTCTTGCCGCTCTTGCCCACGCGCTCGAAACGGACGGTGCCGTCAACCAGAGCAAACAGGGTATCATCGCTGCCCTTGCCAACGTTCTCACCCGGCATAATGTGGGTGCCACGCTGACGAACCAGGATGTTGCCGGCCAGAACGAACTGACCATCTGCACGCTTAGCGCCCAGACGCTGAGCCGCGGAATCACGGCCGTTCTTGGTGCTGCCTACGCCCTTTTTATGTGCCATTGTAATTTACCTCCTTAGCCGTTGATCGCAGTGATCTCAACCTTGGTGTAGGGCTGACGATGGCCCATACGGCGAGCACTGTGCTTCTTTGCGCGATAGGTGATGATGTTCAGCTTCTTGCCCTTGCCATTCTTGATGACCTTGGCAGAAACGGTAGCACCCTCAACAACAGGAGCGCCAACCTTCACAGAACCCTCCTCGCCAATAGCGAGAACCTGATCAAACTTCACTTCGGAGTCGGCCTCAACGTCCAGCTTTTCGATGTAGACGATGTCGCCCTGCTCCACGCGGTACTGCTTACCGCCGGTAACAATGATTGCGTACATTTGTTTCATTCCTTTTCGTTGTACTCGCTGGTCGTAAAGGCAGGCCCTCACAGGGGCCATTTGAAGCGCCCACACCAAGCGGCTAGAATAGTATAGCAAAAAAATGCCGGGATTGCAAGGGCTTTTTTGCGCTTTGGGGCAAATATTTTTTGTTTACCCGTTCTTTTGCTGCCGGGCCAGGTTCTCGTTCAGGATCTCCCCCACCTCTTTGTTCCACGCGGCGGTCTTTTCCAAAAATTCCGCACGGGAGGCGGAAGCGGGCAGGCTGCTTTCCGGGCCAAAGAACGCGATCGGCCCGTCCAGCTTCTTTTTCTTGGCACGGTTGTCCGCGTTCAGGGCCAGCGGCACCATGAGCGGTTTGTCCTTATATTTACGGGTCAGGTAAATTTCCAGCGCGAGACCAACGATTACGGCCAGCCCGGCAACGAGCTGGGACACCCGCAGGCCGATGGAGGGCACCAGCATCAGGCTGTCCGTGCGGAGAGCCTCGATCCAGAAACGGCCCGCACCGTACCAGATGAGGTACCGCAGGGTGATATCACCGTTGAACTTCCGCTTTTTCAGGTAGAAGTACAGCAGCGCAAAGCCCACAAAGCACCAGATGCTCTCATAGAGGAACGTGGGATGGACGGGCAGGTTCGGGTCAATGACAACGCCTTTCTGGGCCGTGACCGTGCTGCCCATGAGGTAGTTGCGGGTGGCCTCGCTGTACATGCCCCAGGGCAGGGTGGTATTGCAGCCAAAAGCCTCCTGATTGAAGAAGTTGCCCCAGCGGCCGCAGCCCTGCCCGATGAGGAAGCCCATGGCCGTCAGGTCAAACATGGGCAGCACGGGCACGCCCCGCCATTTGCAGGCCAGTCCGCCGAACAAAAAGCCGCCGATGATGCCGCCGTAGATGGCAAGGCCGCCGTCCCGGATGGCAAGCATCTCCCAGATGCTTTCATACTCAAAGGGAGCCATGGCAACGTAATAAGCCCGGGCGCTGGCAATGCCCAGCACCACACCGATGAGGATCACATCCACCATGGCGTCCGGATCCACGCCGAATTCCTGACAGTGCCGGAACGCAAACACCAGCGCCAGACACAGGCCCACCGCGATGCAGACACCGTACCAGTAAATGTGGATTCCTCCGATGGAGAACGCCACCCGGTTGATCGTGAATTCCAGCCCCAGCCCGGGGAATTGTACCAGATTCGTTAAACTTGTCATGCTTCTTCCTCCTCCCCATCGTCCTCCGGCAGGACAGCGGTGCCGTCCGGCTGGATGTACATGGTTGCCATCCGCTCTTCGCAGAGGATCTGCTGGAGAGCCGCGTCGGCATCTTCCGCCTTCAGGCCCGCCAGCGTGGTGATCTGCTGGGCCACGGTCTGGCCTGCCAATGCAAAATCCGCCATCTGGCTGGCCGAGTCCTCCACGTTTTCCAGATTCTCAATGAGCTGGCCGTATTTTTCATTCTTGCAGAGGGTGAAAATTTCACGGTCCACGCCCTCAGCCCGCACCCGGGCGATCTCGTCCAGCAGCAGCTGCCGGACGGTATCCGGCGCGTCACTTTCGCCCGTGAAGAGGATGCAGCAGCAGCCATCCACCCGGAGCACCTCGCCGCCAAAGCCGGGGTTGGTCAGCCCCTCGTCGTAAAGGCGGCGGTAGAGTTTGGACATCCCGCCGCAGATGCAGCAGAGAATCAGATCATACAGCATCTCGCTCCGCAGGTCGCCGGAGGGCAGCGGCTCCTCCTTGAAGCCCAGGCCAAAGCAGGGCTTGGCCACCGGCATCCGGATGGTCTTTTCTTTGGCCGCCAGCGTCATGGGCTCGTCCCGCCACAGGCGCTGAACCCGCTCTGCAGGGCGGGGCTCCATCAGGCCGTTCCGCTCACAGGCGGCCAGGATCTGCTCCATGGTGGTGTTTCCTGCTGCCGCCAGCACCATGTTGTTGGGGGCGTAGAACGCCTTGCAGCAGTCGTACAGCATCTCGGGCGTGATGGTGGCAATGCTCTCACAGGTACCCGCAATGTCGCTGCGGATGGGGTGACTGTGGTACAGACACTCGCACAGGCCGGTGATGAGCCGCCAGTCCGCGCTGTCGTCGTACATCTTGATCTCCTGCCCGATGATGCCCTGTTCCTTATCAATGGTCTGCTGGGTAAAGTAGGGCTTGCCCACCATTTCCAGCAGCACGTCCAGGCTTTCGTCCAGCTGTTCCGTCGCCGTAAAGAGATAGCAGGTGCGGTCAAAGGCCGTGAAAGCGTTGGCGTTGGCACCGGTCTTGGCAAACTTGGCAAAGGCGTCCCCGTCCTGGTCCTCAAACATCTTGTGCTCCAGGAAATGGGCCACGCCCGCCGGGAGGTGTACCTCTTTGTCGTCCAGCCGGAAGTCCCGGTCAATGGAGCCAAAGCGGGTGGCATAAATGACATGGGTGCCGGAGTAGCCCGGCATGGGCCGCACGATGACCGTCAGGCCCGAGGGCAGCACTTTCCACTGGTCGGCAGCGGTCTGCTCCAGAACGCTCTGTTTTTCAGGCATGGGTGCTTCCCTCCTCTCGTGTCAGACAGTAGCTGACCGAAAGGGTCAGCGCCCGCAGGATGGCCCGGACATCCTCTTTGGTCACGGCACAAAGGGCCGCACGTGCTTCGTCCGGGCTCTGGATGGGCCCGCCCCGCAGCACTTCCATGTAATACCAGGTCTCAATGCCGCCCAGGGTATCTTCCAGCCCGGTCATCCCGCTCAGGAGGGAGCGGCGGCAGTCCTCCAGTTCCTCGTCCGTAATGGGCCCGTCGCACAGGTCCGCCAGCTCTTTCAAAACAGCTTTCTCGGCCCGGGCCGCGTCGGCATGCTCCACGCCGCTGTTCACGGCCATACTGCCCGTAAAGCTCTGGAACGAGGACGAGCAGTAATAACACAGGTGGTCCCGCTCCCGGACATTCAAAAACAGGCGGCTGGTCACGCTGCCGCCGTAGAGGGCCATGGCCAGCCGGACGGCTGCCAGCTGCCGGGGCTGCATGGGCTGGCCCAGCGTGAACAGCATACAGAGCTTGGCCTGGGTGGTGTCAAACGTCTCGGTTTTGTAAAGCGGCTCCCGCCGGGGCATGGCCATGTTCTCCGCCAGTGCCGCCGGGGCACGCTCCACCTGAGACAGCTCTTCCAGCAGGGCGTTTTTCACCGCCTCGGTCTGGGCCTCGCCGCAGCCCAGCACGATCAGCTCGATGCTGGCCGCGCGCAGCATCTCGTAGTAAGCATCGGTGAGCTGGCGGGCAGTCAGGCCCTCCACCTCTTCCAGATAGCCCTCCTGCCGGACGCCCGCCGGGCTGTCACCAAAAAACTCCCGGTTGGCCTGCCGCTGGCAGTAGAGGCGCTTCTCGTTCACTTCATCTTCCAGCGCCTTTTTGAGCATCTGTTTTTCAATATTCACAGCTTCCGGGTCAAAGTTCTCCCCCACAAAATAGGGGTGGAACGCGGTCCCCAGGGCCAGCTCTGCGTATTCCTGCGTCAAGGGCTCCCCCTCCAGCGCAAACTGGTCTTTGATGCCCGTCACGCTGACACAGAGGTTGTGGTTGGCGCCCATGGGGCGGGCATCCACAGTCAGGTCCGCCCCGTAGAGGCGGGCCAGCTTCTTGGTCAGCTGGGTCATATCCGGGCAGTCGGCATAGCCGCGCTCCATCACCAGCGGCAGCAGGGCATGAGCCGTGGCGGTCTCCCGCTTTGCCGGGAGGGCAAAATGGATGCTGACGCGGCAGCGGTTGAATTTTTGCGCCGGGTCCCAGGAAAGGTGTACCCCGGGCGCGATCTCCATTCGTTTCAATTGGTATTCCTCATTCGATGTAATAGCTTGGTTTTTCAGGTCTCGTTGGCCGCGCTGAGCTGGCCCAGGGCCAGAAACTCTTCCAGCGAGAAGCCGCTGGCACGGATGGCAAGGGCGTTTTCCACCCCTACATACCGCCAGTGCCAGGGAGCAAAGGCCATGCCCGTGGCCGCCTGCCGGTCCTCCGGGCAGCGGAGGATGAAGCCATATTCGGCAGCATAAGCCGTCAGCCACTCATAGGCCCGGCTCTGGGCAAACGTCTCATCTTTCGCTGCGCTGTCCGCTGCCAGAATATCCGCCGCGTATCCGGTGGCGTACTCGCTGGCCTCCGGCATGGGCACGGTCAGCGCCGCTTTGGCAGAGGCTTCCTCTTCCGAGAGGCCTTTTTCCAGGTACGTCTGTTTTGCGGCATCAAAGGCAGCCTGCCGGGCAGCCGCGTCCTGATAGCCGGTTTCCAGCGTCAGGGCAATGCCGCTGTTCCGGGCAGCCTCGGCCATGGTGCGGTACTGCTGAGCAGCTTCCGCTTCCAGCTGCTGGCCCGTGGCATCGTCCGCCACGGCAAGCTCCGGAGTGGGCTCCGCCGTCAGGGGGAGGTTCGCGTTCACCAGCGCCAGCCGCCCGTCCGCAAGGTCGAGGGTATAGGCACTGCCGTCATACTGCTGGGCCTCAAACACCTCCGGCCCCGCAATGAGGGCGTGGGCTTTGGGCAGCAGCCAGAGGATGCCCGTGGTCATCAGGGCCATGGCTCCGGCACAGGCACCCAGAAAAAACACCCAGTTACGCACCAGCCGCAGACGGCGGCGGATACGACGCTGGCGGCGGGTCGGCTGCGTGGCAGCTCGGCGGGGGGTAGCTTGATTTTGCTCCATAACGAATGTTCCCTTCTCACAGCAGTGCAAAACTGCGTCTGCGGCATTTACAGACACAATTTATATTATACACCCCTTTTTATTGGGTGTAAACGGAAATGGATGTTAATATATTGTGAAGCATTAAAAAGGCCCCCCTTGGAGCGGCAACTCCGAGGGGGGTCATCTTTTTTGGTGATACCCATGACAACGAGTATCTCATCATTTGCACTTTTATTATATGCGATTTTCCGAAAAAGTCAAGTCCTACTTAGTCGAACAGCATATCGTGGATGGCGCTGACAGCCTTGTCGGCGTCGGCACGGTCGATGATGCAGGAAATCTTGATCTCGCTGGTGGAGATCATCTTGATGTTGATGTTGTTGTTGGACAGTGCCTCAAACATCTTGGAAGCCACGCCGCTGTGGCTCTGCATACCGGCACCAACGATGGAGACCTTTGCGCAGGTCTCGTCGCAGGTGATATCCTGGAAGTTTGCACCCTCGCGCAGAGTTTTCAGTGCAATGTCGGCATCGCCCTCAGAGCAGGTAAAGCTGATGTCCTTCTTGCCGTCGCGGCCGGTGGACTGCAGGATGATGTCCACGTTGATATTCTTCTGGGCCAGCAG
>ENA-ORCM01001962-ORCM01001962.1-human-gut-metagenome-genome-assembly--contig:-NODE-1962-length-15897-cov-7.288685_pt1 | contig 15897 bp, 14 predicted proteins | sample MGYA00242906_ERZ507928 | MGnify/ENA primary metagenome ERZ507928 (study PRJEB26167, sample SAMN06115497) | human gut metagenome | host: Homo sapiens | place: China:Shanxi | collected 2015-05-07...
GACGCCCAGCGTCAGGCCACCAAGGACGCCGGCAAGATCGCCGGTCTGGACGTGAAGCGGATCATCAACGAGCCTACCGCAGCCGCCCTTGCTTACGGCGTGGATAAGGAGCAGTCCCAGAAGATCATGGTGTACGATCTGGGCGGCGGCACCTTCGATGTGTCCATTCTGGACATTGACGACGGTGTGATCGAGGTTCTGGCCACCGCAGGCAACAACCGTCTGGGCGGCGACGACTTCGATGAGTGCATCATGAAGTGGATGGTCAGCGAGTTCAAGCGCACCGACAACGTGGATCTCTCCGGTGATAAGGTTGCCATGCAGCGTTTGAAGGAAGCTGCCGAGAAGGCCAAGATCGAGCTGTCCGGCGTGACCACCTCCAACATCAACCTGCCCTATATCACCGCTGACGCCACCGGCCCCAAGCATCTGGATCTGACGCTGACCCGCGCCAAGTTCAACGAACTGACCGCCCATCTGGTGGAGGCCACCGCAGGCCCCGTCCGTCAGGCTCTGGGCGATGCGGGCCTCACCGGCAATGACATCCACAAGGTTCTGATGGTGGGCGGCTCCAGCCGGATTCCCGCCGTGCAGGATATGGTCAAGAAGCTCACCGGCAAGGAAGGCTTCAAGGGTATCAACCCCGACGAGTGCGTGGCCATGGGCGCTGCCCTGCAGGGCGGCGTGCTCACCGGCGACGTGAAGGGTCTGCTGCTGCTGGACGTGACGCCCCTGTCTCTGGGCATTGAGACCATGGGCGGCGTCTGCACCAAGCTGATCGACCGCAACACCACCATCCCCGTGAAGAAGAGCCAGATCTTCTCCACCGCCGCTGACAACCAGACCTCCGTTGAGGTCAATGTCCTTCAGGGCGAGCGGGAAATGGCCGCTGCCAACAAGTCTCTGGGCCGCTTCCATCTGGACGGCATCGCACCGGCCCGCCGGGGCGTGCCTCAGATCGAGGTCACCTTCGATATCGACGCCAACGGCATCGTGAACGTCTCCGCCAAGGATCTGGGTACCGGCAAGGAGCAGCACATCACCATCACCTCTTCCTCCAACATGAGCAAGGACGACATTGATAAGGCTGTGAAGGAAGCCGAGGCTTATGCCGCACAGGACAAGAAGATGAAGGAGGACGTGGAGACCCGCAATCAGGCGGATCAGATGGTCTATCAGAGCGAAAAGACCCTCAGCGAGATGGGCGACAAGATCCCCGCTGACGACAAGAACAAGGTGCAGGCCGGGATCGACAAGCTGAAGGAAGCCCTGAAGGGCACCGACACTGCCGCCATCAAGGCTGCCACCGATGCGCTGACGCAGGATTTCTACGCGGTCAGCGAGAAGCTGTATCAGCAGGCCAATCCCCAGGGGGCACAGGGCGGCGCGCAGGCAGGCCCCGACATGGGCGGTCAGCAGGCCGGCGGCGCACAGGGCGGCCAGTATTATGACGCGGACTACAAGGTTGTGGATGACGACGACCAGAACAAGAAGTAAATCAGCGTGTTCGGAACCGATGGGACGGGGATTTTTCCCCGCCCCATTGGGGTCGTTTTGGAGAAAATGAGGCAATTAGGGCTGAGGAGCCTGAAACGGCAGTCCGCAGCGTGCGGTTTCCGGTTCCTGATTCCTAATCGCGCATGGAGGATGTAGAGTATGGCAGCAGAAAAACGTGATTATTACGAAGTTCTTGGCGTTAATAAGAGCGCCTCTGAGGACGAGATCAAAAAAGCATATAAGAAAATGGCCCGGAAGTACCACCCGGATCTGAACCCCGACAATAAGGAAGCGGAGGAGAAGTTCAAGGAGGTCAACGAGGCCTACGAGGTTCTCTCCGACGCCAATAAGAAGGCCCGTTATGACCAGTTCGGCTTTGCGGGGGTAGATCCCAACTACGGCGCAGGCGCAGGCGGCGGAGCCTATGATGCCGGCGGCTTTGACTTCGGTGATCTGGGGGATATCTTCGGCAGCTTTTTCGGCGGCGGCTTCGGTTCCGCCCAGCGGCGGAATCCCAACGCCCCCCAGCGGGGCGAGAGCATCCGTCTGGGTGTGACCATCAGCTTTGAGGAGGCCGCTTTCGGCTGTGAGAAGGAGGTCAGCGTAGACCGCTATGAGACCTGCGCCTCCTGCCACGGCTCCGGCTGCGCCGACGGCACGTCCCCGGAGGTCTGCCCGGACTGCCACGGTTCCGGTCAGGTGCAGGTGCGGCGGCAGACGCCTATGGGCGTGTTTGCCACCACCTCTCCCTGCGGGCGCTGCGGCGGCAAGGGCCGGATCATCAAGACTCCCTGTACGTCGTGCCGCGGCAGCGGTCTGGAGCGGAAACGCCGCACCATTCAGGCCAAGATCCCGGCGGGCATCGACAACGGCCAGACTATTTCCATCCGGGGACAGGGCCACGCCGGGAAGAACGGCGGCCCCGCAGGCGATCTGCTGATTACCATTACCGTGCGGCCTCATGAGCTGTTCCGCCGGGAGGGGACTTCCGTCCTCTGTGAAGCGCCTATCACCTTTGCACAGGCGGTTCTGGGCGCGGAGCTGGAGATCCCCACCATTGACGGCAAGGTGAAGTATGAGCTGCCGGAGGGAACCCAGTCCGGCACCACCTTCCGCCTGAAGGGCAAGGGCATCCCGGAGCTGAACGGCCGGGGCCGGGGCGACCAGTACGTTACCGTTTACATCGAAACGCCCCGCAATCTGAACCGGGAGCAGAAGGAAGCTCTGAAGAAGTTTGCGGAGAGCGTCGGCGATAATAATTACGAAGAACGGAGAAAGTTCTTCAAGAAATTCAAAAAGTGAGGCAGACCATGTATCTGGCGGATTATCATACCCACACGCAGTTTTCCCCGGACGCGCAGGATTCCATGACGGCCATGGCCCAGGCGGCCATCCGGGCCGGGCTGGACGAGATCTGCTTTACCGATCATGTGGAACCCATGGAGTGGGGGTCTACAAAGCTGCGGGCACCTTACGACTGGTCGCTTCTGACCCGGGATTTCCGCGCGGCGCAGGCGGCGGTGGGCGATCAGATCCAGCTGCGGCTGGGGATAGAGCTGGGGGATGCCGAATGGGCGCCGGAACACGTGGCAGAACTGCTGATAGGTGCCCCGGAATTCGACTTCGTCATCGGCTCCATTCACCTGCTGTCAAAAAAATACAGAGGTGAGGATCTGTATGTGTTCTCCCCCAAGGATGAGTCCGAGGCGCAGGAGGCGCTGGGGGATTATCTGGAGGAAGCGCTGGCGCTGGCAAAGCAGGGCGGCTTCACGGTTATGGGACATCTGACGCTGCCCCTGCGGTATTTCAACGAAATGCGGGGCTTCCGCACCAGCTTTGACCCCTACGAGGAACAGATCCGGGAGATCCTGAAAACCCTGATCGAAAATGGCCGGGGTATCGAACTGAACTGCAACCGGGGCAATATGCCGCTGCCGGACGGGAAGTGGCTGAAAATTTACCGGGAGCTGGGCGGCGAGATCATTACGCTGGGAACGGACGCCCACAGCACGCAGCACGTGGGCTGCTCCGTCCGGGAGCGGCAGGCACTGCTGAAAAGCTGCGGCTTTACCCGGTTCTGCACCTTTGAAAAGCAGAAGCCCATCTGGCACACACTGTAATTGAGGAATTGATTTTTCAATGGGAATGATGTATACTGTTCCCGCAAAAATCCAAAAAAACAACCATTTGGAGGAGACATTATGAAAATCGCACTGGGCTGTGACCACGGCGGCTATGAGCTGAAGCAGTTTGTGATGAAAACTCTGGAAAAACTGGGCTATGAGTATGAGGATTTCGGCTGCTATTCCACCGAGAGCTGCGACTATCCCGATTTCGGCGCTGCCGCTGCCCGCGCTGTGGCAGAGGGTAAGTGTGACCGCGGCATCGTGATCTGCACCACCGGCATCGGCATCTCCATCGCCGCCAACAAGATCAAGGGCATCCGCTGCGCCCACTGCGCCGACTGTCTGGAAGCTGAGATGACCCGCCGCCACAACGATGCCAACATGATGGCCATCGGCGCGGGCTTCACCGGCAAAAACATGGCGGAGCGCATGGTGGAGGTGTTCCTGACCACCGAGTTTGAGGGCGGCCGCCACGAACGCCGGGTCAACAAGATGATGGCTCTGGAGCAGGAATAAAACACGGAATCTACGAAATGGGGTGAGGAGAGATGGCGTCAGGCACCAGAGGCTACAGCAGCTACCGCGGACGGGGCCGCAAGGGAAAGATTTTTCTGGCCATTGTGCTGATCCTCATTATTCTGGCCTCCGTGGGCTTCATTATCGCGCGGGAACACATGACCTATGACGCCGACGGCAATCTGCACTTTGACCTGCCGTGGACGAAAGGGCCGGAACCGTCCGACCAGCTGCCGGAGACACCGGATGTGAAGATTCAGGAGCCGGAAACTTCCGGAGATACCCCTGCGGCCGTGAACGTGATTCAGGCCGTACAGCTGGGAGAGGATCCCGCGCAGTGGCAGGCGCAGCTTTCCACCGGGGCGTATAACGCCTTTGCCGTGACCATGAAAGCATCGGACGGCACGCTGGAATATCCCTTTGAAACCAGCGTATCGGGCCGGAAGCTGTCCGACCGGGCGGCAGCGGTGCAGGAAGCCCTGCCCCGGCTGCTGGACGGAGAGCGGTACAGCATTGCGCGGCTGTCCTGCCTGCGGGACGGCGGCGTGGCCAGAGAGAATCTGGAGTCCATGGGCCTGAAGAATACCGGCGGGTATGTGTTCTATGACGGCAACAACGAAAACTGGCTGGATCCGTCCAAGGAAGCTGTAAAGACGTATCTTTCCGATCTGGCGGTGGAATGTGCGGATCTGGGCTTTGACGAGATCCTGCTGACCGACCTGAATTATCCCACCGTGGGAAAGCTGGACAAGATCGATTACGGTTTTGCTGACGGCTTTGCGGATCAGACCGCCTATCATGCCGAACAGATCGCCGACCTGCTCCGGGCCATTCAGGAGGCGCTGGCAGGCCGGGATGTGAAGCTGAGCCTTGAAGTGCCGGAAGCGGCCTACGAACATGACGGCATCGACAGCGATGCGGGGCTGGATCTGTACGGCGGGCTGATGAGCCGGCTGAGCCGGGTCTATGTGCCGACTGCGCCGGAGAAGGCGGACGGAATGGTTACGGAAGCGCTGGGGAACGGCGTGCTGATTCCCGAACTGACGGAGATCCCGGAGGGCGTTTCCTACAAATGCTACCTGATGATGAATCCCTGAACGGAATTTGCCGGAAAACGGCTGAACGATGAAAAGCGCCGTGCTGCTATGCAGCACGGCGCTTTTTTTGCGTCAATCCAGCTGGAAAGTTTCCAGATTATGATGAATTTTCACAGTGATAGGGGCAAACTGGGGATAGCGCTTCAAAAATTCATCGGTAAATTCAAAGTGATCCCACTGGTGCATGGGGAAAAAACGGCGGACGTCCATCAGCCCCAGAAAGTAGTCCGGCCCCAGATCGCCGCCGCTTTCCAGACGGGGATCCAGCGGCAGCATGGCAAGATCGGCCCTGCGGCCCCTGAGCGGTTCCGTATACCGCTTGAAATTGGCCTCCATGTTGCGATTCCACGCGTCCCCCTCTTCCGCCCAGTGCCACCAGTTCAGATCTCCGGCGTGGAAGATGGCTTTGTCCTCCACTGTGACCATCCATGCAACGCCCTCGTCGGTGGAGGGGAAGGTTTCCGCCGTGACGGCCGGCAGCGGCTGAAAAACGTCGTGCTTGCCGCAGCGGCGGCATTTGGCGGCGGTCTCCGGCGTGAGACGCCACTTTTCCAGATTGCGGGACAGGAGATGAAAGTCGCTGCCCAGCAGGAACTGAATGTCCGCTTTTCGCTCCGCCAGCGTGAATACCTCCGGGTTGAAGTGATCCTCATGCCTGTGGCTGACAAACACCAGCAGGGGCTTGTCCGGCAGAGGCGGGATCGGCTCCTTCCACCAGTCGAACAGCAGACAGACGGTATTCAATTCGATCAGAAACCCATCGTGGGCTAAAAATGTGACACGCATGTAAATTTTCTCCTTGATTCGCAAAAAGGGGGTGGGAAGCCGCCCTGCCTTGTGGTAAGATTATAGCATGAAACGATCAGATTCGACAACTGTAAATATTCCGGCGGCGCTGACTGCGCCGCTGCTGGTCTGGTACCGGGAAAACGCGCGGGATCTCCCGTGGCGGCATACGGAGGACCCCTACCGCATCTGGGTGTCGGAGATCATGCTTCAGCAGACCAGAGTGGCGGCGGTGCTGGGATATTATGCCCGGTTTCTGGAGGCGTTCCCCACGGTGGACGCTCTGGCGGCAGCCGATGAGGAGCGGCTCATGAAACTGTGGGAGGGCCTTGGGTATTACAGCCGCGCCCGAAACCTGCAAAAAGCGGCGCAGGAGATCGTGAAGCTGGGCGGCTTCCCGGATACCTATGAGAGCCTGCTGGCCCTGCCGGGGATCGGGGATTACACCGCTTCCGCCATTGCCGCGGCAGCCTTCGGACGGCCGGAACCGGCAGTGGACGGCAATGTGCTTCGGGTAGTGACCCGGCTGACGGACTGCCATGACGATATTCTGGATGCAGGGACAAAGCGGAGCGTTCGGGCGGCGCTGTCGGCAGTGATGCCGGAATCCGGGGCGGACATCCGCATTTTCAATCAGGCCATGATGGAACTGGGGGCCACCCTCTGCGGCCCCAACACCGCGCCGCAGTGCGGCGCTTGCCCGGTGCGGAGCCTCTGTCTGGGACTTCAGCGGGGAACTGTGGCAGAATTGCCGGTGAAAAAGCCGAAGAAGGGACGGCGGATGGAGGAGAAAACCGTGTTCCTGCTGATCCGGGATGGGAAAATCGCCCTGCGGAAGCGGCCGAAAACCGGCCTGCTGGCAGGACTTTGGGAGTTTCCCAACGTGGAGGGCGCTCTGGATGAAAGCGCTGCCGGAGGGGCGGTGGAGACCATGGGGCTGACGCCCATCGACTGGCGCAGCCGCCTGACGGCAAAGCACGTCTTCACCCATGTGGAGTGGCACATGACCGGCTACGCACTCACGGTGCGGGGCAGCGGCCCGGCGGAACTGGAATGGGTGGATCAGGCGGGACTGGCGGAGCGCTCTGTGCCGTCGGCCTTTGCCCGGTATTATGAAGCGGCAAATGATATTTTGAAGGAGAATTGATATGGGCTTTCTGCTGGGTTTGCCCCTGCGGCTGCTGGGGCTTGTTTTTGGGCTGATCCGATTCCTGATCCCGGTGGCGCTGCTGGTTCTTTTGGGAATATGGCTGTATCGGAAGTACGGCGGACACAGACCTGCCGACAGCGGCAAAAAGGATGAACCGCATTTCAAGGGGCCGGTGTACACCGTGGATTATGAGGATGTCAAGGACGACGACAAGCATAAGGAGTAAGCGCTATGGAGGAATTCTGGAGTTTATTCCCCATCCTCATGGTGGTAGCCATTGAAGTCGTGTTAAGCCGCTGGATAAAGGAGCGGAAGCAGCATAAAGCGGAGCAGCGGAGCAGCCAAAAGACGATGAATCCGGCGGTGGGGCGCGTTCTGCGGCAGAATGATCCTGCTCTGGATACTACGCCGGACGGCCCGGTACCTTTTGGCTATCAGACCAGCTGGGCTGCGGTAAAATGCGGCAGCCCGGATGAGGTCATCAACGCCTTACAGCTTTCCGGGAAGCGGGCCAACTGGGCTGCCGGCCTCGCGGCGGCGGAGCAGGGGCGGGGGCTGTTTGTATCTCCGTGCTTGGACGGCTACGTACTGATTGTTGGCCGGGAGACATGGAGGGTATATCCGGGCTGCTTTGACGAGGTACAGCAGTTTGATACACAGCGAGTCAGCGATTGCGCCCGCTGGGCGCTGTATCGGAATGGCCGTAAACTCAGAGAATTCTCGTATGAAGACGGGGATGTTACTATTGACGATGGCCCTCTGACCACGGAGGAGCAAACTCTTGGGTTTGATGCGTTCCCACGGAAATATGAGAGGCGGGAAAGCACCGAACAGAATGAACTGCGGTTCCCGGATGAGGAGGATGTTCTGAACATTGCCGCCGCATGGGGAATTGATCCCCGATTTGAAAAGAAAACGTATCCGCCGTCTGTCGGATGGCTGTGTACATGAGGAGAAACTATGCTGAAGACAATCAATATCCTTGGCGTTCTGGCTTTGTTCCTGCTGCTCCGCAAGCTGATCTGGTGTCTGCGGTGGCTGTGGTGCTGGAAGCAGGGACGGGAGACCCCGCCGCCCATCGGCTGGCTGCCCAATCGGGACGGGGGCCGGTTCGCCGCCCATGTGGAGGAACACGATAAGGAGGAGTAACCGTGCCTTTCTGGAAAAAGAGCGAAGATCCGTGGGACATCGATCCATCCAAGCGCCGCCCGGCCCCAAAACCGGCGGAAAAAGCCCCCGGTCTGGTGGATACCATCCGGGAGGAATGGGACGCCATGCAGAAGGAGCGGCAGGAGAAACGGAAAAAGCTGGAGCTGCCGCCGGAGAAATGTCCATGGTGCGGCAAAGACATGGAGCAAGGGTTCCTCTCCGGCGTCAAGGGCGGCGTTTACTGGCAGCGGGGCGTTCCCTCAGGGAAAGCGCTGTGGCTGGGCGCCGGCAGTGAAAACACCATACGGGTGGACACGGAGGGAATTTTCAGCACCTACCACACGGCGTGGTACTGCCCGGACTGCAAAAGAATGACCATAGATGCTTCTGACCTGCAAACGGAGGCGGAGAAAAACCAGATGGCCTTCCCCACGGGAGCGGAGAATATGACAGAACAGAGCGATGAAATAAAAGAGGGAGAATAGGAACAATGGCGCAGCTTTACTTCAAATACGGAGCCATGGGCTCCAGCAAGACGGCCAATGCCCTGATGGCCCGGTTCAACTACGAGGAACGGGGACAAAAGACCCTGCTGGTGAAGCCCCGGATGGACCAGCGGGACGGAGATCATATGGTCCATTCCCGCATCGGACTGGAATACCCCTGCATCTACTTTGACGAGATGCTGGAGCTGCCGGAGACGGCCTTGCAGGAAAATGCCTGCATCATCGTGGACGAGGCCCAGTTCCTGTCCAAAGAGGACGTGGACTATCTGGTACACGTGGTGGACGATCTGGGCATCCCGGTGATCTGCTACGGCCTGCGGGCGGACTTCAAAGGGGAACTGTTCCCTGGCAGCTACGAGCTGCTGGTGATGGCCGACAAGCTGGAAGAGGTGAAAACCATCTGCTGGTGCGGTAAAAAAGCCATGTTCAACGCCCGGTTCGACGAAAACGGCAAGGTCTTGAAGGAGGGCGCTCAGGTGGCCTTGGGGGCCAATGACAAATACATCGGCCTGTGCCGCCGCCATTGGCGGGCGGGGGATCTTGGCCCCAATTTCAACGGAAAGGGTACGGGAGACTGATGATCTGCAATCTCTGCCCCCGGCGCTGCGGCGCGGAGCGTCTGCCGGACAGGGCGGGGGGAGTGTGCGCCATGCCCTCTCTGCCGGTGGCGGCGCGGGCTATGATTCACCAGTGGGAGGAACCGTGCCTTGTGGGGGAACACGGCGCGGGAGCCGTGTTTTTCTCCGGCTGCAATCTCCGGTGCAAATTCTGTCAGAATGGGATCATTTCACAGGAGGGCTTCGGCAAAACCATATCGACGGAGCGGCTTCGGGAAATTTTCCGGGAGCTGGTGGAGCAGGGCGCGGCCTGCTTGGATTTAGTGACGCCCACCCATTTCACGGACGCGGTGCTGGAAGCCTTGGGCGAGGAGCGCTGGCCGGTGCCGGTGGTTTGGAACTGCGGCGGGTATGAATCCGTGGAGACCCTGAAACGCTTGGAGAACCGGGTACAGGTGTACCTGCCGGACCTGAAATATGCCCTGACGGAGCCGGCCAAAGCGTATTCCGGTGCGGCGGACTACCCGGAGACGGCGAAAGCGGCCATTTTAGAGATGTTCCGCCAGACCGGGCCGTACAGAATGGAAGACGGCCAGCTGAAAAGCGGCGTCCTCATCCGGCATCTGGTGCTGCCGGGAGAACTGGAAAACACGAAGGCCGTCATCGACTGGGTGGCGGAGACCTTCCGCCCCGGCGAAGTGCTGTTTTCCCTTATGAGCCAATATACGCCCCGGCCGGGGGCCGAGGGCAAGCTGGCCCGGAGAGTGACAAAGGCGGAGTACCGGGCGGCGGAACGGTATATGGCGGACTGCGGCATTGCTGACGGCTTCACTCAGGAGCGGACCTCCGCCAAGGAGGAATACACCCCGGATTTCCATTTGCAGGGGATCTGAGACACCGGGCGGAATAAACAGGGATTTGATGGAGGCTGCATGGCTTTTGATTTCAAGAAAGAATACAAAGAATTTTATATGCCGAAAAACAAACCGGAGATCATTACAGTTCCCAAAGCAAATTACATTGCGGTGAGGGGAAAGGGTGATCCCAATGAAGAGGACGGGGCATATCAGCAGGCGATCAGCGTATTATACGCAGTTGCCTACACGCTGAAAATGAGTTATAAAACGGATCATAAAATTGCCGGTTTTTTTGAATATGTCGTTCCACCGCTTGAAGGCTTCTGGTGGCAAGAAAATACGGATGGAGTGGATTACACCGATAAGTCCACATTCAACTGGATCTCCGTTATCCGCTTGCCTGATTTCGTAACGAAAGAGGATTTTGAATGGGCGGTTGAGACCGCAGCGAAAAAGAAAAAACTGGATTGTTCCTCGGTGGAGCTTATGACGATTGATGAAGGCTTGTGCGTTCAGATCATGCACTTGGGAGCATTTGATGATGAGCCTGTGACCGTTGCGCTTATGGACGCGTATTTGGAGCAGAACGGATATGCGAATGATCTGAATAAGGAAAGATTACATCATGAGATCTATCTGTCCGATGCGAGAAAGGTTGCTCCGGAAAAATGGAAAACGGTTATCAGACATCCTATAAAGAAAATGTGAACGTCCATTTGACGAGGAGCTATGGCAACGCCCCTGTATGATTTTTCATACAGGGGCGTTTGTACTTTTCAGATACCCAGCAGGACGGTGGCAAAGCGGAAGTAGATCAGCAGGGACAGGGCGTCCACAATGGTGGTGATGAAGGGAGAGGCCATCACCGCCGGGTCAAAGCCAATCTTTTTAGCCAGCAGCGGCAGCATACAGCCTACGATCTTGGCGGCGAACACCGTGCATACCAGCGTCAGGCAGATGACGGCGGCCACGGTGATGGTGATGGGATTGCCGAACACCAGCCGGTCCAGCAGCATCAGCTTGACGAAGTTGGCTCCGGCCAGAACGGTGCCGCACAGCAGCGCCACCCGGCACTCCTTCCAGACCACCTGAATCAGGTCGGAAAATTCAATGTCTCCCAGAGAAATGCCGCGGATCACCGTAACACTGGCCTGAGAGCCGCAGTTGCCGCCGGTATCCATCAGCATGGGAATATAGGCGGTGAGGATGGTGAAGGCGCTGAGGGCGTCCTCAAAGCTGGAGATGATCTGGCCGGTAAAGGTGGCGGAGACCATCAGCAGCAGCAGCCACGGAATCCGGGATTTGAAAGTGTCAAAGGCACTGGTGCGGAGGTAGGGCTTGTCCGTCGGCAGCATAGCCGCCATCTTTTCCATATCCTCTGTGGTCTCTTCCTGCAAAACGTCGATGGCGTCATCGACGGTGACGATACCCACCAGACGGTTTTCCGTGTCCACCACGGGGAGAGCCAGAAAGTCATATTTGCCTAAAGCGCGGGCGGTCTCCTCCTGGTCATCCAGGGTCTGGACGCAGATGTAGTTCCGCTCCATGATGTCCCCGATGATGTCGTCCTCCTCCGCCAGCAGCAGGGTGCGGATGGAGAGGACGCCGATGAGGTGGCGGCCATCGTCAATGACATAGCAGACGTTGATGGTCTCCTTGTCCGGGCCGGTGCGGCGGATGCGCTTCAATGCGTCCGACACGGTCATGGTGGCCTTCAGATCCACATACTCCGTAGTCATGATGGAGCCGGTGGAATCCTCCGGGTATTTCAGAATTTCGTTGATGCTCTTCCGCATATCCGGGTCGGAGTGCTTCAGAATCCGCTTGACCACATTGGCGGGCATTTCCTCCACGATGTCAACCGTATCGTCCAGATACAGCTCGTCCAGCACTTCTTTCAGCTCTGTGTTGGAAAAGCCCTTGATCAGCAGCTCCTGCTGGTCGCTTTCCAGCTCCACGAATACCTCGGCGGCCTGCTCCTTGGGCAGCAGGCGGAACAGCAAGGGCAGGGTCTTTTCATCGTCCAGATCGTCGGCCAGAATGGCAATGTCCGCAGGCTCCATGGGCAGCAGGAGGTCCCGCAGCTCTGTATATCGTTTTCGGTTCACCAGATCCTCAATTTTTTCGACCAGTTCCCCACGATTTTCCATTTCAAACATAGCGTGACCTCCTTTCCGGGCAATCTGCCCGGTATTTCGCCGCCCGGCGGAAGAAAAGAAAAAACTCCGCCGCCCGGTGCCGGTGCGGTGAAGTCTCATTCATCAGGAAAGCAGCGCAAAGGGGAGCTTCCCAACCGTTCAAGCTTTAGCCTCACAGGGCGGTGAAATCGCGTTAGATGATACCTTGTTGTTCGATATCGCCTGTTCAAACCCTCTCATGATGTCTCCATCACTCCGCGGCAGCGATCCATATCCCTGTGGTAGCCTTACCTACCGGAACCATATGCGGTTGTTGTCTCTATAGTATGCCAAAAAAACGGCGATGTCAACCCGGTACGGCGGGATTTTACACAGATTGAATCGATTTTGCGGAATTTGAGGAAACAGGCCGCAGATGCGGCCTGCTTTTCAATTCAGACTGTTTTCACTTTGATGGAACAGCTTCTGCACCCGCTCCGCCGTGGCGGGGTGACGGGCGAGAGCCGGATCGGAAGCCAGCAGCGCTTCCGCGGCGGCCTGCGCCTCGGACAGCAGCCGGGTGTTGCAGCCGATGTCCGCCACCCGCAGCCCCGGCAGACCGTGCTGCCGGACGCCGAAAAAGTCGCCCGGCCCCCGGAGCCGCAGATCCTCTTCCGCAATTTTGAAGCCATCGGCGGTTCTGGTCATGGCCTTCAGACGCTGCCGCGTCTCCTCATTTTTGTTGTCGGACACCAGCACGCAGTAGGACTGGTGCTGTCCCCGGCCCACCCGCCCCCGGAGCTGGTGCAGCTGGCTGAGACCGAACCGCTCTGCGTTCTCCACCACCATCAGGCTGGCGTTGGGAACGTCCACACCGACTTCAATGACGGTGGTGGACACCAGAATATGGGATTCGCCTGCTGCAAAGGCGGACATGACCGCGTCCTTCTCTCTGGCTTTCATTTTGCCGTGGACATAGGCAACCTTCAGGTCAGGAAAGGTCTCCGTTTGCAGCTTTTGGGCGTATTCCGTCACGGCTTTCCGCTCATCCGGCAGATCCTCGTTTTCCGAAACCATGGGGCAGACGATGTACACCTGCCGCCCGGCGTCCACCTGCTTGCGGATAAAGGCGTACAGCCGGGGATAATAGGCGGAGGTAACGGCATAGGTTTCTATAGGCTTCCGTCCGGGAGGAAGCTGGTCGATAACGGATACGTCCAGATCGCCGTACAGGATCAATGCCAGCGTCCGGGGAATGGGGGTGGCGGACATGACCAGCGTATGAGGATGGGATCCCTTTTCCGCCAGCGCCGTCCGCTGCGCCACGCCGAAGCGGTGCTGCTCGTCCGTGACCACCAGTCCGAGATCGGCGTAGGCCACGCTGTCGGAAATCAGCGCATGGGTGCCGATGGCAAAATCGATCTCCCCGGAAGCCAGCTGGGCGGTGACGGAGCGTCTGGTTCTGGCGGGGGTGGAGCCGGTGAGCAGGGCGCAGCGGATGTTCAGCTTTTCCAGCAGAGGGGCAAGACCCCGGTAATGCTGCTCTGCCAGCAGCTCGGTAGGGGCCATCAGCGCCGCCTGACGGCCGTTTTTCACGCAGAAATATACGCAGGCGGCGGCCACCATGGTTTTGCCGGAGCCGACATCCCCCTGGCACAGCCGGTTCATGGGCTTTCCGCTGCACATATCCCCGATGGCCTCCTCTACGCAGCGCCGCTGGGCGTCCGTCAGCGTGAAGGGAAGAGAGCGGTAAAAAGGAGCCATATCCACATTCTGAAAGGGGACTACATCCACCGTTTCCCGCCGGGAGCGCAGCAGCTTCAGTCCGATAGCGAAGAAAAACAGCTCCTCAAAAGCCAGACGCCGACGGGCAATGTCCAGCGCCTCCGGGGATTCCGGGAAGTGGATGTTCTCATAGGCGTAATTGACGCGGCAGAGCTGGTGCGCCTGCCGCACGTCATATGGCAGGCAGTCCGGCAGGATGTCGGCGCAGGCGTCCAGCCCCTGCCGGATAGCCCGTGACAGCAGCAGCTGGCTGACCCCGGCGGTCAGGGGATACACCGGCACGATGCGGCCGGTGTGTTCCCGCCGGCCTTCCGGCTCCACAATGGGGCCTGCCATGGTTTTTCGCAGGAGCGATCCCTCGGCTTTGCCGTAAAAAATGTAGGTTTCCCCCACATGAAGCTGATTTTTCAGCCACGGTTGGTTGAAAAAGGTGACGTCCAGCGCGCCGGTGTCGTCCACAGCCCGGACCTTCACCAGATCCATGCCCTTTCGGATGTGGGAAAGCTTTGGCTCCGAGGCGATCATGGCGGCAACGCAGGCCGTCTCGCCGGGGATCAGCTGGCTGACGGGCTTCGTTTCCCGGCGGTCCTCGTAGCGATGGGGAAACCATGCGATGAGGTCTCCCAGCGTAGCAATGCCCAGCTTGCCCAGCGCTTTGGCCTTGGCCTCGCCTACGCCCTTGATATACCGCACGTCCGTATTGAGATCCGCCATGGCCGACCACCTCCCGCCTGTCTGTTTTCCATCTTATTATATTATTATAAACGGTTCCGGCGGGTTTGAAAAGCCCTTTCCCGGCGGGACGGTCAAACCGGGATGTATCGGACAGGCGTAAACGATTGTATTCCGAAGAGGCGTATCCAGTCAGGAAAAAGATATTACCTCTGCTTATAATATCTCTGCTTTCAACAAAAAGGTATTACTTTTGGAGATGAATTTGATGCGTATTTTGTGTTGCTATTTTCCTGATTTTTTTGTATGATAATACCATTGATTCCCGGACTTTTGGCCGGGATCGGATAATATGAAGGAGGATTTACTGAAATGAAGAAGTTTTTTGCTCTGCTCCTCAGTCTCACGATGATCCTCGCCCTGACTGCCTGCGGCGGTTCCAAGAGCGAAGATACTACCCCTGCGGATTCCGATACCCAGGAGCCTGCCTCCGATTTCAAGGTTGGCTTCATCACCCTGCATGACGAGAACTCCACCTACGACCTGAACTTCATCAACGCCGCCAAGGCTGCCTGCGAGAAGCTGGGCGTTGAGTATACCCTGATCACCAACGTTCCCGAAGGACAGGAGTGCTACGATAAGGCTGCTGAGCTGGCTGACGCCGGCTGCAACATCATTTTCGCCGACTCTTTCGGTCATGAGGACTACATGATTCAGGCTGCCAAGGAATTCCCCCATGTGCAGTTCTGCCACTCCACCGGCACCAAGGCGCACACCGAGGGCCTTGACAACTACCACAACACTTTCGCCTCCATCTATGAGGGCCGTTATCTGGCCGGTATTGCCGCCGGTATGAAGCTCAACGAGATGATCGACAGCGGCAAGATCACCGCCGATCAGGCCAAGATCGGCTATGTGGGCGCATTCACCTATGCCGAGGTTATCTCCGGCTACACTTCCTTCTTCCTGGGCGCACGCTCTGTCTGCCCCAGTGCTTCCATGGAAGTGACCTTCACCGGCAGCTGGTATGACGAGACCGCCGAGAAGGAAGGCGCCAACAAGCTGATCGCTGACGGCTGCGT